>Ga0074046_10003549_pt1 | contig 13010 bp, 11 predicted proteins | sample BogForMeECP23OM3_FD_94441 | JGI IMG/M metagenome (GOLD analysis project Ga0074046, IMG submission 94441) | Bog forest soil microbial communities from Calvert Island, British Columbia, Canada - Bog Forest MetaG ECP23OM3 | ecosystem: Environmental > Terrestrial > Soil > Wetlands ...
GGGAACGAGGCTGGCAGCGATCAGGACCGCGTCGCAGTCAAGCACGGCAGGTTTTCCGGCACTCTTCAGGAGGAGACGCAGGCAGCCCCCCTGCCGTTCCACCTCCATAACATCCATGCACTCCCGGATATGCACACCGGACAGCTCCCGGGCTGCCTGCTTTCTCAGATGTTCGTCGATCGTCTTCAGGAACGAGCTCCGGGAGAGGACGGTCACCTCGCTTCCGAACCGGGAGAAGATCCAGGCAAACTCTGCTGCCACGATCCCCCCGCCGATGATGGCGAGTCTCTCCGGCAGGCATGTCATATCCCGGAGCGTATGCGGGGTGAAGATGCCGGGGCTTGTGATCCCCGCGATCTCCGGGATATTGGGGCGGGACCCGGTTGCAAGGATGACGGATTCGGAGTCCAGTTTTTCATCGCCAACAACGACATGCTTCCCGTCAAACCCCCCTTCTTTACCGTAGAGGATCTCCACCCCGGCCCCTTTTGTCTCGGCATCGAGCACCGAGGCTATCGTTGACTGGACGTTCTGCATCTCGCGGAGTATGGCCGGGAAGTTGACCCGTGGGACAGAGTCAGTAAGGCCGAGCGTGTTGAGCGTCCCGGCGGTATGGACCAGCCGGGCGACATCGTTCAGGGCACAGACCGGCATGCAGCCGAAATGGAGGCACTGGCCGCCGATGCCCCCCTTCTCGATGAGCTTCACCTCCCTGCCTGCCGACGCGAGCCGCATTGCAGCCAGCCTTCCCGCAGGTCCGCCGCCGAGGATAACGATCATGAGGACTCCGGAAATGCCGGGCTGTCCACTGGCGATATCTGCACATGGCCACGGGAGAAACCCGTGACAAAAAAGAACGTGGAGGGACCTCTCCCCACGGATACTATCCGTTGAATTATGGTCATTCGTCTAGAAGACTTCGACACCTTCGTCCATTGGTTCCGAGAGGAGCTCGCCGGTAAATGCATTGACTTCCACGATCTTTTTGCCTCTGATCTGCCATACGGGAATATAGACCTGCTTTGCGTCGACCGTGATATTTTTCTTGTCCGGCTTGAGGATCTTCTCCTCATAGAAGATCGCATCTCCCTTCTCCTGCTTGATGCGGACTTTCTGGGTGAGCCGGTCGATCAGCTCGTTCACGATCCTCTCGGTCGCCTCCTCCTTCCGGATGTGGGGATCGCAGACTTCTGCACCCCCGGGAATCTCGGTATCCTCGACAAGTTTGCCATCGAGGTCGATCTTTATGCCGTTAATGGCGTTGATCGCCCCCCACCCGTCCGCATCGAACGGGATACGCCGGTCCTTGTAGACCTGCTCGCCCGAGCTCTGGTAATGGAAGAGGAAATATGGTATGAAGCGGAGTTTTGCCGCTCCCTGTACGCCGCCGGTCCTGATGGCGGCCTGCTCGGAGATTTTTATCGGGAAATGGGGGATGGTAATCCCCGATGGTTCTTCTTTTTCCGCAGCGGCAGCTGCCCCTGCCAGCTTTTTTGCTTTGGAGGGAGTCAGGTCCAGTGCGAGCTCGCGGTTTAAAATGTCTGCAAGAACGGCCTCTCCCGTGTACCGCACGAACTCGTCAACCCCCCACTGGATGCAGTTCTCGGTACCGACGTCCTTTTCGAGTGAAAACAGAAGTTTCTTGCAGTTCATCTCGTGATCATCGATCATGAGGCTGTAATTTGTCTTATCGAACTGGCTGATCTGGTCGCGGTCATTCGAACAGAGCACAAGAAGGCACGTGCCGTCACGCACTGCTGAAAGGTCGAGAGGGTCGTCAACCTCTTCGACTTCAAAACGAGCCGCTTCAAGAATGAGTCGCATCGCATTCTTGGCTTTTTCCCGCATGTCTTGTTCCATCATAAATAAATTGCCATGGTCTTATAGAACAATTTTTCTATTGCGATGTCCGAGATTAGTGTAATGATGCTCCCGCTCAAGTTTGTCAATCACAACATCGAAGATTATGCCATCCAGGTCACGTTTGATCCGGTTACGGGGGAGGGGAAGGTTGTTTACAACCTGTCTCTGATCAAAAACGAGGACCTGGACTATGCAATATCCGTCCTCAAGGACGCGTATAAAACGGGAGTCAGCGTCAGCGGACTGGTAAAATTTTATTCACAGGGACAGAAGGTCGCCGATTATGTCATACCGAAAGGCTGTACGGGAATCTGTACCATGTGCAGCATCACGTTCGACGGCCTCCTGATCCGGCGGGGGATCCCGATAAACCCGATCGGCGGAGGTGTTGTTGAGATCGAAAACCGCACCCCCCTGCGGTTCACCCATATCATCCTCTACGAGCATACAACGATCGACCCGCTCCAGGTCCTCATATCCCAGAATACCACGTCTGTCACCAGCGTGATGCGGCGGGGGAGCGGGAACATCCTTGCCAATATCCGGGAATTCCACATGGAAGCCGAACCCCTCGTCGGCATGGTGCTCGATGAACTCGCGAGCAGCAGCTACTCGGGTATCCTTGAAGTGGGTATGCCCAATGTCCCGCTCCTCGGCGTGCCGGTGAACCCCCAGTTTGTTGCGATCGCGGCAATCGGGGGCACAAACCCGATGGCTGCGATCAGGGAAGGGGAGCGGTGGGTCCAGACTCAGGCGATGAAGGGCCTCATGGACATCTCCGATATGGAAGAGATCCGCGATTACTAGAAACGAGAAAGGGAGATTGGTCTCTTTTTGGCCCATTCAACAGTAAGGTTGTAATACCGGATAAAAAAAAGGGCAAAACCTCCCGGTTCTGAAAACAGGGCAACGGCATCCATATCACCGGATCCAGCAATCGCGACTACCCTGTACCCGCCAATGATGCACATGCGCCTGCCCACTATGTCCCAGGCTGTGTCCGGTTCCTTTGGCATTGCAGGTGTTTTTTAATAGAGATCTTCATGTTTTCCGGAGATGGCCCTTCACACGGGGAAGTAATAACCCTTATGTCGACCATATCCGGGACAGCGTTGAGTGCCTTTCTGATATCATCGGAAAAGATCCGGGTGCGGGCAAAAAACCGGATATCCTTTTGCACGGGAAATGAGCTCGACGGGTTTTTTGCAGGCTCTCCCTGCCATGAATATTCCAGATCAGTTCTTCACCCCCTTTCCAGCCTTCATCCTGCCGTTGTGGATGGCCGGGAGGTTCCCGAGAGCATAATCCGCGTCACGGTCGCCATGTACCCGCAGCCGGGCGATGGCTTCTTCCGGCGGCATGGCTGCAAAACGTTTCGGGATCGACGGAGAGACTGAAACGAGGTCTATCCATGAGCTGGCCGATGACCGGACAGAATGATGCGCGCGGAACGCCCGATGATCCATGGATTTCCGTTGCAGTGGCTCTCGTCACCTTAAGAATCTCGATGGAGACAAGAGCTTCGTATTTTGTCAATCCAGGCGATTTGAGACCTTCAATGAGCCGGAACGGATTTTCTGACGACATTGTCATGGAGCCATCACGTTATATCCTGCAATATTCAATGTTGTTATAGCGATAACAACAAGTGATGCCTGATGATATATCGCAAAGAGATCTTCCTTTTCCTGCTCCTGTCACTGTTGTGCACGCTTCCGGTCATGGGTGTGACGACGTATTCTGGCGCGAGCCCCCAGATGTCCGCTGTACTATCAGGTGTCAACGAATTTTCGCCGGGTCAGGATGGCACGATAAGCGTGATCGTGAAGAACAGCGGTATCAGTACCATTGAATCCGTGGATTATTCCTGCACCATGGGATCCACGCAAACTATTTGCGACTCTTCCGGCCCCATCCCACGCGACGATGTCCCGACCACGGCAAAAATGGTTACGGTCGGACTTTCAGCGGGTGACGCCCCTGTTGTTGTAAAGAGCGATCCTCAGAACATCGGAGATATCCCCACTCAGGGTCAGGTCCCGGTAAATATTATTGTAAAAATAACCCAGGATGCAACGATCGGTGAATACCAGCTCCCGCTCACGGTCGGCTACACGTATCTCGCCGCCTCGACCCAGCCTGCAGCAGATACCCTCAATTCCATATATGTCAGGGAAAATGTTACGTTTCCGATCACCATAAAAATCACCCCGACGGTACTGATCAAGGTAACCAAATCTGTGGCAGAGAACCTGAGTGTCGGTACCACCGGATACCTGGACCTCACCCTGGTCAACATGGGGTCAGATGACGGGAGGGAGGCGATAGTAAAGGTACTGCAGAACGGGAACAGCCCGGTTATACCGATCGACAGCAGCATTTTTATCGGGGACTTCCCGCGGAATCAACCGGTTTTTTGCAGGTATGAGGTCGCCGCTTCCAGCGATGCACAAAATCAGACCTATCCGGTTGATGTCGCCGTGACCTACGAGAACATCTATGGAGATACGGTAACCTCGGAAGCCCAGACGATTGGGGTCCCGGTCCAGGCCAAGATCACGTTTTCCATCGCCTCCGCAACGCCAAGGGTGACCCAGGGTTCGGACAGTGTTATCACCGTCCAGTACCAGAATACCGGTACGGTTACTGCTTACCATGCAGAATCGAGGTTATCAGCGGTCGACCCGTTCTCAAGTACTGACAACACCGCATATCTCGGCGACCTGAAACCCGGTGATATGGCAACCGCACGCTACGACATCAGCACAGGTTCTGATGCGGCAGTCAATAATTACGCGCTCGATACCGTAGTCAGTTACCAGGATTCCCTAGATAACAACCTGGTCTCCGACACGTTCAAGGTACCGGTACAGGTAGTCCAGAAACCGACATTCAGCAGTGTCGTGCTGCTGCCGGTGGTTGTAATCATCGTCCTGCTCATGGCCGGCGCCGGGTATTATTTACTTGGAATGCGAAAGAAGAAGTGATGCTTGGATGGGACGGGGATCTTCCAGCCCCTGCAGTCCGGACAATCGGGGACATGCGCCCTGTCCTTGCCAATCCCCTCTGTACATCCGAAGATCCTCTCTATTTTATGTACCGCGATCTTGCGAGATCGGATGCCGACTGGCGGTGGCTCCATTCCCACCACCTCCGGTATGATCTCACGGTCATCCCCCCCCGGGATCTCTGTGGCGAATGGGTCAAGACCAAAGGCCATTATCACCCTGAGAATATGGCCGGTGTGGGATATCCTGAGATCTATGAAGTGCTTGAAGGCCAGGCGCATTACCTCCTCCAGTCACGCACCCTTGACGATATCGTGCTGATCGCGGCATGCGCAGGAGACCTTGTTATCATCCCTCCCGGTTACGGGCACGTCTCGATAAATCCCACTCCTGACGAGACCCTGGTGATGGCCAATATTGTCTCAACCGCGTTCGAGAGTGATTACCGGGAATACGAGGAACGTCACGGTGCGGCATATTTCGAATTGTGTTCCGGCGACCTGGAGAAAAACCCTCAGTATCCGGACCTGCCACCGGTCCGGCACCTCCGGCCCAATTCAGGACACGGAGCCCGCCGCATCATCAGGGGGCCGCTGTACAACCTTATCGGGAACGAGGATGCGCTCGCGTTCCTGAACCGGCCGGAAAAATATGCCGCTATTTTTGAGGTATTGCTAAAAGGTTAGGGGCGGAGATCCGCTTGTGCTCGCTCTTTTTTACGAGTGCGAGAACTCTCTCTTCCACCGGTGTCCTGGCAGACCTTTCCTGGTCCTCGAGAGCACGGAGGGCTGTGTCGATCTCGGTATAGGAAAGGCCGATCTCCCTCTCGTCACTCTGGCCTTCCCATAATCCTGCGGAAGGCGTCTTTTGCAGGATCGGGTCGGGAATGCCAAGTTCCCGGGCAACAAGGTAAATGTCAGTTTTATAGAGATGGACGATCGGCTGGATATCTGCTGCATTGTCCCCGAATTTTGTGCAGTACCCGAGCATGTACTCGCTCCGGTTTGATGTCCCGCAGACGAGCCGGTTATCCCGGTTGGCATGATAGTACAGGACGGTCATACGGATGCGTGCCATGAGATTTCCCGAGAGATACGGCGTGTCCCTGAATTCCGGCATGGACCTGAACGCTGCAAGCATGGGTTCGATACGTACGGTACGGTGCGCCATGCCGAGCCCGGTACAGAGGTCCGCGGCGTCCCTGATATCAACCGCCCTGCTCACTCCTGAAGGCAGGGAGAGCCCGAGCACCTTATCCGCACCGACAGCCCGGCAGCAGAATGCTGCCGCAACTGCAGAGTCAATTCCCCCGCTGAGCCCGACAATGATCCCCCTGCACCCGGCATTCCAGTAGGCGTAGCGGATCATCTGTTCGACCTGTCCCATCCTGCACCCCAGATCTTCTGACACTATTTCACCCGGTTAAAGTAGATGAATAAACTTTTTTAATTGTTCGGTGTTCCCGACAGCGATGATACTATCGTCTCTCTTGAGAACCTCATCTGGGCCTGGGGCGATTATCGAACGGTTCATACTCTCGATGCCGATGATCCGCACACCGCTCCTTTGTGCAAACCACCCGGCTGTCCGGGAATGGCTCAGCATGACCTGTTTCATCACCACGATGTCGCCATTTGGCAGGTCGAGCAGGATGGTCACAGTATCGGCGAGGATGATCCTCCCGATTGTCTGGCCGCCGATCATGGGGAGAAGGGCTACATAGTCCGCCCCTGCACGGTACAGTTTGTCGACCGAAGCCGGTTCATTTGCCCTGGCGAGAATGCGGATATCCGGGTTGAGGTTGCGGGCCATCAGCGTGGTGAAAATGTTCACGTCGTCATCGTTCAGGGCAACAATACAGAACTGGGCGTTCTCAATCCGGGCATCTTTGAGGATCTGTTCGTCCTCGGCGTTCCCGACAACCTGATCAGTAACTTCGTGCTGCCTTGAATCGACAACGGTACATGACGTTCCTGATGAGAGGAGTTCCTGGTACGCCGCTCTCCCGACATCGCCAAAACCTGCGATGACCGCCCTGGCATCCCTCCTCCCTCCGGCATCGAATTCGGCGTGAATCGCTCTGATGATTGCATCCGCCCTGCCGAAAAGGAAGAGGGAGGTGCTGTCATCGACGATCACGTCGTTGCCCGGCTGTGCGACAAATGTCCCTGACTTCCAGAGGAACAGGATGAGGATCCCGTACTTTTCGAACAGCTGGAGTTCCCTGAGACTCTTCCCTTCAGCCATACATCCCGCCACCACGGGAATGTTGATCAACCGGATCTCATGGTCAGGAGTGTGGTTGACATTGATGGTGATCCGGTCCATACCCGGGATCTCCTGGACGGCATCTCCCTCGGGATTCAGGACTGCGTGGCGGGCAAGAATCCTGCCGGTCGAGTTTTTGGGGGAGAGGACATAATCAGCACCTGCATAGCGCAGGTACCGGTCAAATGAGAGCTTATCGATAACCGAGACGATCCTGCCCCCGGCCATCTTGCGTATTCCAAGGATGATATTTGCCGTCAGCCGTTCGTCCTTGCTGATGACAATGAAGCTTGCCTGGGCAATATGCGCCGCAGACCATGTGTTCGGGTCGGTATATCCACCCCAGATGACATACGCTTTCCTGCGGTAGTGGGTCGCGATCTCAAGAGCCGTTGCTTTATCCTGCTCAACGATGACGATATCATGTTCTGATATGGTCAGGCTGTCAATCACCGACCGGGTGAGCTCGTCAGAGCCGAAGATCACGATGTGCCCCGTGAGGACATGGGAAGTCTTTTTTGGAGGAGTCGGCGCAAGGAGCGTGGTGAGGAACGGGGCAAGAAGGAGCGGGACGACGATGAAGATCATGATGACGCCCGAGAGCATGATCTGGATCGCAAGAAATATCGTCAGATTGTTGGTAAAGGGGGGAATATCCGTATATCCTACCGTAGTCATCGATTCGACGACAAAGAACAGGGAATGGGACCAGGATATGGTATTGTTCTCAAGAATGGGGTAGAACACATGGAATATATAGGTATACAGGCCGATGAGCGAAGCAAAGGCAACGAAGTAGATCGCGATCTGGATCCCCGGGGAGTTCCGGATCGCCCTCCAGATATGACCGGGTTTATGCGCCATGGTGCTTCACCTCATCGCGTATCTCACAGGCCCGGCACGTACCGCTGATGACCGCACCACACTGTCTGCAGGTGAGGACTCTGCCTCCTGCCGGTGTCGCGTACCCGGCCAGCGTCTCACCGAGGTTTGCAACGGCATATCGGGTTGCGGGATGGCTGGCGGTATACTCATCCAGCAGGATTTTCACGTCCCGGTGAAACGGCATTTTCCCGTAAGGACATCCGGTTGCCGGGAACCCGATCCCCTGCAGGTCCGCGTAGAGACCCACTTCATCGGCGGGAATATGACTGAACGGCTCTATCCACGATATCCCGTTCTGCACCCCCCGGCAGGAACTGACCAGCTGCTCCGGCTCTCCCTGCAGCATGAATTCCACCGTTGACAGGGCATTTTCATCGAGCGATCGTCCTTTCGCGATCGTTGTTGCACCCTGGTCAGAAGCGATTTTCATAAGCAGGGTGTCACGAAGGGTGCGGCACCAGGTGCATACTGAATTGCGTCCTTTCTCCTTTGCGAGGTTGTCCACCGTTATGCCGAACTCTTCCTGCAGTGAGCCCGTATGGCATTCCGTCTCCAGCGCGTCCGCAACCTCCCGGGCGCGGGAACTACCGCGGTAACCACCGATCCCTTCGTCGATGAAGATGGCAGAGACCCTGATATCGCGGCGTTTTCCGGTAAGCTTTTTCAGAAAAAACAGGAGTGCGCTGCTCTTTTTGTCTCCCGAAAGGGCGACTGCAATATGATCGCCCGGACGCAGCCACTGGTGAGAGCGAATTGTTCGCTTTGCCTTTGTCTCAGCATCTGCCAAGAAATGCTCCCTGCAGAGATGCTTTCCCGAATACGGCTGAAAAATGATCGCCTCTCTTCTGCACTTGTCGCACTGCATTCGTCTTTTCCGATCTATTCTCGATGATAAAGATGTTTAAGGTTGTGATAATCCTCCCGGGCTGGTACGGAAGATGTGATTTTATAGTCCGCGAAATAACCACTCTAACGATCATGGTCGTTGCAGCGGAACATATCCGCACCCTCAATAAATACGAAAAGACGATACTCCTTGCCCTTGAACGCGGGATGAAACGCTACGCCTGGGTCCCGCTCGAGCAGATCCGGACTGCCACAAAACTGTCGGAATCAGAAGTCAACTACCGGTTGTCCCGCTTGATCGCGTGGGGGATGGTCCGGTTCAACCCGGTCCCCTATGACGGCTATGCCCTGGTTTTTGGCGGATACGATACGCTTGCGCTTGCTACGCTCTCACGCAACGGGACGATTACGGCTCTCGGCCCGCTTATCGGGGAAGGTAAAGAATCCGTGGTATACGAAGCCCTCGGGCTCGGGCCGGTTGCCATCAAGTTCCACCGGGTCGGAGGGCGGTCATTTGCTTCCGCACGGCTGAACCGGGAGTACATGGAGGAAGGGCACTGTCCCTGGCTCATCGCCTCCCGGAAGTCAGCAGAGCGGGAGTTCCTGGCACTGACAAAACTGCACCCCCACGTCAGCGTGCCGCTCCCCATCGGCCAGAACCGGCACACGGTCGTCATGGCATTGATACACGGCACGATACTCAACCGCTCCCGCCTGGAATCACCCCGTGAAGTGCTCGATGAAATCCTCGACAGTACCCGCCTTATCTACCGGGCAGGTGTCATCCATGCCGACCTTTCAGAATACAATATCCTTGTTGAGGACGGCAGGTGCGTCTTCATCGACTGGCCGCAGTGGATAGAGACCACCCACCCGAATGCGGCTGCCATCGTGGCACGGGATATCGATAACATCCTCTCCTTCTTTGTCCGGAAATACCAAGTGAGGTACGACCGCAGGGATGCGATCCAATGCGTGACCGGCTGAAAGTCTTTGGCATCGATATCATCAGGGGCTCTGTACGGTCCAGGTCCCGGCGGCCGATGTATGCCCTTGTCCGCATGGACGGCCAGACCATCGAGGGCGAGTCGGAGGTCTCGATGTTCCGTCTCTTCCGGATGCTTGCTGATGAGCAGCCGGATATTCTCGCGGTTGACAGCCTGCAGGAGGTTGCAGCCGACCAGCATGAGCTTTATTTCTTCCTGCAGGGACTTCCGCCCCGGACGCGGCTCGTTCAGGTTACCGGGGGGGAGCGCAAGGAGACGCTCGGAAAAGTAGCTGCACGGTACAACATCAGTTTCAACCGGTTCGATCCGTTTGCCGAAGCGAGGACGACTGCACAGGTGGCATCGCTGGGTGCGGGTGCAGAGGTAATTGCCTTTGTGAACGAGAGCGAGGTCGTCGTGAGCCGCCACCGCTCCCCGGGCAAGGGCGGGTGGAGCCAGAACCGGTATGTCCGGAAGATGCACGGGGCCGTGCAGTTCAAAGGGCGGGAGATCGAGATGGCCCTTGCCGCTGCCGGGCTCAGGTACGTGAAGAAGGAGACCCGCGCATTCGGCGGGTGCAGTCGTGTGGCATTCCGGGTCTTTGCTACCCGGGACCAGGTGCCGGTGTCGACCTACCGGGGAGCTGACGTGCAGGTCAGGATCAGCGGCAAGCGTCTGGAACGGATACAGTTCCGCCCGCTTTCCGGCAAGCCCCGTTACCTGATCGTCGGGATTGATCCAGGTACAACGACAGCGATTGCGGCCCTTGACCTTGACGGCAACCTCCTCCAGCTTGCAAGTTCCCGGCAGATGACCATGTCCGATGTGATCGAGGCACTCTACAAAGTGGGAAAGCCGTTGATCATCGCATCCGACGTGCAGGAGATGCCGTATACGGTCGAAAAGATCCGCAGGGCATTTTCTGCGGTTGCCTATACGCCACGGCATGACGTGAGTGTTGAGACCAAGGTGGACCTTACCACCCCGTTTGCATATGCCAACGACCATGAACGGGACGCACTCTCCGCGGCACTCGATGCCTACCGCCAGTACCGCCAGAAGTTCCAGAACCTGGTGAAGCGGATCCCGCCCGGGCATGATCTCGACGAGGTCCGCGCCCGGGTGATCCGCGGACAGTCTCTTGACCAGGTCCTCGGAGACATGAAAGTACCGGCCACGGTCCCGGAAACACCCGCTCCGCTGGTCCAGGTTGATTCAAAACACGATGAACGAGTGCGGGTGCTCGATGGCATGGTGAAACGCCTGCGCACGTTTGTTGCCGAACTTCAGGAAGAAGTCAAGGAGAAGGACTACGAAGTCCACCGGCTCCAGTCGCGCCTGAGGAAGGTGCATACTTCACGGGATGTAGAGCTGGCAAAGGATGCAGAAGTACTAAAAAAGGAAGCGGTAATCCAGAGCCTGAAAAAGCTCCTGCGCAAGGAAGAGCGGCATAACCGCAACCTCGTAAAACGGCTCGGGAGGATCAAAAAGTTCGCTGAACTTTCGATGGACGGCGATGTGCTGCCGGTGAAAGTGATGGAGACCCTGACCCGGGAAGGGCTCCGCAGGCTGGCCGATGACGTAGGAATTGACGAAGGGGACCTCATCTTTGTGACCCGCACTGACGGCTGGGGGAGGAGCGTGATCAAGGACCTCGCCGAGCTCAGGGTACAGGCAGTCATCGTGGGAGAAAAGGTCCTCTCTGAGGGCGACCCGTTGCTCGTGCCTTCGTTTGCGGAAGCCGTTGTCCCGCTTTTGTCCGATACGGAGGCTGGCGTGCAGGTCCGGGGAAACCAGGGTTTGTGCGGAAAAGAAACCCTGGAAGCCGCGCTTACCCGCTGGAGGGAGCGGCGGGCAAAGGCAGAGCGGGAGAAGAGATCGGAGATGATAGAGCACATCTTCAAAGAGTACAAAAGCGAACGGGGTAAGGAGGTACGAAAAGGTGGATGATCGGAAACTCCTTAAAACCGTGATGGACATTGTCGGGCGGGAAAACTGCCTTGATGACTGTGCCGTCCTGCCCTGCGGGAACCAGTTCATGGTCGCGACCACGGACATGCTGCACCGGACAACCGACTTTGTCCCCGGCATGACGGACTGGCAGGCAGGGTGGATGAGCGCCGCCGTCACCCTTTCTGATATCGCAAGCATGGGAGCTGCCCCGAAATACGTGCTCATCGCCGTAGGGCTCGATGACTGGCGGAGTCTTTCCGGCGTGATGCAGGGGGCAAAAGACTGCTGCACGCGGTTCGGCGCCGCCATAATCGGGGGGGACATAGACCGGCACGACGAGCTCACCGTCGTCACGACCGGCCTCGGGCTCGTGGACAAAGATCATCTCGTGCGCCGGACCGGGGCAGGACCCGGGGACCTTGTCTGCATCACCGGCACACCGGGACAGGCCCAGGCGCGACTGGACGGGTACCCCCAGTACGAGAAAGCGCTCTTCGAACCTCAGCCCCGCGTGGATGAAGGGCAGATCCTTGGCCGGGCAGGAGTGAGTGCGATGATGGACGACAGTGACGGCATCGCGCTCTCACTCTATGACTTGATGAGTGTCAACCCGTGCGGTTTTTCAATCGATTCGTCGCGGCTCCCCCTCCCTGCGGGCATTCCCGCGGACCAGGCCCGCGAGCTGGCGCTCTATGGCGGCGGGGACTACGAACTGATCTTTACCGTTGCCCCCGGCAGGTTTCCGGTACACGGGGTCGCCGCAACAGTCATCGGCACAGCCATCCCGGAAAAGGCAGTGATGGCGGATGGGAAACCCCTCGAAAAGCGGGGATACCAGCACCACTGGAAATAATTTTTTGTATCCGGTCCGGCGCTCTCTTAAAATATCATTACAGCGAGACATTTTAGTATCCGGACATTCCGGGCGTCCCCTATGAACTCACTGGAAAGCAAACTCGACCAGCTCTCACCCGACCAGCGGAAAGAGGCGGAAGACTTTGTGGATTTTCTTCTTTCACGGTCAGGTCCGCTGCCGGTGCGGGACGTCTCCCCGGCTGCTTCCCCTGTTCTCCCTTTGCCTCCTCCGGTGATGACCGCACTGGAAACGCATCAGGACCAGGGTATACCTGCGGTAATGGTCCATGATGTCCTCCGGACGGGAGACCAGCAGGCAAATCCCGACCCGGTCAGCGGGCCGGAA
>Ga0074046_10003550_pt1 | contig 13005 bp, 9 predicted proteins | sample BogForMeECP23OM3_FD_94441 | JGI IMG/M metagenome (GOLD analysis project Ga0074046, IMG submission 94441) | Bog forest soil microbial communities from Calvert Island, British Columbia, Canada - Bog Forest MetaG ECP23OM3 | ecosystem: Environmental > Terrestrial > Soil > Wetlands ...
AACTTCGTCCAGCACGCGGACCGGCGCACGGGGGAGTCGGCCGGGTACATCGTGATGGAGTACGTGGGCGGTAAGTCGCTCAAGCAGATCCTGCAGGATGCGCGGGCCATCGGTGGTTCGGTTCCGGTGGCGCACGCGATCGCGTACGCCATCGAGGTGCTGCCGGCCCTCGGGTACCTGCATGACCGGGGCCTGGTCTACTGCGATTTCAAGCCGGATAACGTCATCCAGACCGAGGAGCAGCTCAAGCTCATCGATATGGGCGGGGTGCGCGGGATCGACGGCGACGGGCCGATCTACGGGACCATCGGGTACCAGGCACCGGAGATCGGGACCGACGGGCCGTCGGTGTCGTCGGATCTGTTCACGGTCGCGCGGGCGCTGGCCGTGCTCACCTTCGAGTTCAAGGGCTACCAGAGCTCGTACAAGTTCACCTTCCCGGACGGGGTGCCGCTGCTCGAGCAGCACGAGTCGTTCGCCCGGCTGCTGCGCCGGGCCACCGATGCTGATCCGGCCCGGCGCTTCGGCTCCGCAGGGGAGATGGCCGAACAGCTCACCGGCGTGCTCCGCGAGGTGCTCGCCGTGGCGGACGGCACGCCCAGGCCCGCGTTCTCGACGGTGTTCACCCCCGAGCTCCAGGCCATCGGGACCGGAGACGACGTCGCAGCGGCTGTGTTGACCCGGGGAGGCGACCCCCCGGAGCCCCCCGATTCCGGGGGGACCCATCCCCCCGGACCCCACTTGGGACCCCCCTTGGGGGGACCCCCCACCCTGGCCGCGCCGGAGGCGGCGGAGATCATCGCGGGGATGCCGATGCCGCAGGTGGACCGGGCCGATCTGGCCGCCGGCTACCTGGCCACGTTCGCCGGGCTCGATTCCGGCCAGCGCGTGGCCGCGTTGTCCCGGGCCGTCTCGGGCGACCCGTCCGTGCCGGCCGAGGTGGCCAGGTCCGCTGAGACGCGCCTGGCGCTGGCGCGGGCCCAGCTTGACGTCGGTGACTATGACGGGGCCGGGGTCACGCTGTCCGAACTGGCCGCCGAGGACCCGTCCGACTGGCGGATCGCCTGGACCGACGGTCTGCGCTGGCTCGCGGCAGGCACCACGGGCGCCGCAGGTGCCAACGGCGCCGCAGGCGGTGCCGCCATCGCGCGCAACGCGTTCGACGTGGTGTACGACGAGCTGCCCGGTGAGCTCGCGCCGAAGCTCGCGCTGGCCTTCGCGGCCGAGGCCGCCGGGGACGCCGCGTCGGCAGGCCGGTATTTCCGGCTCGTCTGGACCGTGGACCGGTCCTGCATCAGCGCGGCGTTCGGCCTGGCGCGAGCCTGCCTGGCCGCGGGCGACCGGCCAGGCGCGATCGCGGCGCTCGCGGCGGTCCCTGAGACGTCCAGCCATCACGCTGCGGCGCAGATCGCCGCGGTCCGGATCCTGGTGTCGCCCGGCGTGACCGGCGACGACTTGCGGCAGGCCGATGGCCGCCTGGGCCGGTTGCCCCTGGACGAGGCGCGCCGCCAGCAACTCACCGTGGAGATCCTGCGGGCCGCGCTCGGCTGGGCCAGCTCCGGCCCGCCTGCCGCGGCCGGGCGGCCCGCATCCGCCGACGGCCTGATCCTCGGCTGCGAACCGAACGAGCGCGCGCTGCGCTTCGGCCTGGAACGCAGCTACCGGGCGCTGGCCCGGCTGACATCGGACCGCAGCCGCCGGATCGAACTGGTCGACATGGCCAATGCGATCCGCCCGAAGACCTGGTCATGACGGCGAACCCAGCGCGGGCACGGGCGCTCCGGACTGCGGGCAAAATAGTAAACGTCGTAGTTCGTCGGTTCCGATGACTTGGAGCGGCATGGCGGGTCGGCCCAGGGTCAGGCGCCTGGCGGAGTACCGATGACCGTGCCGATGCTGACCAGGGACCAGGCCGGGGCCGAGGTCAAGGCCGCGGTCGCCGAGCGCGACGCCATTCAGGCCAACCTGCTCGAGCTGGACTCCAGCTTCGGCAAGCAGCTGCTGGCCGGGGCCGAGCTCACCGGGGACACCAAACGGCGCTGGGATGCGACAGCGGCCAAGCTGGCCACTCTGTGGCAGGTCTACTCGGCCTACTCGGCCGTGGTCGACCAGGCTGCCGAGGCGGTCACCAGGCACCTCGGCACCAGGGAGCTCACGGCGCTGACGGCGCTGCTCAACGGGCGCTCGGTGCATCTGGCGTCGGGCCCCGCCCCGCTGGCCGGCCGTGATCTGGCCGACTCCGGCCGCGAGGACCTGACCCTGGCCACGGCGGTGGCCCGGATGCGCGGCGCGTTCGCCGCCGTGACCGAGGTGGTCGTGGCCGCGGAGCACGTGTGGACCGAGGTCGCGGGCCGCCTGGACGCGGCCGGCGCCGAGCTGGCCCGGGTGACGTCGCTGGCCGCGACGCTCGGGGACGAGGCGCTGACCGGCAACCTGGCCGCCGTTGCCGACAAGCTGACCCGGCTGCGCGACACGCTGAACTCCGACCCGCTGGCCTTGTGGCTCGGTCGTTCGGGATCGGCGGGCGTCGCCGTCGATACCTCAGGGGCGGATCGGCTGCAGGAGGAAGTCGCCGCCGCCGGGACCCGGGTCGACGAGCTCCTCCGGCTCCGAGACGACGCCCGCCGGCGCATCGCCACGGTAACGGCGGCCGCGGCGACGGCTCGTTCGGCGCGCGAGGACGCCCTCGCCGCCTGGCGGCAGGCCGCGGCGAAGATCGCTGCCGGGGCGCTGCCACCCGAGCCCGCCGGGTTGGCCGACCTGTCCGCCCGGCTGGCCGGCCTGAACCAGCTGCTGGCCAGCGGCCGGTGGATCCGCCTGGCGTCCGAGCTGGACCTGCTCGACCGCGAGCTGACCACCGCGACGGCTGCCTTCAAGGAAGCCGAACGGGCCGTGGTGGCAGCCATGGCCAAACGTGATGAGCTCCGCGGGCTTCTCGGCGCCTATAAGGCCAAGGCCGCCCGGCTCGGCGCGGTTGAGGACTCCGGCCTGGCCGAACGGTACGACCAGGCTCGTGACCTGCTCTGGACAGCGCCCTGCGACCTGGCCACGGCCGAGGTTGCGGTGGTCGGCTACCAGCAGGCCGTCCTGGGGGTGCAGCCGCGGTGACCTGCAACACGGGAGTCACCTGCCCCGCCTGCGGCGGGTCGGCCGGCCCCGCGGACAGCTTCTGCGAGTCGTGCGGGACCGAGCTCGCCCCGCCCGTCAGCAGCACCGGCCCGGCCGGGTACACCGCGCAGTGCCCGGTGTGCTCGCTCGACGAGTCGGCCCCGCCCAGCGCGATCAGCGCCGAGGGCTACTGCGAGTCGTGCGGCCGCAAGGTGCCATCTGGCCGCGACCACGTCGAGCTCAACCTCGAGCTGCTGGCCGGGGTCACCGACCGCGGCCTGCGCCATCCGCGTAACGAGGACGCGATGGCCCTGGCGACGACGGAAACCCCGGCTGGCCCGGTGGCGATCGCCGTGGTCTGCGACGGGGTGTCGTCCTCGCCGCGCCCCGACGAGGCGTCGCTGACCGGAGCGCAGGCGGCGGTGCGGGTCCTGCTCACCTCCATCAGGCGCGGCGACGATCCGGACAAGGCGTCCCTGGCGGCGGTGCGCCAGGCCCACGAGGCCATGGCCATCCTGGGCTCGCCGTCCCAGGCGCCGTCGGCCACCTACATTTCCGCGGTCATCGGTCCGGACGGGGTCACGGTCTGCTGGCTCGGCGACAGCCGCGCCTACTGGCTGGCTACCGACTCCGAGGCCAAGCGACTGACCAGGGACGACTCGCTCGCCGAGGAAATGGTCGCGCAGGGTGAGCTGACCGAGGCCGAGGCCATGGCTTCCCCGCAGGCTCATGTGATCACCCGCTGGCTCGGCGCCGACGTAGGCACGGCGCAGCCGCACGTCACACGGTTCGAGCCGCCGGGACGTGGGGTCGTCCTCGTCTGCTCTGACGGGCTGTGGAACTACCGGCCCGAGGCGGCAGGCCTGGCCGAGCTCGCGCTCCCGGCCGCGTTCCACGACCCGGCCAGCGCCGCCGACGCGCTGCTGAAGTTCGCCCTCGACGCCGGCGGCATGGACAACATCACCATCGTGCTGGTCCCGTTCCCGCTAGTACCGCCGGCGCCGTTACCGAGGAGAATCCCATGACCGACTCCGGCTTCACCGTCGACGTCGACCAGAACCAGTACCTGCCCGAGGGCGGCCGCGACGTGAGCGCCGTGGTTACCGTGACGTCCGGGTCGGACGTCGCCGTCGCGGCTTCGTCCGGCGCCGCGGGCAGCGCCGAGATCATCATCATCGACTGCTCGGGGTCGATGGACTATCCGGCGGCCAAGATGACCCAGGCGCGGGCGGCCACCGCCGCCGCCATCGACGTGGTCCGTGACGGCGTGGGGTTCGCGGTCGTCGCGGGCACGAGCACCGCCTGGCCGGTCTTCCCGGCCGACGGGAGCATGGCGGTCGCGAGCGCGGCGTCGCGGGCCGCGGCCAAGCAGGCGGTGGCCGGGCTGCGGGCCAACGGCGGCACCGCCATCGGGCAGTGGCTGAGGATGGCCCGGCAGATCTTCGCGGGTTACCCGGCGCAGCTTCGGCACGCCATCTTGCTCACCGATGGCAAGAACCAGCACGAGACGCCCGCCCAACTCGCGGCCGAGCTCAGCCAGTGCGAGGGCACCTTCAGCTGCGACTGCCGCGGCGTGGGTACCGACTGGGAGGTCAGCGAGCTGCGCACGGTCTCCACCACGCTGCTCGGCACGGTGGACATCGTGCCGGACCCGGCCGGGCTGGCCGCCGACTTCGCGGCCATGATGGAAAACGCGATGGGCAAGCAGGTCGCCGACGTGTCGCTGCGGGTGTGGACGCCGCAGCACGCCACGGTCAAGTTCGTCAAGCAGGTCGCCCCCGCGGTGGAGGACCTGACCGACAGGCGCACCCAATCGGGACCGCAGGCGGGCGACTACCCGACCGGGGCGTGGGGACCGGGGGAGAGCCGGGACTACCACGTCGGCGTCGAGGTCAACCCGGCCGGCGTCGGCCAGGAGATGCTAGCCGCACGGATCAGCCTGGTCACGGACGCGCCGTCCGGCGCCCAAGTCCTCGGGCAGGGGCTCGTCCGCGCGATATGGACCGACGACGAGGCGCTCTCCACCAAGATCAACCCGCGGGTGGCGCACTACACGGGTCAGGCCGAACTCGCCGTCGCCATCCAGGAGGGCCTGGAGGCTCGCAAGCAGGGCGACGAGGAGACCGCGACGGCCAAACTCGGCCGGGCGGTCGCGCTGGCGCACCAGTCGGGCAACGAGGACACCGCCAAGCTGCTGGCCAAGGTGGTAGACGTGGTCGATGTGGAATCCGGCACGGTCCGGCTGAAGAAGAAGGTCGAGGACGCCGACGAGATGGCCCTCGACACCCGGTCGACCAAGACGGTCCGGGTGAAGAAATAGCGAGCGGGGAGGAGGCGGCGATGGCGGTATGTCCGAACGGGCACGACTCGGCGAGCGATGACTTCTGCGACGTCTGCGGCATGCGCATCGTCGGCAGCCCCGCCGGCAGCCCCGCCGGTCCCTCGCCCGCGGCCAGCGCTCCGCCGCCCCGGCCCGACTCCTCCGCCGAAACCTGCCCCCGCTGCGGCAGCCCCAAGACCGGCCAGTTCTGCGAGGCCTGCGGCTTCAACTTCAACGGTCCCCGTTTCATCCCCGCTGGCCCCCCGTCTCCGGCCCCGGCCAGCCCCGGCCCGTCCGGCCCCCTGCCTTCCGCTCCGGCCAGCCCCGCTCCGGTCGGCCCTCCGCCTCCCGCCCCCGCGATCCCCCCGACCTCCGTAGGCTCTCTCGCCCCCTCCGCCCCACCAGCCCCTTCAGCCGAGTCCGCCCCTTCGACCCCTTCCGCCCGTTCGGCCCCCTCGGCCCCGTCCGCCCCCTCGGCCCCGTCCGCCTCCTCAGCCCCGCTCTCGCCGTCGATATCCTCGTTCCCGTACCCCCAGGCCACCTGGACCGTAGTGGTGGGCGCGGACCGCGCCTACTACGAGCAGGTGCAGGCGCTCACCGGGCCGGAAGGCGCCGCCGTGACGTTTCCCCCGTACTGCGCCGAACGGCGCTTCCAGCTCGTCGGGAACCAGATGCGGATCGGGCGGCGCAGCGTGTCGCGCGGCCTGGCGCCAGAGATCGACTTGACCGGGCCGCCTGCCGATCCGGGCATCAGCCGGCTGCACGCGGTCCTGATCGCCACGCCGGACGGCAGCTGGGCCGTGCTCGACCCGGGTTCGGCCAACGGCACGCTCGTCAACGGTTCGGAGATCGGGATCGGGGATCAGGTGCCCCTGCATGACGGCGATCGCATCAACCTCGGCGCCTGGACCGCGATCACGGTGCACCGAGGTTAGAGAAATTCTCTACCGGGAGTAAGGCATCGGCCTATAACGACGGACGATCCCAGGCACTAACGTATGCACATGATCACCAACCCGTCGCCGCGAGACCATGCCGAGGTCGATCTTGGTCCCGCTGCTGGCGTCAGCGACAGGGGCCTGCGGCATCACCGCAACGAGGACGCGATGGCCCTGGCCGCCGAGCAGGCGCCGGACGGTCCGACAGTAGTGGCGGTGGTCTGCGACGGCGTCTCTTCCTCGGCCCGTCCGGACGAGGCGTCACAGGCGGCCGCGCAGGCCGCGCTGCCGGTGCTGGTGGCGGCGGTGCAGGCGGGCGGGGACCTCGCCGAGGCTTCGTTGGCCTCGGTGGCCGCTGCGCGCCGGGCGGTGGCGGACCTGCAGGGCGCCGAGGGCGATACCTCGGCGACCACGTTCGTGTCCACGGTCGCGAGCGGCTATGAGGTGATTTTGTGCTGGCTGGGCGACAGCCGCGCCTACTGGCTGGGCCAGCCGGCGTCGGGGTCCCGGCTGCTCACGCGAGATGATTCGGTGGCCGGGGGGATGGTCGCGGCCGGCCTGGCCGACGAGGCCGCGGCAATGGCCTCGCCGCATGCGCACGTCCTGACCCGCTGGCTGGGCGGCGACGCCGCCGACCTGGCCGACGACCCGGACCGCGCGCCGCACGTCGAGCGGTACACGCCGCCCGGGCCCGGTGCCCTGCTCATGTGCTCCGATGGCCTGTGGAACTACCTGCCCGAGGCCGCCGATCTCGCCGGGCTCGCGCTGCCCAAGGCGCTGAGCGACCCGCTCGCCGCCGCCGCCGACATGGTGAAGTTCGCGATCGACGCCGGCGGCGCCGACAACATCACCGTCGTCCTGATCCCCTACCTCAGCCCCGAAACTCCCTGACAGCTCAGTACTTGGGCCCGACGAACTCGTCAAGCCGCGCTACCGCTTCGCGGCGCGCCACGGATATGGCGTTCCGCCGCGAGAAGCGCCACGCCACCCCGAGCTGATCCAAGACCTCGCCGCACAGCCGCAGAATGTCCGCGGACTCGTTGCTGAAAAGGTAGCGAGGGTAGTCGTACCAGCGGTCGCCATCGGCAAGCCTTCTCCGCACCCGGTTGACGCCGCGCCAGCCGTCAGAATGAAATAGCCCTCTGGCGAGCTCACCAGGGTATTTCCGTGCGATGGCGAATTGCCATTGCTCCAGCTCGATTTTTCGATGGTGCTTGCGCCCTGGACCATGCTGCGGAAACAGGCAGGGCCAGTGCTTCGAATAACTCTTGACCGCAGTGTAACCAGGTTGCTGGACGCAGCAGACCCTGGATGCGGGCATGACGGCAGACAGCGCTCTCCGGGCAGCTCTTATGAGCCCCGGCCAGTCGTCGGAGCAAGCAATCGAGAGTACGTACACCTCTCGGCGCCCGCGCGCGATGTGCCCGTCACCGAGATAGAGGCCCAGAAGGTATGCGTATGCTGACTCATCCATAGTTCTTCCGTGGCAGCGTGGACACCCGGTTCTGCGGTCGGCGACAGTGCCGTGGGGGACACGGCGGCGGCCGCTGCGCCAGTGCCGGATGGCGGCGACCGATACCCCGCAGATCTGGGCGTTCTCCCGATCGAGGACGCCAACAGCGGAGAGGTGAAGAACCGTATTCACGGTGGCTTGCGAGTACATGGCCATATTTTCCCTCATGCCACCGACATTTCTGCCGTGCTATCCCCGCTACATAGCAAGGTAAAATGGTATGCCAGACAGCTCGATGGGAGCGAAATGTCGTTGCGCAAAGCGTTTCTGTGTGCCGGGAGCGGGATTCGAACCCGCACGCCCTTTCGGGCAGACGCTTTTGAGACGTCGATGTCTGCCAGTTCCATCATCCCGGCACGATCTACAACATAGTTCGAACGGATCCAAACCAAACCTGCCGCAGACCAGGATGGGACCAATCTACCTCGTCAAGGTACGCTCGTGGGCATGAGTCAGAACCCCGTGCGCGTGGTGATCGCCGAGGACGAGGCACTGATCCGTCTCGACCTCAAGGAGATGCTGGAAGAAGAGGGCTATTCGGTCGTCGCCGAGGCGGGCGACGGCGAGTCAGCCGTCGAGCACGTTACGACGTTGCGCCCGGATCTGGCCATCCTCGATATCAAGATGCCGGTCCTCGACGGGATCTCCGCCGCCGAGCGGATCGCCGCCGAGCGGATCGCCCCGGTCGTCATCCTGACCGCCTTCTCCCAGCGGGAGCTGGTGGAGCGGGCCCGCGACGCGGGTGCGATGGCCTACCTGGTCAAGCCGTTCACCAAGGCCGACTTGGTGCCGGCCATCGAGATGGCGGTCAGCCGGTTCTCCGAGATCCGCGCGCTCGACACCGAGATCGGCACGCTGCGCGAGCGGCTCGAGGTCCGCAAGCTGCTGGACCGGGCCAAGGGCCTGCTGCAGTCCGAGCACGGGCTGAGCGAGCCGGAAGCCTTCCGCTGGATCCAGAAGACCTCGATGGACCGTCGCCTCACCATGCGCAAGGTGGCCGAAGCGGTGATCGAGGGCAGCATGCGCGTTCCCGCGGAAACGCCACAGTCTCAGCCCTGAAGGCCAAAAAGCGAGGACCCGGGGGGCCGTTGGTGCCGTGTCCGCCTTCCCCGGCTGACACGTTGTCTACTTGAACCCCCCGGGCCCGCTGTCACCACGTTAGCGACCCGCCGCCTCGCGGCGCAAAGCGAGCCCCCCGCCGGGCCGAACGAGTTCAGCTGCCGATTACTCCCCGTTCACGCAGCGCATCGACGCCGTTGGCCTCGCGTCCGGGCACCTGGTCCCTGATCAGGCAGGTAAGCCGCGACGTGCACACCCGGCGGCCGACCGTGTCGGTGATGACGATCTCATACGTGGCGAGCGTGCGGCCGCCGTGCGCCAGGGTGGCGACCGCGGTGACCCCCCCCGTCGCGGGCGGCGCGGTGATGGGTCGCGCTGATCTCGATGCCGACCACCACCCGGCCCAGCCCGGCGTGCAGGGCCGCGCCCAGCGACCCGATGGTCTCCGCGAGCACGCAGGAGGCGCCGCCGTGCAGCAGGCCGTACGGCTGGACGTTGCCGGCCACCGGCATCGTCGCCACGACCTCGGTCTTGGAGGCCGACAGGATCTTGATGCCCATGCTGTGGGCCAAGGTGCCCTCGGCGGTCGTCACCGCGATGATCCTGTCCAGCATCTCCTGATCCATCCGTACCTCCGCTCGCTTGACCCACGTCAAGGGTGCCACCCCAAGAAACCAGACGGTCCAGTCGCCCACCATCTTCGCCTTCGCTCCGTAACACCGCCCGTGACGTCCCCGTCCGCCACTTTGCGGCACGCAGGTGGCGGACGGGGATACCGCAGCCCGTTCGGACCATAGGATCGGAACGTGGCGACACCAGGAACAAGCCAGGGCCGGCTGCTGCTGCTTGACGGTCATTCGCTGGCCTACCGGGCCTTCTTCGCGCTGCCGATCGAGAATTTCTCCACCACCACCGGGCAGCCGACCAACGCGGTGTACGGGTTCACCGCGATGCTGATCAACGTGCTGCGCGACGAGAAGCCGACGCACGTCGCGGTGGCGTTCGACCGGGGCGAGCCGACGTTCAGGCACGAGCAGTACGTCGAGTACAAGGCCAAGCGCCAGCAGACGCCCGACGACTTCCGCAGCCAGCTCAGCCTGATCTTCGAGGTGCTCGACGCGCTCGGCATCAGGCGGCTGTCGGCGCCGGGCTACGAGGCCGACGACATCATCGCCACGCTGGCCACGCAGGCCGCGGCGCAGGACATGGACGTGCTCATCGTCAGCGGCGACCGCGATGTACTCCAGCTGGTCTCGGACCGGGTGACGGTGCTGATGACCAGGCGCGGCATCACCGAGATGACCCGCTTCACCCCGGAGACGGTGACCGAGAAGTACGGGCTCTCCCCGGCGCAGTACCCCGACTTCGCCGCGGTCCGCGGCGACCCGAGCGACAACCTGCCCGGCATCCCGGGGGTGGGGGAGAAGACCGCGACCAAGTGGATCGCGGAGTTCGGCTCGCTGCAGGCCCTGGTCGACCGGGTGGATGAGGTCAAGGGCAAGGCCGGCGACGCGCTCCGCGAGCACCTCGGCGACGTGCTGCGCAACCGCCAGCTCACCGCGCTGCTCACCGACATGCCCGCCGAGACGGTCGGCGCCGTGCCCGGCGACCTGCTGCCGGTGGCCTGGGACCGGGAGAAGATCCACCAGCTCTTCGACACGCTCCAGTTCAAGGTGCTCCGCGAGCGCCTCTACCAGACTCTCCCGCACGGCCTCATCTCCGCGACCGGCTCGGACCTCGACCTGCCGCTCGGCGGCGCCGCCGCGAGCCACCAAGGAAAAGCCAGCTTCGAGGTGGTGACCGACCTGCTCGGACCCGATCAGGTCGGTGCCTGGCTGGCCGCCCATTCTTCGGCCGAACGGTCCGGGGTGGCAGTCATCGGAACCTGGGGGCGCGGGACGGGGGACGTGACTGGCCTGGCCATCGCCGCTCCGGACGGTCATGGCGCCTATATCGACCCCGCCGAGCTCACCGAAGCGGACGCCCGTGCGCTCGCCGCCTGGCTGGACGACGCCGACCGCCCGAAGGTGCTGCACGACGCCAAGGGCCCGATGCACGCGTTCGCGGCCCGCGGCCTGCCGCTGGCCGGGCTGGCCAGCGATACGGCGCTCGCCGCCTACCTGGCTCTGCCCGGCCAGCGCACCTTCGACCTGGCCGACCTGGCGCTGCGCTACCTGGGCAAGGAGCTGCGCGAGGAGGCCGAAAGCGGCCAGCTGACGCTGGACGGCTCGGCCGAGCGCGACGCCGCGGCCGCCCTGGTGCTGCGCGCCCAGGCCACGCTGGAGCTGGCCGAGGCGCTGGAGGAGGACCTGGACCGGCGCGAGTCCGTCGCGCTGCTCCGCGAGCTCGAGATGCCGCTGGTCTCCGTGCTGGCCAAGATGGAGCGCGCCGGGATCGCCGCCGACACCGAGCACTTCGCGGCGATGTCCGCCACCCTGCACGGCGAGGCCAAGGCGGCCGAGCAGGCCGCGTATGCGGTGGTCGAGCACGAGTTCAACCTCGGCTCGCCCAAGCAGTTGCAGGAAGTGCTCTTCAACGAGCTCGGCCTGCCCAAGACCAAGCGCATCAAGACCGGCTACACCACCGACTCCGAGGCGCTGACCAGCCTGCTCGCGCAGACCGGCCACCCGGTCCTGGAGCACCTGCTACGTCATCGCGACGTAGCCAAGCTGATGTCGATCGTGGACTCGCTGATCCCGATGGCCGGCGAGGACGGCCGGATCCACACCACGTTCAACCAGACGGTCGCGGCCACCGGCCGGCTGTCCTCCACCGACCCGAACCTGCAGAACATCCCCATCCGCAGCGAGCTCGGCCGCCAGATCCGGGAAGGCTTCGTGGTCGGCGAGGGCTACGACACCTTGCTATCGGCGGACTACAGCCAGATCGAGCTGCGGATCATGGCGCACCTGTCCGGCGACGAGGCGCTGATCGCGGCGTTCGAGTCGGGGCACGACTTCCACGCGGCCACGGCCTCCCGGGTCTTCGGCCTGCCGCCCGCGGAGGTGGGACCCGAACTGCGGGCCAAGATCAAGGCGATGAACTACGGGCTGGCCTACGGCCTGTCCGCCTACGGGCTTTCCCAGCAACTGCGGATCACGCCCGACGAGGCGCGCGGGCTGATGGAGGAGTATTTCAAGGAGTTCGGCGGCGTCCGGGACTACCTGCACGAGGTGGTCTCGCGGGCCCGGATGGACGGCTACACCGCCACCATGATGGGCCGCCGCCGGTACCTGCCCGACCTGACCTCGGACAACCGGCAGCGCCGGGAGATGGCCGAACGGATGGCGCTCAACGCGCCGATCCAGGGTTCGGCCGCGGACGTGATCAAGGTGGCGATGCTGGCCGTGGACAGCTCGCTGGCGGCGGCCGGGCTGCGCTCCCGGATGCTGCTGCAGGTCCATGACGAGCTCATCGTCGAGGTGGCGCCCGGCGAACTCGACACCGTTCGCGACCTGGTATGCGCCGCGATGGCCGGGGCCGCCTCGCTGCGGGTGCCCCTCGACGTATCGGTCGGCACCGGCCGCAGCTGGGCCGAAGCCGCCCATTAGTGCTGGCCCAGGGGGACGACCCCCTGGAACCCCCGCTGTTTCCCCCGGGGGGACCCATCCCCCCGGACCCCCCTTGGGGGGACCCATCCCCCCAGACCCCCTTGCCGGGAGGTCGCCCCCCGGGCTAGCACTGTCGATACCCTATTGTGGCCGGTCTCAATTGACCCTCCAGGGTAACTCTCATAAGCTGAACAGCGCGCCGTGTCCTCGTGCGTTCCGCCGTGATCGCGTGGTATGACATCACGTGATCGGGCAGGCGGCTCGCCGGGCGTGCCGTAGCCGGCCCCCGTGCTGACTGTGGTAAGTCCTGTAAATCCTGGTCACCTGCACGGTTACCGGCGCGTCCATAACTTCCCTGTCCGCATCCGGAGCCAACCCACACATGACGAGCACCACGCAAGCCAACTCGACCCCCAAGGTGGCGGTCAACGACATCGGGTCCGAGGAGGCATTCCTCGCCGCGATCGACGAAACCATCAAGTATTTCAACGACGGTGACATCGTCGAAGGAACAGT
>Ga0074046_10003557_pt1 | contig 12997 bp, 12 predicted proteins | sample BogForMeECP23OM3_FD_94441 | JGI IMG/M metagenome (GOLD analysis project Ga0074046, IMG submission 94441) | Bog forest soil microbial communities from Calvert Island, British Columbia, Canada - Bog Forest MetaG ECP23OM3 | ecosystem: Environmental > Terrestrial > Soil > Wetlands ...
ACGATATCGCTGATGGCAACGCGCAATTTGAGGATGGCCGTCTTTTCGTTTTCGCGCCAAGGCGTTGAGCGATTCCGCACGCTCTCCTTCCAAAGCGCAAAAGACCCCCTTGGTCTGAGGCGCACCGAACCATCGGCCTCGCTGACATCGACCGGCTTGTGCGGATCTCCAGCCCACCTCACCTCCTCGACCTGCTCGGGGCGAAACCACATCAAAAACTCGGGGCGATCGGGCGAGATTCGAATAGCCAGCGTCCCGCTTGCGACCCGCGCAAAGGCTTCGGCGGGCTGATAGAGCGAGGACAGGCGGTCGGTTGCAAAAAGAGGCCCTCCCTGCGTTCCGATCCATTGCGCCAGATTGCGCACCTCATCTTCGGTGGGCGCCTTGCCCACAAGGGAGATGTTGGACCCAGAAACCACAGCTGCGCCGCTGGCCTCGACCTGGCTCAGCACATCGGCGAGCTTTTCCGCCGCCCCCAGCGCTTTGCCGAAACTGGGTTCAAGCGTCAGCGCCTGGATAAGCCGGTCGGTTGTCTCGCTCATGGCAAGAACGCGCTCGAAGACCTCCGAATCCTCTTTGGCCGACATCAAAAGCGAGAGCGTATGCGCCAGGAACTCGCCTGCCATGCGCGTTTCGTGCGGGACGTGCCGCGGCGCGGCGTGATGCATCGCCGAAATGAGTCCCCAGAGCTTGCCCTCCTTCATGAGCGGCATGACCATCGTGGCCTTGACGCCCATGTTCTTGAGATATCCGGAATACATCACCGAGACGCTTCTGAGGCTCGCGAAGCTCATGTCGACTGGGCCCTGGGCATAGCTCTTTGCCGACACAAGCGGCACAGGCGTATAATCGACATCCGGGAGATGGCGCACCCAGGACAGTGAGAAGAGGCGACGCGCAGGCGCCGGTATGTCGCTCGCCGGGTAATGCAGCCCGAGATACGCTTCGAGATCATCGCGCCTGGACTCGGCGACAACGTGCCCGCTGCCATCCTCATCAAACCTGTAAGCCATTACCCGGTCGAACCCGGTGAAGCTGCGGATTTTTTCGACCGCAAGATCGAAGAACGCGGCCAGGCTCTTCGTCTCCTGCAGCCGCGCTATGTCGGCGCGCAGCTCGGAATAAAGATTTGGCGAAGGCTGGGCGCTAGGCGGCGCGCTTTCGAGTTCCAGAATGATGAGTCCGCCGCTGCGGTGCGCAAAGAGATGAAAACCCCGGTCAGACCTGACGAAAGACTCGCGCGCGACATGCACTGGGCCGCCGTCGAGCGCCATCCGGCGCAACTTTCCGATCAGATCGCGTCCGGTCGGATCCAGAACGTTATCGGCGCTCTTACCGATAATGCCGTCCGGCCCGGCGCCCAGGATCTGAGCGCAATTCGAACTGGCATGCACAATGAGATTTGTTCGGTCGTCCACCGTAAGCATGACGCCGTGCGGCTGGATGGCCTCCGGATACTGAACGAGCTCACGGTCGCAAGTCGAAAGATCGACATTCTTTGCCGTGATGATGTCGTTAATCTTGGCGGTGTCACTTGGATGCATGATGATCATTCCCTGACCTCGCGCGCGAGGCGACACGGGTACCGTTGACGGAGTGAAGGATCAGGCGGCTTGGGCATTGACGCGCGGCCGGATAAGGCGACCTCGATCCGCTGGCAAATTCTACACCTGCGCCCGTCTTTGGCAACCGGAGCCGCTTGAGCTTCTACTGCCCGGCTGCCGATAGGCGGCGAATGACGCACTGGGCAGCCCGCACTCTATAGATCGCAGCCCCAGCCGAAGCTAAAGTGCGAAGGCACAATAGGCTGTCGCAGCTGCAAGCGCTGGCTTGGCGACATCGGCGCGATGCTGTATGTCTTGACAGAAAGAAGTCGGAGCAAACTTTAGTGCTGGAATTTCAAGCCGCTGCATCCATGGCGGCTCGTTTTCTCATTCACGCGGCAGGGCGACTCGTTGGGCTCGATCGAGCCCGCGCAGTATTTCAGCGCCGCTGGCCCGAAGCAAAAGTCTTAACGCGGTCACTGTCAATGACTGCTATCGCTGCTTTTTTAGCCATCGTTCTTTTTCAAGGGGTCGGGTGTACCCAGCCGCAAAGCGCGGAGCCCCCTCCCGAAAAGGAACTCGTCGTCGCCATCAAGGAGGCGCCGCCCTTCGTGATCAAGCACGACGACGGGAGCTTCCACGGCATTGGCGTTGACCTTTGGCGCCGCGTGGCCGACCGCCTGCAGCTTCGCTACGGTTTTTTGGAGCAACCGGACGCCGCTGCTCTTATCAAAGGGTTAGCAGAAGGCACCTACGATGCCTCCTTCGGAGCGCTTTCCGTTACGGCTGACCGCGCGCGGCTCGTGGACTTCACGCAACCGTTCTTCGCGACGGGCCTCGGCATAGCGGTTTCCTCAGGCGAAAGTAAGTTGTTCTCCGTTTCCCGGATTCTCCTTTCGCCAGACTTCCTTCAGGCTGTATTGATCCTGATTGGTATAGCGCTCGCCGTCGGCTTCGTGGTCTGGCTTTTCGAGCGCCGCAGAACGGATCATTTCCAGGGCGGGATCAGGGGTCTCGGCTCCGGCTTCTGGTGGTCTGCCGTCGCGATGACCCAAGCGGGGGCTGCTCAGGGGGCGCCGGCGACGCTCCCTGGCCGTTTCGTGGCGATCTGCTGGATGATCGTATCCATCATTGTCATCACAGTTTTCACGGCGAGCATCACCTCGAAGCTGACGAAGCAGGAACTTAAAGGCGCCATCCATGGCTTGGACGATCTTCGGTTCGTTCGCGTGGGCGGCGCGCGGGGAACGGCGACGGTCGGCTATCTCGACCGCGAACGTGTCTCGCATCGAAATTTTCCCGATCCGAAGGACGGGTTGCGGGCGCTGCAAGAGGGCAAAATCGACGCTTTCGTTTACGACAGGCCCCTTCTCAACTGGATCGTCATGCAACAGTTTCCGGAGACGCTGCGTGTCCTCGACTTCACGGTGGACAGCCTGAATTACGCGATCGCAGTGCCGAAGGGCAACCGCCTCCTGGATAAGCTGAATATCGCGGTTCTGGAGGAAACAGAGAGCGATTGGTGGCAGCAAACGCTGTTCCAATACTTGCGAAAAAAGCAGTAGCGAACTGTTATACGAACCGCCGAAAGTCAGACGCCTGTGCCCAGGCCCGTCGCAAGCGAAAATTACTTACAGTAGGAGCCGATCCTCCGACGACTGGTATTAATCAGACTTCGCTGATGACCAACGGATTATCATCCCGAAGCAGTTCGCTCAGGCTCGTCATCCCGGAACGGCGAAGCCTTATCCGGGATCGTAACGAATTGAAGCGCCTACCTTTTTGCGATCCCGGCTCGCGCTTCGCTTGGCCGGTAAGACGAAGCGCGGAGCGCTTCGTCTTACCGGGATGACGGCGGCGGCGATCCGTTAGCGCGTCCGCGAAATCCCACTTAGAGCTTCACATGCTTCAGGAGCACGTCCTTCGCCTCATTGACACGAGACGCGAGGTAGCTTGTGCCACCTTGATCGGGGTGAAGACGCTTTATGAGATTGCGATAGGCAGCAAAGACATCGTCACGCCTAACGCCCGGCGAGAGGCCTAAGATGAGGTAGGCCTCGTCTAGCGGCATGGCTGGGGAAATACTTGGCGTTCCGGTTGCGTTGAGGCCCTTTTGCGATAGCGCGACATAGGCGATTGCTCCCGCAAGGAGAGCCATTCCGATCATCGTTGTCGACCTAAAAGCGCCTGCGGACAAGAAGACCCCCGTAACTTGCCTTGAGATCCCGGCGCCTTCCTAAACGGGAACGGCCGAACTACGGCTTCGCCCGAACCACCAGAAAATAGCGGCCAATACAACGAACGCAATCGCAGCCAGAACGAGGATGAGCGCCGACTCCTCGATCCAGGCGATGGCGGGAACCGCAAGCGCCATGACCACCCCTAGAACGCCGGTCTGCCAGGACAGCGTGTGGACGCCGGCGACGAAGGTTCCAAGGGCAAGAAGAAGGAGGGTCGCAAGCCCGGTCGCGTCGGCGTTCAGCATCCGCTGCACATCGCTGTAAAGCAGAAGATTCATGGTGGCGAGGAAGGCTGCCCAATGCAGAACCTGCGTCCAGACGAGCCTGACGCGGCCGTCTTTGCCGGCGTGGCGCCAGCCGCTCACGACGCACAAGACTCCCGTCAGGACCGCAACGATTTCCCAATAGTAGACAAGCGGTTTCTTGTTGATGCTGGTATAGGCGACGCCGACAAGGGTCAGGATCAGGATGATGAGGTAGGGCAGCGCCCTGAGAAGGCGGGAAGGCCTTCCTTCTTGTTGAACGTCTTCATAATCGGCGGGCGACGAGAGCTTGGACATGGAACGCGTTTCCTTTCTAAAGAATGGCGTACTCCGCCGCGGGGCAGGGATTCATGGAAGCAATCTTCTGGGCGAGAGGCTGTTGTGGCGCATCCAATACAGAAGGCGAAAGCTCTAAACCTGCCGCCGCCCTTGACGCGCCCGCGATAGCCAGATGGAATTGCGCAGGATCGAGCGGCTCTGGCGTCATCCAAGCAACACCTTTTTCACAAGCCCCCTTGCTTACATACTTATACTAAGCCGTAAATGAAGTATACCGTTCGCAACCTCGGAAGCCGAGCAAATGGAAAGGCCGCCGGATGCGACAAGCGGTGAATTTTGTCGCAGACAGGAAGACACCGCCGGACTCCTAGCCCGGACCTCGCTGTCGCAGACCGGCGACGCAAGCCGTCCTCCAGAAAGAAGAGCCGCGGCGCCCATCCTCGGAACGAAAGAAGCCAAGGAATTTCCATGCTTTATTGGATTTACGATTATCCAACTGGATATATGGGAGCGCTCTTCGCCCTGGTCTTTCTCGCATTCACCTGGCTAGGTCTGCTGGCTGTTCGTCCTCTCGTCCGGCCCTGGGTCCACACGGAGCACCGCGCCAATGATATGGTCGGTTTTGCCCTCTCGAGTTTTTCGGTCTTATATGGCCTTTTGCTTGGTCTACTCGCCGTCGCGTCATACCAGAATTTCACGTCCGTATCAGACAACGTCGACAAGGAGGCCTCAAGCCTCGCGGCGCTTTACCGCGATCTCAGCGGTTATCCGCAGCCGATGCGCGGCAAGCTGCGAGATGACCTGCGTGAATACACTCATGAAGTGATTGAGAAAAGCTGGCCCTTGCAGCGGCAAGGCATCGTGCCTTCTCAAGGAACGGGTCTCGTCACCACGTTTTTCGACGACCTTTTGACCTTCAAGCCGGCGGAAAAGAGCGAAGAAATCATCCATGCCGAGGCCTTGCGCCAATTCAACCGCTTCGTCGAACTCAGGCGGTCCCGGCTTGCCAACGTCACAACGGAATTCCGGCCGTCCTGTGGTGGGTCGTTATCATCGGCGCTGGCCTGAACATCGTTTTGATCTGGATGATTGACATGGAGGTGCACGTGCATGTCCTGCTGAGCGGAGTTTTGTCCATCTTTCTCGGCATCGTGATCTTCCTGATCGCGGCGATGGACAATCCGTTCCGGGGCGACGTCAGCGTTGGTCCCGACTCATTTCAACTCGTTTACGATTCGCTCATGAAGCCTCAGAAATCGCCTCAGCAGTGACCGCGGCCTGCAAGGTTGGGACGGGAACCAGTGCCCAGCAAGGTCTAAAACGGCCGTTGTTTGCACTTTTGGTGGCATCTCCCCGGCATTAGTCTGTTTTTCCTATTGTTTTTCCGCAAAAAATTCATAACAATCCGTAAAAGCCGTGTTGTAGCTAGCGTCACGGAGGTAGCCTTTTTCGGAATTTCGGGGATTCGTGATATGATGAAATATGTCAGCGATTTTTCGGGGCCGTGCATCTTTGGCGTCTTCCCCGGAGGTTTGATGAACACTTCGGACGACGTTAGCCTCCGCCACAAGCTCGCGCAGCTCAGACAGGAGCACCGGGATCTCGACGAAGCGATCATTGCGTTGGAAGCCGCAGCGGAGCGCGATCAGCTCCGGCTTACGCGCATGAAAAAGCGTAAGCTTGGCCTCAAAGACAAAATTACCCGCCTCGAAGACCAGCTTCTCCCGGATATCATCGCGTAAACCCCTGAAGAGTTGTCCAGGAAAGCGTGGGCAAATCGATTCGGATCCGTCTCGCTACTTCCTGCGGGAGCGATTTCGTGATTGTAATCGATCATGACGAAACACTCTCCGCCCGTCGCTATCATCATGGGCAGCCAATCCGACTGGCCCGTTATGCAGGCCGCCGCCGCCGTGCTGGACGAGCTGGGCGTCGCCTATGACGCCCGAGTCGTCTCCGCGCACCGCACGCCCGACCGTCTTTACGCCTTCGCAAAATCCGCGCGCGACGCCGGTTTCAAGGTTATCGTTGCAGGAGCAGGCGGCGCAGCACATCTACCCGGCATGACAGCGGCCTTGACGACCCTACCCGTCCTGGGCGTCCCGATTTCGACGACGGCGCTCCACGGCCAGGATTCGCTATACTCCATCGTACAGATGCCAGCGGGCGTGCCCGTCGGAACGCTAGCAATCGGCGAACCGGGTGCTGTCAACGCCGGCTTGCTCGCCGCCACGATTCTCGCCCTTAGCGATCCCGCCCTCGCTGCCCGCGTTGACGCTTGGCGCGCCGGCAGGACGGCCAAGGTTGCGGAGCGGCCTGCCGATGCGCCCTGAGCCGCTTCCGCCGGGCTCCATCATAGGCATTTTTGGCGGAGGCCAGCTTGGCCGTTTCCTCGCGATGGCTGCGTCGAAGCTTGGCTTTAGAACGGCGATTTACGCGCCAGAAGAGGACAGCCCGGCGTTCCAGGTGGCCTCGCAAAGATGGCAGTCATCCTATAGCGATGAGGACGCGCTCGCCCAGTTCGCGAAGGCCTGCGACGTGATCACCTTCGAGTTCGAGAATGTCCCCGCCACTGCACTCGAAATCGTGACCGGCCTTACGAGCGTTCGCCCCGCCGTCCGCGCCGCGGAAATAGCGCAGGACCGTATTTCGGAGAAACGTTTTCTGTCAGGGCTCGGCCTTGCCACCGCCCCGTATGCGGCCATCGAAGGCGAGGACGGCCTGCCGGCCGCTGCGTCTCTGCTGGCTCAAGCTGGAACCGGCATTCTTAAGATCGCGCGCGAAGGCTACGACGGAAAGGGACAAGCGCGGGTCTCTTCCGAGGCAGAGCTTCGTTCCGCACTTCTTCGTTTCGCAGCGCCCTGCGTCTTGGAAGGCCTGGCTCGCTTCTCGACGGAAATCTCTGTCATTGCCGTCCGGTCGGCAGGCGGCGACGTCTTCTTCTACGATTGCCCCGAAAACAACCATGGCGAGGGTATCCTGCGCCGGAGCGCCGTCCCGGCATCCTGCTCTCGAAATCAGCAAGCGGCTGCCCAGGAGATGACGGCGCGCATCGCGGCCGCGCTCGACTATTGCGGCGTTCTGGCTGTGGAATTCTTCGTCATGCCTGAGGAAAGCCCGGCACCTCTGCTTGTGAATGAGATCGCGCCGCGCGTGCACAACTCGGGGCACTGGACCATGGAAGCTTGCGCGATCAGCCAATTCGAGAATCATATCCGTGCTATCGCGGGATGGCCGATCGGATCGGTCAGGCGCCATTCCGACGCGATCATGACGAATCTCATTGGCGAAGAGGCGCTCGGCTGGCGCGTCATTCTGGAAAAAGACCCGGGTGCGTCTCTTTATCTTTATGGAAAGAACGACATAAGAGCCGGCCGCAAGCTTGGGCATGTGACTCAAATATCACCTCGCAAAAAGAACGAGGATAACCCACACCCGGTGTGAGGGGAAAATAGACAATTGTTGTCCGGGCTGCTATATTCACTGTGCAAGAGCCTGCATGTTTGCAGGCTTTTTTATTCATCTAGAAAAACAGAAAGAAGGAGCCAGCGTGCAAGTCCACGTTCGTGACAACAATGTCGATCAGGCGCTCAAGGCGCTCAAGAAGAAGATGCAGCGCGAAGGCATTTTTCGCGAGATGAAGCTGCGTAACTATTACGAGAAGCCGTCGGAGAAGAGAGCACGCGAAAAGGCTGAGGCTGTGCGCCGCGCCCGCAAACTCGCGCGCAAGAAGGCGCAAAGGGAAGGCGTCGTCGCTCCAGGACGCGCCGCTGCTCGATAAGAGCCACGCGCCGTCTCCACAGGCGTGGGATGGTATTGGTGGTTCACCTGATTGTGGCCGCATTCTCGGCCCAATGTCGCAAGCGTAAGAGGGGACTTTACGCCGGGTGGAGCCTGCATTGAAAACGGGGCAGACGATAAGACGAGCGTTTACAGCGGGTGGGATGTTTCTCGCCCTGTTCGCGCTTGCCGCTTGCGAGACATCGGGGTCGAACGAACAGCGCGCAGCGGATCAGCTGAGTAATCCGACCGCAGATCAAAAAAACAATATCGCATCGATTTCAGCCGTCCTCGCGAAGAACCCTCGCGATGGGAACGCGCTTAATTTAAGAGGCACAGCGTTCGGCCAGGCTGGCGAATACGAAAAGGCCATCGGGGATTTCTCGGCCGCAATCCAGGTTAATCCGCAATTCTATCAAGCCTACAACAACCGCGCACTCATCTATCTGCGCGTAGGCCGATACGATGCAGCGTTGAACGATTACAATCAGGCCCTGGCCATCAAGCCGGATTACGCTGCCGCCTATGTGGGCCGCGGGAATGTGTACAAGGAACAGAGAAATTCCCCATTAGCGATTGCGGATTTTGGGAAAGCGATCGAGCTGAAGCCGGATGACCCCGCGCCATACTACAGCCGAGGGTTGATTTACCAGGCCATGAATGATCATCGCAGCGCGCTCGATGACCTTACCGTCGCTGTCAATTATCGTCCCGACGCCTCCGATCCGCACTACGCGCGCGGCGTCAGCTATATGGCGCTACAGGAATACAAGAAGGCCTTTGACGATTTTCAGGTTGCCGGGACCAACAAGGTCAACAACTACGAGGCTTGGGCTTATGCTGGACAAGCAGCGGAACATCTTGGCGACCGCGCAGAGGCAGCGCAAGCGTACCGCAAGGCTCTTCAGATCAACTCCTCAAGCGGCATCGCTTATGAGGGACTTCGGCGCGTGGGTGGAGACGCCTGATCTAGCCTTTATGGGCGGGTCTGATAAAAAGGCGCTGGCGCACCCTTAGCTGCGTGCCCTTGCGGTGGAAGTCGCGATGACCGGTATCTATCTCCAACCCATTGGATTGCTCTATGGCGAGGTAGCGCGCGATGCCGTTTCGCTCGGCGCGGCCCTACCTTTGGCAGGCAGTTCTATCGCGTTCACGGCGACCCGCCTTTGGGAAGGCGAGCCAGGCAACGTCAAATTCGCGATAGTCCGCACGAGCACGATCCAGGCTATTGACGAGCCGCGAGTCAGGGACCTCCTTGACCGTATCGTCGCCCCCCGCGCCGCCATCGCTGGCGTTTCGATGGACAGGCCTCGCATCATGGGCATCGTGAACGTAACGCCCGATAGCTTCTCGGATGGCGGCGAGCATCTCGAGCCAAGCGCGGCAATCGAGCATGCCATGACTCTTTCGAATAGTGGCGCGGACTTTGTTGATATCGGCGGCGAATCGACAAGACCGGGGTCTGAGCCGATTTCGGCGGAGGAGGAGCTTCGGCGCATTCTGCCAGTGCTTTCCGGACTGACCGGAATGCCCGCCCCAGTTTCGATTGATACACGCAAACCGGAGGTGATGCGCGAAGCGGCGAAGATCCGTGCCGACATCATCAACGACGTCTCTGCTTTGACCTCTTCGCCGGATAGTCCGGCCACGGTGGCGGAACTGAAGAAACCAGCCGTCTTGATGCACGCGCAAGGCGATCCCAGGACAATGCAGGATAACCCAACCTATCAAGATGTGGTCATAGAGGTTTATGACTATCTGGAAAGGCGGATAGAAGCGGCGGCAGCGGCCGGCCTGGCGCGCAGCAGCATGATCGCAGACCCTGGCATCGGCTTCGGAAAGACCGCCTTGCACAACGCGTCCCTTCTTCAAAGCATCAGCCTGTTTCATGGACTCGGGGCGCCACTCCTGACAGGAACATCACGCAAACGCTCGCTACAGAGACTTACAGGGGCGAAACCCCCAAAAGAACAGGCTGCTGGGAATATCGCTGCGGCTCTTGATGCCGTATCTCAGGGCGTGCAGATCGTACGCGTGCATGATGTTGAAGAGACGCGCCAGGCATTGGCAGTATGGAACTGGCTGCGCGGCGCCGCAAAGCCGCAACGGCGATCAAGAGTTTCGCCGTTAGTATAAGAATCGCAACGGGTTTTCCGGAGGAAAATAAGAGCCGGAATGGATCAATGCGAAATCAGTAATGCGATCAATTCTGCCTTTGAGTTGTATGCAATAACGCGTCGCCAATATTCTCTAGTAGACTTTCAAGATTTAAGATGCAAATTCCCTTCCTTCAAAAGTACGATTGAATCGGGATTACCGGATTGAGGTCTCATTCCCCCAGCTTCGATTTCACCAGCACTATTTCGAAACCTCAGAGTGCACCCGCACAGGAGATTAGAATCATGGCGTCAAAACTCTTTGGAACGGACGGCATTCGCGGTCAGACCAACATTTATCCGATGACGGCCGACATCGCATTGAAAGTTGGTATGGCGGCAGGTCACATGTTTACCATAGGGGAGCGCCGTAATCGTGTGGTAATTGGCAAGGACACGCGGCTTTCCGGTTACGTAATCGAGTCGGCGCTGGTCTCCGGCTTCACATCGGTCGGCATGGACGTCATTCAGCTCGGACCAATCCCGACGCCTGCAGTCGCCATGCTTGTGCGATCCCTGCGCGCGGACCTCGGCGTCATGATCTCGGCGTCTCACAACCCCTATCAGGACAACGGAATCAAGCTTTTCGGGCCCGATGGCTACAAACTGTCGGACGAAGTTGAGGCCGAGATCGAGGCCGATGTCTGCGGAGATATTAGCCACCTTCTCGCCGACCCCGACCACATCGGCCAAGCCAAACGCATCGACGGCGTCACTGACCGCTATGTCGAATTTGCCAAGCGTACGCTCGAACGGACCGTAAGCCTCGACGGGCTTAGGGTGGTTGTGGATTGCGCCAATGGGGCCGCCTACCGTGTCGCGCCCGCGGCGCTTTGGGAGCTGGGCGCGAAGGTCATCTCCCTCGGCGTTAACCCCGATGGACGCAATATCAACCGCGAGTGTGGCTCCACGGTGCCCGAAACGATTTGCCGGAAGGTTCGCGAGTCCGGAGCGGATGTCGGCATCGCGCTCGACGGCGACGCGGATCGGGTCGTGATCGCCGACCAGCACGGGCAACTGGTCGACGGCGACCAGATTCTTGCGGTGATCGCCGGCAGCTTCCGCGATGCCGGGCGGTTGCGCGGAAACAGCATTGTAGCGACCGTGATGTCAAATCTCGGTCTGGAACGCCATCTCGAGGGGCTCGGCCTTTCATTGATCCGGACCAAGGTTGGCGACCGCTACGTCGTAGAGGAAATGCGGCGCGGCGATTACAATGTTGGCGGCGAGCAGTCGGGCCACGTCGTGCTTTCCGACTTCACCACCACCGGAGACGGGCTCGTGACGGCGCTTCAAGTGCTGAGTGTCGTCGTTCAAAGCGGAAAGTCCGTCAGCGAAGTTTGCCTCCGCTTCGAGCCCGTGCCGCAGCTTTTGAAGAGCGTTCGCTTCCAGGGCGCCAATCCGCTCGATGTTGCCACGGTCAAAGCCGCGGTCGAAGACGGAAGGGTGCGCCTTGGCAAGGCTGGACGGCTCATCATCCGGCCTTCCGGCACGGAGCCGGTCATCAGGGTGATGGCCGAGGGTGACGACAAGGGCTTGGTCACCGGCGTTGTGAACGACATCGTTGCTTCGATTGATCGTCACGGCGCGTCCGCCTCAGCCGCCTAGCCCTGAGCGTCACGCGGTCGGATATCCAGGGTTCACGAACTCTAAAGGGGGGAAGAGCGTCTTGAAATGCCTTCGTCCCTCGGAAGAAATTTTCTTAATAAATACTCAATCTTTACTTCACCCTTAAAGAACTATGAATTTTGCTCGTGCAATTTTTGAGTACTTCCAACCCAATCTCAAGTTTTATTTAACCTTGCAGGTTTACCAATGAGGAGTGCGCGCACCCCCGCCTCCCTTGCACAAGCCCCGGATCAGAGCAATGAGCCTCAACTCAGATTTTGACGCTTTGTCTCCTGTAACACCGCATCTAGCAGCAAGCCGTTTCGACTCTTTCTTCGATGTCTATGGTCTGAGCCTCAAGCAGCAGGCCGATCTGGAGCAAAGAACCATTACGCTGATTGCTCGTTCCCCCTCGTCGGTTCCATCCAAAGCGCTCGCGATCAATCTCGCGCGCTTCCAGCCTCTTTCCGTCGAGGTTAACATTATCTTTGCCCAGATCGCCCCTGCAGACGCCTTGGATTGCATGGTGCGTTCGTTGGGCTCGGCTTGCCGCCAGGCACCCGAGCTCATCATTCGCTGGGCGAAAAATCGCGCCCTTCTCGACGCTCATGAACGACTCACGCTCGGCAGGACATTATGCTGGACTGGCGATGCGATGCGGCGGTCCGAGGACTCGCGGAGCGCGCTCGATCGCGTCGAGGATTGTACGCCTTCCATTCTCGCGGAATCGAATGCAAGCTTTGCCTACCTGTGGCGCGCATCGAAGCCCTTGCCTAAGACGCTTTTCACCCCGCGAATGCCTGTGAATATGGGGTACGCCGCCACACCGCTCTCCGCCTGCGAGACAAGCTTGTCTCTTGAAGCGAACATCGTCCGGCTGGAAGATTATCTGCGCTTCCGCCGCCACTGAACTTGGCCCCTCTCCGCAGGGCGGCATTCCTGCGGATGGCTAGCTAGCCCGGTCCGGAAAGCGCCATCTTCGAACGTCCTTTCTCCGAAACCATCGCCGTCCAGCCCACAATGGACGGCGATGCCTACCTCTCAGTGAGCTTGAGTTCGATACGGCGGTTGCGGCGCAAATCGGCATCAGCGCCGCCCGATGAAAGCGGCTGATACTCGCCGAAGCC
>Ga0074046_10003559_pt1 | contig 12993 bp, 10 predicted proteins | sample BogForMeECP23OM3_FD_94441 | JGI IMG/M metagenome (GOLD analysis project Ga0074046, IMG submission 94441) | Bog forest soil microbial communities from Calvert Island, British Columbia, Canada - Bog Forest MetaG ECP23OM3 | ecosystem: Environmental > Terrestrial > Soil > Wetlands ...
AAGTCTATGGCTCCACGGAGGACACTATCGGTACCACTGCATGGCATCGCGTCGAAACAGGGCTGCAAACCGGGCCTGAAACGCATCTCCTCCTTCTTGCAGTGCTGCGCCGTCCAGGCGAGACGCGGGTTCAGGGTAAATTCTGGCTAGACGACATTCTATTATCGCCTGTATAACCGTGCTCCTGCGGGAGCGACAATAGAAGCTTGTCGTTGCCAGGACGTTTGCCCAATGAACCACCAGAGGTTGGACAATAGATTATGCCCAATAGGAGATCCATCGGATCGCCCGTCTTATGGATCGCACTCGTCCTGAGTCTCCTGACCCATTCGGCATACCTGGCCCTCGATCACGAGCATTACGGGGTCGACACCCCGTCTTATTTGATCCCTGCCGCGAATCTTCTGCACGGACTAGGATTCGTGAATGTCTTGCACCAACCAGAATTGCGTCGAACACCAGGCTACCCGCTCCTCCTCGCCCTCTTCCAGGTCGCTCCTCTACGGGTCGAATATCTGATCTTCGTGCACCACCTGCTTTGCGTGGTATTGACCGTCGCTGTAGCCGCCTTCGCCCTTCGAATTACGGGCAGCCGCTTGGTAGCGTTAGCTGCCGCTTCAGTCTTGTCCCTGGATCTGGCGACTCTCCGCATCGCGAATCTCCTCTTGACCGAAATCACCACTATGGTTCTTATCACCCTGGCAGCCTCGTTCCTGTATCGTGCGATGACGAAGCCCGAGGGTGCTGTGCTTGCGAGCACCGCGGCTGGCCTGCTGGGCGGTTGCGCCGCACTTGTTCGCCCGGTTGGCATGCTGTACTTTGTGCCGCTGTCGATTTGTCTGTTCCTGGCGCTGCGTCGTCGTGCCTTGCGTCCTGTCCTGTTCCTGGTTGCGTCGTTCTTGCTTCTTCCCTTGCTATGGTCCACGCGGAATTTTGTCGAAGCAGGGTATTTTGGCATGAGCACCATCGGGGCCGAAGACATCCTGTACTATCGGGCCGCCGGAGCGTTGGCAATTCAGCGGCCCGGGGCCTATCTGACGAACGTTCTCGCGGTGAGAAACGCACTGTTGAATGAGACGTGCGCTGAATTAGAACGCCTGTATGGGCGCGACTGCTCGCAGGTTAGCGAAACGCAGAATGCCTCATATTCATCCCGCAAGGGCATAAGTATCATCCTGAGTAATCCTTTGAGTTACCTTCGATCAACTGTTTGGGCGCTCGCATACATCGTCTTCGGAGGAGGCGCAGAGGCTCTATCCAGAATCAGCAACGTCAGCCCCCGCGTAGCAGAATACATCGTGTTGCTCTTCACCGTTCCCGAGACATGCCTGGCCGTTGTTGGATGTGGGTACTGGTATCGGCGTGATCGAAACTTGTGCTATCTCCTTGTGCTTACGGTTGCTTACTTCCTGGTGATTTCAGCTGGAGCGGAAGCTTATTCGCGGTTTAGAGTTCCGGTGATGCCGATGTATTCCTTGTTGATTGGAGGCGGCGCATCCGCAACTGTAGAGTGGATTCGAAGAATTAGAACGTCCCGCGCGGCTTCGGGCAATCCACTCGCAACCCTATCGTAAACTTTGTTACTCACCGGATGCCGAGCGTGACCCGGCGTTTTATATATTGGAAAGCGGTCGGGTGCGACCATAGCTTCGACTTTCCGGCAGGCGCGGGAATCGTTTCGAGTTTTCCGGCGACCGCATCACGAATGGCTTGTTTCAGCAATGGGATCGCGGTGGCGATCTGCAGCAGCGGGTAGGTAGCAAAGTTATCAGATTCGGATGGCTGAGTCAGCCCTTGTGCAACGATGGCTCCGGTATCGATCCCCTTGTCAATCTTATGGATCGTTACGCCGAAATGATCCGGATCGCCGCAGGCCAGTGCCCAGTAACCTCCATGAACTCCTCGATAAAGAGGCGTGATACCAACATGGGTATTCACAAATATCCCGTCAGTCCCATTCAATAGATTCTCCTCCAGGATTCGGGTGCCATTCACGACAATGACCTGAGGGGATAGCTTCCGCAAAATTGCTACGGTCTGAACGTCATTGACTGATCGGACGTCAATCACACGCTCCGCTGGAATAGAATCTTCATTCATTCTGCATTGCTGCAAAATGTCCGCTCTGCGCCGGGCCGTCTCCCGTTTCAGCACGGGAACGATGCACTTCGCAAATACAATTTGCCCCAACACCGTTGGCCAGCCAAGTCTCTTCAGCCGCCGCCTGAGAAAGACGAACCGCGAGACCTCTGCTTCCCGGACAACCGCGTCTATGCTGAACTCGCCAGCCAGTGCGTGGTAGATGATTCGTGATAAGTCGCTGTCATCGACGAGCAGAACTATGCCACGCAATGCGGTTTCTCCGCGCGCAGAACATTCTCGGCAACCTCGGCCATGGTCAACGACGACCAGCCCGTCTCGCGGTTTATATTTGCGTAATGCTTCGCGATGCGGGTCAACACGGCCATGTTCTCCTCTAAGTTCACTCCGAAATTGTGTGGGTGCCACCACAGGTGAAACGTTTTGTTGCTCTTCGCAGCTGCGTTCATCGATGCGCAGATCCGTCTGAGCCGCATCTCCTCGAATCCTCTCAGCACCGCATTCCACGGACGCAGGAATCTTGAGCCGGACACTCTCACCATCGAATATTCCTCTTCGAGGCACGGCGTTGCGCATCCGTCGCCACTAAGGCCCAAATAGGAGTCGGCCAATCGCATCGCTCTGCCGGGCATTCCGTTCCCTCTTTCGATCCACGGGTCCGCTTCCGTACTTCGATATGCAATCAAACCTTCTTCGCCGCAAATGCGCAAATGGTTTGGCGATATCTGATTGCGAGGAAAGACTATGCTCTTCAGCACGATGCCGTGTTGGCTGGCGACTGACTTTGCGCTCCTGAGATCCGCGCGAAATGATTCGAGCGTCGGCCCCGGAGCCAACGCGTAAAAGTGAGACAGAGTATGCGTGCCGACTTCCTGCCCTTCGCATGCGAGTATCTTTCGGATCAGGTTGGGCGCAAAATGGAAAGGATCCTCGTCTTCGTTCTTGCCCACTTCAGATAACGCCGCATACGGGTCCAGGCTGGCTTCGCGGTACATCGGTAGTTCTTCGGGCAACGCGGTTTTCAGATCATCCAGGGTCTTGAAAAGCAGAAACCCGACAGTGGCCCAGGTCGCGTGGATCCCATATCTCTCGAACAGTCCGAGAATCGCGGGAACAGCCTGGCGAACCCCGAGCAGGTTCGCGCGATATTCGTCAACGGTACGGTGATCCCTGACGCCCCAGTGCAGCTCAAAATCAAGGCTGATTACAAATCCACCAGGGTTTTGCACCATGCTCGTCTCCTAATTGTTGACGACCGACAAGTAGTTCGAAACTACATTGGCAACGGTGAACTGCTCCAGGTGCGCGGAACAAAGTTGCGCTGAACGGTGCCTTCGCACCGGATTGTCCAGAGCATTCAACAGAGCTTGTGCCATGGCCTCGTGATCTCCCACAGGAACGAGCGTGCCGAATTTACCGTCACAAAGTATTTCTGCAGGACCGTGCGTGCAGTTGGTTGAGACAACAGGAGTCCCTAGAGACAGGGCTTCCACCAGCGCTACGCCAAATCCTTCCCACTGGGACGAGCATGCGAATACGGCGGCTCGATCCATGAAGCGATAGGGGTTATGTTCGAAACCTGGGAGGTCCACATCTTTGGTTAGGCTGGCATCATGGACCACATGCTCTATTCGCGCTCTATCCGGCCCCTCGCCCAGAATCACCAGACGAGCCGGGCGGCTGTTTCTGATCAGACGAAATGCTCGGACCAACATGGGGAAGTCCTTCTGCTTATCCAGTCGGCCGACAGCCAGTATCACCGGCGGCTCCCCGGCATCGAACCACGGATGCTCGACCGCCGCTGCGGCTGCCGAGTGGAGCGCATCCGTAATTACGGGATTGTAAAGAACCCTGACTCTTTTGCGAAGGATGCCGGTCTGCGCTGACAAATCGTCCGCAACGCCACCGGAGACAGCCACGATCGCATCAGCCGAGTTGAGGGCCCAGCGGCTCCATAGCGGCATCAAGCGGTATTTGAGCCCTGACGTATTTGCCACTATCCTCGACATCGTGTTGTGTTCCGTTGCTACGATTCTTGTTTTCTTACGAGCGACGGCTCGCGCAACCACTGCGGCTGCGGTGCAATGAGTCATAGCGGCAATCATCGCCTCGGGTTCCCTTACCTTCAGGTACTTTGCCACCCTCGGCACGCTTCTCATCATGTGTTCGGACTTGAGATCAAATATGGGGATGTCTCGGTCGAGAAACCTCGCCATCTCGCCGCCGGCTCGGCCGACCACGAGATCGACCTCGGTTCCACATTGAAGCAGACCATTGGCTAGATTCGCGAATACTCGTTCGACTCCGCCGATCTCCAAAGTGGGAACCAATAATGCAATTCTCATCAACCAATTCTCACACCTGACCCGTCGCCAGTTAACACCAGCCGGTCACTGTAAATCTGTCCAACCCCTGACTGTCACCGTGTTATGATCCTCCGAATTAAGGAGCACGATCGTATTCGCTATCGATCTTGTCTCGCCGGCGATCGTAGACAACGCGAATTCGAGGAGTTACTGCGACGAGCTGAGGGTGCTCATGTCAAAGGCCGAAAGACATTCCGGAATTCTAAGGCCAGTGATGCCAGAATTGGATACCGTCCGCGGGATAGCTATTTTGATGGTGTTCCTCTTTCATGCTTTCGAAGACTTTACACCCTCAGGTCCGATTGTCCCGGCCTGGGAGCGCCTGTTTTTATCTGCGGTGAGCCTGGGGTGGACAGGCGTCAACCTCTTCTTTGTTCTATCCGGTTTTTTGATCACTGGCATTCTCCTCGACAGCGCACACAAACCGCAATACTATTCCCGGTTTTACTTTCGCCGAGCCTTACGCATATTGCCCGCTTACTATCTCTTGATTGCCATACTTGTTTTAGTAGGAAGGCTTAGTTTCGTCAGCCATCATACGTCGTGGGCCTTCGCAGGGTTGAGCGTCATCTACCTTTCCAACATTACTCCATTGCTCGGAGTAGCGAGAGACTACTCGCCTCTTTGGTCCTTGGCGGTTGAGGAGCACTTTTATCTCCTCTGGCCTGCAACCGTCAGAATGTTGACCAGTCGCGGTCTCGTCATAACAGCCGCCTTGATCTGCGCATGCGAGCCGATTTTGCGGGCGATTGCTGTAGCTCGTGGGGGTTTGTGGTGGGGCCCCTACACATGGCTTTCGGCCGATGGTTTGGCCCTCGGATCTCTGCTAGCTGTGTTTGCTCGCTCCACCATGGCCTCAAGGATGAACCTCTTGAAACTCGTAGGCCTGAGCGCTCTTGTTGCAGCGACAACCCTCGTTGCCAGCGTGGCAGTTCCGAGATTCATCGCGATAAGTCTGCGTGCCGCCTGCGTAAACTACGGCTCCCTGAGTGTGCTTTGCGCCGCGCTGTGGCTGGGCACGGGTGCCTGTCACAGACTCGTCAACCTGCGCATTCTATCCTTCTACGGTTTCATCAGTTACGGCTTATATCTGATCCATGCGCTGATTTTCAGCCTGTACAACGACGCGTCTTTGAAATTCGCCTTCTTTCATGTCGGACACAGTTTCGGACAATGCTTCCTGCGGCTCCTGATAGTTCTCGTCATCGCCACAGCACTGGCCTACATATCGCGAACTACGTATGAGGAGTTCTTCCTGAGGATGAAGGACAAGCTGGACAAGAAGCGAGCGAATCCCCGACCCGTGCAGTGCGCCGAACCTTTGCTCCCCACTTAGATGGCTGAGCCGACATTTGCATTGTCCAACCTCGGAGATTGCGCCGTCTGAATGAGCGCGACACCCGCAATCAGATAGGCCCACACAAATACCCTGTCATCGAAATTTGGGAAGATCAACAGACGTAGCACAGTGTAAATGCCAATCACTGGTAGCGCGTCGCGCAGGAGCGATCCCTTGGGCAGTCGCTTCCAGACCGCCGCTGCCACCAAAAGCCAGACAGTCAGGAACGTGTAGGGAATCGCCCTTAACCCCGCCAATGCGTGCAAATATCCAGCAAGGTTGATCAGGACGGGATGAGTAATCGGTTCAAGCTCCGGCTTCACGAAGGAATGTTGCATCAAGACTCGCCAGCCGTAAATGCCTGCAATCCTGTTCACAATGGCGGAAGTAGCCGCGGCAAACACAGCGCATGACGCTCCAATCGTGAAGCGAAGGTGCCGCGTCCAGATCATCCCCCCCAACAGGATGAGCACCAAAACGATATTGTCAGATCTCGCAAATGCGCTGACGATCAGCAGGCTTGCCGCGAGTGGTTCCCTCTTTTTCGCAAGCGCAAACAGCGCAAGGAAAATGATCGTCGTCGAGAGTGGGTCCCCGGTCACCATTCGCCCCATATTCAAGACGGGCGGCGTCAGCAGCAACACTGCGGATAAGAAGGCGTCGTGCGTCCAGGCAAGCAGCACAAATCCGACGACAAGCAGGCTGCACGCCGATATCAGCCGCAGGCCGGAAAGGATCGGTAAGCCCACGCGCCAGAGCAAGTACCCTGACACCACATATCCCAGCTTTACACGAGACAGCTCTAGCTGCTGCACGAAGTGATACGGATTGTTGTACACGTCGGCGAAATACGGCTCTGCGGCTACGTTTTCGAACCGGAAGGGAGCTGGCTGCGCGTCGAACTCGGCGCGCGCGATGCGCTGGAGAGTTACCGGATCGGAGTACCGCAGGGAGGCGACCGCGCCTGCGTATAAGTAGCGGTCATAAGTGGGCAATGGTCGAAGATAGGCCGCCGTAACCAACGCCAGACAGAATATCCCGTAAAGAAACAAGGCAACAAAGGAACAGTCGAACCAGTTTCGGAACGCCGGCTGCCTGTGCTCGGATTCGATGTGCGAGGAACTCGCGCGACTTTCCATAGGATGTGGACGGACTTGGCAGTGCCTAATCTTTCACCGCTACCGCAATCAGACTCAAACCACCCCAGGGCAGAATCGTATCCAGGCGCCGCAGTACCGGCATTGACATCTGCAACACCTTCAATTGGACCCGCGAGAATGTCTTGCGCTGTATTACCTTCCCGTTTAGCCACCAGCCGGGAACGGAGAAGCGGTTGAAGTCGAAGATTCGCTCCACCCGAAAGCCTGCTCCTTCCAGCCCCCGCTGTAAAGACTCTCGCGTATATCGTTCGCGATGATCGAGCGCTCGATCGAGGGTGCCATACAGCGCTGGATGCTGCGGGACAAGGATGACCACCCGCCCCCCGGGCATCAGCGACGACCGGATGTTTGCGAGCGCCACCCGTTCGTCCGGCACATGTTCCAGAACATTAATCATCAGGGCAGTATCGAACTTACCTTCGAGTCCTGCGAAATCGATCGGCGTCCCGGCGTCGATGTTCCTCACTCGAAGATAGGGTTTCCCAATCGAATACGATCGCAGGTAAGAAAGATACGAAGGATTGATATCGGAGGCGAGATAGAACTCACGCGGAATAAACTGACCGGTCAGCGTGCCGATTCCCGCGCCGATCTCCAGCACCCGATCGCCTACATAAGGCGCGAGCACCTGCCCCATCCACAAATTGAACCGCCGCACTTTTTCCAGGCTCGCTAATATTTGCGATCCGTACTCATCTTCTTTGTAAATATCGTCGATGAGCCAGAACCGCAGAATTGCGATCAATGCAAGCACCGAATCTTTATGTGTAATCTTCTTGCCTTCCTGGTAGCTGCGTGCAAGATAACTGATCGGCGCCTCAAAGATGCGCGCGCGCCGCTTCGCCAGTTTGAAGGCAATCTCGATCTCGAAGCGAAAGTCATTGTGGCGAAGCGGAATCGACTGGAAAAGAGGCGTGCGGATCGCCTTATAGCAGGTTTCGATATCGCTTAGGTTCAGATCGGTGAAGATGTTGGCCACAAAGGTGAGCGTCTTGTTCATCCAGGTATGCCGGAACATCAGCGCCCGGCGGTAGTGCGACGAAAGATAGCGAGACCCAAACACGGCATCGGCCGCCTCGGCTGCAAACGGCAGCAACAGCGAAGGAATGTCCGCCGGATTGTATTCGAGATCGGCGTCGTGCACGATACTGATCTCGCCGGTCGCATGCTCCAGCGCGGTCCGCAACGCCGCCCCTTTGCCCATGTTGTGCTCATGCCGCAGCAGGATGACGCGTTCGTCTTCCGCAGCTATCGCCTGCAGAATCTCCCAGCTTCCGTCCGTGCTGCAATCATCCACGACGATGACTTCCAGGCTATGGATGATCTCGTCTCTTATCGCCAGCACCCGGCGAAGACTGGTCCCTACCAGGTACCGTTCGTTGTAGACAGGCACCAGAACACTGAGGCTGAAGGACGTGCTAATGGGGTCTTCGGTGGCGGGAAACGCCGACTGTGTAACCACACCTTCCATCAGCCTTTGAGAGTCAGCGCTCATTTACCTCCTACGAAAAACCTTCCTGACACGGCGAAAGCTCCGGCTAGTTGGCGATCGCCATCCGAGCCATCTCCGCCCGTTGCGGGCAATAGTCAATGGGAAGCCTGCATAGTAATTCCTGGATCGCGACGTCCGATTTCCGGGCGCGAGCCGCGGTTTCCAGCTCTGCCAGGAATCGGGGGAATTCGGCAGGCACCGCAGTCGCTTTCACCTGGAAGACATCGCGAAAGGGCGTAGTGGTCACCAGCGCGTCCTCTCTCCATAGCTTCTCGTGAAGCTTCTCTCCCGGCCGCGTGCCCACGACTCTGATATCGATGTCTTTCCCCGGCGTTAGACCTGCCAGGCGGATGATGTCCTTGGCAAAATCGATGATCTTTACCGGATCACCCATGTCGAGCAGGTAGACGTCTCCCCGTGATGCGAGCGTGGCAGCCTGCAGAACGAGTCGCACTGCCTGTGGAATCGTCATGAAATAGCGGGTCATCTCTTCGTGTGTGATGGTGACCGGGCCGCCCGCGGCGATCTGCCGAAGAAAGATAGGCACCACGCTGCCCCGGCTGCCAAGGACGTTTCCGAATCGTACACAGGCGAAGTGTGTCTTATGACTTTTGGCATCGTTGTCGTTGGCACGCAGTTGAATCAGCAACTCTGCCGTGCGCTTGGTCGCTCCCATCACACTCGATGGATTCACCGCCTTGTCGGTAGAAATCATCACCAGGCGTTCGCAACCGAATTCAATCGCCGCGTCCGCAAGCTCGCGTGTACCGGCGACATTGTTCAGAACAGCTTCACAGCAGTTCCCCTCCATCACGGGAACATGTTTGTATGCTGCGGCGTGCAGAACAATGTGCGGCCGATGTAGCTCGAATGTTCGATGAACTGCTGCGTGGTCGCGAATGTTACCCACGACCGGGACCATTTCCTTGCCATCCAGGGGCCCTATTTCATTCAACAGCTCAAAAATTGAATTCTCGTCTTGATCCAGCACCACGATGCGATCCACACTCAGCGTCGAAACCTGTCGCGCCATCTCCGAACCAATAGACCCTCCGGCGCCCGTGATTAAGACCGTGCGCCCATTGAAACAGAGATCTACCGAAGGATGCACCTCGTTCTCTGCCTCAGCCTTAACCGGAGTCAGCTGATCGATAGAGACGGATCGGTTCACCCTCACCATCCCGCCCATCAGTTCGCTGCCCGAAGGCAATATGCGAACCTGAACGTCAAGACTGCTCGCATCGCGAATCACTTGTGCAGCGCACCTCAGGTTTGCGCCTGAGAGAACGACTACCTCGATCTGCCGGCTCACCAAAAGGCCGATCAGAGACTCTGGAGTACCGAGCACCGGGCGGCCCGCTATATTTGCGCCGGCGAGACGCTCATCTTCGCTTACCAGACCGATCACCTGGGCTTCTTTGCAGCCATGAAGATGGCGAACGGCCGTGGCCAGCGTCGTCTCACACCCAACAATGAGGGCGCGTGGCCGCTGAGTTGGGCGAGAAACCGATTCGTATGCCAGGCGTCGCGTCAGGCGCACGGCTGAAGCAAGAATGAGAAAGCTGCTGAATTCGAGGATCAGTACACTGTAGGGAACAATCGGAACGCCGGGGATGGACCAGCGCACCAGCAGCAGAAAGATCGTCACCGGCAGCGAACGCAACGCCAGCCTGAGCGCATCTCGAATATCAAAGAATCGCCAGGTCGCCCGATACCCACCCGGAGTGAAGTGCAGCGACAATGGTCGCAAAACAACTACGACGCAGAGCCATGTCCACATGCTGTGTTGCATCTTCGGCTCAATATGAAAATCAAACCGGAGCGCGTAGGCATCGACCATCGCAATCGCGGCCGTCAGAGCGTCCAGGAGTATGCGAACGTATCCATGTAAAAGCCACGAGGGAATGAGATCGGCGTAGCGTTCGCGCTCCTGATCATTGACCGAATCATTGACCGACTGCAACTTGTGAAGGTACTCCACCGATCCTCCCATGAACTAGGGCCTGTTAACACTATTAGGACGGCTGCGATGAACCAGGAGTGAATGTGACTCCCGGAACAGGGCTGCAGGTGAATACAAATCTAAGACCACGACTCGTTCAACAGCTGTAATTTTCAGTTATTTCAACAACTGAGAGGGCAGAGGAGCCGCTTGAACTTTAGTTGCTGCGGAACGGAGCGGGCGCTCAAGCGCAAAAAATCGAAGGACTTTCGATCACATCTTTCGCTGACCAGTCCACCTTATCTTCCACTGGGCAATTTGGCAATATTTTGCGCTTTCTTGAAGTAATATCAAGTTTTCAGATCAAGATGCTTCGCAAAATGAAGAGACGAGCAGAAGAAACACCCGCGCGGCCCACTGCGAAGCCGACAATCGTTTCGACATTGTCGCATCCGAGGAGCTATAGTGGTTTCCTATCGCATTGTTGCGCTTCCCCGCCACTGCACTATTTTGCCGTCGTTAGCATCCGTCTTGGTGATCATTACGGAGGATCTGCATGTTACCGCGATGGCAGTCGGCCGTCTCGCTCTTTACCTGTAGTTGCCTGATCGCCGCCGCCTCCGCGACCTCCGCCAATATTGGGCTCGTGATGTCAACCGGAGAGGTCCAGGTGGATGGATTACCAGTGCCCGGCACCTCCGCGATCTTTTCTGGAAATCTTATTTCATCCGGAGACCGGAGCTCGAACCTGCAGTTTTCAGACGGCACCAGCGCCTTGATGAAACCGGGTACGTCACTGACCGTATATCGCGAGCACTCCGTGTTGCAGCGGGGGGAAGCTTTGCAACGCGGGGTTGACAAGCACCCGATACTTGCCGACGGATTGAAAATCTCCGGCGCCGCACCCAACGCCGTAGCTCTGGTCGGCGTCAAGGACGCGGCCTATGTTGAGGTTGCCGCCCAGGAGGGAGAATCGGATGTCTGGACTTCGACGGGTGATCTCGTGGCTCGAGTAGATCCCGGGAAAACGATTGGCTTTGCAATTGGCCAGGCTCCTGCCGGGACTCAGGTAGTAACGACCCTGAACATCTGCGGCGACCTGAACCAGAATTACCTGCTTACGGATCATTCCAGCTACGTTACGTACATGTTGCAGGGGTCCAACCTCAAGCCTTTCGTCGGTAAAACAATCCGGGTAACCGGGACGGTTTCAGGCGCCACTTCTTCTCCCTCCACGGCAGAGATTCTGGTAGTTTCCAGCATTAAGAAGCTGAATCGGGTGTGCGAGGCCCCCGCAGCCGTAAACACTGGGAAAATTCTCGTCCTGGTTGGAGCGGCCGTGGGCGGAACCCTTATCGGGCTGGCGATAGCGGGCGACTTAACTTCGTCGCAGCCGCCGGTCACGCCGGTAGTACCTTGAGACAAGAGAAGTCTAGCTCGACGCCGCGCTGTTGCTTTGGAGGCGCGCCCGTACAAACCGCAAAGGCCTGACTGCGTAATACAGGAAGTTCAGCGATTGCGGCAGGTGCACTTCCTGCCAGTCCTGCTCATCCGGAACAAACAGGCGCTCGAACACAAGATGAGTGCGGTCGCCCCAGCCTTTGGCAAAAGACAGATGGTAGCGCAAGGCCTCGCCGTAGCCCGGATTCGCGTCCTCGCGAAACAGGAGTGATATTGCCTTGTCGGCGAGTTCCCGCGCCTCCGCATCTTCGCAATAGATCTCCATCGGCGACGGCAGCTTCAACCCCAGCACCTGTTGCGCCAGAAGCAGGCAATGCCGTAACACCAGGTCACAGTTCGCTGCCTCTGCCAGGCGAATGCATTGCCCCCAATCCAGGTGCTGCGCAGCCTTCACATGGCAGGCGACATCGCAGAGCCAACGCAGGCTAACCCAGCAATGCTTGGTGCCGTGGGCGCAAAGGTAAAGCAGTAAATGTTCAGGTGAGAGCGTTCGAAACGCGATCCCCTCACGTTGTTCGACTTGCGCCGATTTGAAAAGCTGATCGACCGGCAGTTGAAACGAAAACATCTCGTGAAGCGCGCCCCAATGCAGGTCGATAAAGGTGCCGCGTTCGTCGTTGACAAAGTCCAGCTGACAATTTCTCGATCGATGGAATCCCGCATCGGTTTGGACAGCCCGGGAATAACGGAGCCGGTAACCCTCGCGCACCAGGATTTCGCTTGCTCTCATCACGTCAACGGGCCGGACAAGCAGGTCCAGGTCAGCAAACTCTCTCAGAGCAATATTCCCGTAGGCAAGCAAAGCAAGCGTCGGCCCTTTTAAGGAAATAACGGAAATCCCTGCCTCTTCGAAAGCCCGCAGGATCCGGCGCCACTCCTGCAACCACTTCAGATTGGTGTGGGCGGTAAGGAGCAATCGGCGTTGCAGCCGTTCGCGAATCTCTTGTGGAATCAAATCCCCGCTATACTTCTTTGCAGCGTAGGCTACGGGCGGCATCATCGAGTAGGAGTCCGCTACGCGCTCGACCACAGCCCAGTCGAGGGGCTGCGCCATGGCCGTCTGAAGAGAGCCATCTCCTCCGCCAGACAGGAACGCGCGTGCCGCCTGCACCACGAAGTCGACCTCGCGGCAA
>Ga0074046_10003560_pt1 | contig 12993 bp, 9 predicted proteins | sample BogForMeECP23OM3_FD_94441 | JGI IMG/M metagenome (GOLD analysis project Ga0074046, IMG submission 94441) | Bog forest soil microbial communities from Calvert Island, British Columbia, Canada - Bog Forest MetaG ECP23OM3 | ecosystem: Environmental > Terrestrial > Soil > Wetlands ...
AGGTCCAAAAGTATTTGCACATGATTTCTGATGAGCTCCTGAAGCACATCCAACGAATATCCCCCTTCGAGGACGGAAATAAGACGACCGTCGGCATGCTGGAACGCCATTCGAAAAAGTCTTTTCATTATCCAGGAAAAACCCTCAGTCGAGAGCTTAATGTCAGACATGTCATCTGCGATGTGCGCGTCAAAACCCGCAGATACAAGGATGACTTCGGGCATAAATTCATCGAACGCCGGAATCAGGTCCCGCGTTATCTTGCGCCTGTATTCCTCATCGCCCTGTCCGGGAAGGACAGTAGAATTAAGAGTAGTTCCCAATCCAGGGCCTGAACCCTTTTCGAATTCGCGGCCCGTGCCCGGATACGCGAATGACGGGTGTTCGTGAATTGAATAGTAGAAGACGTTGGGGTCCTCCTCGAATATGTGCTGCGTTCCGTTGCCGTGATGGACGTCGAAATCGACGATGCCGACCCGCCCAACGTTCCACCGGATTTGCAGATAACGGGCCGCGATCGCCACATTGTTGAAAAAGCAGAAGCCGAGGGCCTCCTTCATTTCAGCATGGTGACCCGGCGGACGCACAGCGCAGAAGGCGTTATCGATCTTCCCCTCCATGAGCATATCCACTGCGTTGAGAATGCCGCCCACAGTGAGCAGGGCGGTCTGGTAAGTTTGGGGGCAGATCTGGTTGTCGGCGCTGTCCAGTTCGCCAAGATCGAGCAGGCAGGCTTCCTCGAACCTGTGTATGTACTCGGGCGAATGGACCTTCTCAACCCATTTCATTTCGGCGGCAGTGGCTGGAACAGGGATGAGTTTCGAGAGAAGGTCCGCCTCCTCCAGGCCGCGCAGGATCGCTGTCAGCCTTTCGGGAGCTTCCGGGTGCCCCGGCCCGGTTTTGTGCAGCATGAACCTTTCGTCATAAAGAAACCCCGTTCTTCTCATCCTGTTAGCCTCACTGTGATATCAGCTCAGGGAATCCGCAATTTTTGTCCTGGCGTCAGGTCGTTTGATTTCAGCTTATTGGCGGCTTTCAACTCCTGCGTGCTTATGTTGTGATGCCGGGCAATGGCAGAGAGGCTATCCCCCTTCTTGACCAGGTAGATCTTATCCCTGGTTTTCTGTTGCGCCCCGGGAGGAGCGGCCTTTGGCGCCCGAGGGGCCGTCACGGCATGGAGTGGGGCGGGGGCGGGGGCGGGCGCCATGGCCGGGGTAGCAGGAGCCGGTAAATCCTGTGTCTGTGCCGTCGAGCTTTCCGAGCTTGCAACCTGGACGGAGTTTCCGGACCTGAAGTTCTGTTCGAATAGCTTGCCAGCCCCTATCGGGAGATTGATTTCATGATTGCCCGCGGGATATCGTCCGACCGGAAAATCGGGTTGAGACGCTTGATTTCGCGGTAGGTTGTGCCGGCCGCGCTGGCTATCGTCTGAACAGGCACGGGCCTGGACAGCGAGACGTTCACCCGGTCCAGTTTGAGTTCCTGGTATCCCCACCCTTTGGGAAGGTCGTACCCGTACTTATTCGGGTTGCTCAGCACCGCCTTTATCGCAAGAATTCGAAAGACGTAGCGCTCGGTTTCCTGCGGAAGCTTCATCAGATAGTAGTCCCGCACGCCCTGGAGGCGAGATTCGTCAAGGATGCGCCTATCTCCACAGTTATAGGCCGCAATAGCCAGAGACCAGCTATTGTATTTTTTATAGAGGTCGTTCAAATAAAGGAACGCGCTGTCGGTCGAACGTTCAAAGTCGTACCTTTCATCGACCGATCCTCTCCGGTCCAGCCCGTAAGCCGAGCCCGTGCCCGGCATGAACTGCCACGGTCCGGCCGCCCCCTTGGGAGAGCAGGCGTTCGGAAGCAGGTCGCTTTCCGCAATGGCCACGTACTTCAAATCGTCGGGCAAATTGTAGTAACGGAGCCGCTCCTCGATTGTCGGGAAATAGCGCTCCATCCTTTTGAGCCAGAGATATATCTGGGCATGATTATAGACGACCAGGGTGAATTCCTTGTCGAAGCGCTCATATACCTCCTGTGTGTGTAGGGGCACCGGCTCGCCGCACAGGTCGATGCTGTTTGGCGGCGGGATGTAGGGAGCGTTTACAAACATGGGAGGAGCCCCGGTCGGGGCAGACGCCTGCTGCCTTTCCTGGACCTGGGCGCCGGCGGGTTGCGCCGTGTTGGTCGTCTGTAGTGAGGTGCAGCCGCAAACACCAAAAAGAAGTCCCACCGCAGCCGCAACGACTCCCAGTCTTTGTCTTTGACGCTGGCATTTCATCCTGTAAACCCCTCTTTCTGTGTTTCTGATGCCTGCCGTTAGTGCTGGATTTCGAGATCGTTGAAAAAAAACTTTATCTCCTGAGCCGCCGTCTCAGGGGCGTCCGAACCATGGACGATGTTTTTTTCGACATCGCTCGCAAAGTCGCGCCTGATCGTACCCGGTGAGGCTTCTTTAGGGTTGGTGGCCCCCATCAGATCCCGGTTCCTCCGGATGACGTTTTCCCCCTCGAGCACCATGGCAACAATCGGGCCCGATGTCATGAACTCGGTAAGCGAGCTGTAAAACGGCCGCTCCCTGTGGACCGCGTAAAACATCCTGGCCTGGTCCAGGGTGAGCCGGACCATCTTCATGGCACAAATCCTGATACCGGCCTGCTCCAAGCGCTTCACCACCTCTCCTGTCAGCCCCTTGCCGACCCCATCGGGCTTGATTATCGAAAGCGTCCTTTCCATTGAACCCCCTTCCTGGTATCGCGAGCAAAAATCATGAAAAGCGCAAACCGAGCAGCCAGTAACGGGAAGCCTGAAGAACAGGAGCCAAAAGCGCCGATAATTTCTTGCTCCGTGCTTCCTGCTTCTATTCTTTGCTTCGCAATCCCCCTCATCGAACGTTACACGTTTACATCCAGCAGGCACAGATGTCCAACCGAAATCGGAGAGGGCAATTCAATAATTTGGAACCGGGTCCGGGTAAGTAGCGATACTACCTCGCAAAACATTCTGCGCGTTGCCGCATTCCAACCCGGGGACAAAGAATTCTTTCATAGAGTGCAAAGTAACACTTGACACTTTACGCATCTTGGTCTATCCTGCCTTTACGATCGGGGGAGTGCTAATGACTTCGAAGGAAAAAGAAGCAGCGACAGAATCACAAGAGGCAACCCGGCTCGGGCTGAAGATGAAGGACCTCGTGAGTGCCACGGGCGTGCCCAAGGGCACTATCCTGCACTATCTGCGTGAGGGGCTTCTGCCCGAACCGGTCAAGACGAGTACCAACATGGCTTATTATGACCAGCTAAGCGTGGCGCGCATTCGCCTCATTCGCCAACTTCAGCGTCACCACCGGTTGAAGCTCTCTGAAATCCGGCGGGTACTTGCGGAAAGCATTGATGAGGAAGAGTTGTCCATGCGGGCTTCCCTCAATGAACTCATCTTCGGTCCTTTGCAAACAGAGGGCGATCTAGATCTTCCCGCGTTCTGCGAAGCAACAGGCATAAGCCGGGAGCAGGTGCAGCAATTCCTGAGCGCGAAGCTGCTTCTGCCCACTCAGGAGGGCCGCTTTGACCGGGGGGATGTTGTAATGGGCCGGATGTACGTCAGTGGAATGGCTGCCGGTGTGCAGTTGGAGGACATGGCCTATTATGTGGAACTGGGCGAGAAGATAGTTGACCGTGAAATGGCCCTGCGCGGCAGACTGACGCGCCATCTTCCAAGCCTCCAGAACGCATCCTTGACCATGCAACTTGTAAAAGCGGCCCGCATGACCCGCGCCTACATCATCGACCGCTTATTCCAGCGAAGGATCTCCGCCATGCGGGACTTAAGAGATGGAGAGACAGAGTGATGGTCCCGGTTCTCAAAGCCGTTCCTTTTGCCGGTGTTGCAGTCCTGCTTTTTCTATTCGGGAAAGGGCATCCGGACTTGAGTTTCCTTCGTGAAGCAAGTCTCATTGTCCTCGCGATCGATTCCTGCGCCATCTTCTATCTTGGCCGCAGGAACCTGGCCTCACCCATCCACTGGGGCATGTCCATTTTCCTTGCCCTGGCTGCCGCGACCCTCTGGATCCGGCCCGAGGGCGCGGGCCGGTTCATGGTCTCTCATGCGACCACGCTCCTCTATATAATTCTCCTGGCTGTTGCTGTCGTGCCGCTCCTACTGGGCAAAGAGGTTTTCACGATGTTTTTTGCCAGGAAGGAAACACCTGAAACGCTTTGGGGCACATCTGCATATATTAAGATCAATCATCATCTGACCGGCGTCTGGGCGATACTTTTTTTCTTCAGCAGCCTCTTAACCCTTGTGCCAGGCGTGTTTAACCTTCATGGGCCTTTTCATGAAATGCTTTTTGGGGGCCTTCTTCCCGCCGCCATTATGGTCGGCATCGGTTTGCCTGTAACCAGACGCTACCCTGGGTACTATCAGCGGAAACTGGGAATAATACCACCGGGAGAAAGTCACTCGGATGGAGCAGCACGGCAGGATTCGTTCCAAGCCACCCCGCAATACCCAATAACAAGATCCAACATCGAGGAAAAGGAGACAACGAAAATGGCTGATAACGCTACCATACTAGCCCTGAACGGTTCACCCCATTGCGGGATAGGCAATACGAACATGATGCTTGAAATGCTTCGAGCGCCGCTCCTGGAGAGCGGATTTGATCTTGAGATCATTAGTCTGAGTGAGTACGACATCAAATACTGCACCGGTTGCGCTCTCTGCATGGAGAAGGGCGCCTGCTGGATCAATGACGATCACCGCGCGGTCGTAAACAAGCTGCTGAATGCTCCGGGGATCATCCTGGCATCCCCCGTCTATTTCATGCATGTGACGGCACAAATGAAGACTTTCATCGACAGAAGCCTGGCTTACGGTCACAAGCCCCGCCCCACATGGAAGCCCGGTCTGGCCGTAAGCGTCTCCGCAGGTTACGGTGAAACCGATACCGCCAGTTATCTCGGTTCATACCTGCGCAGCTTCGGCGCGTTTTCAGTGGGCAGTCTCACGGCGATGGCCGGGGGGCCGGGCGAGTTTATCGGCAAGGAAGCCGTTGAGGCGAGGGCGGTCGACCTGGCCGGGGATCTGGCTGCAGCAATACGTGAGAAGCGGCGTTACCCGGCCACGGATCGGGACCTTCACTATTATCAGTTTATGAGCGGCCTCGTGAAAAGCGGGAAAGATTCGATCACGCGAGACGACCACGAGCACTGGCAAAAACATGGCTTATATGAGGGATTTGGGGCCTATATTCAGCAGAAAAAGTCTGAGGTTGAGTTCAATAATGAAACAAGGAAGGCATGGATCGCGGAGATGATCGCAGAAGGCAGGAAGGCAAAACTGCCTCATGCCGCAACGGACAGGAACAAGCCGGATAGTTCAGGTCCTCGCACGGCCCAGACTTGTGAGGATTTGCTGCGCTCAATGCCTTCCGGCTTCAATCCAGACGCAGCCGGGGGTCTGGAGGCAGTCTACCAATTCGAAGTCACCGGCAGCGAGAGCTTTACGGCCCATTTGCAAATAGCTGATGGTATTTGCACTTATCACTCCGGCCCCGCCGCAAAGCCAGATGTGATCGTCAAAACTCCTGCGGAGGTCTGGCTTGCCGTCTCCAAAGGTGAGATGGACGGGCAGCGAGCTTTCATGAACGGCAAATACAAGGTCGACGGGGATTTAAGTTTGCTCCTCAGGCTAAAATCCATTTTCTCCGGCTGAAAGCCATCGGGTAGGAGAGGGAGTCACCTCCCTCGTCCTCCCACACCACTGTGCGTATGGTTTCCTCCACGGCGGTTCATGAAGTAAACCTGGTGCATCGCTGCCCGCAGAGGAATCAACTGTTTTCCCCGCTTTCTCGGACTTCCCGGCAACCTGAGGATTTTCATTTTTCTCTTTCCCTGTAACCTCCTGACATATTTATCCGGTTGCCTATTGTGTCCTCTCCAACCAAAGATCCCCCAAGTCTATTTCTGTTTCCTGAAATGGTTCTGCGCGCGCTTTGTCGTCCTCGACAAAGCAACCCGCTGCCATCCATCTGCCGGATTCCAGATTGAATGCGGCCGTGTTGACGGGGCGGCAAAAATATCGGTCCTGCAAGCCCCGGAAAATGGACAAAATGACCCCTGAAGGAAGTTGAAATGTGACCTGGATCTTATTTTTCCGGCGTTTTTTCTTCCGAAGGCGAGCGCGCCTCGAGGTCGGCCAACCGGGCGCTTACCACCGTGTCCTTGATGGTCCAGTAGATGCTCCGGAATTTCTCGTCGAAATTCGTGGGCGAGACAGTTCCCATTTCAATGAATTTTACCAGCACTTCCTTTGTCACCTTTAGGATTTTCTCATCGTCCGCGTTCATCCAACTCCTCGCTCCGGCTTGAGTCAAAAAGCCCCTGCTCCATGGAAGGAAGGCCATTAGGGTTCAAGCAGAGGCTTTTTCGGGCTGGTGAAATACCCTTTAAAGGCATCCCGGCGCCCATTATGAAATCTAGCACAAAAAGCGCAATTTAGGAATTAATCCTTCAATTCCTCAAGATGTCCAATTAGTTTGCGGAATTTTTCCAGTGAGAACGCAAAAATAACTTGACAAAGACGTTTTTGGAGCTTACACGGAACATCTAGTGGTTAATTGTGGGCAAAAGGGGCGAGAAGTGGGTATTTTAGACTCACCCAACTTTAGAGGACGCTCAGCCGCCAGGCTTGACGCCAAAGGGCGCCTCCGAATACCTGCAAAATTCAGGCAAGTCTTACAGAATCATTACACCGACGCTCTCATTATCTCCCAATACGGGGAATGTCTCGTTGCCTATCCGCCCGAGAAGTGGGATGAAATGGAAGCCAAAGCATTGCATCTTTCCCAGGTTCATCCCGAGCATCGATCTTTCGTGCGGCGCTTCATTTCAGGCGCGGAGAAATGCGAGTTCGACAATCAGGGGCGAATACTGATACCTCCCCTTCTTCGTGAAGATGCTCACCTTGACCAGGAGCTAATCATTGTCGGAATGCTCGCGAATTTCGAAATCTGGAACAAGGCTACGTATGACCTCCAGGTTATGCGGGACAAACAAAACGAGCAAAAGATAATGGAAACCATTGCGATTTCCGGGCTTTAGTATGGATGAAAGCCCAAGTGAAAGTCAACACATTCCGGTCATGCTTGGACCGGTGATTGAACTTCTTAATTGCAAACCGGGTGGTATTTACGTTGACGGCACGATCGGGGGGGGAGGATATGCCAGGTCCATTCTGGAAGAAAGCGCGGCGGACGGGGTCGTGCTCGGAATGGATTGGGATGGGGACGCGATAGCGCGAGTGCGCGAAAGGCTCGGCGGCTATGGACAAAGACTCATTCTGGAGAAGGCTGACTTTGCCGATATACGCCGGGTTCTTCGCAAGCACGGCATCCATGAGGTCGATGGAATCGTAATCGATCTCGGCGTCTCGAGTTTGCAGCTCGAGGACGCGCAACGGGGATTTAGTTTTTTGCGAGAAGGACCGCTTGACATGCGCATGAATCGCGATTTGCCTCGAACGGCGGCAGAGCTTGTCAATACGCTGCCGGAAAAGGACCTGGCCGACTTGATCTACCGGTACGGCGAGGAGAAGCTGTCGAGAAGGATCGCGCGCACGATTGTGGCCACAAGGCGAAAGGGCCGCATTGAGAACACGCGGGAACTTGCCGAACTGATCCGGAAAACCGTCCCGCAGACGAGGGACTCTTTCCGGATTCACCCGGCCACCCGCACTTTTCAAGCCCTGCGGATAGCAGTCAACCGGGAGATCGATTCTCTGGAGCGTTTTCTACCAGAAGCCCTGGACGTTCTCAAACCCGGAGGAAGGATCTGCGTCGTAGCCTTCCATTCTCTAGAGGACCGGATCGTGAAAGAGGCGTTCAGGAACTGGGCCCGGTCGTGCCGTTGTCCGCGCGAGCGCGCTGCGTGCGAGTGCGAAGGTAGACCGCTCGTTCGGCTACTTACCAAAAAAGCTCTCCGGCCTTCGCTGGATGAAGTTGAGCGCAACCCGCGCGCACGCAGCGCAAAGCTCAGGGCAGCCGGGAAATTAAGCCGGTATCCATCGGAAACACCGGACTGAGTGTAGATCGCCAAGAGATTTGATTCGCAGGCGCCACGGCTTTTTTCCCTTCGGGTTTGAGGGGGCCCGCAAGGGAATCTAGCCGGTTTCACCCCGAAAGGGGATAGTTAGTGGTTTTCCGGGGAAAGGGGAGGGCAAGAGGGAAGCTTTTCCGGACGGCCGCGGGGGTAACCGTCCGGAAAACTTCTTCCCGCGTGAAAGGGGACCAAAGCTTTGGAGGGGAGGACAAAAAAGATAAGCGAAGATGACACCGGTCAGATCGGAGGTTTAGAGAACTTCACCTGACAATTTAGCAGAAAGGGCAAAATCATGCAGGCAAAGACATCAAAGAAAAGGTTTTCAAGAAACGGCTGCCCTTCGACACATTTTCTTTTCAGGCGTGACCTCGCGGATTATTCCGAACCTCACCGTTCTAACCGGATGGCCGGGGCAGATATGTTCTGCAGGCCAACCGGGCGCAGCTTTGCGTGGGACTTCCATTGCGCCGGTCCCGGTCACAGGAGGCCGGAATGGGATATTTCATAGCGCTTTCCATTGGCTTCGCGCTTGGCTGGCTTACGGCGGCCATCCTTATCTCCGGCTCGAGGGTGCGAACCGGACTGCCTGCAGATAGGATACACTCGAACCCGGGAGTTGATCCAGCTTGTGAAAGCTGCCAATTAATGGGCAACACATGAACAGAGCTAAAGAAAACGCTCCAATTTTCAGTATGAAGCCGGCGAGTGATCCCGATTTCCGGCAACGGGCGCCCGTGCGCATGTGGGCCTGGCTTACGTCGGCAATCCTTCTGGGCGTTGTTTTCGTCACCTGTGCGATTTTTTACGTCTGGCTCTACGTTCAGCAAATCCAAAACGGCTACAGGCTTTCAAAAATCTACGAAGAAAGCGAACTTCTCAGCACTGTTCAGCGGAAGCTGACTATTGAGTGGTCTCGGTTTCGAGACCCGCAGCGGCTGGGGGAGATTGGCCGAAACCAGTTCAGCCTGGCGCCGCCCAGGCCCGATCAGAAAGTGGTGATGCCCTAGCAGGGTGATGAAAAAGGATTGGAATTCCCACATCAGGGTGGAAAACCCTATAGACGTCACCCCGGCGAAAGCCGGGGTCCAGTGTCTTTTGCTTTAAAATCACTTAGTTGGGAAAATGCCTGGATTCCGGCTTCCGCCGGAATGATGAAATCATTAGCAATTTTCAGGCGTTTCTCCCACCAGAGAACCCTTTTCCATCACCCTGCCAGTGCGCTGTCTGTTGGTTAGTTGACGATGCGCCGGCAGCTTGAAACGAAACCGGGCGTAGTTGAATTCGGGAGAGAAAAATGGAAAGGCGCGAGCAGCGGAAATCTCTGAACTCCCGTTACTGGTCATGCCGCGTGCTCTTCCACTTTGTGGTGATTGCGGGCTTGTGCACCATCGTAGTCAAAGCCTTTCGTCTCCAGGTGATCGAACACTCGTTCTGGGTGGGCCGCGCCAATGCCTGTTTGAACACCAAGTTTACAGTCCCCGCATATAGAGGCACCATCTATGACAGGCAGGGGCGAGTGTTGTCCTACTCGGTTCCGCAGCGTTCGCTTTATGCTTATGGATGCCAAATCGAAAACCCATCAAAAACTGCGGCCCTTCTCAGTCGAATCCTGGGCGAACCGGCCACATCAATTGAAAAAAAGCTCACTTCTTCCGGCCGTTTCGTCTGGATAAAGCGTCACCTCTCAGATCAGCAGGCCAACGAAATAGAGAAGCTAAAAGCTCCCGGTCTTAATCTGACCGATGAATACAAGCGGTTTTACCCGTACAGGGAGGTGAGCGGCCAGGTTGTGGGGTTCGTCAATATTGACGGAGTCGGTATAGAGGGCATAGAAAAATCTTTCGATGATGTGCTGCGAGGCAAGCCAATCCCCGTATGTCAGGTGAGGGACGGCGGGCGCAAGCGGCTGTGGCTCAATTCGTCGGCGCCTCCCGAGCCTGCCGAGAGTTACGGGGTAAAGCTCACGATGGACACATTCATTGAATACGTCGCTGAGTGCGAGCTGGAGAAGGCGGCGCAGAAATACAGTGCCAGAGAGGCGGAAGTGGTGGTCATGGACGTTGACACTCGCGAAGTGCTCGCCATGACAAGTTGGCCCTTTTTCGATCCTAACATTATTCCGGAAAAAAAGGATTCCAAAGCGGAGTTTGGGCGCAACCACGTCGTCTCGGACGCCTTTGAGCCCGGCTCGGCCTTCAAAGTGTTCCTTATGAGCGCAGCTCTCGATCAGAATCTGGTCCGGGAGCGCGACCGAATATACTGCGAAGGCGGCAAATGCTTGCTGGCGGGCCATTCCATAAAGGACGTTCACCCCTACGGCTGGCTCACCATGCAGGAGGTGATAAAATATTCGAGCAATATCGCGGCCGCCAAAATTGCGCTCCGTATCGGCAGCGAAAAATACGCCCGCTACATTCACGACTTCGGCTTCGGATCTCTCAGCGGGATCGATCTGCCGGGAGAATTCAAGGGGCTTGTGAGACCGCAAAGGAGGTGGAGACCGATCGACCTGGCCACAACCGGCTTTGGACAAAGCATTGGAGTCACGGCCCTTCAGCTCTCCAACGCCATTGCGGTGATAGCCGGCGGCGGGGAATACGGCCCGCCAATAATCGCCAGCGATGTTCTTGACGCGGAAGGAAGATCGGTCAGGCAATTCCAATCGATCAAAACACGAAGAGTAATCCAGAAGAGTACAGCCGACCAGATTCGTGCTATGATGTCGTTGGTAACTCAGGAAGGCGGCACAGGGGTCAATGCGGCGCCCGAGGGTTACACGGCGGCAGGCAAGACTGGAACGGCCCAGGTAATGGACAAAACAACGAAGCGTTACGCTTCGAATAAGTATACCTCGGTTTTTACCGGGTTTGTCCCGGCTGAGCAGCCCAAACTGGTAATTACCGTAATTGTCCACGAACCCCAGGGGGCCATTTATGGGGGCGTTGTAGCGGCGCCGGTATTCCGCAATATTGCCGCAAAAGTCCTGCCCTACCTGGGTGTAATGCCCTCTGTGCCAAATTCCACACCCGGTCCCAACATCCGCACCGCTAACGCCTCATGCGCTAATGTCAACCAGGCCTCTGGCAGCAAAAAAACTGCGGTCGAAAAGCCCGGCGCCAAATCCGCTCAGAAAACAGCTTCGAAAAAGTCGGCTTCTATAAAAAGCTCAGGGGCCGTTCCAATTGTTGCGAAGAAAATTCAGCCGGCTCCGAAGTGCGAAGCGCCTGAAAAGTACTCGTTAAAGATCGATGAGCGGGAAGCGGGGGTTTATTAGCCGAGCTGTTTTCGGGATGCCCGAACTGCTGGCTTTGAGCTGGTTTCCAAACAGCCCGAACGGGGTTTTGCAGGTTTTGTTCGAGCACTCCAAAATCCCCTCGCCCCTACTTGGAAAAAAGGGTAAATTTGGCCGCAAGGCTTTCGATTCCCTCTTTTTCAGGGTGTTTGGATAAGGGGATAACAGATAAAAGCCGCCCTTTTGTAAAAATGGCATTGGTTCTGAAAGTTTGTTAAATAAATAAAAACCTGGCGATGCGAGTCTGATGAAGACGCTCAAACAGCTCATAGACGGTCTGGAAGTTATTGGCGCCGGCAGCAGGCTGGACGTTCCCGTGTCCGGTGTGTGCTATGACAGCAGGGATGCGGAGAAAGGCAGCCTGTTTGTCTGCGTTTCGGGAAAGCGTGCAGATGGGCATGATTTCATTGACGACGCTGTATCGCGCGGCGCCGTTGCGATTGTTGCCCAAACCGAGATGCCCGCCGGCCTTCCAATGGGCTTTGCGCGCGTCCGGGACTCCCGCGCGGCGCTTGCCGCAATATCTGCGAATTTCTACGGTCACCCGGCTTCCAGGCTCACCCTCGTTGGAATAACGGGAACCAATGGAAAGACTACAACCTCACTGCTCATCGAGAGCATTCTCCGGAGCCAGGGATCAAGTCCTGGAGTCCTGGGCACCCTCGTCTACAGGTGGGCGGGAAAGCAAATTCCCGCTCCCATGACCACGCCCGAATCCCTGGACCTCCAGAGACTCTTTTACCGTATGCTCCAGGACGGAGTTTCACACGTCGTCATGGAGGTCTCATCTCATGCGCTCGCGCTTGGCAGGATTGCCGGATGCGCGTTCCGGACCGGGGTTTTCACCAATCTGTCACAGGACCATCTTGATTTTCATTCGACTATGGAGCAGTATTTCGCGGCCAAGAAGCTCCTTTTCTCCTCCTATCTTGACCCACATCTTTCTGTGGCGGTAGTCAATGAGGATGATGATTACGGCAGAAGAATAATTGAAAACGGGACCCGAGCAGCCAAAATCATCCCTTACTCCGGCGGAATTTCCCCCGGCCCCCGTTTTGAGGGGGCAAATGGTGTTTTCGTCGAAGAAGTCCGGTTCACTCCCGGCGGTATCACCGCGAAAGTCCATACATCTCAAGGGGAAATCAGGGTTGATTCCCCGCTCATGGGCAGGCTGAACCTCTATAACATCGTGGCCGCGATATCTGCGGCAGTGTCGCTGGGTATTGCGTCAAATGCCATTGAAGAGGGCATCCGAAACCTTTCCCGCGTGGACGGACGGCTTGAGCGCGTTGCGATACCGAACCGGTTCGGCTTTCAGGTAGTTGTGGATTACGCGCATACACCCGACGCAATGGAAAAGGCGCTTGCCTGTCTTCGCGAAATGACTGAAAAGAGGCTTATCGCCGTATTCGGCTGCGGAGGCGACCGCGACAGGGGAAAGCGCCCGATCATGGGCAGAGTCGCCGCAGAGCGGGCGGACCTCGTAATCCTTACGAGCGACAATCCCCGGTCCGAGCCGCCCGATGGTATCATCGACGAAATCGAGGCAGGAATAAAACAGACGGGGATCGCGGCATTGGGATCTGCCGGAGGACTGTCAGCCGGCAAG
>Ga0074046_10003561_pt1 | contig 12992 bp, 12 predicted proteins | sample BogForMeECP23OM3_FD_94441 | JGI IMG/M metagenome (GOLD analysis project Ga0074046, IMG submission 94441) | Bog forest soil microbial communities from Calvert Island, British Columbia, Canada - Bog Forest MetaG ECP23OM3 | ecosystem: Environmental > Terrestrial > Soil > Wetlands ...
CCTCCGCCGACAACCACAAACACAATCGCCGCCGCGGCCGCAGCCCGCATCCAGTTGCTCTCGAGCGCAGCCTTCCCACGGAACCCCGCCGGCCACGCCAGAACACGCCCCCCGCCCCGTAACTCGTGCGGAGCTGCGCGAAGCGCCTCATGCACGCGCTCTTCAAGTCCAACAGGAGCGGGAAGGCCGGCGATCAGCCGCAGCGTGTCTTCTCCGGAATTACGGCCGGAATCGGAGCTCATCGCATTGTGCGGGTTCGAATTCATCGCAGACTCCTCTCGTACACGCTTCTCTCGTGCTAGGTTCTCTGATGTTCAAGCAGTTCAGCCATGAGGTTCCGCGCCCGGAACAACCGCGAGCGCACGCTCGATTCGGTAATGCCCAGAACCGCGGCAATCTCCACGCTCGAGAACTCCTCGAAGGCCGAAAGCAGCAGCACTTCGCGCTCCTTGGCGGGCAATTGCTCCACGCGCGCCAGCACGTGGGCGTGGTGCTCGGCTGCGGCTGCCAATTCCTCGGCGGAAAGTCCCGTAGAAGGCAGCACCCGCGCCAGCTCGGAAACATCGTCCGTCTCCGGGCGCGTTTTGGCGCGGCGCTTGCGATCGAGCGCAATGTTCCAGACGATGCGGATCAGCCAGACGCGCTGGTCGCGCACCTCGGCGAGCGTGCCCCGATGCCGCAGCACGCGCAGGAACGCCTCCTGCACAGTATCTTCTGCATCAGTGGAATTGCGCAGCACGGAATAGGCGACGCGGTAGAGAGCTCCGGCGTATTGGTCGACCAGCGCCGCGATCGTTGCGTCTTCCGCGCGCCGGCGCGCTTCCTCATTCACCGCGCTCGTGGGAATCTCCATCCAACCTGCGGTTATGGCCTGGCTGCTGCTCATCACACAACAGACGCAGACAGCGAAGAAAGTGCTCAGGCTCGCTCTGCCCCAGAGTCATATCCGATTGCGCATGGCGGCCGGGTCTTTGCGCGTGGCGCGGTCTTACTTTCCAGTCAGCTTCTGCGCCGCGATCTGGCCTGCCACGCCGTCCTTATCCGCATCGCGCACCTTGGCCCAAAGCGCGCGCGCCTGGTCCTGCTTGCCTTCCGCGGCATAGAGATCGGCAAGATCGAGTTGCGCCACGGCAGCGGAAACCGTGACCGAAGGCTTGGCAACGATCTGGTTATAGAGAGCAATGGCCTCGTTGTCGCGCGAGGTCTGGTGGTAAAGGCTGGCAAGCGCCACCTTGGCGAGGTTCGAAAGATTGTGGTCCCAGGAGTGCGAAGCGGCCGTCAACTGCGCTTCGGCCGCGCCATTCTGGCCCAGTTCCACATAGGTCACGCCGGCAAAATAGTGGGCTTTGGAGCCCTCGGGTAGCCAGCCGAAATTCTGGGCTACGGCCACGAACTCGCGATTGGCCTCTTTGGCGCGGTCGGCTGCGGCCGCGTACACACCCTGCTCCGGTGGAGCTCCCGGAAGCGCCAGCGGCGAAGTGTAGACATCGAGCGCCGCGCCCAGGGCAGTGTCGGCAGCCGACGAGCGCAAAATCCAATAAACCAACGCGCCAACGCCCAGGACAAGAATCACTCCTGCCGTGATCAACCAGCGCACCACACTGGACTGGTGCTCGCCGATCCAACTGGCGCTCGAGGCAGCGGCCTGGGCAAACTTGTCTTTTTTCAGGGCGTGACGGGTTCGTGTATCCACGGTCTCTTTTGTCCTTCGTTGATGGTCTTACGGGCGGGGTCGAAACGGATAAGAATGACGCCACTCGAACCCGATTAGTTTATCAGAGCGTGGTTTGTGCGCGGGCAAACGGGGCTGGCCAGCTTGCGGTCGACCAGCCGAAATCCGGACCTGCGATCCCGTTTGGTGTATTCTGAGCGCGAGATCCAGTGACATGAAGCGGAGAGCACCAGCCCAGGCTGTCGTATTCGTGGCCACGGCATTCCTTTTTGGGCTGGCCCAGCCAGACTCATCGGTGGCACAGTCCCTGTCGTCTCTCCACATCGGCGATCCACTGTCAAAGCTTTCCTCGCTGGGGCCGGCGTCGGACTCAGCCAGCTACAAAACGATGGAAATGCGGAAATGGGTTCTTCCCAACGGGAATGAACTCTCAGTCACGACCGGCTCAAACGGCCAAATTGTTTACCTCGAATCGGATTGGGACGGCAAGAACGACGACCCGGCTTGCGACCTGCCAGGCTTACATTTCGGACTGACAACCCTCTCCGAACTGCGAAAAAGATTTGGCAGCAACGGCTTCGGATTCAGGGAGAGAGGGCCCGGGGTTAAGACCGAGGATGGGTTTGTGATGATGAACTCCTGGGAGGCCGGAAAGGTGGTCATCACGTTCTACACAAGAATTGAGCAGCAGGAATACGACCGGATGAAAGCTTCAGGACTGAATCCGTCGCCTGCGGATTATGCCAAGCTGGACGCAATCTCGATCGCCGACGCTGGTTATGCAAAAAGTGAATGGGGAGATCGAATCTACGATCCGCAATACAAGAAAATCGAATGGAAATAATCTTCGACTTTTTGCCCCCTTCCAATCCCTAATGGCCACGACCCGACGCAGGCGCAGAGCTGGAGCCACCTGAACTCCCACCGGCACTCCCACCGCCCCCACTCGGACCTCCGCCCCCACTCGGGCCGCCCCCTGAGCCGCCCATACGCGATGGCTCATTGCCTGCAGAACGTTGCGCAGGTTCGGATCGCTGCGAAGATCCGTAAGACCGCGAAGACTCATAGGACCGCGAAGATTCAGACGGCCGTCCGGACTCCTGACGGCTCGAGTTTCCAGTGCCGTACGCACCCTCGGGGCGTCGATTGGCGGTAGGAGAAAACGGACCGCTAGCGTAAATGTCCCTGGTCGCCGTACCCCTGTCCAGCGCGTGTTGCGATAGCTTATTCAGGTTCCCCAGGCCTTCCCGCGGAACGCCTAAACCTGCTGAATCCTTGCGAAATAAGAAAGAGTCTTCCGAAGCTGCTTCAGAACGGACGAGAGGCTTCAGGTTAACCACGGTCAGCGTGCGTTCGCCCGCAATAGGCGGCCTCGCCGGTCGAACCGGAAAATGTACTGGCCCGTTTCCGGGTCCAAATGTGGCCACATTGTTCAGCCCGTTCCATGCGCCTCCGGGCTGCCAACCATAGCCAACGCCGGGACAATAGGCCCAGTTTCCATAGTGATAAGGGGTCCATCCCCAGGGATACGGAGACACCCAGGAATAGCCTGCGCCCTGATACCACGCCCAGACGCCGTTCGAATACGGATCCCAGGCCGCGCTTGCAAAGTAGGGACGCCACATGGAGCCGCAGCCGCCGGCATTCATGAAGCTTCCGTAGTAACCCATATCGTCCAGGCCGTACGCATAGGGTGAACTGTTCAATGCACTCACGGGCGCGGCCAGCGTGTGGTATTCGGCCTCTTTCTTGTCCCACGCGTCGAGCGTTTCATAAGACTCGACGTTCTTGGCTACGATCGCTTGAGTTTGCCCCTGCCCCTGCATGCTGAACGTAACAGTCTTGTTCTTTGAAACGTCCATTACGCCCGATGGTCCGTCTATGCGCAACGTCCCGTCGAGCACCGCGAGCTTGGCCTCCGCTCCGTCCACCTGCAGCCGAATGTGGCTGCCGGCCGGCAATTCGAGCTTCTGCTGCCCGAACTGAAGGTTGAACTCATTGCCGCGGGTCTTCAACAGGCTCACATAGACCATGCCTTTCACCAGGCGTACTGAAGAGGCCGTTGTGCCTGCCGCAAGACGCTCAAGCTGGGGAAACTCCAGCATCGAATTGGGGCCGAGCCGTAGACTGCTGTTGTCTTCGAACTCCACCTCTGCGACCCCATCGCCTGTCATCAGCCGGCTCTTTTCCACGACGGGCATGTTCACAACGGCAGGCTCAAAACCGTTTCCGGTGTTGCGATCCAGCAGGACGGTGCCTTTGTGTTCGCTGAGACGAACGATACGCACATTCGAAACTGCGCTAGACGGTGTGGCTCCTGCTGGCGCGGTTCCAGCCTGCGTAGTTCCAGTCTGTCCGGCTGCGTCGGTGGTTTGTGCGGGAAGGGCTGCGGCGAGCAACAGGGCCGAGAAACAGGCTGTTGCAATGGATGCGGGAATCGTAGTCATGTCCGCCTCCTTTTGTGGATTATGGCGAACTCTGGAAGCTTGAGGCCCGCGACTTTCGAGCGGGGATCAACTCCGCGATCGGGCGCGCTCGCGGAAATCATGCTAGCACGGAAAGTTGACCCTTGACAGAAGTACTTCTAAACCCTTTCAGGCCAACGCCATCCTGATCGAAATTGAAGCGCTCCGGCGTCCCCCTTGCCGGGCCGCGCCGGGAACGGTAGGCTTAAGGCATGTACGAGGATTTTCACGTCACCGACCGCTGGAGCGGCGAGGATCTGCACTGCCGCTGGAAAGGCACGATGGTGGCCATCGCCACGCGCCACGCCGACGCCGTCGACATCCGATTCGACGTGAACGGCCGCCCCATGTGGATCGCCCTGCCGTGCACCGCCTGGGTGGAGCAGAAAAAACGCACCGGTAAAGTGATTACCGACCAACTCGCTGCGCAGATTGCCGGACGCTATCTCAAGCAGCTCATCGAGGAAGGCTACGACTCGCGCCGCGAAGTCTACACCATGACCGTGCCGGAGGTGTTGGAACTTCTCGACGCCGTGGTAATCGAGGCAAAGGATCAAGGCGCCATGCCCTCGCTGCCGGTGGGCGCGTAAGAACGTTCAAGCGGTCCAGCCCGCGTAGCAGGCGATAGAAGGTAGCCCCAGGCGTGAGCCTGGGGAAGAATCCGAACCCGCATCGCCAGCCCGCTTCAGCGGGCGTAAGAACCCTTGCCAAAGAACCGATTTTGGACAGATTCAGACACATCCGTCGCCGCCTCGCTTCCGCGATTCTCGCCGCCCTCCTCATTTGCGTCCCCCGATTCGGCATTGCGCAAACCCCCATTCTTGCGCCCCTGCCCAACGCCAACGAAATCCTGCAGCGCGCGCTCGCCAACGAGCGCAAACTCGCCTCCGAGCGGGAGCGCTACGAGTGCCGCGTGACAATCACGGCCATCGAAACCGACAGCAGCGGCAACACCAAAAAGAACATCACCGAAGTGAAGGACCAGTTCTTTGTCAATGGCATCGCCATCGAGCGCACCCTCCAGAAAAACGGCAAAGACCTCACGCCGGAAGAAACCAAAAAGGAAGACGAGCGCGTGATGAAAGAAACCCTCAAATACTCGAACCAGGCCACGGCGAAAAAGCAAGAGGACAAACAGACCCAGGAGCTTGGAGATTTCATGGAGGCCATGATGCTGGCCAACGGGCGTCGCGAGCGCGTGAATGGCCGCAGCGTTCTCTTCTACGACATTCTGCCCAATCCGCGCTTCGAAGCCAAAAACCTCAACCAGCGCCTGGCCCAGGTCATGCAGGGCAAAATCTCCATCGACGAGCAAACCGGCGAGCCTGTCGATATCAACGTAAAATCCGTCGCCGACTGGAAAATCGGCTGGGGCCTGCTTGCGAATGTACACAAGGGTCTGTGGCTGCACATCCACAACCATCCTGAGGCAGACGGCGTGTGGCTCACCGATTTTGCCGAAGGCTCAGGCGACGTGCGCGAGGCGCTCTTTCTGCATCCGTACATCCACTTCAAAGAGGTCACGGACAACTGCCATCTCTACTCAGCAACCGCGACGCAAGTGGGGACGCCGCAAGTGGTTAAGCCGCATTGAGTGCGCTTCCTTCCAGACTGATCGCGACAGCTAAGATTTAGTTCTCTTTTTGGCTCCGCTCCCGATCATTTGAAAAATGTCCGGTTTTCCAGAGGCCTAAAGCGAATATAAAGGAAACAGGAGTAGGCTCGAGGTTTGTATGAGCGAAGGTAAGGCGGCCCTTAGCGTAGTGCCCGGTAAGGGAATCCAGACCCCAACTAGGAAGAGCCTAGCGGTCGATGTCTTTGCTGCGTTCGGGCGGAGGCCAAGGTTGCTTGACCTGTTCTGCTGCGCGGGTGGAGCTGGCACCGGATACTTCAGGGCGGGATTCGATGTCGTCGGCGTCGACCTCAATCCGCAACCGAATTATCCGTTCGCGTTTGCTTGAACAAAGAAGACCCCTCGCCGATGTCGCAGCCAGTCATCTCTCAATCGCAGATCCACTAAGGCCCTTGGGAAAACATGAAAGCCTCCGGAGGTCCTTGTCGGATCGGGTGTATTCTTACTTCCGAGAAACTCCGATAAATGAATGAAGAGCTAAAGCGTGGGACGATTTGGCAGAGCGACGAACTGGACGCGATAGTCGCCGATTACTTCTCCATGCTCCTAGCTGAACTGTCAGGGAAAGCTTATGTGAAGTCCAGACACAGTGCGGCCCTTATGGCCAAGATTGGGCGCAGCCACCGCTCGGTGGAGTTCAAGCATCAGAACATTTCGGCGGTATTGGACGAACTGGGCTTACCATGGATCCCCGGTTATAGGCCAAAGCTGAATTTTCAGAATGCGATTTTCGACGCGATAGACCGTTACATTACAAAACATCCGGGAGTGCTTGATCCTACGCAGATGGTCGGTGCGGTTTCACCTCCGCCCTCTGACGTCTTTGTCCCGCCTCCCCTCCCTACGCCAGCGAGCGAAAAAATTCCGGAACGGCTTCGGCGTCTTGTATTGAAGTTCGATCCAGTCGAGCGCGATCATCTCAATCGTTCCCTCGGAAAAGCCGGGGAGGCCTTTGTTGTCGATATTGAGAAGCACCGACTGAAAGGGGGAAACCGGGCGGACCTGGCAAGAATGGTTCGTTGGACCGCCGCGGAAGACGGTGACGGCGCTGGCTATGACATCTCCTCTTTCAACCTTGAGGGCAGCCCGCGCCTCATCGAGGTCAAGACGACGAACGGATCAGCGCGGACGCCGTTTTTCATAACACGCAACGAGTTCAGCGTCGCATTGGAAGTCCCCACACAATGGCAGATTTATCGCGTTCATCTGTTCGCGAGCGGACCGCGCGTCTTTACGGTTGCGCCTCCCCTAGAAAATAGGCTCAAGCTCTCGACAGAGACCTGGCGCGCGTCTTTCTGACGAGCGATACGGCGAGAGAATTGAGTAGCAGAGGGATGCCTACGCGCCGACCCGGTTTAAGGAGCCGTATGAGAATGTGTCGAAGTTTATCTTGCGTCGGCGGGATCTCGCGGGGAGGAGCGTCCAGAGCGCAGCGCGAAGTGCGCATTTCGCCGGAGCTGATCGACGTAAGCTTCGAACCCGACGTTTCGCCGGAGCGCCGCGCGCATGTTCTTGTCAGGGACGACATATTCTGCGAAATGTGCGGCACCGCGCCAGGAGACATTGACGATCTCACCGGGGATCGAGCCACGTTTCACGTTGCGTTGATCTCCGGCACGGGTCTCGGCGGCAAGGACGAATTGTCCAACCTGCGTACGCTTTGCTCGACTTGTAACCAGGGGGCCAAGAACATTACGACGGAAAAGCCTTCGGCAATTTGGCTTCTATCTCAAGTACGGCGGGCGGGCCAGGAAGAGCAGCGTGCGGTCTTGAAGTGGCTCCTTAAGAAATTCAAGGAATGAAAAAGTATGGATCGCAGCGAGAACATGCGAGCAATCCGTGCAAAAAACACAAAGCCCGAGATGGAGGTGCGCAGCCTCCTTCATAAACTCGGTTATCGTTTTCGTCTGCACCGGCCTGATCTTCCGGGCAAACCAGACTTGGCATTTCCCGCGCGTCGCAAAGTGATTTTCGTCCATGGGTGTTTTTGGCACTCACACGCCTGCAAGCCGGGGCTAACGCCGAAATCAAACCGGGGGTTCTGGCTTCCAAAACTGAGGCGAAACAAAGCGCGCGACGGCAAGAACCTCAAGGCCCTGGAGCAACAGGGATGGAAGGCTTTGGTGATTTGGGAATGTGAGCTGAAGGAAATCCGGGCATTGCGTCTTAAGGTGAGGCGATTCCTGGGGCGCAGAACTAGCCCTGATCGGTAACGACAATTCAGCCAACAGTCATAGAACAGTCTCGCCTGGGTAACTCGTAAACCGGAAATGCTGATTGAACCCTATGGATTAAAGCTGTCCCACTACCTGAACCCTGCATTAGCATCCGTCCGCTCTTTCCGCTAGCCTTCCGTCCCAGACCAGCTACAGTCCCTCCGCATGCTCCGCATCGCCGCGCTTCAGCAAGCGGCTCAAAATCACATACAACACCGGGATAAACACCAGATTCAGCACCGTGGAGAGCAACATGCCGCCAACGATCGTGGTTCCCACCGAGCGGCGGCCCAGCGATCCCGCTCCGGTGGCGAACACCAGCGGCAGAACGCCAAGAATAAATGCGAACGACGTCATCAAAATCGGCCGCAATCTCAGCTCACCAGCCTCAATCGCAGCTTCCGCAATCGACCGCCCCTTGCGCCGCAACTGCTCGGCAAATTCGACAATCAGAATCGAGTTTTTCGCCGCAAGCCCGATCAGCATCACCAGGCCGATCTGGCAATAAACGTCGTTCGCGTATCCGCGCAGCGAAACCAGGCCCAGTGCGCCCAGCACCGCCATCGGCACCGCCAGCAGAATGATGAACGGCAGCGCAAAGCTCTCGTACTGCGCGGAAAGCGTGAGATACACCACCAGAATGCCGAGGCCGAAAATCAGCAGCGCCCTGCCGCTTGACTCGAGCTCGTCGAGCGTCAAGCCTGTCCATTGATACGTCATGCCCTGCATCATGTTTTCGCTTGCCAGCTTGTCCATGCTCGCCAGCGCCTGTCCGGAACTGTAGCCGGGGGCCGGCGAGCCTTCGATCTCAACCGAGCGGAAGAGATTGTAATGCGAAATCACCGGCGGACCCGCGCTCTCATTTACCGTCACAAGATTGTCGAGCGGAATCATCTGGCCGGAATCGGAGCGCACGTAATAACTGTGCAGGTCGCCGGCATTCATGCGGAACGGCTGGTCGGCCTGCACGTAGACGCGATAGGTGCGGTTGTTGTAGTCGAAGTCGTTGATGTACTCCGAGCCCATGAAGACGTTGAGGGTGGTGGTGATCTGAGAAAGGGAAACGCCCATCGCCTTGGCTTTCTCGCGATCGATGGTGACCAGCTCCTGCGGATCGTTGGCGGAAAAAGTTGTGAACAGGTTCGCAAGTTCCTTGTGCGTCGGGCCGGCGTTCACAATCTGGTGCGCCACATGGTCCAGATCGCTGAGGGTGTTTCCGCCCTGGTCCTGCAGCATGAATTGAAAACCGCCATAGCTACCTACGCCCTGCACAGCCGGCGGCTCGAAGGCCTCAACCAGCCCGCCGTTCGGTGCAAACATCAGCATCTGCAGTTTCGGGGCGACATCCTTGAGGATCTCGGCCGTGGACGGCCATTTTCCGTGGTGATCGCTGGGCGGGCTCGTATTGATAAACATCATGCCGGAATTGGAGGCAGATCCCGCGAAGCTGAAACCCACAATGGAAAACAGACGGTGACCCACTTCAGGCTTCTGGTCGACGATCGCCTCTGCCCGTTCGGCGAGCGAAGTAGTGTAAGCCATTGAGGATCCCGGCGGCGCCTGGATGAGCACCATGAAATAGCCCTGGTCTTCCTGCGGAATGAAACCCGTTGGAACCGCGCGGTATATCCACACCGTGGCGCCCAGTCCGGCGAAGAACAACACCAGCAGCACGTAGCGCAGTTGCAATGCCACATGAATAACGCGCGCGTACGTGCTCGCCATCCAGGTGACCAGGTTGTCGGCGCCGTGAATAAACGCGGCAAAGGCGCGCGAGACAAAGCCGATGTGAAGAAAATCGAGCTGGCGCGGACGAGCCTCTTCGCCGCGCAGCAGGAGCGCGGACAGCGCCGGCGAAAGCGTGAGCGCATTGAACGCCGAAATGGCGATAGAAAACGCAATCGTCAGCGAAAACTGCCGGTAGAGAATGCCGGTGGTTCCGGGAAAAAACGAGACCGGCACGAACACGGCAATCAGCACCAGCGATGTCGCAATTACCGCGCTGGTCACCTCACCCATGGCGCGCGAAGTGGCCTCGCGGGCATTGGAGTGCTCCATGTGAATGTGGCGCTGCACGTTCTCGATCACCACAATCGCGTCGTCCACCACCAGGCCGGTGGCCAGCGTAATGCCAAAGAGAGTAAGAGAGTTGATGGAAAAATCGAAGAGCCTGATAAACGCAAAGGTGCCCACCAGCGATACCGGAATGGTGACCGCGGGAATGATGGTGGCGCGCCAGTCCAACAGGAAGAGAAAGATCACGGTAATGACGATCACGATGGCTATAATCAGCGTGACCAGCACTTCGCGAATCGATTCACCCACCGCGGTAGTGGAGTCGAAGGCGATGGCATACTCCAGGCCCGGCGGAAAGCTCTTCGAAAGCTGCGCCAACGCGACCTTGGCCCTGCCGTCCACGTCGAGCGCGTTGGCGTTCGACAGCTGTTCCACAAAAAGGCCCATCGCCTGATGGCCCCCATATTCGATCAGGTTGCTATAGTCCTCCGCGCCCACCTCCGCGTGGCCCACATCCTTCAGCTGCACCAGTCCATTCGGCGAGTTCTTGACGATAATGTTGTTGAACTCCTCGGGACTTGAGAGGCGCCCCACCACGCGAACGGGAATCTGAAACGCCTGCTTCGCGTCGGATGGCGGCTGCCCGAGTTGTCCGGCCGGTACCTCGACGTTTTGCTCCTGCAGCGCGCTCAATACGTCGGCCGCGGTCAGATTGCGCGAAGCCAGGCGCTCCGGATCGAGCCATACGCGCATGGCGTACTTACGCTCGCCGAAGATAATCACATCGCCCACGCCGGGAACGCGCTTGATCGCGTCTTTCACATAAACGTCGAGATAGTTGGAGATGTATTCGTCCGAGTAGCGGTTGTCGCGTGTAAAAAATCCCGCTCCGAAAACGAAGTTGTAGTTAGCCTTCAGAATGTTGATGCCGGTGGAAACGACCTCGCCCGGCAGGCGCCCTTCCACGCTGGCCACGCGGTTCTGCACGTCTACGGCCGCGATGTCGAGGTCGTAGCCGGTCCGGAATGTGATGTCGATTTCGCAGGTGCCGCTGTTGGTGCTGGAGGAGCTGATGTAGCGCATGCCCTCCACTCCGTTGATGGACTCTTCCAGCGGAATGGTGACGGCCTTTTCAACGGTCTCAGCATCGGCGCCTACGTAGCTGGCCGTCACCGCCACCACCGGCGGCGCCAGCGTTGGATACATGGCCACAGGAAGATTGGGAATGCAGATGGCCCCGGCGAGAATGATCATCAGGGCGCAGACCGTGGCAAATACCGGCCGGTGAATGAAGAAATCAACAAACAAAGCGAATCCTCTTTCGGTGAATCTTCTTTCCTCTTGGCCGTTAGCGCAAACTTCCGGTTGCTGTGTCCCGGTCGAGGCTTTGTAACAGGGCACGACTTCAGTCGCGCCGAAAAAACGTCAATCAATGTTCTGGGCTTCAGCCCCTGCCGGGACACACCAACTGTGGAACTGCTCCAACGCCCAGCTTCCAGCCCTTTCTGATGTGGAGCAATTTGATCGCACTCGGCACAAAGAGCTAGAAGCTAGAAGCCGGTTGTCTCATCCCCCCATCGGAATCACCGGCATGCCATCCACCAGAAACTGTATGCCTGTCACAATCACTCGGTCGCCCGCGCTCAGCCCGGAGAGTATCGCATAGTTGTTGTCCACGGTATCGCCCAGCACCACCGGGGTGCGGTGCGCCACGGCCATCCCGTTTTGTTTTTGCATCACGTACACAAAGCTCTGCTCACCCTGCCGGATCACAGCCAACACGGGTACCACCGCCATGGTTTTCGTGCTCCAGATGACTTTGGCCTTGACGATCTGGGCATTGCGCAGCGTCTCGGATTTAACCGGGGCTTTCACCAGAATCCCCTGCAATGTGCTGTCCACCTCGGGCGAGACGAAATCGACCGCTGTCTTCTCCAGCAGCTTGCCGTTGTTGTCCGTCAGGTCGATGCCCAGTCCCGTGTGCACCTCGGTGGCGCGCTCCGTGGGAATGTAAACGTAGGCCTCGAGATCGTTGTTTTCGTCCACCGTGGTCAGCACCGGCGACGGCGAGAGCGACGGCGACACGTAGTCGCCCACGTGCACCGGAATATCGCCCACCACCCCGTCGAACGGCGCGCGAATGGTGAAGTAGTCCAGCAGTTGTTCCTGCGATTTGCGCGCTTCCACCGCCGAGTTGTAATCCGCTTTGGCGTTCTCAAAGGCCTGTTGCGCCTGTTGCAATGTGTCGCGGCTCGACACGCCGGCGTCGAACAGCTTCTGCTGGCGGTCCAGCTCGATCGTGTCGTAATCGAAGAGCGCCTTCTTCTGCCGCTCGGTGGCGCGTTCGGAATCCACCGTCGCCTGCTGCTGCCGCGGGTCGATCGTCATCAGCACCTGGCCGGTCTTCACATGGTCGCCCGAGTGGACGCGAATCGACGTCAACAGCCCGCTCACCTGCGGCATCAACGTCGTCGATCGCCGCGACTTGATCGTAGCCACATACTCGCTCGTCTGTGCCACCGGCGCCATGGCCACGGTCACCGTTTGCACAGGAAGGCCCTGCGGCCCGGCCCCGGCCGCGGCCGCCGGCTTTTTCTGGCAACCCGTCGCCACCAGCACGGCCAGGGTCAAACCGCCCGCCGAAAAAGTGCGTAACCATTTGCTTTGCGTCAATTGTGTCTTCCTCTGGCCGCAGCCTGTATCGAGGATAGCTCACGACGCGTTTACGCCATCTTGACGCTTGTGGTTCCGGAAAATCCGCCCACGCAGCGCTTCAGGTGCGGCTGGTTTCTTTGACACCCATTCCGCGAGTTGATAGCCTTTGAGAGGACGCATCTTGAAAGGCGCTTGAGTCCGCTCTTCCCGCCGCTCTTTGCTCTCCCAACCGTCCCCGTCGTCTAGCCCGGCCTAGGACACCGCCCTTTCACGGCGATAACACGGGTTCAAATCCCGTCGGGGACGCCAACAAAACAAAAGACTTATCGAAAATC
>Ga0074046_10003563_pt1 | contig 12990 bp, 9 predicted proteins | sample BogForMeECP23OM3_FD_94441 | JGI IMG/M metagenome (GOLD analysis project Ga0074046, IMG submission 94441) | Bog forest soil microbial communities from Calvert Island, British Columbia, Canada - Bog Forest MetaG ECP23OM3 | ecosystem: Environmental > Terrestrial > Soil > Wetlands ...
AAAGCCGATACGGACTGGTCCACGGCTGCCCAGTCCAAACAAGTTGACGGGTGGGTGGCGTTCTATACCGACGATACGGTGATGCTGCCGCCCAATGACAAGCTGACTAGCGGCAAGGACGACATTCGCAAAGCGGTCACTGGGCTACTAACGATGCCCGGTCTTTCGCTCCATTGGCAGCCGACGAGAGTCGAAGTGGCGCGCTCCGGCGACCTTGCGTACTCCTACGGAGCCTATGAACTCACATACAACCATGCCAAAGGCAAGCCCATAAACGACCGTGGGAAATACACTGAGGTCTGGAAAAAGCAATCGGACGGTGCCTGGAAGTGTGTCCTCGATATGTGGAGCTCGGACCTGCCCGCCGCGCCGCTTCCGGCGCCGAAGTCCTGAATCTGTTGTGATCCAGCCGCCCTGCGGCGGCATTTGTTTGAGCCGTGGGCGTAAGCCCGTGGGGGGTCGTGAGCTGGCAAAATCCGAGCCGCGGAGCGGCGGCACATCTGTCGAGGATTAAAAACCATGAGAAAGGTGGGAACAAGCCATCAATTTCTCTATCTAACTGCATAACTGGTGGAATGAAGATCGATTTTTGGCTTGAGCTGATGGTTCCTGGTGGGAAATATTGTCGATGTGTGCGAAAGATTCTATTTTCAACCGAAAGCTCTCCCGCGTCCCCGTCTCAGTCGTGTAATTCTTAGGTGCCTGTCTTGCAATCACTATTTTGCTATCAATAAAGCTGTAGAATGCCATTTAAATGCCGCTGGAAGGCCATAGCATCGACGATCTTGCGTTGTATGGTACTTGGAGATGTCCGGCGACCTTAATGGGCCTAAAATCGCTTCTAATAGCGTTTTCCCAAATCGGGAAGGAGCCTGCGTTCAAACGCGGCGGTCTCGAGTCCCCAATCGCGTGAGAAGCAGGGTTTGCAAATCAGGCCGCCGTGGGTTTAATCTCTTGGCCATCTCTGTTTTGCCAGGTTCGTTTCTTCAACTCAACGTCCGCTACGGCATCGCAAGGCGGACTCTTATCTCAACCTAGTGGAGGGAAACATGTTTATTCTGTGGTGGATCATCGTAGGTCTGATCGCCGGCTGGATCACCGGGAAGCTCATGAAGGGATCCGGCTACGGCGCTCTGATGGACATCGTGGTCGGCATCGTCGGTGCGATTATTGGTGGCTTCATCATGCGGGCCCTCGGGTTTAGCGGAGAAGGCGGCATGATTTACACCATCGCCGTCGCCGTCCTTGGCGCCGTCATCCTGACCCTGATCGTCCGGATGGTTAGGAAAGCTTGACGCTTTAGCACGCGGTCTTCTCCAAGCGCCGGACGCTCCGGTGCTTTTTCTATTGTGGCGACACAACGGAAGGAAGCACAGCAACCCCTCTACCGTAAAATCTCTTTTCAGGTTACGATGTGAGAACTCTGTTCATGCAAGGCGAATGTGCCGTACCAGATGCGTTCGTGGGCAAGTTCTTGTGTCCGGGCAGGTTATCTCGCGTGGTGCTTCCTGTTCCTTTCCTCGCGGCCAGAGGTCGATCTTCCTGATGACGGAGACTCGTCAAACCACGCAATGTCAGTAACAAGGGGACCCATGAATTCGCCGAAGGTTGTGGTATCGCTCGGACTCATACTCATCTTCAGCGCTTTTTTTACGGCTTGCAGCAGCATCAGCAGCAACAATACTGCGACGACGCCCCCACCGGGTACACCTATCATCGAGACGGCATTGTTGCCTCAAGGCGCTGTAGGTGTCGTTTACGGAGTGAACGGTCAGGGCGCAGTCCTGTCGGCCATCGGCGGAAAAACCCCCTATACCTGGAGCATTGTTGACGGCAGTTTGCCGCCGGGCTTGACGCTAAACTCAACGACAGGCGTCATTTCCGGCACTCCCACCACGTTAGGCAACTACATCTTCATGGTACAGGTGACTGACTCGTTGTCCATGTCGTATCGCAAGCAACTCAACATCTACATCGAAGGCGTGGTCTCGATCACGCCGGCATTGTTGCCTACGGGCACTCCGAATGTCCCCTACACGCCGGTGCAGTTGATGGCAACAGGGGGGCTTACGCCGTACACATGGTGCGTTGTTGAGAGCAGTGGGACCTGCGACGACGGGACCGGCGGCGCCTTACCTCCCGGGTTGTCCATGAGCACCGGTGGAGTCATCTCAGGTACGCCTACGACAGACGGCATACCTACAGTGTTCACCGTGAGGGTAATGGACAGCGAGACGGCGCCTGGTGTTCCGGCGGTTGGCAGCGCGAGCTTCAGCATTACTGTCATCTCCATCGTGACTACTACTCTGCCGCCGGGCTACCTCAATACCGCTTACAACAACGGCGTGACGGTAGCGGGGGGAATCCAGCCTTATACCTGGTGTGTCGTGGAGCCAAGTGGTGTCTGCGATAACGGTGCCGGTATCTTACCGCCAGGACTGTCCCTAGATCCCGTCACCTGTGCAGGATCGAACAGGCCTATGTGTAAGATAACGGGTACCCCCACGACAGTCGGCGTCTATACCGTTACCTTTATGGTGACCGACGGGGAGAAGTCGAATCCTGCTGTAGCCATGGCCACCCTCACCATCGATGTATTCCAGTCGCAGCTGTTAATAACTACGACATCGTTACCCGCAGGCGTCGTAAACGTCCCCTACAGCGCAACCTTGCAAGCCACGGGGGGAATACCACCTTACACCTGGTGCATATTCGAGAGGGACGGTGTTACCTGCGACAACGGCGCGGGTATATTGCCAACAGGGCTGACCTTCAACACCAGCAGCGGCGTCATCTCGGGGACTCCTACGACGGCAGGTACAACCGCCTTGACCGTCCAGGCAGCGGATTCGGGTACGCCGCAGCAGATGGCAACCTCTGGAACGCTCAACATCCTCATCAACCCAGCCATCACCAACAGCGCGCTGAGCGGCAATTACGTCTTCAGCTTCAGCGGCTACAACAGCGGGACGCCAGTAATGATGGCAGGCAGCTTTGTCGCCGATGGCAAGGGGAACATCACCAGCGGTCTCCTTGACTACAACGATGGCACTGGCGAAGCTCCTGACAACAACCCAACTCCCCAGACCATCAGCGCAGGCTCGGTGTACAACATCACTCCCAACGGCTTGGGGACCCTGACGCTGAAGACCAACCTGTCCGTCTTCCAGTTCGCAATTATCGTCAAGAGTGACGGCAGCGGCCGGCTTATCCAGAGCGATCAGGCAAACAAGCAGGCTTATGGTTCAGGCGCCATCAAGGTGAGAAACACCAATGCAAGTCCTCAGCAGTTGAGCGGCGTCAACTTCGCTGTTGGTTTCTTCGGATTCGACCCCTCTCTGCAACGCTACGCGGGTGCAGGTGTGTTTCAGTTCGTGGATGATCAGGGAGATTTCGCCGGTCTCTGCGGTAAGAAGGACGCCGGCTGCCTGGATATCGACGACGCCGGCGCGGCGTCCAGTCAGACCTTCATCGGCGACATGTTCAACTTCTATGATTCCACCACCGGCCGAGGTGTCGCCGGTATGACCTTCAAGCCGAAGGGGGACCGTCACTTCTTCGCATCCTACCTGATCACGGCAAATGAGATGGTGATCGTCGCCACTGAGCCGATTTCCCAGCCTGCCAATATGACGCTGTGGTCTGGGCTCCGGCAACTGCCCGCCCCCCCGATCGGTTTCGACAACACCATATTGAGCAACTACAGCGTAGCCGAATTGAACGCGCTCGACACCAACGGCGCCGTGGATGTCACTGCCGGCCTGTTCGCTGGAAAAGGTGTCTCGGGGGACAGCTGTGAAAGCGGGCAGGGCGGGACTTTCGACCCCGCTACGTTTACCTTCGATGAGAACCAGGGCGGAACCTCCAGCCTGCAGCAATCTTCCACGGGCATGTATTGTGTGGACAAGGCAACCGCCAGGGTCACGCTGAACAGCTTCACTGGGCAGTTTGGTGCATTTCCGCAGGTGTTCTACATGGTGACAGCGGACCAGGGGTTCGTGGTCGGCACCGACCCTGCCGTCACCTCGGGAATTCTGGAGGCGCAGACGGTCGGCTCGCCATTCAACAATAGCTCGGTTAGCGGACCCTATGTCGGCGGTACGGTCACGCCTATCACTTCGGCGGTGACCGACGTCGCCAGTTGGCTATTCGCCGATGGCGGCGGCAACATCAACGGGAGTGAAAACACCAGCGGGCCGGGCGGTCCAGGGCAACAGAACTTCAACTACACCTACACCGTCGACAGTACCGGCAGGGCGATTGTGCAGAACGGTGGAAGCACGATTGGGATTCTCTACGTTGTTTCCCCGAAGAAGTTCGTGATGCTGCCAACGACCGATCCAAGTCCGGCGCTGTCGATCTTCAACCAATGAGGAATTGGTTGACAGAGGTGCGGAAGCCCTTTTGGTCATGACGGTGCACCAGGACGCTCTCTAAGCGGTTCCCGAGTAGGTGTGTCCGGGTAGAGCGGACCTTCAGGTCCGCGTCTAGCCTACCGCCCAAGATTCAGGCTTTCAACCCACTGCACCGCAGCGGGTTGAAAGCCCCACTAATAAACTGGCGTTGACGCGGCGCTGAAGCGCCGCTCTACCCGAGCTTCGCGGATACACCAAGTGGGAAACCACTCTAAGCCAGCACCTTGGACGGCGTACCTCAAGGCCTCTTACTTCCTCTTACTGGGATCGTCTTGTGGGTTGACATAGTTGAACTGCAACGGTGACATGCCGTGCACCTGCACGATGACTTCGTCCTCCGCCATCGCGTAGTGATGCATGTCCGGATCCAGGTAAGCGAAGCTGCCCGCCGGAAAACTCATCATCTTGCTCTGATCGAACTTGTCTCCCATCCCAACCATGAAGGTCCCGGAGATTACGGTGACATTTTCGCGTTTGGGATGCCAGTGGGGAGCGATCTTGAAGCCCGATGGCATCTTCAAGCGGATTGTGTATTCACCTGAACTGGCCGTGGGGTCGCCCTCCAGCACGGCAAACTGTGCCGCGGACTCTACCACTGGCGGGGCCGGGCCCCACTTCACCTCGTCAGGCGTAAATGCGTTGTGTGGCGTCCCTGATTGCGCCACCACAAAGACAGTGCAGAAACAGACAGCGAGGAACAACGGTTTTTTCATCATCTCACCCCTACTGGCAGAAACCTGGTCTGCCTGAATGCCGACAGTTATAGCGCAAAATCGTCAGAAAGCAAAACGGGACTTAATTAGTAGTTGTCGTGTCATCCTGTTAGATCAAGCGGCGGCGCTATCCAGCTCTAAAACCGGTCCAGCCATGCTACCGTGGTGAAGGCGCAGTCATGAAGGTAATTTCCGTAAACGTCGGCAGACCGCAAAAGCATGAATGGCGAGGTCAGCACGTCCAGACCGCCATCTTCAAGAGTCCGGTGGAAGGGCCGGTCGCGGTGGGGAAACTGGACCTCGCGGGCGACGAACAGGCCGACCTAAGCGTTCATGGGGGCATCGACAAGGCGGTTTACGCCTATCCTGAGGAGCACTACGCTTACTGGCGATCGCAACTCCCTGATTATCTGTTTGGGCCGGGCAACTTCGGAGAAAACCTCACGCTGGCGGGGCTCACCGAGGAAACTGTCCACATCGGCGATCAGTTGCAGATAGGCACGGCCCTGTTTACGGTGACGCAGCCTCGCTCGCCGTGCTACAAGCTGGGCGTCCGCTTTAATCGCGAGGGCATGACCAAGCGTTTTTATGAAAGCCGGCGTTTCGGGTTCTATCTGCGTGTGCTGCGGGAAGGTACGCTCCAGGCGGGCGCCGCGGTCACGGTTTTGCAGCGGGACCCGAATGCCGTAAGCGTCGCGGATATAGTCCGGCTCTTCACCGGGGACAGTCACGATCCTGCTTTGCTGGAGCGGGCGCTGAAGGTCAGTGCGCTTTCCGAGGGGTGGCGCAAATGGGTGCAGGAACGGCTGGAACGGAGTCGTAAGGCGGAGTAAACGTGAGCGCCGCTACTTATGCGCTTTGCCCAGCGTCTCGGCGCGGAAGGTGCGCTCGTCCACGCGATGCAAGCGCTTGTCCAGGCCCCTGGGCAGCAGCTTGTAGTGACGGATTTCCACCAGATAGTAGGCGATAAACCAGATCGGCTTCTCGGTTGTCATCCACTGCTGATCATCGAAGCGCGCCAGGTTCACCGGGCGTGAAAATCGCCGCAGGGTGCGTTCGCGCCGCATGTTGAAATAAGTGTCGAAGTAGCTCAGAGCCAGCTCGCGCAGCGACCGGTATACCGGCTCGCGAAAGCGGCAACTTGTATAGTTCGACTTGGCAACCGCACCCCAGTGTCCCTTCGCGCGGTACACCGCCAGCACGTGGTCGGTGTCGCGCTCGGCCTCGAGATCCACCAGCAGGGGCGGATGACCGTTGGCCCGCAGGGCGGCAGCAGCGAAAATGGCGCCCTCCATGCAGTGCGCCGTTCCTTCTCGCAACACCCGCCGCGGCGACCACGCAGTGCTGGCGAGGTGGTAGGGCATCTGGTCGAGGAACCGTTGAATTCCGTAGGGGTCCTTCAGGCTGCGCAGCTTGCGCAACTCCGCGGGAGTGAAGCCGAGGTGGTTGCTGTTCATGTGTGGACGAGATGCAGTGTACCGCATGGACAAAATGGGATGGCGAGTCCCGAGGCATGCTTCATAAAACAAGACATGAACCACAGGTCCCTCGGCTCCGGGCTGAAGCCCTCTGCTCGGGATGACAAGTCAACAGAATCGTTCCCCGGTTCCCGTGCATCTGTTTCCTAATTGCGGCGCGGTCGCCGGTCGCAACGGGACTGCGATAACCGAATTCGTAGGGATAGAACCTGAATGGCAAGTACGACTGTGGCCGGCGCCGGGGACCTAACGCTGTCGCGACCGGGCTTCAGTCCGTGGCTGATCGCGATCTCGGTCATGCTGGCGACCTTCATGGAGGTGCTGGACACCTCCATCGCCTCGGTCGCGCTACCGCACATCGCGGGCAGCCTCTCGGCCACGAACGACGAAGCTACTTGGGTTCTTACCAGCTACCTCGTCGCCAATGCGGTGGTCCTGCCCGCCAGCCCGTGGTTCTCACGCAAATTCGGACGCAAGCGGTTCCTCATCTCCTGCATTGCCATTTTCACCGTCTCGTCTTTTGCCTGCGGTGCAGCTACCAGCTTGTGGATGATTCTGCTGGCTCGCGCCATTCAAGGCGCCGGTGGCGGCGCGTTGCAGCCGCTATCACAGGCCATTCTGCTGGAGAGCTTCCCGCCCGATAAGCGCGGCATAGCGACCGCCGTTTTCGCGCTCGGCGTTGTCGTGGCGCCGGTCCTCGGACCAACGTTGGGCGGCTATCTAACGGATACGTACTCGTGGCGCTGGGCGTTTTACATCAACATCCCGATCGGGCTGTTCGCCATTTTCATGATCATGCGCTACATCGTGGACCCCGAGTACATTCGCAATGCCAAGCCGGGAAAGATTGACGCCATCGGACTGGGGCTGCTGGCGGTGTGGCTCGGATGTCTGCAGATCGTGCTCGACAAGGGGCAGGAGGATGACTGGTTCGGGGCCACCTGGATTCGCTGGGCGGTCGCAATTCTCGTTGTCTCTTTCATCTTGTTCATCGTTCGCCAGCTAAAGCACCACAATCCATTGGTGGATCTGCGCGTCTTTCGACACCGAAACTTCGTGCTGGGCAGTATTCTTATCGGGCTCTTCGGCGCCGCCATCTACGGGCTGGTTACCTTGTTGCCGCTTTTCTATCAGGAATTGCTGGACTATACCGCATCGGCGGCAGGCTGGGCCGTGAGCCCGCGTGGCATCGGCGCCATCCTGGCCATGCCGGTCATCGGTATTCTGACCACTAAAGTTGACAACCGATGGCTCACCGCCAGCGGCTTCCTGATGTTCGGCATCAGCAGCCTCCGCTTCGGCCAGGCTGACCTTGACATCTCGCAATGGTCGTTTCTGGGAGCCATCATTCTCAGTGGCTTTGGAACAGGCTTTATCTTCGTACCCCTTTCCACCATCGCGTTTGTCGGCTTGGCAAACGAAGAAGTGGGCAATGCCGCCGGACTCTACAACCTGTTCCGCAACGTGGGCGGCAGCATCGGAATTGCGGCTGTGAATACCATCATTGCGCGCCATGCGCAACTGCACCAGAACGAGCTGGTGCGCTCGGTCACCTCCAGCAGCGTGACGGTGCAGAAGCAACTTCAAATGCTGCAGCATTATCTGCAATCGCAAGGGTCGGGGCCGGTGGAAGCCATGCATAAGGCCTACGCGCTGATCGGCCGCCAGGTGCAGGCCCAGGCACTGCTGTGGTCGTATGTGGACGACTTCCGCTACATGGCGCTGATGTGTTTTGCCTGCATTCCGGTGGTGTTCTTGCTGAAAAAGGCCGTCGCGCGCAAGGGCGCGATTGCGGCCGGGCATTAGGGCGTAACTGCTGCCTGCTTCTCCCGCGCGATGGGCAGCCGGATTTCGAAGCGCGACCCCTTACCCACTTCGCTGGTCACGTCGATCTGCCCGCCATGCGCTTCCACGGTACGGCGAGCCAGTGACAATCCCAGGCCGGTGCCATGCCCCTTGGTGGTGAAGAATGGGCGGAAGATGTTGGGAAGATTCTCCGGCTGGATGCCCTTGCCCTCGTCGATAACCGCGATCAGCACGTCGTCGCCGTCGGTCTCCAGCAAAACGCGAACGGCGCCGGGCTTTTCCATCGACTGAATGGCGTTGAGCAACAGGTTGAGGAGCACATGGTTGATCTGGTTGGGATCGTGGTCCACCGGGGGGATGGCGCCGCTCACCTCCATCTCGATGGTGATGCGCTTGGTAACCGCCTGCTGGCGGGCAAACATTACGGCGTGCTCGGCCGTCAGGCAGATGTCGCTCACCCGAAATTGCGGAGGCCGGGGGCGCGCGGTATCGAGCAATTCAGTGAGGATGCGGTTGATCTGCAGGGCTTCCTCTTTGGCGTCTTTAATCACCGAGCGTGCCGGGCTGCCAGGCGGCAGATCGCGGCTGACGATTTCGATGACGCCTGCGATGCCGGCCAGCGGATTGCGGATTTCGTGTGCCAGTCCGGTTGCTAACTCGCCCAGGGTGGCGAAGTGTTCGGCGCGCGACATCTGGGTCTGATGCAGGCGATGGATTTCTTCCCGGCTGGCTTTGAGCTGCCCCACCATGTCATTGAAATCGCGGCCAAGGTCGCCGATTTCGTCGTTGCGATCGGCGAAGCTGACCGAGACGTCCATGTCCCCAAGGTGCAGGCGCGCGATTTTGTCCTGCAATTCGAGCATGGGACGCCGGAAGGAGACCGACAAAACCATGATCACAGCAACGCAAATGACAAACGCTCCCGCCGCCGCGACGGCTATAACGACATGCCGTTCCCCCTCGGCCAGCGACAGGGAGACCAGCACGAAGAGAAGCAATCCGTTCAGCAGCACCGCCCCGATGGGCAGGATCGCCTTCAGCGCCCAGTTGATGTGGCGTTTGCGCGCAATCGGAGCCTGCTCCGGAGGCAGATCAGTTTCCTGATCGAGGAGGGCAGTCTCAGAGACTCGGATTGGCGTAACGGCAGACATGCGAGGCTGCTCTTTCCTTATCACTATCACTCTGGTCAAATTCAAGGGCTGGTGAATCGGCGCTGACTCTTGGGGCCTAATCCATCCTCAGAACCGGGTCGCCCAGCCCTGGTTCCTCATGCGTACGCGTGTAAGCCGGGAAGCAGATACGTGACGCCGAGGAAAGTGAAGATCACGACACCGAAACCCAGAATGGCGAAGTATGCGGCCCTGCGTCCTCGCCATCCGCGCGTAATGCGCATATGCAAATACCCCGCATAGACCAGCCAGGTAATGGCGGCCCAGGTTTCCTTCGGATCCCAACTCCAATACGAACCCCAGGTGCGATTCGCCCAGTACGCGCCGGCGGCGATCATGCCCGTCAGCAATGGGAAGGCGATGCAGATGGTCTTATAAGTGACGCGATCGAGCGTGTCGGCGGACGGAAGCAGACCTTGCAGGTCGGCGCGCCGCCACAGCAGCATCAGGTAAAGCAAGGAGGCAAAGATGCCGGTGATCATGCCTCCCAGCAGGAACGGACTAGCGGCCAGGCTGGTGGGGAACAGTCCCTCCTGGTCGGGTGAGGGGTAACTGGCATTGCGCACGCGCAGCGCGAACGCCGCCAGTACCACGATTTGCAACAGAATGCTGATGAACACCGCTTTGTTGGCAATTGGCAGCAACGAATCGTCTCTCTTCGCGCGGCCCACGAAGTACAGCGCCAGTGGAGCGATTGCACCAAGCGTGGCCAGGACAAACAGCCATCCCAGGTCCGGCACCGTCACAAACAGCCGCATACCAGGTCCAAGGAAGATATCGCTCTTGGTGCTCGCGTTCCACCCTGTGACCGACAAGCCGCCCCATCTTTCGAAGCGAGTGGCGATGATTCCAATATAGATTGCGCTAACCAACGCGCTCGTCCAGACCAGGAAGATTTCGGTTTTCAAGTCATCCTGAATGAGGAACATCATGGCCAGCGCGCAGCTCAGGGCGCACGCGGCGTAGCTCAGCATGGCCAGCGTCACGTGCACGTGCAGCCACGTGGACTGCAACGCCGGCACCAGCGGCCGCACTTCCGACGGCAACAGTTGCATCAGGATGACGCACACCACCGCCAGCGGCATGGTGATGCTGCCGATGATCTTCACCCCGAACTTCTTTTCCGCGAGCAGCGTCAATGCGGCTACTGCCCACACAAAGCTCAGAAGCATCTCGTAGATGCTGGCGAAGGGAGGACGTCCGGAAAGATACCAGCGATGGGCCACCGCCAGCGTATTGGCAGCGAGGCCGATCGCGGTGGACGTGGAGGCAAACGTCACATAACGCGCCGTGCCGGTCACGCCGAACCCCATGTACAGGGCACCAGCTCCTGCGTAAAAGACCAGCGCAACGTACAGCAGGTTGCTTTCGCTGAACAGGCTGCCGCCGCCTTTGGCCACTCCCAGCAAGGCGACGACCAGGAGAAAAGCTACCGCCAGTCCAACCAGGACCAGCAGAGCATTTCCGCCGGTAGCTGCCGGCTGTTCAATCTGGACCACTCGTGCTCGGGTTGACATCTTACTTTCCTCCGTCATGCTTCTTGCGGTTGTTACTTCACGGCAACCAGCGTCAGGTTGGGTTGCTCCTTGCGCGCAGGACCGGCTGCGGCTGACGTTTTCTCCAGTTCGGTCCGTATCGTGTCCACCACTTCGTTGAACTTCTGATCAAATCGGTCGCGGTTCTTGTTGGCCTGGCCGCCAATCCACAGCACCAGCCTGCCCCTGGCATCGGGCACCGCCACAATCCACAGCCGCATGTGCACCATGTAGAAGGCCACGAAAAGTCCCGCTCCCATCAGCAGGCATCCGGCCCACACCAGCCACTGTCCGGGCTCGTGCGAAACTTCCAGTCCGGTGAAGTAGCCCATCTGCATGTCGCGATAAGTGAAGCTGTAGTTCGTCTTCTGACCTTCGGCGGCTTCGCCGTAGGCGGGGAAGAGCCACAGCTTCGCGTCGTCACCAGTCGCTTTGTTCTTTACTTGCAGGCGAAAGGCCGGGTTGTCAGGGTTGTCAGAGCGCTTGAAGACCTGGTTATCGCGGATGAAAAAGTCGGGAATGTATTCGGCGAGGGTGACGCTCGTGTTCGCATCGAGGTCAACCGGCTCGTTCATGCGAAGTGTGATCTCGCGCCCACTTCCGCTGGCAGGCGTCGCCAGCAGCTTCAGGGCATCGAGATTGCCGGTCATGCCGAAGCTCGCCTGGTAGAAGCGCAGGCCGCCGTGTACCAGCGGATCGTTCACTACAATTTCTTTGGTCTGGATTTCCTTGCCGTCCTGGATCACTGCCAGCCTGGACCACCACTTTTTCGGCGAGCCGTCCGCATAATTCTCTTGCCCGGCGCTGTAACACTTGATGCTGAAGGGAAGGGTCTTCTTCGCACCGTTGCGCAGCTCGATCTGATTGACCTGCTGGTCGCGCTGCAGCTGCATGAATCCGTTGTAGCCGAAGATGCCGTCGATGATGCCGCCGCAGAAAATCAACAATAGGCTGGCATGAATGACATAAACCGCCATCACTGAGAAGCGGTGCCGCTCGCAATACAAGGCGGGTTCTTTCTGGTAAGCAATGCGCTCCACTGGCCAACGAAGTTTCTTGAGCGCCCGTTCGGCAGCGTTCAATCCTTGTTCTGCGTCGCGGATCGGCAGTTCCACCTTGCTGGCTAACGCCGAGCGAAAGTGCGAATCGGTCTTGCGGTAAGGCCGGGCGTAAAAGCGCCACGAGTTCGGAAAGCGATCGATCGAGACCAGGATGATGCTCAGGCTGACCAGCGCCAGCAGAGTCATGAACCACCACGCGTGGAATACGTCGGTCAGCGAGAGGCGATCGAGCCAGAGCAGGGTGGTCGGCGAATAGGCGCGGGTCAGTTTGTCGGCGTCGGTCGCGGGCCGTTGTAGGATGAATGTTCCCAGCGCGGAGGCAATGACGACAAGAATCAGCAGAACGACACCAGTGCGCAAATTGGCGAAGGTTTTATGAATGCGTTTAGGTATGGAAAGTACGGTAAAGGCCATGTGTCTGCTTCCCCGGTGCAAATGATGCACGCAGGGAGCCAAGGGGCCGAGCAGAGGTAAGTGATTGTTGTGCGAGCGGTTACGATGATTCTGGGATATGGCCGTCACCTTGATGGCTGAGGCATATCACCCAAGGCGGCGATGAAACCGCGCAATCCGGCAGGGTATTCCGGGCCATTACCGCCTCAATGCCAAGGGTATTCAGCAATGGGTGTGTGGAGTGCCAGAGGCGGCACCGCAATCCTACAGAAACATATTTATTTCAACGACGTAGAAGCTTCTACTCCGGATCGTGCCAACCTCCGATATCGGCGGCCAGTTCGCGCGCATCGGGCGGTCCCCAAGTGCCCGGCTCGTACATTTCCGTGGGGCAGCAGTCGCCGAGGATGGGCTCGACGA
>Ga0074046_10003565_pt1 | contig 12981 bp, 13 predicted proteins | sample BogForMeECP23OM3_FD_94441 | JGI IMG/M metagenome (GOLD analysis project Ga0074046, IMG submission 94441) | Bog forest soil microbial communities from Calvert Island, British Columbia, Canada - Bog Forest MetaG ECP23OM3 | ecosystem: Environmental > Terrestrial > Soil > Wetlands ...
AAGGTTGCCGAGCAGGCCTCGGGGCAGCAACTCAACTGGTTCTTCACCCAGTGGCTCGATTCCACGGGCGCGCCTGAGTTCAAGAACAAGTACACGGTTTACCGCACCGCCAAGGGCTTCCGCGTGGTGGGCGAGATCCAGCAGGACATGGACTTGTTCCGCATGCCGGTGGACCTGCGGATCGATACGGATGGCAAGACCGAAACGAAGCGCATCGAAGTGGAGGGTACGAACTCTGCCTATGCGGTGGAAACATTCGGCAGGCCGCGGAGAATCAGCATCGACCCTGGCAACATGGTGTTGCAGAACTCGAAGGAATTGCAGGTGCGCACCTCGATCATGCGCGGACAGCAGGATGTGGAACAGGGCGATCTGGTCGAAGCGCTGAAGGAATTTCAGAAGTCGCTCGACATTAACAAGAACAGCTCGCTGGCGCATTACCGCATCGCGGAGGTTTTTTTCCTCCAGCACAATTACCAGTCAGCCGCCAACGCCTATCGCGAGGCGCTCAACGGCGACGGTGTTCCGCGCTGGACCGAGGTCTGGAGCCACATTCAGCTCGGTAAGATATTCGACCTCACCGGCCAGCGCGAGCGCGCCACCAACGAGTATCGCCAGGCCTTGCAGACCAACGACAACACGCAAAACGCTCTCGACGAAGCACGCAAGTATTTGCAGAAGCCTTTCGAACCGCAGGCTGGAACTAACGGGATGCAGTAATCGAAATTAGCGCGCAAGCTTCAGGCCGCCTAACCGGGCGGCCTTTTCCTTTTCCACGCCGCGCGACAGCAGCAAAACCTGAAACGTGTCACCCATGCCGCTGGGCGTGATCAGGTGCTTGAGCTGCAAGGCCACCTTGGCGCGCTCCTGGGGCAGCGCGCAATCCTGAAACGCGTCGGCGAATTGCGTCTCTTCCCCGATGCCGATGAGAAACTGCGACTGCGTCAGCAGCGCGAGCGCATCGAGTCCGCGTGCGACTCCACGAGCCTGCAGGGCCGTGAAGTTAACGTGAGCGGTGATGTCCTGCTCGCCCGGGGCTTCATATGGCGACGCCGTGGCCTTGTGTTGCCGATACGCCATGAGGGTGTCGCGATGCCGCCCGGCAAGCTGCTCCTCGCGGGTGTAGCCGTAGTCAATCAGTACCGCAAACCCTCGCGTGTTTTGCACCGCCGGTTTCATACCTTCACTGTCATCCCGACCGAGGACTTTAGTCCGAGCGGAGGGACCTGCTGTTCCCGCCGGCTTGAAAATCTCTGCGACGCGGTCCATCCACTCCAGCGATGCGAGCGGCGCCTCAACGCGTTCTCCTTCTTCCGGATGCACACCGTAGCGATCGAGGAACTCGCTTTCTGCGGCCGATGGAGTTGCGAAGCCCTCCACAAAGCGCCCGTTTGCAACTCCGACGCGCAATGCACCACGATGATCTACGACCTCGACCGGCAACGCATCGAAAAATTCATTGGCAAATATGATGACGTTGTCACTCGCACTCGACGCAGCCATCTCGATTGAGTCGAAGACTGCGGCCCGCCCCGCCGAGACGTGCTCTCGCAACCGCTCGTGCAAACGCTCTCGCAGATACGCTGACTGCTCCACCAGAGCGTAATGCAGCGCACGCGCGAACGCGGGAAACTGCTTCGCCGCCCAATCCAGCACATCGCCCGCAAACAGTCCGCGACCGGGGCCCAGCTCAATCAAGTCAATCCGCTCGGGCGAATCCAGCACCCGCCACATCTCTTCGAACTGGCGCGCCAGCAGCCGCCCGAATACAGCATGGACGTCGCTGGAAGTATAGAAATCGCCGTCTTTGCCGAACCGCTCGCGGGCCTGCGAATAGTACCCTAGCTCCGGCTCATACAAGCAAAGCTCCATGTAGCAAGAGAACGGAATCGGCCCGTTGCGGTCGATCTCATCCGCGATGCGGTCGCGCAGCCGGGACCCACCAGCGGCGGTACGCCCGCTGGAGCCGAGAATCACAGCTTGCCCTCGCGCTCCATCTGCTGATGCTCCTTGCGGTGCTGCGGCGTGCGGATGAACATTTCCACCAGGTAATCGTGCAGGCAGTCGAAGATCTGGCGCTGAAAGGCCCACTCGAATTGCGGGTCGTCGAGATCGCGGGGATGCATCTCGAAATAGTAGGTGTGAACGGCCGGCTCGGTGAATCGCGGCCGGATGATGAGCTCGACAGCCTCGCCCTTCGCGCGCGCTTCAAATTCAACCAGCGGATGCTCGTATAGCCGCAACTGCTGCTGCACCAGAGCCAGGCGAGTGGAAGTCATGGTTGGATTGTAGCTCGGGTAGAGCGGCGCTTCAGCGCCGCGTCAATGCTGTTCTTCTTGGAGAGGCTTTCGGCCCGCTGCGGTGCAGTGGGCTGAAAGCCTGAACTTCGGAGGCGCAGCGTGGACGCGGGCCTGAAGGCCCGCTCTACCCGAACCGAACACCGTTTCCGCTTACGGCTGCGATAGAATCGGCCTTGGCCCTCATGCAAGTGCAGCCCCAGCCGGCGCATTCAGCGCCTGTTCCAGGCACCACAACCACTGCGCCACCGTCCTACTGGCAGGTCATCTGGCGCTCGCCGGCATGGATGGTGCTGGTCGCCTTCGCGGTGCGTGTGCTTTGGATCGCGCTGGCACACACTTACCGTATTCGCACCAATGAGGCCAACTTCGGATTCGGCTGGGAGATTGGCCGGCTGGCCTACTCGCTGGCCAACGGTCACGGATTCAGCTCTCCGTTCGGCGGCGATACTGGTCCTTCGGCGTGGAACCCTCCGATTTATCCGTGGGTCCTATCGGTAGCGTTTCGCATTTTCGGCAACTACTCGCACGCGGCCGCCTTTGCGACGCTCACGTTCAACAGCCTCTTTGGTGCGCTGACCAGCTGGACCGTGTTTCGTACCGCGCGCCGCGTCTTCGGCGATAGCGTCGCCATCTGGTCAGGCTGGGTTTGGGCCCTGTACCCCGACACAATTTTCTGGTCAGTGAAATATGTCTGGGAGACCAGCCTGTCGGCATTCCTTCTGAGCCTGCTGTTCATGCTCACGCTGGAGATGGCAGGCGACGAGCGCTCTTCTTCATGGCTCGGCTATGGCTTGCTGTGGGGAGTGGCGGCGTTGACCAATCCCTCAGATCTGGCGTTTCTGCCGTTCGCCGGATGTTGGCTGGTTTACCAGTTGCACCGTCGTGGAAAACGATTTCTTGTGCCGGTCATACTGAGTGCAGTCGTGTTCTGGATGACCGTGATGCCGTGGCTGGTACGCAACTACGAAGTATTCGGGAGGCCGGTTTTCGTGCGCGATAACCTCGGCAACGAACTGCGCGTCGGCAATAATCCACTGGCGGAAGGTATGTACGTCCTGGCGTACCATCCCGGCCACACCAGCTTTCAATATGAAAAATACAAACAGATGGGCGAGCCGGCGTTCTGCGCCGAACAAGGACGCCTGGCCAGAGAGTGGATAGCCGAGCATCCCGGCAAGTTCGCAGCGATCAGCGTGCGGCGCGTCATTTATTTTTGGAACGGCATACCGCGGGAGTACAAGATTCAATGGCTGGCAGAAACCAGGAATACCCACTTCCTGTTGGTGTCGGTGCTGGGCATCTGGGGATTGTTATTGGCGATGAAGCGGCGCGTTCATGGTGTCTTTCTCTTCGCCAGTCTGATGGCGTTCTATCCTGTGGTCTATTATATTTGCTTTCCGGAGCCTCGTTATCGGCATCCCATCGATCCGGAACTGCTGATTCTCGGAGTCTATTTGATTTCCCAAGCCCAAACTCGCAATCACACGGCCAGTGAGGCCGCGGAACTGCCGGCCGCCTCCGAAGACGAGGTCCTTCCACAATTTCACACGCTGTCGATCATCATTCCGGTTTACAACGAACGCAAGACAGTGATGAAGCTGTTGCAGCAGGTTGCGCGGCAACCGCTCAGCCTGCATAAGGAACTCATCATCGTGGACGACTGCTCGACCGACGGCACCCGCGAGCTCCTGCAGCAGACCGACTTGCCCAAGCTGCTCGGCGGCGACGGCGCCAATAGCGTCAAGCTGGTGCTGCACCAGAAGAACCAGGGTAAAGGCGCCGGGGTTCGCACCGGCCTGGAGCACGTGACGGGGGAGATGGTGATCGTCCAGGACGCCGACCTGGAATATGACCCTTGCGACTACCCGCAATTGATCGAGCCTATTCTCGAAGGCCGCGCCGACGCGGTCTTTGGCAACCGCTTTCACGATGGGCCGCACCGCGTGCCGCGCTATTGGCGGTATGTGCTGAATCGCTGCTTTTCACTGCTGTGCAATATGCTTACCGGCCTGAACATCCACGACGTTACCGCCTGCTACAAGGTCTTCCGCAGCGAGCTTTTCACGCAAATCCATATCCGCTCCGACCGCTTCAGCATTGAAACCGAGGTCACGGTCAAGCTGGCCAAGATAGGCGCGCGTATCTACGAAGTGCCCATCATCTATCACGGCCGTACTTACGCGGAAGGTAAGAAGATCAGTTGGACCGATGGCGTTGCCGCGGTTTACCACCTGCTGGTTTATCACTTCAAAGATTAGTCGCGACTGACGTTAGCTGGCGCCTTGAGGATTACTCGGGCGGGTTGAGCTTGCTCATTTGCGTGGAGTCTTCTTCGCCGCCGCTTCAGCTTGCCTCTTTTTCTTCGCTACGGCGCGCCGCTTCTTCTTCAACTCCTCGGGAGAATACATGCTTCCACGGCAATCCTTGCTGCCGCAGGAGCAGGGCGCTTCGTCCTCGCCGTCGTAGAGGCAGTAATCGTAGGTGAGTTCTTCACCCGGAGCGAGATCGCGCAGCGTAATGATGTACACACGGTCATCTTCCTCATCCGTCTCGCAGTTGGGGTCGCAGGAGTGGTTTACAAACATGGCCATTCCATGCCCGTCGATCACGACCTGGCCATCTCCCACGCCAAACAGGTAGGTGAACGGAAGGCCGTCGTAGCGGTTATCGCCCTCGGCTTTGGTGATGCGCTCGCCGGTGTATTCCAGCACGCGAGTGCCTTTGGGAATATGTTGCAGCGTGAAACAACCGGCGGCATGGATGTCAGAGGACCGAATGATGAGGCGCAGCAAGCAGACAGGCTCCCGGAGAATGTCTTCGCAGTATAGCGTACTCAGTGGAGTCAGGACTTGCTCTCTGCCATCAAATACGTAGCATTGCTGCATTTCGGGGTTCACATTCCGTCCGGGATTTCGTATCTTGGAAGGGACAAACAAAATGGATTTGGGAGGCCTTCTAATGGTTCATGTTCTGTTGCGCCACAAAGTGGCAGATTTCACCCGCTGGAAAGAGTCCTTCGATTCTCACCTCAATGCCCGCATGCACGCTGGAGAGCTTGGATGCCGTCTGTTTCAAAGCGTGGATGACCCTCGTGACGTGACCCTGCTTCTGGATTGGGACAGCGTCGAACACGCTCGCAAGTTTATCGCCTCCGACGAACTGCGCAGCCGGATGCAGCAGGCAGGGGTGGTGGGCACGCCCGATGTGCATTACATCGAGGACGTGCGCGCCGTCCGTCGCAGTGCCGCCGATTAGTATTGCGCGAAAAAGAGCTCTAGATTTTTTTCGCGAAACTCTTGACACGGCGCTGGAGTTTGCGCTCCAAATCACGCCAACTAAATGGTCGCCTCGCGGGTCGTGAAGCTGTGCCGTGATTCGCGTGAAAGCCCCTGTCCATGCGTGTTTCGCGCGATACCGCATTTTGTCAAGACGTTTGCGAAAAAAAGTTTGCGGGCCATCGATAATTCATTCTCTCGTTCCGTTGACAAACCGGCCGGGAAAATTAAAATACCCGACGACTCTCTGAATCGATTTGCATGACCGTGACGAATCTGACTCCAACTTACGACGTTCTGCTGCACACCGACTTTCCCGACCTTAAGCTCTTCGCCAGCGGCAAGGTGCGCGATCTGTACCAGGTTGGCGACGATCATCTGTTGTTCGTAGCCACGGACCGGATCTCGGCGTTCGACTATGTGCTCGCGACCGGTATTCCGCAAAAGGGCCGGGTGCTGACGCAACTGTCCCTGTTCTGGTTCGATTTCCTGAAGCGGATCGTGCCCAACCATTTGGCGACCGCCGACGTGCACAAATATCCGCACGAGTTGCAGAAGTACTCCGCCCAACTGCATGGCCGGTCCATGCTGGTGGTGCGCGCCGATATGATCGCCATCGAATGTGTCGTCCGGGGCTATCTTTCGGGATCCGGCTGGAAGGAATACAAGGCCAGTGGCGCAGTGTGTGGCATCAAGTTGCCGGCGGGGCTGCGCGAGTCGGACAAACTGCCGGAGCCTATTTTCACGCCCGCTATCAAAGCCACCAGCGGCCACGACGAGAACATTTCGTTCGAGCACATGGTGACCCTTGCCGGCCGAGAACTGAGTGAAAAGCTCCGTGATTTGAGCATTCAGGTTTACCAGACCGCGGCGGACTATGCGGAGACGCGCGGCCTCATCATCGCGGACACCAAGTTCGAGTTCGGCCGCACGCCGTCTGGACTGGTGCTGGCCGATGAGGTGCTCACGCCCGACTCGTCGCGCTTCTGGCCCAAGGACCTTTACCGGCCGGGCGGGCCTCAGGACTCGTTCGACAAGCAATACGTACGCGATTATCTGGAAGCGATTAAGTGGAACAAACAGCCGCCGGCTCCGGCATTACCGCCGGAAGTGGCGGCCAGAACAAGTGAGAAATACGTTGAGGCTTATACCCAATTGACCGGGCATCCATTGCCCGCCTGAGGGAAAGCCGAATGTTAGGCCTGTCCATTTTCGACTGGGCGCTTGTGCTTATCGTGCTGGTGTCGGTTTTGCAAGCGATCGCGCAAGGGTTTTTTTACGAGTTTTTTTCGTTGGCGGGCGTAGTCGTGGGGTATCTGCTGGCTGCGTGGGAATATCCGCGGGTTGCGGCTTGGTATGCGCAACACGTGAACTCTCAGTGGACGGCGGACATCGCCGGGTTCTTTACGATATTTCTGGCGGTCGTCGTGCTAGCGGGGATTATTGGGCGCATTGCGAGCAGACTGGTCCGCGCTGTGGGACTTCGCTGGTTCGACCGGCTGCTGGGCGCGGTGTTTGGGTTTGTGCGCGGCGCGGTCATGACCACGGTGGTTGTTTTGGCGCTGGCGGCCTTCGCTCCGCAATGGGGATGGCTTCAGCAATCGCGAGTGGCGCCATTCCTGCTGGTTTCAGGCCGGGCCTTGATTTGGGCTGCACCGGCCGACCTGCGGCAGCGCTTTCGCGAAGGCTGGGACTTGTTGCGAACGGTACCGGAGCATGTCCCGCTGCAAGGCGACAGTAGTGAAAAACATTAAGCACTTCGACTTCGATTGGGCGTTGAGAAAGCAAAGAGAGGCGCTGTGAAAGACCAACTGGAAGCTCTGATCATGCAGATGTACAAGAGCGGTATCACCTACTCCGAGGCCGTCTGCGAATTCAAGAAGAAATTTATTCTCACCGTGCTGCAGGATTGCAAGGGGAACCAGTGCAAGGCCGCGCGTCAGTTGGGCATGCACCGCAATACTCTCAGCCGCACCATCGCCGAGCTCGGGCTCAACGTCAAGGAGTTGCGCCGGGGCACGCGCCGGCCTCCGCGCAGCGCTCATACTGTCACCATGGATAAGAAGGCCGTGCGCTAGGCGGATTCGGCTTCATCTGTTGGCGTTCACTCATTCCAGCGCACAATAAAGAGGAGCAGCCTGCGCTGCTCCTCTTCTCATCTCGGATTGTCCACGGATTACTGCTTCTTGGGAGCCGTATGATGCACGGGCGCCGCGGTCGAAACCGGGTTGCCACTCTTGTCCAGCAGAATGCCCTCGGTCATCGTCATCATGAACGGATTCGGAGTGTAACTCGTCACCATTCCCTGGAACTGCATCAGAGAGCCCACAGCTGGCATTAACTTGGCCGGAATCGGCTTGGCCATGGTCAGAGTGATATCGGCCTTCTTATCGTCGATGTCATCTGCACTGCCCGCCAGCATAACCTTCGATGCCGTAGCACTGATGACGTTCGCGCCCAATTTTACGTTCTTGTCCTTAATGGCGTTCCACACCGTGTCAGCGGCCTGCTGATTGCCGGAAGAAAGCACCAGTTCCCATTCGGCAAAACTCATCTGCTTGGGATCCTTGCTCTTCACCAGGTCGGCAGCCTGTTCGGCAGGGGACGGCGGCGGCGGCGCTGCCACTACCGCGAAGCCCGCTGGAGGCATGATGCTCGAGGAAGCCTTGGCCTGGGCGACCAAGTCGGTCCAGCCGTCTTCCTTGCCGTGGTAGCGGATGTACTTCTTGCGGCCATATTCCAGGATCTGCTGCTGGCCGTCTCCCTGCGCCATCTGCGACGCCTTCACGATGAACCAGAAGCCTTCCGGGTTCATTGGCTTGGCCTCAAGGTCGGCCTGCGCCAGCGGATAAACATCGGCGATAGTGGGCTGGCTTTCCTCAGAAACCGCTGTGCGAAAATCCTTTGCAGCGCCCGGATTGTCTTTCTTTTGGAGCGCGACGAATCCGAGTCCACCTTCGAAGATGGCACTAACTTCGTTGTGGAACTTGGTAAAGTCGGCGTCGCTCATGCCCTCAGGCTTCGACAGATTGGTCAGCGCCTGTTCCCCCTGCTGGGCGTACTTCTGTACCAGACCGAGATTTTGCGCGAGATTCTGCGCTGTCGTCGAGGCGCGATAATAGTAGGTCAGCAAAGCCAGGGCGCGAACATTGTTGGGATTCACCTGTAGCGCCCGGTTCGCAGCATCGACCATCTTTTGCGCGTCGCCCGCCTGCTGGTACGCCCCCATAAGGGACACCAGAGCGTCTTCCTTCATCACGCTATTGGGATAGGTCTGGAGGAAAGCCTCAATCGCCGATGCCTTCTGCGCTGGACTGGTCTGCTGGACGGCGTTCACATAAGAGTTGTACTCGGCAGGATCTTTGATTTGCTTCTGGGAAGGCGCGGCCCCCTGAGCGGCCGACTGCTGGACCAACGCCCCGATGGCGAACACCAGCAACATGACGACTAGCAACTTCTTCATTCGTTTGGCTCCTTGATTCTTCGGACTTGGTCACGAATTCGCCCACACGCCCTCACTGCGGCGCAGAAACCTGCCCAAGAACCTGGTTGCATGGATTATGGCACCGCCGTCCTGCATTCCCAGGGCCACGCGGCCCAGGAATACAAAAAATCGGCGGAGACGGGATTATAAAGTATCCACCGTAATCAAAGGCAACTTCCTACTACTTTACACAATTTCCCCGCATCCGGGAGAATACAAATCATGAAACCCGCAAACCCAGTCTCATTGTCGGGAGCTGTAACGGTCGTTACCGGAGGCACTCGTGGCATCGGGCGTGCCATCGCCACCAGGCTGGCCGAGATGGACACCACCATGATCATTACCGGCCGTGACGAAGCTCGCTTGCAGCAGGTCGCGCGCGAGCTGACGGGCCAGGGCCGTCGCTGCGAGGGCATCGGCTGCGATGTCACCGATCTCGCCAGCGTGGAGGCGCTGGGCCATCGACTGCGGCGGGACTACGGCCGGGTGGACATCCTGGTGAACAACGCAGGAATCGGCGGCCCTTCCGGTCTCCTGCACGAGCTTGCGCCCGGCGATTGGGACGCTATCTTCAACACCAATCTTCGCGGGGTGTACTACATGCTGCGCGCCATCGTACCGCTGATGATCGAGACCGGCTCCGGTCACGTCATCAACATCTCATCGCTCGCAGGTAAGAACCCGCTGCCGCGCGGCGCCGCCTACTCCGCTTCGAAGTGGGGGCTAAACGGGCTCACCTACAGTGTTGCCGAGGAACTGCGCGCACAGAATATACGAGTCAGTGCCATCTGTCCCGGCTCGGTCAATACCGACTTCAGTCCGCGCCGTCACGGCAAGGAGGCCAGCAAGATGCTTCAGGCCGGGGACGTGGCGCACGCGGTTGCCATGCTGGTGACGCAGGAGCCGCATTCATTTATCAGCGAAGTACTGATCCGCCCCACACAGAAGCCGTAAGAGACGGTTTGCTCTTCGACGAGCAGTTGGTGGCCGCGGAATTCCTGCGCTAGAAGAATGTCCCCAATGCGAATCGCCGTAAAGCCCTTATTAAGGTGGGATGAAAACGCTTTGCGCTAAAATCTTATTTGCCTTCGCTGACCTTCCCGCTTCTGCCTCGGCGAACCAGCCCAACGTTAATCTTTCCGCAGGAATACTCGACATGTAGGGCTTGATGTCGAGTATCGGCGTGCCGTCCAGCATGTCTATCCCTTTAACACGCAGATTACGGCCATCACGTCCGAGCACCTCGACGACAGTCAATCCGATTGGATTGGGTCGACGCGGGGAGCGTGTGGCAAAGACGCCGTGCGGACGGTCGTCAGTTGGAGGGATTCCTACCAGTTCGTAGCCTTCGGTACGACTGAATACCCAAATAACGAAAAGGTGAGAGAAGCCTTCGACGTCTTGTAGGCCCGGTTCGAATTCAGAGGCGATCTCCAACGTTCCCTCCGCCTCGTGCTTTGTGCCGGGGCCCTTCGGAATCTGCTTTGTTTCAGTGTAGGCCGAGCGTACGAAACCGATCGGTTTCATCGTGAACATTGTGGTCTCCGGTTCGGTCTTAGCATTCTACACGCCCCGATATGTCTCTTCCCATTCCGCTGGTTGCAGCCTGTCGCGAAGAAGACTTACCACGAGTTGGCTTCGCCAGTCACTTCTCTATGACGCAGCGGCCGATCGCTCGTGGAGACCGCCGCCAGTGAAGTTTAGCTTTGCGGATTAGCCAGGAAGCGACTTCGGTACTGCTTAGGCGCAACACCGAAGCACTGCACAAAAGCGCGACGAAAGCTGTCGGGATCGTGAAAGCCAACCGAATCGGCAACACTCTCCACGGTACAGCCGGCGGCCGATAGTCTCTTGCGGGCTTCGTCAAGCCGCAAGCGCTGCACAAAGGCAGCTGGGCTGCTGTTGAATTCTGCCGTGAAGCGTCGCGAGAACTGTCGCGGACAAAGGTTGATGCGCTTCGCCAGCGCCTCAACGGACAGGTTCTGATCAAGGTGTCCAACCATCCATGCCGCCAGATCAGCAAAAGGGCTGGTGGAGGCGACCTGGAACTTTAAAGGCTCGGAAAACTGCTCCTGCCCGCCGGGCCGTTTCACATACACCACCAACTCACGTGCTACCGCAAGGGCGACCTGCGGTCCGAAGTCTTCTTCAATCAGCGCCAGGGAAAGATCGATCCCGGCCGTGACCCCAGCCGATGTATAGAACTTGCCATCGCGAATGTAAAGTGGGTTGGCATCGATCCTGAGCTCGGGATAGCGGTCGGCCAATTCGGCAGCGAATTTCCAGTGGGTTGTGACGCGGCGTCCATTGAGCAACCCCGTTGGGGCCACCCGAAAAACCCCGGTGCAGACGGAAGCGACGCGACGGATGCCGTTCACCCGGCGACTGATCCAGTTTGCCAGCTTGAGATTGGCAGCCGTGGTCCTCATGGCTCTGCCACCGGGAATGAGGAGCGTGTCCAGATGCCGCAAGGAGCTTAGGAAGCAGGTTGCCGTCATGCGCAATCCCGACTCAGAGCGGAAAGTCTTGGCGCCCAGCGCCGCGATCGTCACTTTGTAGCAGGGCTGACGGGTACCGCGTGAGTCTTCGAGGTATGCGCTGCTGAAAGCCTCCAATGGGCCCGACAGATCGAGCGACGTGATGTCGTCGTAGCCGACGATGACAATGTGTTTGGGTGTCATAATGCGTTACGCCAGAATAGACGGGTGGAAGCGCAGTCTGAAATGACATCCATCCGGCAATTTAGGACTAAGGCCCTTTCCCGGCAGGAGAATCCCGAATGTCTCAAACTGTCGGGTCAATGTCATTTGAGACATTCCATTATCGGGGTATGCTCTTCCTATAGGCAAGCAGTTCTTGAGGAGGACCATATGAGGAAGATCGATAAGTTGCTCTGGATAGCTGTTGCGATCGTGGGGATACTAGACCTGGCGGTTTTCATAAGTCACGCCAAAGCGCCCGACAAAGTAGCTACCTCGTCGCCAGAGATCCATCCGCTGAAGCCGCCAACGACTGGAAAAATCAACGTAGCGTTCATCATTTCTGATGGCGCAAACGTCATGGATATCGCCGGTGCGTGGGAAGTTTTCAGCGACTCCATGCTTACCTCCAAAGGGAAGCCGTGGCATGACTCCGACGGCGACGACATGGTGATGCCTTTCAACGCCTACACGGTGTCCGATTCCGTAAAGCCAGTGGATGCTAATGGGCTTACCATCGTCCCCAACTACAGTTTCGACACCGCGCCCAAGCCGCAAGTCATCGTGATTCCGGCACAGGGCGGTCGTACGCCGGCGCAGAAGGCATGGCTGCTAGCCAATTCGCGAGATGCAGATGTGACCATGTCGGTTTGTACCGGGGCGTCAATGCTTGCGGCGTACGGATTGCTCGATGGCCAAACTGCCACAACACACCACTCCTACCAGCAGGAGATGCAGAAAAAATATCCTGCAGTGCATTTCGTCAGCGGAACCCGGTTTGTGGAGAATGGCAAGATTGCCACCGCCGGCGGATTGACCTCAGGAGTGGACCTGGCTCTGCACGTCGTGGAGAGGTACTACGGACGCGAGGTCGCGCAGGGCGCTGCCAATTTCCTGGAGTACCGCGGAGAGCTGTGGAAGAACCCGGGATATGACCAGGTAAAGCCAGTCGTCGCGGCCCGGTAGTAGTGCGAACAAATTCAGAGACGCTGCTGTGCACTAATGCGATTCGTCCAGCTTTGCGCTTCGATACATCAGGCAGAGAATGACGTTTCCATCAGAACACTTTCGGTCGGCATCTTGAAAGTACTCTAAGAATGTGGAGGCCCTGGGCGGAGTCGAACCGCCGACCAACAGTTTAGGAAACTGCTGCTCTATCCATCTGAGCTACAGGGCCGCGGGTCTAAAGGCTGAACCTTTTCAGTTTACCGCAGCCACAGCTA
>Ga0074046_10003566_pt1 | contig 12977 bp, 13 predicted proteins | sample BogForMeECP23OM3_FD_94441 | JGI IMG/M metagenome (GOLD analysis project Ga0074046, IMG submission 94441) | Bog forest soil microbial communities from Calvert Island, British Columbia, Canada - Bog Forest MetaG ECP23OM3 | ecosystem: Environmental > Terrestrial > Soil > Wetlands ...
ATCGTGACCGTTGCCCTGCTCATACTGCCGTTTCTTATCCTCAAAAGCCCGTACCTTGCGCTTGTTTTTACCCTTGTCGGCGCGGTTCTGGTCATCTTTGTCTTTACGTTCTATATTTCCGTCGCAAAGGATCTTCCCTTCTGGAAACGGTTTGCCGAGATGGCCGCCATCAGTCTGGGTATAGCGGCTGTATCCTTTGTGATAGGGCTTTTGATCCGCGTGATGCTGAATGTCAATATATAAGGGAAGAAAACTCTTCCCGTCCCTTTTTTTATATCTGAGTGTGAAGGGCTTTGTGGTAATCCCTGTCAAGTCAGTATCGGTCCGGTACTGCAGGGCTTCTCCCGGGAGAGTGTGGTAAAAAAGAGATGCCCTTTTTACCGATCACGACATTTATGAGAACATACCGGCTTATGCCAGCGGTATTCCCATGAATCCCCCCGCTCGTCCCAGAATCGCGCTCACCATCAGGGTGAAGATCCTCGTTCTCTTCCTGGCGCTGTCCCTTGCCGCCCTCGCCATAACCGGTTATTTTGCGTTTTCTGCGATCACCGATGTGGGGTCCTATGCACAGGGAAGCAGCCAGGCGCTGGGTGCAGGAGTGGTCAACGACAGTTCCAGTGCCCTGCTCTCCCTTGGAGAACAGTACCTTGTCCGCATCGCATCCGACCAAGCAAATTTCACGGATGCACTTTTTGAGGATACCGATACCGAAATGGACATTCTTGCAGCGCAGACTGCCGAGATCCAGCGCAATGCCCCGGTGATCTCCTCCACCCCGGTCTATCCGGAGAACACCCCCCCGTCAAATCCCCTGTCCGGGGCGGTGCTCTATTTTGCGCCCGGATCGGTGGCGACACCTGACTCGGAGGAGGCACGTGCCCTTGCCGGCCTCGCTGATTCCCTCAAGGCCGTGTACACGTCGGATACTGATATGACTGGCATCTACATCGCCACCGATTCCGGGATGTTCCTGATCTACCCGGGAAAGGGAACCCTTCCCAGGGATTACGATCCACGGACACGCCAGTGGTACGTGCAGGCAGCAGCACAGGGAGGCCAGGTCTGGTCGGATGCACCGTACGTTGATGCGGACAACAACGGGCTGATCATGACCTGCTCACAGGCTGTTTTGAGCCCGGTCTACGGTCGCTGGGTGATCGGGTCCGATGTGTCGACAAAAACGATTAACGAGGATTTCATCGGCCAGGCGCTCGGCGGAGAGGGATATGCGGTTCTTCTTAACCAGGACGGGAATGTCATCAGCGATCCCGGGATGTCTGCGGGAAACGTGCGGTGGAACGAACCGTTCGGCCCGGAGAATGCTTTTTCGAGCAACGATCCGGGTCTCATTGCCGTAGCGACAAATATGACTGCCGGCAGGACCGGTATAGAAACGGTCCGGTTTAACGGGACTGAGACGTACGTTGCCTATGCGCCGGTCAGTTCGATGAACTGGAGCCTTGCAATATCATTACCGGTCAGCGAGATCACCGGGCCGGTTGAAAAATTTACCGGCAAGATTGTGGACGCTACACAGGACACCGGGCTACACATCACTGCCCAGACCGACCGGTTAAAGACGGTATTCTCCGTCCTTTTTGTCGCAATCCTCCTGTTCGTGCTCCTGGTGTCCGTCCTTCTCAGCCGCGTGATCACCCGTCCGGTTGCGACTCTTAAAGAGGGGGCGATGGCTCTTGGTGACGGGAACCTGGATTACCGGGTGGAGATCCGGTCAGGAGACGAGTTCGAGGATCTTGCCCGTTCGTTTAATACCATGGCAGGGGCCCTCAGGGAAAATATTGAGAATCTCAAAAGGACGACTGCTTAAAAAGAACGGTATGCAAAGGAACTGGAGATCGCCCGGAACATCCAGACCAGTTTCCTGCCTGAAAAAATGCCGGAGATCCCCGGCTTTGATATCTCGGCAGTGATGATCCCGGCAATGGAAGTCGGCGGGGATTTTTACGATTTTGTCCCGGTGCGTGACGGCAGGTGGGCTTTTGTGATCGCAGATGTTTCCGGTAAGGGGGTGAGCGCGGCACTGTTCATGGCGATGTCGCGGACGCTGATACGGGCAGGTCTCGAGAATGCAACTGACATATCGGCAGCACTCAGCACTGCAAATCTCATGATTGCCCGGAATTCTCCATCCAGCATGTTTGTCACGGTGTTTTCTGCGGTTCTTGATCCCGTGAGCCTTACTCTTGCCTGCACAAATGCCGGCCACAACCCACCTCTCGTAGTGCGGGGGGACAGCGGTGAGGCAGTATTTCTGCAGGAGCACGGGATAGCGATGGGTATCATCCCGGAGATGAAGGGTACCCCGGAATACGTGCAGCTGAAACCCGGCGACCTGTTCATCATGTACACAGACGGGGTAACGGAAGCCTTCGACGCCCGGTACACTGCATTCGGGGAAGACCGGCTGGTGCAGGCCGCCAAAAAATCCCGTGCCCTGTCATCCGTTGAGGTCCGGGATCGGATCATTGCCGAAATCCGGGAGTTTACCGGTCCCGTTCCCCAGTCGGATGATATTACGCTCGTGGTGATCCGGGTGCTGCCCCGGACCTGATCCGGATCGATGCGGGCACACCAGGGCCCTATTGATACGGATACGCCCGGGCAGGAAGGAACGTTGTTATCAGGGTTGGCAGAGAATCCGGCGACTCCCGATAATGGCCCAAAAATGGTAAAAAGGCAGATTCCCACGTATTCCCGTTTGCCCGGAGCACAGGGAAGGATTTCCTCCTGGCGATTGCACAGGCACGTGGGATGGTTCTGGCTTACTCTTCTGGTGCAGGGATTTCTTCTTCCTCTTCAGTGGGTGGCGTGGTCCAGACCTTCCAGCAGAACGCGGCAATACACCCGAAGACAAAGACCGCCAGCAGAATGGCACTGATGATATTTTCGGCAAAATCCAATCTGACCGGTATATTCATGCCCATCAGGTTGTTGAACATCCCGATAAACAGTGCCACTATTAAAAACAGGATGAATCCAACAATGAGTCCAAGGAATACTGCAGCCGCAAGCCGTAAAACACTGGGCGTAGTGGTTTTTTCGTTCATAAAATGCATGGTAAATGTGCCGATATAAATCCTTGTAATACATCCCTCCGGCGAAAAATATGCCCTGCCCCGAATGCCTGCAGAGGGAGGCTCATGTTTATATCACGGCATGTGTAAAATTCTTACCATAGGGGACGCCATGAAAAAAAATATCTTTTATCTGATCATCGGGTTTGTCGCGCTTGCCCTTTTTGCAATCTTGTGGTATTCGGTTGAAACCTTTACTCCGGTTCTTTTTATGATCGCATTTGTGGCCGGAGTTGTGTTTCTTTACCTGGTATATCGCAGGGTCGAAGATTTTATCGAGGATGAACGGAGCGCACGGATCACCGAAAAGGCGGCCATGCGGACCCTTCAGGTTTTCTGGGTGTGCTTCTGTGCCTTTTCAATAATGGCAGTGATGAACCTGCTCTATATGCCCCGCTTTACCCGCGAATTCTGGTTGGATCGCCGGACCCAGCCCGTGCCCCTGGAACTTATGTCGCTGAAAACGATTGGATACGTTCAGTTGGGGTTTCTTTGTCTGATGATCTTCCTGTATGTCGGATTCAGGTTCTATTATGCCAAAAAATTCGGGGAATGGGAATCCGATGAAGAATAAGATTAAGGTATACCGGGCGATGCAGGATCTTACGCAGGAAGATCTTGCAAAGGCGATTGGGGTAACAAGGCAGACTATCCTTGCCATAGAGAAAGGAAAGTATGTCCCATCCCTGGATCTTGCATTCAGGATTTCTCGCCACTTTAAGGTGAACATCGAAGAGGTGTTCTCCTATGAAGAGGGAGTGCGGACCGTAGATATCGACTGACGCACCACGAGAGTACCAGCTTCATACCAACACTTTTTTTGGTCCAGTGAACAGGGCATTTTTATATATTTATGAGGGGCACCATCAGAAAAATACCCGGCGATGAGGCTCTTTCCCGCTGACTTGATACACTCCTCTTTTGATCCCTTGCAAAGGATGTGCCGGACATGTCCGGGTCTGCCCGTTCATATACCCGGGTTGTGGTGATCACTACACCAGATATTTCTGGGATCAGGCGGAAAGAATCGCATTCCTCACTAATACTAAAGTTTATATTACAAAATGTCTAATTTAGATTACATTGTTGTTTTTGTGGGATGGGATCCCCGAAAATCATCTTTGCCAGGTTTCATCATGAAGGCCCCGGTTCTTTATTATGCAGTGCTCGCCGTGTTCTGCATCCTGACGTTGTCAATCGGCACCGTCAGCCACCTGATATAACCAGATGCTGTTGCGCGCTTTCCTGTCAGACATCCTGCGTATCTCACCCGCCCGTGCTTTTTTATCCCTGGTCCGGATATCGCCCGATTGGTTTTTGAGAAATCTATTTATAACGTGCAGTATCAATTAAATAACAATAAGTAAAATATAAGTTACATTCAGGTTCGTTCATGTCCGGGAATGGCACTATCTTTTATGTACGTATGGTATAATCTTGGGTGTGCCTTTTTCGCGGTTACGTATGTTTCTGTTACGAGAAAAAATGGAGTGATTTATGAAGATTTATACTGCTTTCATGGGAATACTGATGATTTGTCTGATGGTTGGCGCTGCGAGTGCTGCGGCCACGACCAGTAGTACTTCCGGAACAAGTTCTGTAAGTGCATCGACAACAACGCTGACTCCTGAACAGGCCCTTTCTACGGTTTCAGTCACTTCCGTCACGGTGGATCCGCAGGAATTCTTTCCTTACGAACAGGGTACCATCACGGTCCAGGTGACAAACAGCGGGACCCAGGAGGTTGCATTTACGGGTGCGAACATTCTCAATTCCAATATCTATCTCACTGATGAAATCCACAACCCGTACCAGTCCATGATCTATCTCGGGCCCGGGAACACGATGACGTTCACCTTCCACGTTGTTGCAAAACCCCCCGAGGGAATATATTACCCTCTCTTTACCCTTGCATCCCGAGATGCAGGAAGCCTCAGCTATCCCATCGAAGTCCAGATCGATTCAACTCCGGTCCAGGAAGTGATTTCCCAGAAACCGGATAATTTTGCTATCAACAATACGGATACGGTCAACCTGACGATCACCAATCCCCGGGTCGGAGCCATCAGCAATGTCATTATCACGCCCCGGGCATCGAGCGTCGGGATCAGCCCCCTCCAGTCTTTCATCGCCTCGATACCCGGCGGCAGCTCCGTGAATGTCCCGTTTGCTGTTACCCCCTACCAGGCCGGGAATATTACCTTCGGCATCCAGTACAGCAACGGGCAGAACGCCCAGAACCCGCATTCGGATACTGTCGTACTTCCCCTTAATATTGGTTCGAGCAAAACTGCGGCATCCACCGTCGTAAACGATCTGGCGCTTACCGTCCTTGACGGGGCATACCAGCTGACGGGCGACGTGACGAACACGGGGATCACGGATGCAAACGGGATGGTGGTCTCCCTCGGGGCACCGGCAACACCTGTCGAACCCTATTCCAGTTATGCAGTGGGGTCCCTCACCTCCAACGACTTCTCCAGTTTCACGCTCACCTTTACCAGTCCGGATCTGTCGGCCATCCCGATCAAGACCACATGGAAGGATGACAATGGCAACACGTTGAGCAGTGTGCAGACCTTCGATCTGCGCTCTCTCGCATCTTCGGGAACATCCGGCACGCGCAGCGGCTCGGGAGGATCCGGTTCTCTTGGTGCGGCCGGGTCTTCAGCATCCAGTGCGGGTGGCACGTTCGCTGCCCGCGGAGGGGGCGGTGGCGGCCTGTTCAGTTTCGGTGGCAGCAGGGGCGGCGGCCTGAGTTCATTCTACCCGGTAATAATCGGGATGATTGTCGTTATTGCGGCAATAATACTCTATGTGAAGAGGAAATGGATCCTTGCAAAATTCAGGAAACAGTGAGCGGGTGATCATCCATGAGCGATATGCCACTTATCCGGCTTACTGAAGTCACAAAGACGTACCATCTGGAGAGTGGCGACTTTACTGCGCTCGATCACGTATCTCTCGATATTGCGGAGGGAGAATTTGTGGCGATCATGGGGCCGTCCGGTTCGGGCAAATCGACGATGATGAACCAGCTGGGCATTCTCGACGTCCCGACCTCGGGGGAACTCTATATCGCCGGCAGAAATGTGGCACAGATGACAAGCCTCGAACGGACCCATATGCGCCGGGATATCATCGGGTACGTCTTCCAGAAATTTTACCTCATCCCCCTTCTTTCCGCATTCGAGAACGTGGAGTACCCGCTCATCCTCAAGTACAAAAAGCGGGACACGACAGGACGGGCTGCTGACTACCTCCGTGCGGTGGGCATCGATCCCGATATGGGCGCCCACCGGCCCAACCAGCTTTCCGGGGGACAGCAGCAGCGTGTGGCCATTGCACGGGCACTGGTCAACGATCCAAAAATCCTTCTCTGCGATGAACCTACCGGTAATCTCGACAGCAAGACCGGTCTCCAGATCATGCAGATTCTCTGCGATTTGCACCAGAAGGGAAAGACGGTTATCATCGTGACGCATGATCCAAAGATTGCCGAGTACGCCCAGCGCACGATCCGGCTTGCGGACGGGAGGATCGTGGAATCATGAAGGATATCTTCTTCGATCTCTCGGTCAGGAGCGTCCGGCTGAATTTCCTGCGATCGCTTCTGGCCTCCATCGGGATCGTGATCGGGGTCGTTGCCATCTCATCGATGGGAATGCTGGGGACCAACATGCAGCTCTCGGTAAAGGACCAGCTCTCGGCAAATGTCAATACCGTTATGCTCACCTCCGATGTAGTAAAAATAAGTACCGGTCTGGGGGCTGCCACCCAGTCAAGCACCATTGATTCGAGCACACTCAACGATATCAAAGGGTCTGCAGGACAGAACGATGTGGTGCCTATCCACCATACGAGTACGCAGTTTTCTGTCGGAGACCAGAATGGCCGCGGCACAATTTACGGACTTGATCCTGCAGACGTCCCGAAATTCCTCACGATAGCTCAAGGGTCAAATATCCGTGGCAGCGATGTGCTTGTCGGTGCAACCATCGCAAGTAACTTCAACCTCGTTCCCGGGAGTACGATAAAAATCGGGCAGAACTGTGCAACCGTCACTCGACCGGTTGTCAGGGTTGCCGGTATTCTTGCGGCTCGGGGCATTGCGGCCGACGGAGTCAATGTGGATAATGGAATGGTTGTTGACGATACCTGGTATACCGATCATTTCGGCGGGCTGGACCAGTACGACCAGGTGAACGTGATCGTGCAGGACGTCGATACCATCAACCAGACTGAAGCCGCTATCAATGCGAAGGTGAACCGGAACAGCGACGTGGTGCGGGTATCCGACGCCAGTTCCCGGTTATCCACCATCACCGCCACGCTTGGCACGATTACTACCTTCATCATGGCAATTGGCGGGATATCGCTTGTCGTTGCTGCAGTGAGCATCTTTAACGTCATGATGATGTCGGTAAAGGAACGGGTGCAGGAAATCGGTATCCTGCTCTCGATCGGGACGGAGAAGGGCGAAGTGCGCCGGATGTTCCTGTACGAGGCGCTTATCCTCGGTATCATCGGCGCGGTGGTGGGTGGAATCATGAGTTTTGTCATAGGGTACTCGGTCGTGAATGCCATGATCGGTACCACGCAGTACTTCTTCCAGCCGGCAAGCCTGATCTATATCCCGTATGGCATGGTCATCGGCGTCGTGGTCTGCGTGGCATCCGGGATGTACCCTGCGTGGGCGGCCTCGAACATGGACCCGATCGATGCACTGAGGAGCGAATAGTTCATCTTTTTTATTTTCTGGATGCGTGAGCGTAAACCGGTAGTTGTTTGCATCTTTTTGCAGGGTGGCGCCGGCACAATGCAGTCTTGTATTATTCCTGCGTGTGTTGTGCGTGCGGGGGGTCCAGGACGTGTATCCCCTCCAGCGCGCACTGCCAGCCCGCAAGGATAACTTTGCGGTGGGTGCCACAAAAACAGGGGGGGATAGATGTTGCCGGTATAAATTGGCCGCCCGCGAAAACGACGGGGATATCACGATACGATTGGACGGGCAATTTTTCAATACGTAGGGAAACCCTCAGATTCATGAAGGTGCAATGCGTGGAGATTTTACCATGAGGCTGCCCGGATCAGGCTGTTCGCCGGATTTCCCTGAACCACGGCACGTAATTTCCCGTGACCAGGTTCGGTTCCACCGGTGTGCCGCACCCTGCCGGCAGATCATTGACGTGCCTGAATATCATTTCGATGATATTCGAAATGTGGATCATGTCCTTGATATCGGGGCAAATGTCGGCGCATTCTGCCTCCGTGCCGCCCGATTCTCCCGGCACGTGGTCGCAGTTGAGCCGGTGACAACCGATATTCTGGAAGAGAACGTGGCTCTTAACCACGCGGGCGTGCTGGTCATCAAAGGAGCGCTCGGGGCCGGTGAGCCGGTTGAGATAGTGTGGGACGAATGCCGGGTGATGTCACCTACGTACTCCCTTAAAAAGATCATCGGAATGTCCGGGGTGTGTGATTTTCTGAAATGCGATTGTGAAGGGGCGGAATGGCTGATTCAGCCCCGGGATCTCGACGGGATCCGGAGGATAGAGATGGAACTGCACATCCCGCCCATCAGCGGGTCTCCCAATCCTGCCCTGCTGGAGTACATCGGGAACCGGTACACGTTCTCTCTCGATCGATCGCCGGTAAATTCCGCCCTTGGCGTAATGGGAATCCTGCACGCAACACTAAAGTAATTCAGCGGGATAGACCGTGTTTACGGCGGTGAAAACAGGTATTTTCCATTCGCAGCCTTCCTGCCAACTGGCACGGTGCTTTGTCCGGGAAAGAGCTGCCGGCACAACGAGTATTGCCCGGGGATATACGGAATATGAAAAAAGCAGGATATGATCCCGGTTCTCAATCTTCGATCTGTATCGTGGTGAGTTTCACCGATTCGACCCCTTTCTGGGACATCAGCCGTTCAGCAAGTGCCTTGATCTGTGAGCCGTCGCCGTGTACGAGAATCACTTCCAGGCATCTGGTGTGGGTCACATGGGAGTGGAGTGATGCCTTGATGATCTCGTGATACTCGTGCTGGACGTCGGTAATGGTGGTAAGAAGACCGCGCTGATCGTGATCATAAACCATCGTAATAACACCCTCGCGTTCGCCTTTGACATCTGCCATCCATTTGTAGTAGGTGATGTAGGTTCTGATGGCATCGCGAATGCCTTCAGATCGGGAGGAGTATCCCCGGGCGTTAATAATTTCATCAAACCGGTCGAGCAGGTTTTTGGGAAGTGAGATCCCGATGCGGGAGAGATCGTTGTCAAGGGTCATAAGATCAGTCATGTGAATATCATTGTTGCTTGCTTTTTAAGGTTTTGAAAAACCGGGCAGTCAGGTAATACTTTGTAAGATCTTAAGGATGGCATAATCCATGATTTTCCTCTTGGTCCCGTATCTGTGAAGCGATTTCATAAGATCCGGGATTATTTCATACGTTAATCTTCATCAGCGAGTTTACTTTTTTTATTTAATAATATCAAAAATAAACTATTTTAACAAAACTTATATGATCGAGCGTTCTAATCCTGAAATGATCAACATGGGTTCAGCACATGATATTATGCAGATCTTTGCGTACAGAGAGATACGTACACATTTTAACGAGTGCGATGGCTGGGAGTGCCGGCAGGTTCCGTCACCCTGCGTACGTGATATCACCTGCGTCCTTTCCCGGGAGGTACGGGGCAGGAAAGAGGCCATGGCTCTTGCGGTCTCCTATGATGAAGACCCATCCACGCTGGCGCTTGAAGCAGTGGCGGCTTCCCTAAACAGGAAGATTCTGAATGGGCAGTACCTGATCGTCCCGAAGGCGGCAAACGTTTCGGCCATCCCAAAGGCGGTTCACATTATCTCCATGGAGTCTTTCGGATTTGTGGATGGGCGCCTGGTCTGGCTTGCCAGGAAGAAGAACGCAAAACGCTACCCACAACCCGAAGAGGTTATCGAGATGTCAGCTGTTTCTGCGGCCTGCGAAACTCACATGGCATGAAAAAGGGAAGAGTCCGCAAAAAAGAAGCCTGCCCGACAATTTTCCTTTCAGGTATTTTTAAAGAGACTACCGGCTGCTTAATTCCGGAAAAGCAGTTGATCTTTTTTCATGGGTCATGAAAATGACTTTTGATCACCCATGATAGTATGTCCGGGATCAAAACGTTTCCACCGGACCGATGACCGCTGTAAAAAAATACCACCGGATTGTGTGTTTCCCGGCAGATATTGGCACCGGGCCCCGCAATGGAGGATGATATGACGAAGCTCATGGGTCGACTCAGGGTCGCACGTGCGGTTGGCCGGTGCCGTTGATTTTTTCTGATAAACAAATCTGCTGTCTCAAGCGAGATTTCAATGTGTATTATCTGTGTGTGTGCATGTGTCCTTTGGGCGTGCTTCCCAAAGGGACAACTCTTTGTTGATCATATAACATTATAATTGTTTTCTTTTAACTTTAAAATAAGGTTAAGTAAAAATAATTTATAATCTGTTGAAAAGAAAAGCTCGACAACAATGGGCCAGGATTATGGACAGATATTGAAATCTTGATATAGGTGATATACCCGGAAAATCATACACTACCCTTCCCTACTAAAAATACTCACAAAGATGTGGGTTAAACTGTAAAACCAGGAAGAGCGAGGCTGGATGGCCATATCTGTCTGGTGTCACACGCGGAAAGGGGTTTAATCTTGCAAAATTCTTGTCGTATAAACAAATACGGGTATTTCTCTCAAAAGCAGCCCATCCGTTCAATTTTTTTGATGCTGCTTTAGCCTCCGGAGAATCCGGCCCTCATATACTATCTGTACTCAAAGAACGGTGCAGGTTGAATCAAATGTATAGGTCCTCACGGCCCTGAAATCCTTGTCTAAAAAAAGGTTAATCAACAGCGATCATGACTTCGCTGGACTTGATCACGGCATACGCCTGCTTACCTGCTGCAAGCCCGAGCGATGCAACCGATTTCTTCGTGATAATGGACGTAACTTCCTGTCCTCCCGGAAGCTCGATGACAACTTCTGAATTGACGCTTCCGGGTGTGATCGCTTTTACGGTGCCTTTCAGAATATTCCGTGCACTGATCTTCATGGTTCTCACTATAGGGAACTGGCGAGGGTAAGAATAAGTACTTTACGATACGCCCAACAAAAAATATTGAAGGCACTCGCTGAAATGTAAGGGACACCCGGCAAAAGACTGGCTTCACATCCAGGTATGGGCCGGGAAGCGCACGCGGGTATCCCGGCTTTTTTTCCGGAAGACATGAAATACCGTCAAATAAATCAGTACAGATTTTTTTTACATTTGCTCAAATACCCGTATTCTTTTCGCTACAATTGTATGTATTGATCAAATACAATCACAAATACCAATGCTTTTTAACTACTGGATATCACTATACATTATAATCGTAACAACATCGGATGGTCAAGCCCCTCCTGATGGCTCCTGCTTTTTGGGAGAGTATGGGGGTGTCGGACAGGAAACCCCATGATACCTGAATGGATGCAGAAGATCGAAATCGGCCCCTGTGCCTGCTGTACTGTCGGTATCTGCAAAAAGAAGGGTTTTGTCCAGAAGGCGATCTCAGACATCTTTACGTTTTTTGAGGAGTGCCTGGTAAATGACAGCATTGCCCAACGCAAAGGCCTGCTGCAGAGCCTGGACCCCCGCGTAAAACTGGTCTCGATGGTAATCCTCATCTTTGCCGTGGCAATAACCCGCGACATCCGGCTCCTCGCAATGGTGTATGTGCTCACGCTCGTCTTTGCATGGGCAAGCAGGATAGAACTTGGGTTCTTTCTCAAGCGCGTCTGGGTGTTCATCCCGATCTTTGCAGGAATCATCATGATCCCGGTCCTCTTCAACGTCTTTATGCCCGGCGATGCGCTGGTCACCCTTGCAACGCTGGGCCCGAACGCGCACCTTGGCCCGTTTGCGCTGCCGCCCGTTATCACTATCACCCGGCAGGGCGTGATGATGGCCATCCTCTTTGTACTGCGGGTTGCAACGTGCGTATCTGCGGCTGTCCTCCTGTTCCTCACGACACCCCGGGACCTGCTCTTCAAATCCCTGCGCTCTCTTAAAGTGCCAAAGGTCTACGTCCTGACGCTGGACATGTGCTACCGGTATATTTTCCTCTTTACCGATATGGTCAGGGGTTTTTATATGGCAAAAAAAAGCAGATCCCTCAAAACCCTGCCTTTGGTCGAGGAACAAAAATGGGTGGGAGGCCGGGTCGGCTATACCCTTATAAAGGCACTCAGCATGAGCGAGAAGGTCCACGGGGCTATGGTCTCGCGGGGATTTAACGGGGATATCAAGATCATGCACCGGTATTCTCTACATCGGCGTGATTATGTGGCGTGTGTTAGTGTGATTGCGCTCAGCATCTTCCTGATGCTTGCATCCCAGAACCTGATATGGGTTTAACGAGGAGATACGAGTCACATCATGGAACCGATATTCGATCTGCGTAATGTATCCTATACGTACCTGAGAAGATTTGAAGCGCTCAGAGGGGTGACCGCATCGTTTTATGCAGGTGAGCAGGTTGCCATCCTTGGGGCGAACGGAAGTGGCAAATCGACACTTCTTGCGATCCTGAATGCACTGAATTACCCGACATCGGGAGAGTTTTATGCGTTTGGAAACCTGGTAAAAGAAGAAGTATTCGACACCCTCGAAGATAATGAATTCAACCGTTTCTTCCGGAAAAAAGTGGGATTTTTGTTCCAGAACCCGGACATCCAGCTCTTCTCCTCAACGGTCTTTGATGAGATTGCTTTTGGTCCGCTCCAGCTTGACCTGCCTCCTGATGAAGTTCAGAAGCGCACGGAAGAGGTTATTGCGATGCTGGGGATC
>Ga0074046_10003567_pt1 | contig 12976 bp, 9 predicted proteins | sample BogForMeECP23OM3_FD_94441 | JGI IMG/M metagenome (GOLD analysis project Ga0074046, IMG submission 94441) | Bog forest soil microbial communities from Calvert Island, British Columbia, Canada - Bog Forest MetaG ECP23OM3 | ecosystem: Environmental > Terrestrial > Soil > Wetlands ...
CATCCGCGTCGCATCCAAAAAGGAGCTCAAGGACCGCATCATGGCCGCCATGGATGACTTCAATCGCCATCCCGTCGTTCACACTTGGTCCTACAAGCTCGACCAGGCCGCATGATCTGATTCTGAACTAGTTTCTTCCTAGCTAGCATGGAGTTACCCTGATCGCTTGTCGAGGAGCGCGGCCAGTGCAATGACAGAACGACCTTGAGATGCTAGCTGTTGGCTATGACCACCCTTGAAGACATCGAAAAAGCCGCGACCGATCCGTTCGCGAAGTTCCGAGCGTGGTTCGAGGCTTTCGAGGCGGCGCGCTTCGACCAGAGGATCGAGCGGGACGCCGCGGCCGGGAGGCTCGATCGGCTGGCCGAGCAGGCGCTTGCTGATTTCCGGGCCGGGCGCGCGCGGAGCGCGTCATCGCGAGCGCAGCGAAGCGATCCAGAAGATGAAGGACAGAGGCGCGCCTCTCGATCGCCACGTCGCTTCGCTCCTCGCGATGACGGCTGAGCCGTTCGGCTCCTCAACCCTCACACCGTCATCCGACCCCTGACCTCGGCCTCGTTCATCTCCGCCCGCGTTCCCGAGAGCATGATCGCGCCGCGGTCCATTACCGCATAATCGTCGGCGATGTCGCGCGCCCATTCGAAATATTGCTCGACCACCAGGATCGCCATGCCGCCCTTCTGGCGCAGATGGACGAGCGCGCGGCCGATGTCCTTGATAATGGAAGGCTGGATGCCCTCGGTCGGCTCGTCGAGGATGAGGAGTTTCGGCTTCGTCACCAGAGCGCGGGCGATGGCGAGCTGCTGCTGCTGGCCGCCGGACAGGTCGCCGCCGCGCCGCCCGAGCATGTCGCTCAGCACCGGGAAGAGCGCGAAGATCTCGTCGTCGACGACGCGCTCCGCGCGCTTGAGGCCGGCGAAGCCGGTCATCAGGTTCTCGCGCACGGTGAGCAGCGGGAAGATCTCGCGCCCCTGCGGCACGTAGCCGAAGCCGGCGCGCGCCCTCAAGTGGCTCGGCAGGCGCGTCATGTCCTGGTCGTTCCAGCGGATCGAGCCCGACGCCGCCATGTGCTGGCCGACGATGGCGCGCAGCAGCGACGACTTTCCGACGCCGTTGCGGCCGAGCACGGTCACTATCCGTCCCGTCTGGGCCTTCAGCGACACCGAGCGCAGGGCCTGCGCCGCGCCATAGAAGAGATCAATGCGTTCGACGCTGAGCATTCCGATCACCGGCCGAGATAGACTTCGATGACGCGCGGATCGGCGCTGACCTTGTCCAGCGAGCCGTCGGCCAGCACCGAGCCTTCGTGCAGCACCGTCACCTTGACCCCGAGCTCGCGCACGAAGGCCATATCGTGCTCGACGACGACGACGGAGTGATCGCGGGCGATCGCGCGCAGAAGCTCGGCGGTCGCAAAAGTCTCGGCGTCGGTCATGCCGGCGACCGGCTCGTCGACCAAGAGGAGCTTCGGGTCCTGCGCGAGCAGCATGCCGATCTCGAGCCATTGCTTCTGTCCGTGCGACAGCGACCCGGCGACCCGGCCGCGCTGATCGCCGAGCCGGGTCGTCGCCAGGATCTTGTCGATGGTCTGGCGCACGGCCTTGTCGTCGCGGCCGAACAGGGTCGTGAGCACGTCGCGCGGCGCCTTGGTCGCAAGCAGGAGATTGTCCTCGACGGTATGGTTCTCGAAAACGGTCGGCTTCTGGAACTTCCGCCCGATCCCGAGCGAGGCGATCTCGGCCTCGTCGAGCTTGGTGAGGTCGTGCCGGCCGTCGAACAGAACGTCGCCTTCGTCAGGGCGCGTCTTGCCGGTGATGACGTCCATCATCGTCGTCTTGCCGGCGCCGTTGGGGCCGATGATGGCGCGCATCTCGCCGGGCGCGAGCACCAGCGACAGGCCGCGCAGAGCCTTGTAGCCGTCGAAGGAGACGCTGATCCCGTCGAGATAGAGCAGCGACGAGGTGAGGGCCGGGTCATCGGCGGCGATCATCGGCCAGCGCCTTCCTCGACGGCGGGCCCTGAAGAGTTCGGCTGCGTCGGAGAGCCGCTGCCGAACCGGCTGCCGACAAGTCCGACGAAGCTCGCCGCCCAGGCGAGCAATGCAATGATCATGAACGCGCTCGATACGGGCTTCAGGAACGGCGCGTCCAGGATCTGCGCCAGATGATAAGTGCAGACGGAATACATCCCAAGCGGGAAGACGCCGCCCCAATCAAGCGCGCTGTAGGCGAAGGGCAGACCTCTGACCAGATGAGACCACACCCACAAGACCGCGAGCATCGGGAACCAAAAACTGCCGATCGCCCAGAAGAACAACGTCAACCCCATGATGAAGGACGTAAGCTCCATGACAATCGGCGACAGATTGGATCGGCTCAGCAAGGTGGCGCCCGCCAGCGCTGAGATCGCCCCCGCGCCCATGTCAATCCAACGCGGCGGGGTGAAATCCTCGGGCGCCATCGGCAGGAACGTGATGCGGTAGAAGATCAGCGTGATCAGCCACAAATACATCGCTCCGCCGGCCAGCCAGAGGGTCAGCGCTACGAACATCAGCGGTTGTTGAAGGTCGGCGGGAACGCCCGATGACAGGACCGAGACGGTCAGTATGGAGACCGACTGGACGGCTACGGCGCTGACGAGCCAGCCGCCGTTAAGTCCGTCAGCCAGACTTGGCTTGTCGGGCACGACGGTCAGCGCCGCCAGCTCGCCGTACAGAACGACCGGCAAGAGCGCTCCGGCGGCGCCCCAGAAGTACACGGCCAGACGCAGGGCGTGCATTTGAAGCACGAGCCGTTCGCCGAACAAGCCCAGCGCCGCCACCGCGGTGAAGAAGCCGACGCCGCGGCTATGGCTGCGGATGTCGGCGGCGAACGCCGCCGGGTAGCGCAATGCGCGGGCGCCGGTCGCAGCCGATAGGCCGGCGAGAAACACCACGTTCATCCAGAATAAAAGGGTCGGCGCCGTGGGTACGCCATGCAATTCGGTTGCTATGGCGACGATTCCGGTGGCCATGACGAGCGCGAAATAGGCTGGAGACAGAGTCTCCAGCTCGTCGGGCCGTCCTCGCCTGAAATGGAGCTGGATCACCGGACCACCCCGGGAGACGACCAACGCTCGACACGGCAGCGGCGCCACTCTGACCACGAGAATGCGGCTGGCCGCGGGCCGCCGACTCCTCCTGGCGTGACGCCGTCTTATACCATTGGAGCTCGGGTCCCGCCCGAGCAGCAAGCCGAGGCCGAGCCGCTGCTTCTGCCCTTGCGAGAGAGACCTCGCGACGCGGACGCGAAGCTCGCCGAGGCGCATGGTCCCGCCGGGATCGAGCAGCGCCGAGGCGAGGATAGCGCCGGCGGCGATCATGGGTCGGCCCCTTCCTCGACGGCTATGGCGGGCGTCTCCACGACGGGCTGCTTGTCGCGCGCGGTCAGCGCCAGGCCGAGCAGGCCCTTGGGCAGGAACAGCGTCGTGAGGACGAACAGCAGGCCGAGCCCGTAGAGCCAGTATTCGGGGAAGGCGCCGGTGAAATAGGTTTTGGCGAAATTGACCGCGATCGCGCCGATCGCCGCGCCGACCAGCGTCCCGCGGCCGCCGACCGCGACCCAGATCGCCGCCTCGATCGAATTGGCCGGGGCGAATTCGCTCGGATTGATGATGCCGACCTGCGGCACGTAGAGCGCGCCGGCGACGCCGGCCATCACCGCCGAGACGACGAAGGCGAACAGCTTGTAGTTCTCGACCCGGTAGCCGAGGAAGCGCATGCGGCTCTCGGCGTCGCGCACCGCCATGAGCGCCTTGCCGTATTTCGAGCCGATGATCGCGCGGGCGACCCAATAGGCGGCGATGAGCGCGATCGCGCTCGCCGAGAACAGGGCGGCCTTGGTCGAGGCCGACTGGAGCGAGAAGCCGAGCAGGTCCTTGAAATCGGTCAGGCCGTTGTTGCCGCCGAAGCCGAAGTCGTTGCGGAAGAACTCCTTGAACAGCGCGAACGTCATCGCCTGGGTGATGATCGAGAGGTAGACGCCGGTCACGCGCGAGCGGAAGGCGAACCAGCCGAAGGCGAGCGACAGCAGGCCGGGAACGAGCACGACCATCAGCATGGCGTAGGGAAACCAGTCGAAGCCCCACCAGGCGACCGGCAGCTCCTTCCAGTTCAGGAACACCATGAAGTCGGGCAGGATCGGGTTGGCGTAGACGCCCCTCGTGCCGATCTGGCGCATCAGATACATGCCCATCGCATAGCCGCCGAGGGCGAAGAACGCGCCGTGGCCGAGCGACAGGATGCCGCAATAGCCCCAGACGAGATCGAGCGCGACGGCGAGGATGGCGTAGCAGACGTATTTGCCGAACAGCTGCACCAGATAGGGCGGGATGTTGAGGGCGGAATCGGCCGGCGTCGCCAGCGACAGGATGGGCACGAGGATCGCGGCCAGCGCAAGGAGAGCCACGAAAACGAGGCCGAGCCGGTCCAGTCGCTCGCTCATGCTTCCACCGCCCGGCCCTTGAGCGCGAACAGTCCGCGCGGCCGCTTCTGAATGAACAGGATGATGACGATCAGGAGCACGATCTGGCCCTGGACGGCGCCGATCACCGGCTCGAGAATCTTGTTGGCGATCCCGAGCGTTAGCGCGCCGAGCGCGGTGCCCCACAGGTTCCCGACGCCGCCGAACACGACGACCATGAAGCTGTCGATGATGTAGCCCTGGCCGAGGTTCGGCGAGACGTTGTCGATCTGCGACAACGCGACGCCCGCGACCCCCGCGACCCCCGAGCCGAGCGCGAAGGCGAGCATGTCGATCCGCGCCGTCGAGATGCCCATCGCGGCGGCCATGCGGCGGTTCTGCGTGACGGCGCGCATCTGCAGGCCGAAGGGCGTGGCGCGCAGCACGAGCTGCAAGGCGACGAAGACGACGATCGCCAGCACGATGATCCAGAGGCGGTTGGACGTGATCTCGAGGCCGCCGAGATGGAAGGCGCCCGACATGAAGGGCGGGTTACTGACCAGCCGGTTGTCGGCGCCGAACAGACTGCGCACCGCTTGCTGCAGGATGAGCGAGACGCCCCATGTCGCAAGCAGGGTCTCGAGCGGACGCGTGTAGAGATAGCGGATGATCAGCCGCTCGATCGCGACGCCGACGATCGCGGCGACGAGGAAGGCGAGCGGGATGGCGAAAGCGAGCGACCAGTTCTGAAGCGAGGGCGGCAGCAGGAGTTGCACGACATAGGTCGCATAGGCGCCGAGCATCACCATCTCGCCGTGCGCCATGTTGATGACGCCCATCACGCCGAAGGTGATGGCGAGGCCGATCGCCGCGAGCAGGAGAACGGAGGAGGCCGAGAGGCCGTACCAGAGGTCCTGCGCGGCGCCCCAGATCGCGAGGCGGGTGTGGATGGAGGACAAGGCCGTCTCGGCCGCGCTCTTGACCACAGGGTCGGTCGTCTTCTGCAGCAGTTGATCGATCAGGCTCTGCGCGTCCTGGTCGCCGCGCGCCTTGAGGACGCCGATCGCAGCCAGGCGGTCCGGCGACGACACGTTGTCGCTCACGGCGACGATCGCCGCCTGGGCAAGTCTCAGAGCCTCGGCGACCCGCGGATCGCTCTCCTTGGCGAGCTGCGCCTCGAGCGCCGGCAGCGCCTTGGCGTCGCGGGTCTTGAACACGTCCTGGGCCGCGGCGATGCGCTTCTGAGGGTCGGGGTTGGCGAGCGTCAGCGACCCCATCGAGCCTTCGATGGCGCTGCGGATCGCGTTGTTGACTCGCACCTTCTTGAAGGCGTCGGCGCTGGCGATCGGCTGCCCGGTCTTGGCGTTAATGACGGCGCCGGCCGTCGTTTTGTAGGCGACGATGTGATCGGCCCGGTCGAACAGGAGGCGATTTTCGCCGAGCGCTTCCAGAATCGCGGCGGCCTGCGGCGGCGCTTCGGCCGCGAGTTCGCCGATCGCCTTCTCGGTCTGGGGAAACTTGTCATCGAGAAATTTCGCCAGCGTGTCGTCGAGGGCGTCGGCGCGCACAGCACCGGTGAAGAGGAGGCATGCGAGGAGCGCGAGGACACTCAGCGCCGCGCGCCTCCCGCCCCGGGCAGCGCATCGAGAAACGGGCGTCCTTCCGCACGCCAGATCTTGGGGGCGCGTCGGGATATGGGCTCGCACCGACGGGACAAGCAGCGCGCTTGCGCCGGCGTGAATCAATAACGGGCTGGCGAGGGCTGCGAAAGCAATCGAGATCCGCCAGGCGCGACCCTCCCGCGCCCTCCCCCACAAGGGGGGAGGAACGAGCCTGCTTCGGGTCAGCCGCCGCACTTGCCGGTCTTGACGTTGAAGTTGCCGCAGGAGAGCGGCTTGCGCCAATCGGCAATCAGATCGCGCGAACCCTCTAGGTAAGGCGACCATTCCTGCGCGACCACGGTCCCCGGCGTCTGCCAGACCGAGTTGAGCTGCCCATTGGCCTGGATTTCGCCGATATACACCGGCTTGGTGACGTGATGATTCGGCATCATGGTGGCGTAGCCGCCGGTCAGATTCGGCACGGCGACGCCGATCATCGCGTCGATCACCTTGTCCGGATCGGTCGTCCCCGCCTTCTCCACCGCCTTCACCCACATGTTGAAGCCGATGTAATGGGCCTCCATCGGGTCGTTGGTGGTGCGGTTCGGCTTCTTGATGAATTCGTGCCACTTGTCGATGAACGCCTTGTTCTCCGGCGTGTCGATCGATTCGAAGTAGTTCCACGCCGCGAGATGGCCGACGAGCGGCCTGGTGTCGAGACCGGCGAGTTCCTCTTCGCCGACCGAGAACGCGACGACCGGAATGTCGGTCGCCTTGATGCCCTGGTTGCCGAGCTCCTTGTAGAAGGGCACGTTGGCGTCGCCGTTGATGGTGGAGACGACCGCCGTCTTCTTGCCCGACGAGCCGAAGGCTTTGATCTTCGACACTTCGGTCTGCCAGTCGGAGAAGCCGAACGGCGTGTAGTTGATCATGATGTCTTCAGGCTGGACGCCCTTCGACTTGAGGTAGGCTTCGAGGATCTTGTTGGTCGTGCGAGGATAGACGTAGTCGGTGCCTTCGAGCACCCAGCGCTTAACGGAGCCGCCGTCCTCGCTCATCAGGTAGTCGACGGCGGGGATGGCCTGCTGATTGGGGGCTGCGCCGGTGTAGAAGACATTGCGCTCGGATTCTTCCCCTTCGTATTGGACCGGGTAGAACAGAATGTTGTCGAGCTCCTTGAACACCGGCAGCACCGACTTGCGCGACACCGAGGTCCAGCAGCCGAACACGACCGAAACCTTGTCCTTCTCGATGAGCTCCTTCGCCTTCTCGGCGAACAGCGGCCAGTTCGAAGCCGGATCGACGACCACCGCCTCGAGCTTCTTGCCGAGAACGCCGCCCTTCTTGTTCTGCTCGTCGATCAGCATCAGCATCACGTCTTTGAGCGTCGTCTCGCTGATCGCCATCGTGCCGGAGAGCGAGTGAAGGATGCCGATCTTGATCGTGTCTTCCGCCCAGGCCGCGGTGGCGCTGACGGCCAGAGCGCCCAGCGCCAGCGCGCCCGCTGCACGCGAAAGAATCCATTTTGTCATGTACATAGGTGAACCTCGTCGAGTGCGCCCCGTCGCGCGGAGCCGTGAGCCGGCCCAAAGGATCCCCGGGCCGGCTCGCAACCTCGCAACGAGCATGCCAGCTTGTTTTTTCCAAGGAGTTTCGGATCGCGGGCGCCGAACAGTGTTGCTGGGCGCCGAGGAATTGATCAGACGCTTAGGTCAGGCAGCGCAGGGCGCCTCAAGCCTCGGCAGCCCGGTAGCCGACCCCGGGCTCCGTCTTGACGATTTTGGGCGAGGTCGGATCGCTCTCGATCTTGGCGCGCAGCTGGCCGATGAAGACGCGCAGATATTGCGTGTCCTCGGCATGCGCCGGTCCCCACACGGCGGAGAGAATCTGGCGGTGGGTGACGACCCGACCGGCGTTGCGGAAAAGGATGGCGAGGAGATCGTATTCCTTCGGCGTCAGCTTGATCGCAACGCCGTCGCGCGTAACGAGGCGCTTGTCGAAGTCCATGACGACGCCCTCGATCTCGATCCGCGGAGCGGGCTGGGCCTCGCTCGCCCTGTGGCGGAGCGCGGCGCGAAGCCTCGCTGTCAGTTCGCCGATCCCGAATGGCTTCTCGACGTAATCGTCGGCGCCGAGATCGAGCGCTTCGATTTTCTCCGACTCGCGGTCCCGCGCGGAGAGAATGATCACCGGCGTCTGCGAGAACTGGCGGATTTCGCGCAGGACGTCCTTGCCGTCGCGGTCCGGCAGCCCGAGATCGAGCACGATGAGATCGGGCGCGCCGGTCGCGGCCTGACGAAGAGCCTGCGCGCCCGTCTCCGCCGTCAGAACCTCGTAGCCGGCGGCGGTCAGCGCGACGTGCAGGAACCGCTGGATCTGCGGCTCGTCGTCGACCACGAGAACGCGATCGCCCTTCATCGCTCGGTTCTCTCGATCGCCGTCGGCTCCGCGCCGGGCAGGCGGATGACAATGCGCGTCCCCCTCCTCCGCACCGCCGGGCTTTGGGCGACGATCGTGCCGCCCATCGCTTCGATCAGGCCGCGGCAGATCGACAGGCCCAGTCCGGTGCCAGGCCTGCGGCCGTCGGCGCGCCCGCCGCGGTAGAATTTCTCGAAGATTCGCTCGAGGTCGGCCGGCTTCACTCCGGGCCCCTCGTCGGTGACGCTGATGACGACCTCGTCGCCATCCTTGCGCCCATGAATGGTCGCGCCGCTGTCGCCGGCGTACTTGTGCGCGTTGTCGAGCAGGTTGAACAGCACCTGCTCGAGGAGTTTGTCGTCGGCGCGCACGAACGGCAGGTCGGGCGCGAGATTGATGCGCACCGGCTGCTTCGGGAACGCCTTGCGGCTGCGCTCGGCCGCGCCCTGCACGACGTCGGCGACGTCGACGAGATCGCGCTTGACCTTGAGATTGCCGGCTTCGATGCGCGACATGTCGAGAAGATTCGCGACGAAGCGCGACAGCCGCGCCGTCTCTTCCTCGATGGACCCGAGAAGTTCGAGCCGTTCGGCCGGGCTCATCTTGTCGCCGAGCGAGCGCAGCGACGTGGCGGCGCCGGCGATGGCGGACAAGGGCGTGCGCAGGTCGTGCGAGAGCGAGGCGAGCAGCGCGTCGCGCACCTTCTCGTTCTCCTGCATGGCCGCGGCCTTCACCGCCTCGCGCGCCAGCATCGCCCGGTCGAGCGCGATCGCGGTCTGATCGAGGATCGCGGTCAGGGCCCGCTCGTCTTCCGCGCTGATCGGTTGCTCGGGCAAATGCGGCTCAAAGCCGCAAACGGCGATCGGCCCGCGCGCGGCGACGAGCGGGCGGAACTGATATTCCACGCTCGGCAGCGTGCCCGTTCCCCACCCGGCCGGCTCGTTTTTCTGCTGGGCCCAACGGGCGGCCGTCATCGCGGCGGCGTCGAGCTGGGCGTCGGGCGGCCAGGCCGCCCGTATCTGAAGATCGTCGCCCTCCGCCAGCAGGAGGACAATGCGGCCGCCAAAGGTCGCATGCAGGTGGGCCGCCGCCGCCCACAGCACATCGTCGGCGCTGGATGCGCCCGAAAGCTTGCGGGAATAGTCGTAGAGCGATCGCATGATCTCGGCATTGTTGATCACGCTTTCGCGTTGGTCGCGCACGCGCCCGGTCAGCGAGCCAGTCAGCATGGCGACGGCGAGGAAGATCAGAAGCGCGAACAGCTCCTGAGGCTGGGCGACCGAGAAGGTGTAGAGGGGTGGGATGAAAAAGAAATTATAGGCGACGAACGAGGCGAACGACGCGATCACTGCGGCCCGCGTGCCGAAGCGAACGCCGCTGAACAGCACGGCGGCCAGGAAGATCATCGACAAATCGGCAAGCTTGAGCGCGGTCGTCAGCGCTTCGCCGACGAGGACGGCGCAACCAACGGACGCAAGAGCCGCGGCGATCTCCGCGTTCAGCCCGTGCAGGCTGAGGTTCCGCGCGAATTTTCGCCAGATGGGAGGCTTCGCCTCCTCGCTGGGGATGACGTGAACCTCGATCGGGCCGGCCTGACGGATCAGCTGTTCGGGCAGCGAACGTCCAAACAGGCGGCCCCAAAAACCCGAGCGCGACTGGCCGACGACGATCTGGGTGACGTTCTCGCGGCGGGCGAGGCGCAAAATTTCGGCTGGATAGTTGCTGCCCTGGAGCCGCATCGTGTCGCCGCCGAGCCGCTCCGCGAGCCCGAATGTCTTGACGATCTGGTTCGCGTTCGTGGCGTTCGCCTCCTGGACGACCGGCTCGATGGTGACCGCGGTCCAGCCGGCGTTGAGCGAGGTGGCGAGCTGGGCGGCCCGCCGCACGACGCGCTCGGACACTTCATGCGCACCGACGCAGGCGAGCAGGCGCTCGGAGGCCGCCCAGGGGCCCTCGATCGCCTTCTGGCGCAGATAGTCGACCATCTGGTCGTCGACCCGGTCGGCCGTGCGGCGGAGCGCCAGTTCGCGCAGCGCGGTCAGGTTGCCGGGGGTGAAGAAGTTCTGGGTCGCCCGCCGCGCCGTCTCGGGCACATAGACCTTGCCTTCGTTCAGCCGCTGAATGAGCTCGTCCGGGGTGATGTCGACCAGGACGACGTCGGTCGCCTCCTGAAGCACGCGGTCGGGCACCGTCTCCCGCACCACGACGCCGGAGATGCTCGACACGACGTCGGCGAGACTTTCGAGGTGCTGGATGTTGAGCGCCGTCCATACGTTGATGCCGGCGTCGAGCAACTCCTGGACGTCCTGCCAACGCTTGGGATGGCGGCTTTCGGGAGCGTTGGTGTGCGCCAGCTCGTCGACGACGATCAGCTTGGGTTTGCGCGCGAGCGCCGCGTCGATGTCGAACTCGCCGATCGTGCGGCCGCGATATTCGACCATGCGACGCGGCAGGACCTCGAGTCCCTCGAGGAGAGCGCCTGTCTCGGCGCGCCCGTGCGTTTCGACGAGGCCGACGACGACGTCGACGCCCTCCTCCTTCAGCCGACGCGCTCCTTGCAGCATGGCGAAGGTCTTGCCGACGCCGGGTGCGGCGCCGAGGAACACCTTCAGCCGGCTAACGGTCTCCAACCGCGCTGCCGCGAGGAGCGCGTCCGGATTGGGGCGTGCGTCGTCGGGCCGGCTCGATTGGGCCATCAGCGCTCGTCGTTGGTTACGACAACTTTAGCTGATCCAGCGCCAAATTCAGCTGCAAAATATTGACATGGGGCTGGCCGATCAGCCCGAACGTCCGCTTCTCGACATTCGCCTCGGCCAGTGGCCGATCTGATCTTCGCACCCTCGCGCCACAGCGACGCAGCCAAGAAAGCGATAAGTACGCGTTACATGTTGCCTAGGAATGGATCGAAGCCGAGGGCGGTGCGCTCCGGTTGACCCTCGCCTCGGCCCAGTAGAAGACCGCCAGCGCCGCGACGAAGATGTCCGCCTGGCGGGTCCTGACCAGTCAATCCCGGTCGTCAATGTTTACGACCTTGCGCTTCAACGACGGTCTCGAATCGCCGGCGCAAACCGCGACCGGCGCGCCACGAGCAGGAGATGGGTGGCGCGTTCCAGGAATCCGGGTTTTGTCGCGTAGGCCTCCTCGAGCCGCTCGAGCTCGCCGGAAAACTGGTCGTCAATCACCAAGGATGCAGGATTCCAGCAAGGGTCAGGCGCGAAGCGATTATGAAACACGTCGAGGCCGCGCAGGTCCTCGATATCGAGATGCTCGGCAAAATACGTCCGCAGTTCCGACGCGGTGAAGAGATGAAAGACGAGCTCGATATGGCGGCCGTCACAAAATTCGATTTCGAACTGGTCTCGGCCATTATCGTGTCTGAACCGACGCGCCTTCTCAATCGAATCGACAAGGACAGTCGGAGTGCTGCCGACAGCGCGAACTGTGGCTATGAAGCACCCTGAGGTGACGCGTGCGATTTCCGCGGAGATCTTCGGCAGACTCGCGACCGGCAGATGGCTGAGGACGCTGTAAAGGCAAAGCGTAAGGTCCACCGAGGCGTCGGCTTCGGGCAATTCGCCCATAAGGTCTGCAACATCGAACGTGAGGTTAACCCCGGGAAGCCCAGAAAGATTTCGGGCCAGCAACCGCGCTCGTTGGACCTGCGCCCGGGCGATGTCAAAACCGCGCGCAGTAATGGTTGTAAATCCCAACGCGCGGGCGCGCGCGAGGATCCGGCGTAGCCATGTCCCCGGACCGCAACCCGCGTCGAGAATGGCGATCGAGTTGGCGCCGGTAGCGCGCAGGTCCGTCAGTTTCGTTTCAAGGAGCGCCCAGATCCGGCGGTCGGCATAGGCGTGCAAGCCGCTAAAGACAAACAGGCGGGTCGGATCGCCATCGGCATATGCTACGTAGTCGGCGCCCGATTGATTGTAAGCCGCTGCGACGATTGCGGACGGGCTGCCGTGAACCTCCGGATTGGGATCGCGGAAAAGATGTCGTCTGGACACGTCTGCCTCTATCCGTAGAAACTTGGATTGTGGTTCGGCTTCAAAATCGAGACCAATAGTCGCGTCGGCGGCGTATTCTTCCGCTCGCGGATCAGCGCCTCCTAGCGTCGAACGCGGCGAAAACTCCAAATGGAATGATGGTCGTACGCATAAGGAGTTCGTAAGACGCATCACTGGATGCACGCCTGAATGGCGACTGCCGTCGTCAAAGGCAGGGAGGGGGTGGTTCTTGAACCTGACGGCGACGGTTCTGACGCACTCGTCCGGCTGTCGCCAGCGTCCGATTTGGCAACGATCACGGTGTCGAGCATACTGAGCTTGGTTTCAATTCGAACGAGCGCGTCGCTCGGGTCGGCTGGACAACGGGCGAACCGCCGCTCGACAGCCGCGTTAGATTCTTACCTGAGGGATCGTAGACAAAGCGAGTCGAACATTTCCATTGAGGCGCCGGGGCGATCAAGCTGCAGCCAAGAGATCGACGACGCGTTGGATGGCGGCATCGGCGCGGTGA
>Ga0074046_10003568_pt1 | contig 12973 bp, 14 predicted proteins | sample BogForMeECP23OM3_FD_94441 | JGI IMG/M metagenome (GOLD analysis project Ga0074046, IMG submission 94441) | Bog forest soil microbial communities from Calvert Island, British Columbia, Canada - Bog Forest MetaG ECP23OM3 | ecosystem: Environmental > Terrestrial > Soil > Wetlands ...
CCGGTAAAGGGGGCTCAAATTATTTTGGGCGCCGGTTACCCAGCGCTTCCGCGCTGGGCTAAAGCAGTTTCGTCCCGCGAAGCGGGACTAACAGCTTGCATCTTAGTGCTGACAATCGGCGGCTTCGGTGACGGACATCACTGGTCGACGTTTGCGGACCCTCCGCGCACGACGTCGCAAAGCGCGAATTGGATTTCTCCTCGTCCGGGCAAAGCAGATGGCCTAAGGGCTTCGACCCGCCCGCGCGCATCTTTCCTGCGCAACATTAGATCGGCTGACAGCCCCTTTGGTGTCCCCAGGGCAGCGAGCAATTCGTCGCTAACAATGAAATCCCCGCTGATTATTTCCCGTGGGACATGATCATAAGTATCAGGAAGCCGACAGCAACAGCCATCAGGATGATTCCAACAATCAAGAAAGTCTTGTTCTTCTGCTCCGGTGGCGGCATGAGCAGGTTGACAGCTTCGGGTTGCTCTTCGACTTGGGCAGGCTCGACTTGGTCAACTTCGAGATAGTCCACGACAGCTTGCTCTACTTCGGGTCGCTCTACCTGGGGAACATTTACGGCGGGGCGCTCTACTATCTCTAGCTTCTTGGGAGTTGAGGTGACGAAGGGTGGGGCGGGATGATCCAACGCGGCAGGCGAGGGCATTTGCTTAGCTGGCGCAGAGGGCGGTAGAGCAGGTCGTTCGACGAGACCTAGTTTTTCGCGTGCCCATCGGATGATTCGTTCCTGGTCACCGGCGTCGAAACCCTGTAGCGCCTCGACGACGGCTCTTACCGCTTCGAGGTCGTCAGTTGGATTTGCCATGTAAACCCCCGGGGCTAAAGCCCGCTCTTATAAACTCCGATCAACGCGGGCCTGAAGGCCCGCTCTACCCTCTACATCCCCGGCAGCTTCATCCCCGCCATGCGCCGCGCGAAACTGGGCTTGCCCATAGTCTTGAACATCTTGCGCATCTGGGCATACTGGCGCAGCAGCTGGTTTATTTCCTGCACGGTGGTGCCGGAGCCGCGGGCGATGCGCTTGCGGCGGCTGCCGTTAATGATCTCGTGATGTTCGCGCTCGTGCGGCGTCATGGAGTTGATGATCGCCTCGACGCGGTTGATCTGCTTCTCGTCCACTTTGTCGGCGGACTTCTGTAAGTTGGCGAAGGGGCCAATCTTGGGCATCATGCCCATGATGCTTTGCAGCGAGCCGAGTTTCTTTACCTGGCGTAACTGGTCGCGGAAATCTTCCAGCGAGAAGCCGTCGCTGCTGAGTGCCTTGCGGGCAAATTCTTCCGACTTGTTCTTGTCGAGCTTGGATTCAGCCTGCTCGATGAGCGAGAGGATGTCGCCCATGCCCAGAATTCTCCCGACAATGCGGTCGGGATGGAAGGGCTCGAGCGCGTCATATTTTTCGCCGACGCCGATGAACTTGATGGGCTGTCCGGTGACGTTGCGGATGGAGAGGGCTGCGCCGCCGCGCGCGTCGCCGTCCATCTTGGTAAGCACCACGCCGGTGAGCGTCAGCTTCTTGTGGAACTCGTCGGCCGAACGCACTGCGTCCTGGCCGGTCATGGAGTCGGCGACGAAGAGAATCTCCTGCGGGTTCAGGATCTTCTTCAGCGACTGCATTTCGTCCATCAACTGCTCGTCGATGTGCAGACGGCCGGCGGTATCGACGATGAGCACATCGCAGGCGTTGTTAATGGCCTCGCGGCGCGCTTCCTTCACCAACCGCTCGACGGTCGCAGTGTTGGACTCCTCGACCTTGCCTTCGTAAAGATGCGCCTTGATGGCGTTGGCAACGACCTTGAGCTGCTCGCGCGCGGCCGGACGATAGACGTCAACTGAGACCAGCATGGGCCGGTGTCCGCCCTGCTTCAACCAGTTGGCCAGCTTGCCCGAGGTTGTGGTTTTGCCAGAGCCCTGCAATCCAGCCATGAGCACGACTGTGGGCGGCTGCGAGGCGAACTTCAGCTTGGCGGTGTCTTTGCCGAGGATTGCGATCAGCTCGTCGCGAACAATCTTGATCACTTGTTCGGCGGGCGAGAGCGCCGTCATTACTTCCTGGCCCAGCGCCTTCTCGCGGATGTGGTCAACCAGTTCTTTGACCACCTTGAAGTTGACATCCGCCTCGAGCAGGGCCATGCGGATTTCTTTCAGCGCTTCGCCGATGTTTTCTTCCGTCAGCGTGCCCTGTCCGCGCAGGTTCTTAAAGGCGCGCTGCAGCTTATCTGTGAGGTTCTCGAACATTGTCAGGAGTCCAAAACCTTGGGATGGAGTAGCGGAGCAAAAGTGCGTTTCCGCCGCGAATTATCAGGATATCACGCGGTGTGCGGCGCTTCACTCGAAGCGGTGCGGTAAATCTCGGCAGCGGCGACCACCGTGTTGGCGTGAATGGCGACAGTATCTTCAACGCGATTCGCGTACCCTCCGGCATAGGTGACCATCACCGGTATTTCGCGGGCGCGGGCAACACGAAACACGAGCTCGTCGCGGCGCTTCAGTCCCTCGATGGTCAGGTCCAGTCCGCCAAGCTGGTCCTCGCGGAAGGGATCGGCGCCGGCCACGTAGCAGATGAGCTCCGGGTCGAACTGCCGCAGTCCGGAACTTAGAGCGTTGTCCAGCCATGCTAGATATTCCACGTCGCTGCAGCCGTCGCGCAGGTTTACGTCGATCGAAGACGGTGGCTTGACGAAGGGATAGTTGTTCTCCTGATGCAGCGAGATGGTGAACACGTCCTTGCTTCGGCCTTCTGCTTTGTTCGCAACCTGGGGGCCAACCAATCCCGCAGCCGCCCCTGAGGGCAGCTGGTTCGGCTTGTTCGCCGCGTTGCGGAAGATGACGGCGGTGCCGTTTCCCTGGTGCACGTCACAATCCACGGTCATGGCGCGGCCGATGAGCCCTCGCTTCTGCATTGCGCGAATGGCCACGGCAAAGTCGTTAATCATGCAGAACCCTTCACCGTGTTCCGGAAAGGCGTGGTGAAAGCCGCCGCCAATGTTGATGCATACGCCGTCCCGGAGCGCGCGCTCCGCTGCCAGGATCGAGCCGCCGGTATGGAGCAGGAAGGCATCCACCACCTGCGGCGAATAGGGAATCTCCATCGTCAGTTCTTCGCGGGCGCTGAGGCCGCCTTCCATCAGCTTGGCGACGTACAGCGGTGAGTGCACCAGCATCACGTCGGCTTCGCTGGCCGGTTCGGGAACGATGAAGTCGCCCTCGTCGGCAATGTGCTGCTGCAGGAGAAGCTCGCGAACCATGCGATATTTGTCGGCGCGAAAAACGTGTTCGCCGATGGGCAGAAAGTATTTTTCGCTATAAACCAGTTTGAAGGGGAGCATGGGGCCGACACGTACAACTGATGATTGTAGAACCCCGTCGCCACTTTGTCGCAACTTTCGTGTCGTGCGAAGTGCAATGGAGCCCCCACGAATCGTTGAGGCACTTTTTATTTCTTTACCCGGCAGGGGAAACGCGCCAGAATCCTGTGGTATTTGAAAAGGAGGCTGTACACATGAAGCAAGCCGTGCGACTGACATTAGGGTTGTTAGTACTATCCTTGGTACTGCTGGCGACAGGCGTCGCCCAGGACCAGTACACCGAAGGTCCAGTGAGCCGCGTGACTCTAGTCCACATCCTTCCAGGACGCTTCAACGCGTTCATGGACGACGTAAAGAACAACATCAAGCCGCTCTGGGAATCTGAGAAGAAGTCGGGCATCATTCAGGACTACGGCATCTTCCTGAACCAGACGAAAAACGGCATTGACGACTGGGACATCGGGTTCATCCTGACCTACAAGAACTTTGCTGCTCTTGATGGTCTGGGAATGAAAGTCCTCGAACTGCGGATGAGGCAGTACGGCGACAAGAGCAAGGAACAGCAGGTAATCGACAAGCGCGTCGAGAATGCGCGTGGCGTTTCCAGCATGCTGATACGGGACATCACGTTGAAGTAGCCTCGCGTCGAGCGAAAGTGTCTGGCGGCGCCTGCGGTGTTGGCGCCGCCTTTTTCATTTAAGATGGCGCTGCATGGCGTCCGCGGCTCAATTTCTTGCGTTCCGTCGCGCGGCCGGCTACAACGTGCTGGCGACGTCCGGTATTGTGCTGGTGGCCGTGTTCGTGGCGTGCGCGCTGTTCGCGCCCTGGATCGCGCCGCAGGACCCGGCACGGATCGATCTACCCTCCCGACTAATGGGGCCATCGGTCTCGCACTGGTTCGGTACCGATGAACTGGGACGCGACATCCTCTCGCGCATCATCTATGGAGCGCGGATCTCGATGCTGGTGGGCAGTTGCGTGGTGGCGGCATCGCTTACGCTGGGAATGATCTTCGGGTCAATCGCCGGCTATTACGGCGGCATCACCGATCGCGTACTCAATGTGGTGGTGATGAATGCGTTCATGTCGTTCCCCGGAATTCTACTGGCCATCGCGTTCGTGGCTTTTCTCGGGCCGGGCATTTTCAATCTGATTCTTGCGCTGTCGCTCGGCGGATGGGTGGGCTATGCGCGGTTGGTGCGCGCGCAAGTACTGGCAGTGCGGGAGCGTGAATTCGTAGAGGCCGCGCGCGCTCTCGGCGCCAGCGACGTGCGGATTGTGGTGCGGCACATCTGGCCGAACATTATTCAGCCCATCATTGTGCAGGCTGCAATCGGCATGGCCGGAGCCATTCTGGCCGAAGCCACCATGAGCTTCCTCGGATTGGGTGTGCCTCCTCCGGCGGCGAGTTGGGGCTCGATGCTGAACGACGCGCGCTCCCACCTTTTCGACTCGCCGCACCTGGTGCTGTTTCCCGCCGCCGCGGTGATGCTCGCGGTACTATCGTTTAACTTCATCGGCGACGGTCTGCGCGACTACCTCGACCCGCGCTCGCGGATCGAGGTCGGACTGTAATAGCGGAACGATTCGCCGCAACTAAGCGGTTACATTTACCGGCGTTGCTTGCGTCGCGCTGGCGCTGTTCGACGTGGTGCTGGTGAACTGCTGCCAAATCTGCGACATGGTTGCAAAGGCTTGCTGCGCCGCCGAGAGATTGCCCGCCTGCAGCGCCTGTCCCAACTGATTAAGCGCCTGGCGCAGATGTACCCTGTGGTGCGAGGCGGAAGCAGAATGGGTCAGTGCGGTTGGCCCAACGATATTCGGCGGGTTCGCGGGTGACGATCCGGTACCGGCCTGTTTGCCTAGAGCAGTCGGTCCCACGAAATTCGTGGGGCTGGCCAGCGATTGCGACAGAGTGACAAAGCCGGCCTGCGCCTGCGTCAAGTTGCCAGACTGCAGGTCCTGGCCCAATTGTTTGAATTCGTTTTGCACCTTCTGCAAGTTGCGTTGCACATTGGCGAGTTGGGTAGGGTTGATGCTGGTGATGCCTGCTACGGACATGCTGACCTCCGCGAGGCGCCTTGGCAACCTCGCCGTAATGGATCGGCAGCCCGGATGAGCGCTGCCTTCGCAGGTAGAGAAGTGGCAAGTTGGAGGCCACGAAAGATAAGAATTCTCTCACTGCCCCGCGAAGGATTTCTTCCTGACGGGCGAACCGGCGCGCGGTCGAAGATGTAGGCACGGTGGAAGCGCCGGCCTTTAAGCCCCGCGACAAGATGCGTTAGTGAAAGCGGGCTTTCAGCCCCGGCGCATGAAGGTCAGGAATCCAGGGCTAAAAGTCCCTCGAGAGAGAATTACATTTCGCCGGGCTAAAGCCCGGCGCTTCCACCGATTCTCATTGAGTTGGTTTGGAGGAAGTGCCGTCAGGCACTCGCAGCTTCGATGTGCGGGAAAGCAAAAAACACAAAACGCCTTCGCTGCCGAAGGCGTTGTCTCCCCCAAGAGAGTTCTCCGCAGGTTTAATGCGGCTGGTGAGCGGCGTTGTGCTTGTCGCGATAGATTTGCTTTGACGTGCGATTAAGCTGGCGATTGACCTGGGCCCGTTCCGCCGGGGTCAGTTTGCCGCCATTGGCATTGCGATCAGCACGGACTTCGTGGTTGATTGCAGCTTCCTTGGTTTCCAGATTTGCGGTTTCACCGGCGGTGAGTTGTCCGCTCTTGACGCCTTGCGCAATGCGGTCTTGCTGGTTTTCCTGTCGCTGCGGAATCGTCGCGGGTTTGGGAATCGGGGGGGTGGGCGCCGGTCCCGCGGTCGGCGGGGCGCTCTGCGCCAGGGCGGCGGGTAACATGAACGCTGCCAGGGCAGCGCTCAAACATGCAAATCGCAGGGTTGTCTTCATCGTCGTAATCCTCAATATTTATAGTTTTGGGCTGCAGCCCTTCGAGCGCTCGCTGGTTTGAACACCGAGGAGGGCCCGCAGTTTCGAGGGAACGCGAAATATATATCTTGACGAACAGCGCAACCAATCGTGGACGATTGGTGTTGGGCTACGAAGACATTCGCAGGCTTACTTCTTGTCTGCCACAATCTTTTCGACGATGCGGTCGATGGTGTCGAGCGCCTTCTTGGCAGGCAGGGTGCTGTTGTTGGTCATGACGGAGAAGGCGATGTGCTGGCCGCTTTGGGTTGTGGCGTAGCCAGAGAGTGAATACACGTGCAGGAGCGAACCTGTTTTGGCACGAACCAGACCAGCTGCGGGCGTGTTGCGGAAGCGCTCGGCAAGTGAGCCATCCACGCCGGCAACGGGCAACGTGTCCTGGTAGAGTTGCCCCCACGGCTGCTGGTAACAGTATCGCAACAAGGCAACCACCGCTTCAGGCGTAACCAGGTCTTCGCGCGACAGGCCGGACCCATCATAAAAGGCAAACTGGTCGGGCTTGATGCCGGCATTCACCAGGAACCCGCGCAGCACTTCCAGTCCCCCCTGGATGGAGCCTGACGTCCCCTTCTCCTTTCCCAGCAGGCGCAACATCAGCTCGGCATGCAGGTTCTGGCTCACCTTGTTGATCACGCGCAAGTCCTGCGTCACAGGTTGCGATTGATAGCTCGCAAGCACAAGAGGCGCAGGAGCTGAGGGTCGCGTCGAATCGCCACCGCCGGAAGCGATCGAGGTCACGCTGAAGGTCTGCGTCGAGGCCAGTTCGGTATGGTGCGTACGCGCCCGGCCGTAGATGGTGACGCCTCGCTCCTCGAGCAGTTGGCGGAAGAGGCGCGCGCTGAAGTCGGCAGGGTCTTCGATGGCCAGCGCTTCGCCGAAGCCGGGGTCGTCCTGTGAAATGTTCCCCCAGAAGGTCAGTTGGCTGGAGCCGGGCTCGCGATTAATGGATACCGTACGCGGGCCGGTGCCTTGCGGCGTAGTCATCACGCGGTTGTCGATTTTGTAGTACTCGGGAAACGGCGTGATGCTGAGAAACGCGCGCTCGCCGGGTCGGTCGGCGGGTTTGATGTCAACGAAGATAACATTGTCGTTGATGGTCAGCGCGGAAACCGGAGCGCCCCATTCTCGCGCCAGGTCGTCCTGCGACCACCCTTCCCCGTAGCGCTCAAAGACGAAATAGGAATCGTCTGCAACGACATCACCGTCCACATATTTCAAGCCGTGCAGCACAAGCTGGTCGGCCAGGCTTTGTAGCACCTGGATGGGAGGCGCCTTGCGCTCGGTGTGCAGGTTGTACGGCAAGGTGCGGCCGGAAAGATTGGGGTCGCCCCGTCCAACGAGCACCAGGTCCGCATTCAAGCGTCCGTACTTGTCCAGGGAGCCGAAGGTCTCGACCGTGGTCTTAAAGCGGTAGTCAGGCCCGATCAGCCCGAAGACAGCCGCCGTGGTGAACAGCTTGGCGTTGGAAGCGGGCGTGAAAAGCTTGTCCTGATTTAGCGCATAGAGTGGCCTGCCGCTCTCGAGCGAGACGGCGTAGATTCCCCACAACCCGCGCGCGACTGCTGGATCATTCAGGATTTGTCCGATGTCGTGATCGAGCTTTTTTGACCCGTCGGGTTTTTCAGCCTGCTTGCGAGAGGCGGCAAACGCCTGCGTAAGCAGCGCAAAGAAGAGAACAATGGCGGCGAGATCACGGACCCGGTACATAGGACTACTGGTTGGATTTTAGCACTGCGGGGCAATCGCTCCTTTACCGTTTCCGGAAGGTTATTGAGTCGTGGCCATTACAATCCTTACATGCGGCCTCGCTATCGGTGGCAGTTGCGCTCACGTGCACTGGAACTTGGCCAGCGGACCCGCATCATGGGGGTAGTGAATGTCACGCCGGATTCATTCTCAGACGGCGGTAAATTCCTTGATCCGGGCCTGGCGATTGAACATGCGCTGCAATTGCTGGAGGAGGGTGCTGACATCCTCGACGTCGGTGGTGAGTCAACCCGACCCGGCGCGCGTGTCGCCGCGGAGGATCCCGGTGGCACCGTTGCGACGAGAGTCGCCGTAACCGAAGAAGAAGAGTTGCGACGCGTGATGCCGGTGATCGAGGGCGTCCTGCGCGCGCGTCCCGAAGCGGTGGTTTCGGTGGACACCTATAAGAGCGGAGTTGCGGGAGCTGCGGTAGCCGCGGGCGCGGAGATTGTCAACGACGTGAGCGCCTTTCAGTGGGATCCGGAGATGGCCTGCACCTGTGCCGAGTTGCAGTGCGGCGTGGTGCTGATGCATACGCGAGGCCGGCCGCATCAATGGCGCGATCTTCCCAGTGAGGACGACATTGTCGCACGGGTGGTGCACGAACTGGCCAATCGGGTGCAGGTTGCCTTCGAGCGCGGGGTGAGGCGCGAGCGCATCGTGCTCGATCCGGGCTTTGGCTTCGGCAAGAACTTCGAGGAGAACTACCCATTACTGGCGCGGTTTCACCAGCTACACCGAATGGGATTTCCACTGCTGGCCGGGACTTCGCGCAAGTCATTTGTTGGGCGTACTGTTGGCGAGCGTGAAGGCAGAGATGCGCCCCCCACCCAACGCCTTTATGGATCGCTGGCGGCGATGGTAGCGAGCATTCTCGGCGGAGCCCACATCGTGCGCGTTCATGACGTGAAACCGGCAGTGGAAGCAGCGGCGGTTGCTGATGAGATCTTAGCGGCGTCGGGCGCGAACACGAGTGGAGTTTTCAGTTCAGGAAAATAACAAGGCTAAAATCGAGTTGTCAGGCAATTCGATCTCTAACGCTAGAGCCGAAAGCCCGCGCGTTGCGCATCCATCGAAACAGGCAGGTGTGGGGTGTGTGCCGCCGGGCGAGCGCTAACTGGCACTCGTCTGGCGGTAGCTCTGTTGTGGCGCCGCTGCATGGTTACATTAGAACAACTATCGTCCAATCCACGTGTGACTGTCCGCCGCGCCGGCGCGCCTGATCCCGCCGGCCGCTGCGTCGTCTACTGGATGCAGCGCTCGCAGCGGGCACTGGATAATCCCGCTCTCGACGTCGCGGTTGAAGCGGCTAAAGCTTTGCAACAGCCGGTGGTGATTTTCTTCGCGCCGGTGCCGTTTTATCCGCACGCCAACCTGCGACACTACACGTTTCTAGCGCAGGGGATTCCTGACATTGCGGAACGCGCCCGCAGACGCGGCATTGGCTTCGTGCTGCGACGCCATCCCGAGCACTCGCTGGTGAAGTTCTGCGATGAAGTCAAGGCTTCGATGGTGGTGGGCGACGAGAACCCGATGCGCGAGCCCAACCATTGGCGCGAGCTCGCCGCCAAGAAGCTTCGGGTACCGCTGTGGACCGTGGATGCCGATGTCCTCATACCGTCGAAGCTGCTGGAGAAGGAGCAGTATGCGGCACGCATCATTCGTCCGCGATTGAGAAAGCTTAGGGAGGAGTACTTCACTCCGCCGCACAATCCCAAAGCCAAAGTTGCATGGGAGAAGCCCCGCGGATTGCACGCGCTGCCCGACGATGGCTCGTTCGACATCACCGAAGACTGGCAAGGCCTGGACCGCTCGGTGCAGCCTGTGAACTCGTTTCGCGGCGGAACCGGCGAGGCGCTGAGGCTATTGCGCGACTTCGTCACCCGCAAGCTGGCGCATTATCCCGAGCGCCACGGTAAGCCTGAGGTGGACGGAACCAGCCGGCTGTCGCCTTATCTGCACTTTGGACACATCGGCCCACAGACGGTGGCGCTTGCGGTCGAAGGCGCGAAGGCCTCACGCGCAGCCAAGGACGACTTTCTGTACCAGCTCATCACATGGCGCGAACTCGCGATCAACTTCGTGCATTTCAATCCCCTGTACGACTCCATCGAGAGCGCGCCGGATTGGGCGCACCGCACGCTCGCAGAGCACGCGCCCGACGAGCGGCCGGTGACGTACTCGCGCCAGCAACTGGAAGACGCGGAGACGCATGACCAGCTTTGGAACGCAGCGCAGCGCCAGATGCTCTACGCCGGATGGATGCACAACTACATGCGCATGTACTGGGCGAAGAAGATCCTGGAGTGGAGCGCGTCGCCGGCGGTCGCCTACCAGACCGCGGTGTATCTGAACGACGAGTATTTTCTCGATGGTCGGGACCCGAACGGTTACGCGGGCATTGCCTGGGCGATTGCCGGCAAGTTCGACCGGCCGTGGTTTTCGCGACCTATCTTCGGGACAATCCGCTACATGTCGGGTACCGCGGCGCGAAAGAAGTTCGACGCAGACCAGTACATCGAGCAGATGGCAGAGTTGGCGGGAGCGAGCGGGCAGGAACGGCTATTCCGGCAAACGTAGCTACGGCGCGATCTTCAGGCTGTACCAAAACGTGCAGGCCCAAACCACGAATCCTGCGACACCCACGTAAACATAGAGCCGCCGCTCGAAGGGACTGTGAATTGTGGGTAGCGGCAACGGCGTTCCCAAAGCCCGATGAAAGGACGTTCCCAGCAGGCCGCCAAATCCGACGAGCGCCATAGCGCCGCCAAATGCGAGCCCGGCAATGACGAGGACAAAAGTCAGGCTGAACACGGGACACCCTGCTACTTGCCATTAGGCTAGACCTGTGCCGGGAGTTCTGCAAGCATCTGGAAAAATCCGGTTCCGCTTTTCATGGGCTCGCTTCGCCGCCCTCCGGGCCATAGAAGAACACCCAGGTGGCGAAGTCGTCACTGAAATCCACGAATCGGTGCTCTTCGCCCGCGGCGACGAACAGAACGTCTCCCGGACCGAAGGTGGCTTCCTTACCTTCGCACAGGAAACGCCCGTTTCCGGTTGCGATGACGTAGATCTCGTCCCGAGTATGGGGATTCTGACCGTCAGTGCCGCGCGGCGCGTACAACTTCACGGCAAGCGTGCCATGGCGAAACAGCTCGATCGAGCGCTCGCCGTCGGGGCCAGGAAGCCGGTCCAGCCCCGTCAGGACCTTTAGATAGCCTTCCACAATCCTGCCTTCAATTTTCATGAAGCCGATGCCTCCCGCCCAAGTTCCACCTTGGCCTTTGGCTTCCACGCGCCAATAATGATGCCCATCAGAATGCAGCCCACCAGAGGATAGCCAGCGGCGATCACAATGAACGAGCGTGGGCGCAGCTCGAACACCAACTCTGTGGCCATAGCAACCGCGACTGCCATACCGACCAGTAAGCCAACGTGTATTCCGCCGAACAGAGTATGCGTCTCGAACCTGCTGAGGAGCCTCGCAATCGCGTACGCCAACAGCAAATTGCAGAGCAGTGCGATCAGGTATGGCCAGAAATTCGGATGGGCCTTGGCCGCCTGCAATTCTTCAGGGGCCATTCGCAAACCTGCCGTCCAAATGCCGGCAAAAGTGGTGAACCACACCGCGCCCAGCAGCCAGTGGACAATCGCGGCGACCAGCACCGCGCCCCAGTTTATCCGCATCGTCTTACCCTCAATGCCATCGGCGTGACGATACCTTGTTCCGGCGAGATTCGCAATCGCAATCAGCGTGGGGTGCACATACTTAGTACCTGTTGCGGACTGTACCCCTGTTCCCGCAGCTTACCCAGGCTGAGCGCATCGTGACGCTTGGCCAGACGCGCACCGGCCTCATCCCGCACCAGGTCGCAATGGTAATAAGCGGGAACAGGAAAGCCGAGCGCGCGAATCAGCAACACTTGGCGCGCCGTGGATTTCAGCAGGTCAGCGCCTCGCACTACTTCGGTGATTTGCATAGCTGCATCGTCGGCGACCACGGCTAGCTGATATGCAGGCACGTCGTCCCGCCGCCAAACCACGAAGTCGCCAAAATCTTCGCCAGCCAGGAACCGTCGAGGTCCGAGGTGCAGATCATCGAAGGTAATCTCCTTGCCATTCGAAACGCGAAATCGCCAGTTCACGCCAGCAGGGGTTTCAAAGCGTGAAGCTTCGCCGATCTTGTCGCGGCAGCGTCCGGGATAGAGCGGCTCATCGTCGCCCTCGTTGGGAGCGGCTGCTGCCAATGCCAAGTCTTTACGGGAACAGGTGCAGGGGTAAATGAATCCGCCATCGCGCAGTTTGCGCCACGCTGCAAGATAAAATTCGCGACGCCGGCTCTGCTCGTAGGGCGCAAACGGCCCGCCGACGTCAGGCCCTTCCTGCCAGCGAATCCCGAGCCAGCACAAATCTTCGATCATCGCCTCGGCGAAACTTGGCTTCGAGCGCTGCGGGTCGAGATCTTCGTTGCGAAAGACCAGCGTGCCACTATGCGCCACTGCACGCTGGTAAGCCGTCCAGAAGGTGCAGGCGTGTCCGATGTGCAGCAGCCCGGTCGGCGAAGGCGCCAGCCGTCCGCGATAAGGTGAGGCGGGCATGGTGGAAACGGCGTGCATAGGTTGATTCTAGATGCAGGGCAGGGCGCGTTAGTCGAGTGCGCCAACCAGTTCCGGCTCTGGTTCTACCGTTAGTGGCGATTCCGCAGATGAGCGCAGTTTTCCGGCTCTCTTAGGCGTGTGCGGGTGCAAGTCGCGGGCATTGCGCAGCAGGAAGAGCAACGGAATCATCGCAATAAAGATCAGGCCCATGGTCCAGAAGGCCTCGACAAACGACAGCATCGCTGCCTGCTGCTGCACCATGCCGTAAATGGCGCCAAGCGACTTCTTGGCAGCGTCCACCGAGTTAGAGCCGTTGATCTGAAACCAGCTCTTCATTTCCTGCAGGGCCATCTGCGTGCGGAGGTCGTATTGGGTGACA
>Ga0074046_10003569_pt1 | contig 12972 bp, 11 predicted proteins | sample BogForMeECP23OM3_FD_94441 | JGI IMG/M metagenome (GOLD analysis project Ga0074046, IMG submission 94441) | Bog forest soil microbial communities from Calvert Island, British Columbia, Canada - Bog Forest MetaG ECP23OM3 | ecosystem: Environmental > Terrestrial > Soil > Wetlands ...
CGGGAGGGAAGGCGTTCGCGAACTGGCCTTCTACAATTGGGGCCACTTGCGGGAGGACAGTCTGAACTGGATTCCTGAAGGCCTCGCTGCAATGGAGAGCGCGAAATGAGCTTTGCGGGCAAACTCGTCGCAATCGCCGGAGCTGCAGGCGGCATTGGCCAAGCGCTTTGCCGGCGATTCGGCCATGAGGGTGCCTCAATCGCAGCGATCGATCGCAGCTCGTCCGTCCCCGATTTCGCATCGGCGCTGACGAAGGATGGCATCGCCGCCGAAGCGGAGGTCGTCGATATTGCAGATGCTGGCGCGGTCGCAGAGGCTTTCCAACGTCTCGCCCGGCCCCTTAAGCCACTTGCCCACATCCTTTATGCTGACAGGCGCCATTGACCGGGCGATTATCGCCGAGCCGGACGCGTCTGTCGAGCAGCGGACCGGGCAGAAAACCGGTCGCGCCAGGATGCTCGGCGTTGCCCTACGGCTTGCGCCTGGCCTAAGCTTGTCTGCCGCCCCGGGAGGGGCTTTTTCGGGGACAGGCTTTCATGCCGGACAATCTTCAGATTCTGCTCGATCATCGCCCGAGCGGAAATGTCTCGCCTGCAAACTTCCGCATTGTCCGGACGCCGGTCCCCACGCCCGGGCCCGGTCAGGCGCTGGTCAGGCACGTGTTTCTGTCGCTCGACCCGTACATGCGCGGGAGGCTCAGCGACGCGAAATCCTACGCCAAACCTCAGGACGTGGGCGAGGTCATGCAGGGAGGGACGGTGGGCGTCATCGAAGTGTCCAACAACCCGCGCTTCAAGCCCGGAGACGCTGTTGTCGGCATGGGGGGCTGGCAGCGCTACGCGCTCAGCGACGGACGGGACCTGCGGGTGATCGACGCGAAGGCGATTCCGATCCAGGCCTATCTCGGCCCCGTCGGCATGCCTGGCGTCACTGCCTGGTACGGTCTCAACAAGATCATCACGCCCAAGGCGGGAGAGACGGTGCTCGTCTCGGCCGCGACCGGGGCGGTCGGCTCCATCGTCGGGCAGCTTGCGCGCGCAGCCGGCGCACGCGCGGTCGGCATCGCCGGGGGGCCCGAAAAATGCCATTTTGCGGTCGATGAGCTCGGCTACGCGGCCTGCGCCGACCACAAGTCGCCCGAGTTCGCGGCGCAGTTGAAGGCGGCGGTCCCGGACGGCGTCGATGGACTGTTCGAGAACGTCGGCGGCGAGCCGTTCCAGCAGGCGTTGCGGCGCCTCAACGATTTCGCGCGTGTTGCAATTTGCGGCCTGATGGCGTCCTACGAGGGCGCGCCGACGGTGCTTCCCGACATGAGAATCTTCCTGGTAAAGCGCATCAAGATGGAGGGATTCATCGTGTCGGATCATATGGCCGTCTGGCCCCAGGCGATCGGCGAACTCACCCGCCATGTCGCCGCCGGCCGCCTAAAATGGCGCGAAACTATTCGCGAGGGGCTTGAGAACGCCCCGCAGGCGCTGGTCGACCTGCTGCATGGCGAGAACTTCGGCAAGATGCTGGTCAGATTGGATTGACATCAGCTCACGGCGGGACCTTTTTCTTGAGTTGCGCTCGAGACTCCTTTGCAGGATCCAGGTCTGACGCGCGCCCCGCCACCAGATATCGCGGGTGAATGGCCGCCGGCGGCCATACCATCTCCCGGCGCGATTCAACGTTTTCAAGCCGTTGCGGCGCCATTTCCCGGTTTCCCGGTTTCCCAGCGAAAAGTAACTCCCAAGGCGGATCTCGCTCCGTACCCGGAGACGGGACTTCGTCCACTCGCGTCGAGAGGCGCGCGAGGAGCGATCGGCCGACGGCGTAACGCCTCAAAATGCCTCCAAGCCGGATCAAAGCCTTTCCAAGCCGGACCAAGGAAACGGGCTTGGACTTCCTTGGATTCTTTCGTCCGATTCGGGGCTTTTCAATGGGTTACGAGCAATCCAAATCAAAAAAACCGCGAGTCCGCTTTCGTCAGGCCCTGCGCGGCCGCGCCGACGGCGAGCGAAACGGCGCGGCGCGACAGCTTGACAGTCGGCTCTGCCCGTCCGGCCTTCGCCACGCACGGCGCGCGCCCCATCGGCGGCAAGCGACGCCGGGCGGAGCGGCTTCGACGGAGCCGGACGCTCGGCCTCTCGCTGAGCGCGGCCAACAGAACAAATAGAGAACACACGCGACCTTGTCAAGACGTTTTCGCAGCGGCGCGGCTCTGCCGTCGCCCTACGGGGCTTCTTCGAGGATCGACGGCGCCGCCGCAGGCCGCCGTGACGCCCGCCGAGGCGAAAGCCGCCTCGAAAGCCAGGACTTGCCATTTGCAGATTTCCCGTTAGCGTGCCCCGAGCCAAGTGGAGAGCCAGATGTCCGTTTCGGCCCCTCGATCGAGACCTTCGTTAATCGATAGCATCAGGGTTCAGTTGCGTGTCATTTCCGCCCTCATGATCCGCCAAGGCCAAGCGCACTACACCCAAGAAACTTTGGGATTTTTCTGGGTGATCATGGAACCGCTGATTCTAACCTGCGGCGTCGTTCTCCTTTGGGCCGTTACAAATCGAGAAGGTCAACACGCGGGAGTCAACGTGTTTATAATGGCCCTGACCGGCTACTCGCACCTCCAACTTTGGCGGCTGGGGGTGCTGACATCCCTGCATATAACCATGGACGAGCCCTGGATGTTTTATCATCGCAATATAACAATAGTGGATTTGGTCTTTGCTAATGTCTTCATGAAAAGCATATCGGTCTTCACCTCCTTCGTCATCCTAACGTCGGTTTGGGTGTTGTTCGGACTCATTGAACCCATACGCGATCCGGGCCTCGTTCTTGCGGCATGGTGCCTCGACACACTATTCGTGCTCTCGTTCGCGGTGCTCATGGCTGGGCTCGCGGGACTATCGGAGTATGTCAGTAAGTTATTACATCCGGCAATGTATATTACCTTGCCTGTGACTGGCGCCTTTGTCATGGCCGATTGGCTTCCGCCATCCATGAGGGACATTGTGAATTGGGTGCCGCTGGCCAATTGCTGCGAGTTGTTCCGGGCCGGCGTGCTTCCCTTATCGGTTAAGACCTATTGGAGCGTTCCGCTGATCGTGCTCTCGTCGCTTTCTCTTTTGGCGATCGGGCTTCCGATCTTGGACTATGTAAGAAAGCACGCGCAGCCTCACTAGCACAGTCGGCGTCAGGGCGTCGAAGCGCGGCTCACGCTACTTCCACCGCCAATCCAAGCAACCGTTCATCAGATGAATTTCGTATTGCCTTGGGCGCTACAGGCGGCGGTGTCCTCAAGGTGATGTTGAAACTATCCTTCTCGCGGATGATTGTTTCAGCTACTATGTTGCCGCTAGCAACGAAAGCTGACAGCTGATCGTTGTTCAGGAATACCTTGCAATTCTTTGCAAAATCTTTTGCGATCTCCATGACGTATGGAACCCTAATCCTGACTATGCTTGGCGTAAGGGACACCTTCTCCCACCGCAACTCGTCCGCCGCCGACCAACGGAAGGTCATTGACAAGCTCTTTTCGGGCTTGTGCCAAGCCGTTCCAAAGTCGCCATCTTTAGGGGCGAAGAGCACGATAGTGTCCACGCGAGGCCCTATTCTCTCGACGGCAAGTCGCACAGGGTCGGCCAGCTCTGTCCTTGCGAAAACGTAGTTAAAGTTACCTCTATAATAGTGTAAGTTGGCAGCGTGCGCAATCGTGGAAAGCGTCACATCTGAATACGTCGAAATGTGACCGTTTCTCGGAGCGAGATACCACCACGCGCCGCGAACTTCCTCGATGTTAAATGGCTGTAGGGTCTGACCAACGAAGATTGCCCCTCGGTCAGAGAGCATGTCCATCATGTCATGCAGGGTCGCAATCGGATCCGGTGAGTGTTCGATTACCTCAAAGCATGTTATGATGTCAAACACGCCGCTTGGGCGAGTGGGGCTAGAAAAAGGATCATAATTGGAGACCTTCGAAAAGCCAAAACGCGTCATCTCCTCGGCGAATACTCCTGAACCGGATCCATAATCAAGCAAACGTGAGCCTTCACAACCTTTAAGCACGGATCGCATCGAAGATGCTTCTCGAATAGGCCGAGCGCCGAGATAGTCCGGATCTACTTTTGCGTAATCATCATTGTAGATTAAATGAGAATAATCCTCAGGTCCCCACTCGTCGCAAAAGTCAGTAAAGAGAAACTCACAAGACGGGCATCGAAAATAGTAAACTGGAACGCCAGATGGGCCAAACGTGTAACATTCGTGACCGCAAAATTTATTAAAGTCGACGACATCAAAAAGGGAGGCGTCCCTTCCACAAATTTTACATTTGCGCACGCTAGCGTTTTTCGGGTTCAGACGAGGGACCGATCGTAAAAGCTCAAGGAATGTTCGATCCATATAAAGACCCCATCGTGTGGAACTCGCGACAACGCCATCTAGCTACAAGCGTCCGGACCCCGCGTGCTGAATTTGTGCCTGAATTCAGCTGAGCTTATCATCCGGGATACGACTTTCTCGAGTGACGCTCCCAGATCAATGGCGGCGACATAGTTCCGCATGCCCGACGGGTCGGGATCGCGATTGAGCAAAGCGCGATATAGACTCGTCACGATTGCACTTGGCGTGCTGACATCCATGGGTTTGCACGCCGGCAGCGCCGCGCCTTTTGTTATGAATTCGTATACGGCCAGGTCATCCGCGCAGAGTGTAAACAACCGATGCTTCTTTTCATCGTCGAGGCTGTCCAAGTCTATTACTGAGTCCGATTTGTTGTCGACCAGATCCGAGTTTATGCTCCATCGCTCCCGAAGCCAGGCGTGAATGCTGTCGACGCCGAGGACCTCAATATTTGAGCGCTTGATGAGGCTGATTGCTCCGTGGGCGGTCCCGTCGCCCAAATAGGTGGACAGGAGATTGAATGAAATAGCGGAGGGGTGGTCGAATATTCGAATCGCCAGCTGTTTCAGACTGTGCAGATCTTGGGTCGGATCGAACCGGTCCAGTTTTATTTTCCCTGCCCAGTGGGCGGTGTCGGGCGCACGGCACTCCGGGTCCTGCTTAAAGCGCTTTATGATATAGTTGATTTGCGACATGACGACGTCGTAAGGGTGCCGCACGAATGTAAAGATCTTATCGCCAGGACGATACAGATGCGTCAAGAACCATTGCAGGGGCCGATGTTGACTGATGAATACATACTCGCTTTTCTGGATTTTCTCAGAGAAATTGCGCATTGCACGGAACAGACCGTCCAGATCGTACCATTCTCTTTTCTCCAAATGACCATCGATGGTCGCGAACTTGTTCCCCAGCAGTGTGTTGATCGTCGTTCCGCCGCACTTCGGGATATGAACGAACAATAACCGCGGCTTGCTCGGAAAGGCCTTGAGCGAAAAATCCAGGATGTTTGCTTGAAAAGCAGCGCTCGTCAGAATCGAAGCCGCAAACGAGCGCATGTCCGATGTCGAGGCGGAGTCGACCGGGATGCCACGATCATCGACCAGGAAGGCGTCCTTCAGGCTGTGGACCGTTGCTTCTGACCATTCGACCTGATCGAGCAGCGCGTCGAGTTCGCGGGGGTCCTTCAGCCTGGATAAAAGTTTGAACACCTCATTGGGATTGGTCGGAGCCCTGAGCGGTGTGGTCTCGAGTGTCTGAGTCAATTTTGTCACCAGCTTCATGAGTTCGTTGCGCAATGACCTTTTGCGATGCTTTGGTCTATGATTGAGGTCAATTTTTCTTTCCGTCGCGACCGGACCCCAAGATGTGGACATTGGGGCCGAATGGACCTGCCGAGTTGTTCCACGGTCTGTCGCCTGCAGACACAACCCTGTCTGTTGGCTCCGCGGCGTTTACGCCAAATCCGCGAGCGGGCAGTTTTTGGCATGCTCCATGACCCACCTCGGCATTTCCGTTCTTATTGATGGCGACTGTCTGCCCAATGAAGACATGTGTCGTGGGGTCCTGCACAAACAGACCGTCCAGGCAGTTATTGTACAACTTATCTCCCGTGATCTCGACATCGCCATTGCGCCAGCGCTGAATGTTGACCCCGTTCGCTCGAAACGAGGAGGCAATCCAACCACCGAGATCGACAGTGCCTCCATTGCTCAATTCGTCGTTGATAAAGACGTTGTCGCCGGTGACCGCCGCATCGAAAGCGCAATTTCTGCCTTGATTGACTTCTCGGTTCGGCTCGTGGACAATGGCGTTATCGATTTGCAGATTGACGCCGTTCTGATTGAAGTCGCTCATGTCGCAGGCGACGCCTCCGATGCCGCCGCCGACATGCAGCCCAATGGCGAAGCCCTTAACCCTTGCGCGCGTCACGTAGAGATCCGCAGTCCCGCCCAACGCGCCGTTCACTCGGATGCCGTCCCCCCGACCGAACCCGACGAAGCCATCGAGACTGGCGAACCCAACGCCGTCGAACCAGAGGCCGTGGAACAAATTCCCGTTCCCCCCCAAGCCGTCGGCGATCAGGCTGGAAAAGAAGCTTTCGAACGCGCCGTGAACGTGAAGTGCAGCGCCGCCGGTCATCCGAGTCTCGCTCATGATCCGAAAACCGGAGAGATAGCCGCCCCTGAACCCCCCATGGCCAGTGTCGTTGATAGTCAGCAGATCGACGTCTGCGGCGCCGCCGACATATTTGAACACGGTGCTGTACGGGCCGCTGCCGACGATGGCCCACGCGTTTGCGTACGGCGCCCTCAAGGGCGCGCTGAACAAGCAGACTCCGGGGGAGGCGGACAGGCGCACATTGGCTGCAAGCTTGTCAAGCCAGGCTTGAATGGGCTTTGTGTCGTCGTGGACGCCGTCGCAGACCGCGCCAAACTCCTTGAGGTCGAACGTGTGGCCAAGGGCCGGCGGCGGGTCCAACACCGACGCGCCCCATCCCGTTGTCGGCGAGATCGCCGCAACGACGCTGGACACGAGAAGCGATCTCATCAAATCAAAGCCCCTCGCGCGGCGCCAGCCGAACCTAGGCCCGGTGCGTAGGCTCAGTAGATGGTTGCGCATAACGAGTGGATATGCACCTCTGGGGAGCCAGACCGGTCGGGCAGGAGGCCGATGAAGTCGCCATGGCCTCTTTGTATTTTCGGCACTCTCCAGTTGAACTCCACGACCTCCCAGCTCGGCCCGATCTCAAGCCATCGCCAGCCGCTATTGCCAACCTCGTTGGTTGAATAGGCGATCGCCATGCGGGTCGGGGCCGCGGCGGCGGACCGGGCCAGCACGCGCACGCGGACGCTTTGTTCGCTGGCTTCGCGTTCAAAAGAGTCCGGCACGCGGATCGAGAAGCCCTCGGTGACGCCGTGCGACGTTGCGGATGGGTCCCCACCCGCCAGCTTCAGCACGAAATTTCCTTCGACCTCATCCCCCAGGGAGATGCTCTCGATTTTACTCCCCGCGGGAAGTGTCTGCGACGGAACGAAGTAGAACCCGCCCGCCCCCTTCAGTGACGCCGCGAGGGCGACAACACTCTTCCCGTCGCTGTGTGTCATTGCGGCCGGTGGCCCGGAGGAGAGCGGCTCTGAAGAAGCCTCAGGAGCGGCGGCGCTGGGCGCTTCGGGCGTCAGCACGGCGCGGTCGGTCATGGCGACGGTTTTTCTCGGCTCGGACGCAGCCCGCCTGCTTGGTTTCCGCACCGGCTTCTTTTTTTTCGACGTCATTCACTGTCCTCATCAAGCTGTATCAGATGCGGCCTCGGCGACGGCCTGAACGCGCAACTCAGCGGTGTCCTTTCATGTGCGAAGCGGGAAAGGGATTTTTTCTCGCCAGCCACGCCTCGAGCTCGGCGCCATTCCCTCGTGTTCGCGAGCGGCGACGGGAGCCTCTCTCGGCGCCGGCGCCCTAGGCTCGGTCGCGGTGGATTCGGCGACGCCCACTCGCTGGTTGCACAGCTCCGCGGGCGTCACCTCGATCGCATGCAGGGTCATCGACCGCGTGTCCTTCGTCCTGTCCCCGATGATTTCGAATTTCTCCGCCGGCGCCTCTAGCCGCAAGTGAACGGGCTGGTCGAACGTGCTCAGGACAGTCTCGAGCAGGGTCTCGGAGGCGAATTTTTGCGTGAGCCGCAATTTCAGCCGGCCCTGCAGTTCGCCGTGGAAGAAGAAACTATAGTCCCCGGGCTCGAGACGAAGATAGGGGCCGAAGAACAGGCGCAACTCGTTAATTTCGCCATGAGCGGCGGCGTCGAAAGCAATGTTCTTGGCTAACCGCAGGCGGTTCCGCGCGCCGGGCCCGAAGGCGTCGTGAACGCGCATCTCCTGCGCCGCTATCACGCAAGGCAGCCGCATTGCCCGGCCGCTTTCGTGACGAATGAAGACAATCCGCGCCGCCGTCGGCGGCGCCGCCGGAGGGACGCGAATGGCGGCTAGATCGTCGCCGTGCACCGCTGACGTTTCGGGCACCGTCGGCGGCGAACCGGCGGCAGCGGCATCGATCGCTGGTTCGGGCGCCGTCGGCGGCGAACCGGCGGCAGCGGCATCGACCGCTGTTTCTGGCGCCGTCGGCAGCGAACCGGCGGCAGCGGCGTCGACCGCTGGTTCGGGCGCCGCCGGCGGCGAACCGGCGGCAGCGGCATCGACCGCTGGTTCTGGCGCCGTCGGCGGCGAACCGGCGGCAGCGGTATCGATCGCCGCCTCGCCGCCCGGGCCGGAATCGAGCCCGACCTCAGCGGAGGCATCCGTTTTCGGGGGCGCGTCAGCCAGGGACCGATATTCAGCAAATGCGTTGCGGAAGATCAGTCGTTCAAGTCGGGGAGTTCTCCTCCCCACGATCTCGAACTTCTCCACCTCATCCGGGACATCGATCGTCACCGCATTTCCGAAGCCCGACACTGTCGCCCGCCCAAGCTTCCGTTTTCCCTCTTCAGCAGTAAAATCGAGCTCGAGTTCGCCTTCGAGTTCGCCTTCGAAGCGGAAGTCATAACGGCCGGGAGAAAGCCAAATGTAAGGACCGAAGAACAAGACGTCCTCGTCAACGTCCCCGTCCTTCGCCCGCTCGAACCAAATGGCGCCTTTGCGACGAATCGGATCGGCGCGGCCCGAGACGTAGGCCCCCGGAACCTCCAGATCGGACGCTGAAAAGAAAAGTGAGGTCTGAACCGTCTTGTCGCCCTGAGGGCTGCGGGAATGCCGAGGGTCCTCCCTCCTCACGCCCTTGGAGCGCGCAGGCCGCCTCTCCACTCCCAGCTGCTCCGCTACCTCGTCGGCATAAGTCTCCCAGCTTTTCATCGGGCGCTGGGCGAGCTCTTGCAAAAGATCGTCGTAGCCCTCTCTATCCGTAGCCAGAGTCTCAAAAGCCGCCTCGATTTCGTCGAGGTTCCGCGGATCGACCGTCAGACATCCGCCGCCACGAGCAATTTCCGCAATGGATCCATCGCTGGAGCACAAGCAAGGTCTTCCGTGCCACATGCTCTCGGCGACAGGGAGGCCATACCCTTCCGCGAGTGAAACGAACACCGAGGCGTGCGTACGGCTCCACAATTGGCGGAGGGTTGCGTCCGGCAAGTGCCCATGCAACCGAATCCGCCCGTCGCTGCGTTTCGCGATCAAGCTCGCCGGCGCCGCGCAGTCGGGCGCCACTGTTCCGACCGCATGGAATCGCAAATTGAGTTCGGGACGACGGGCGACCAAACGGCTGAATGCCATGAAGGCGGACAGTTGATTCTTATGCGCGCACACGGTTCCGACTGTAAGAAACTCGATCGGGTTTAAACCCGATGCCCGCGCGACCGGCCTCGGCGGGACGCGCGCGATCCCAGGAATCTCTTCCGGCAAGAGGATCGGATGAATCAACGGCAGGCGTTCCGCGGCGCACCCGTGCGCCAGCAGCCAGTCGGCCAAAATCGTTCCGCTCGTTTGCGAAACGGGCAGGACGACGTCGATGTTGGTCATCGCCTGGGCGTAGACTGTGAATTTCAGTCGGTCGAGCTCGCCGTCGTCGCCGCCGCCACCCGCTACAATGTCCAAAAACTCACGGCCCAGCTCGGCGGAGCCGCGATGGGACAGCGGCAGGATGTCATGAAGGATCGCCGCCGTCTTCGCGCCAAATCGTCGCGTATAGCCTATCGGGTCGATGATTGGAATCGACGGGTACTCGGGGTCGTAACTGTGAAGGTGGGGAACCTCCGCAAAGAGCAGCCAGTCGGTTGGCTGCATGAGGACGGGTTCGCCCGCGGCCGCCGATTCCTGCAACTCGGGGCCCCCGCGATGAGCGAAGTTGTTGAGATGCCTTTGCGGGGCATGGATGACCGCCTGGTCGGCGACGCTCCAGCATACGGGGATGAACTCGAAGCGCCCCGAGGCGGCCAGTTGGCGTCCCAAATTCTTGACTACGCGCGGAATCCCGCTGATGCCAGTATCGGTTCCAGTGATGTGGATAAAATAGCAAATACGCATCTTCCCTCACCTCCCCAGAATCCAGTCGGCGCTAGCCGGCGCTGCGAGGGCGGCGCTGCGCACTTCATGGAAGCGCCAAAAGACTTCGTCGGCTGGCAGGTCCATGCAAGCGACGTCATTGGGACAAAGCTCCGTTCCGATTTCGCAAGGCGAACAGGGAAGGACCCGGCTGATAACCACCACCCGCTTGCCGCGGGGCATCCACTCATTATATGCGTGGCTAGCGGCGAAAATGCACAATGTCCAACGCCCACGCGCCGCTGCGAGATGCGCGACGCCAGAGTTGTTGGCGATCACGAACGGCGCCGCGTCGATGGCCGCGAGAAGGCTGTCCCAACTCGTCGTGCCGCAGGCGTTCGTGACCCGAGTCGATGGGAGCCCACGGACAAGGTCGTTGGCCGCCGCCCGCTGGCTGCGCGTGCCCGTGATGACGACCGGGTACCCGTGCGTTCGCCAAATGATGTCGATCATATCGCGATAACGCGATGCGGGCCATTGCCGAACCCGCTCATTGGCGAAGGGCGATATGACGACCGGAGCGATCGGCGCGTGCTTCATCACAGCACTTCGGTTGTGAAGGCGTTGCGTAGTCTGATTCCTGACAGGTGGGCTAGCAACGCCATCGCCTCGGATTGATGCGGTGCGCGGAACACGCCCTGCCTCACCAATCGGAGGCCCAGAAAACGAAACGGCTTTGTTTCGTGCTCCTCATCGCCGCCATAAAGACGAAATTCGAACTGACTGACGTCTTCATCGATTTGCAAGTTGAATTTCGGGTGCTCGTTCGGCTTCAGCGACAGCATTCCTGCGCAAAGCAACCGCCTCCCCGAGTCTACCGCAATGTCGTATCTGATCTTCGACTCTTCCGTCAAAGGCTCTATAATGCACTCAAACTCGTAAGCTCCCGCCTTCAGTCCCTTGTACGGACCCCAAATTAACGTTCGGCGGCCGAGTGAGCGTATTGAATCTTCGGCGATGATTTCATAAGTCCGATGAGGAGTCAGGCAGGTATCGAAGTTTTCTGCGGTGATGACGGCTTGCTCCGCACGGTCGTCGGCGGTGCCGCTGTGCATATTCAAGCGAATCGACATCCAGGGAAAGTAGTCTCGGCGATCGAAGCCAGCGCGATGACGGGCCTCAATGACCTTCAATACGTCGCGCGTATCATCGAACAGGCGAAAGTCGATCGCCAGATCGTACGCGTTTCCCGCGACCTGTTTTCGGAACCCTTCAATCAGAACGTCCCGAGCCGGAGTGTGGAGCCGGGCGGAATCGTCTTCGGGGAAAAAGTCGAAGGGCAGAACCCGGTTAAACAGACCGCAAGCCTCCGCCTCGGCGCGGTTCCAGGACCCGCACACCATCGTGATCTCCGCCGCCGGAAACGAAGAACGCAAGACCTTGAAAGCCTCCGTCCCCATGGCGAAATCGCCGCGGTGATCGAGCTTGAGCGCGATAATTCTGTGAATTTCGCGTGAATCCGGTGCGACGGTGCGGATCTTGACCGCGGCTCCCTTTTTAATCGGGATGTATCGAGCCGGCCTGGTCGCAGACGTTGACCACTTCTCCTGCCCTTCGAGCCCCGCGCGCCAGGACGGCGGAACAATCCGCTCGAGGGCGACGATGATGTCCTGTCCGCCGACCGGCTCAGCGCCTAGTCCGACCTGATAGTCGTAACCTTCGTCGTTCTCGCCGAGAAAACGGATGCGGTATTCGCAGGGGTCGATGGCCTCCTCGATGTCGGCCAGCAGCGTGTTGGGGGTATAGAAGCGACGATGGAGAGAGTTGCGCAGCGAAGGCAATCGCAGTTTGCGTTCATAAAGAAACTGATGCGGTACAATGACAACAAGGTAGCCGCCTAAGGCAACCTTCGAAAAACAGGCGCTCAGGAACTGTCTGGTCTCGATAACAACCTGCAAGGTGTTGCGAACAACTATGACGCCGCAGCCGTTGCTCAGGTTCCCAATAGTCCACAAAGCCTCGGCCGCATTCGCGTAGTTTATTTGGACCGATGTGCCGCTCTGAATTAGCGGCGAGATCTCCTCACCCGCCGGGTGGAGTTCGACGACCGGGCCCTCGTCGAGGGCTGCCCGAAGGGGCTCCTGGGCCAGTATGAATTTCAACAGGGTTTGTTCCCTGCGTGACACAGTTTCAGTCCAATTGTCGTCGACACCCATCATAGGAACACGCTTCTTCGTTTCGGCTGATGAAATTGCCCGACTTGCCCCCAGCGCCCCGGCGATCTGTCACCCGACGCAATCCCGAACTTTTTTGAGCAATCGCGTCCGGGTACGTGCGAGTATGTCAAAACCTTGCATGAGAAGCAAGTCGTGACCATGACATTTTCGACATACCGTAGCAGTCAGGAAAGTAGATCCCGTGTCTAACTCCAATAGATAACTGGCGTTCTCCGCGGTTGCATTGGGCGAGCGGGCCATCGCATCGACGCCGCGCCTTGTCGATGCCGGTCTTTGTCTCCGACCGTTTGAATTGATTGCGAAACGACAAACGTCGATCGCTAGGCGATGGTCGGCCCGCGCTCGGTAGGCGCGGATGGAACAAAGCCGACTGCATCCCGCGACGTTGC
>Ga0074046_10003570_pt1 | contig 12968 bp, 10 predicted proteins | sample BogForMeECP23OM3_FD_94441 | JGI IMG/M metagenome (GOLD analysis project Ga0074046, IMG submission 94441) | Bog forest soil microbial communities from Calvert Island, British Columbia, Canada - Bog Forest MetaG ECP23OM3 | ecosystem: Environmental > Terrestrial > Soil > Wetlands ...
CCTTTGCGGACTTATCAAGGACGGGAAACTAACTCCGGTGATCGACAGACGCTATCCGCTGGCTGAAACCGCCGGTGCCATCGCTTACGTAGAAGAAGGGCACGCCCGCGCGAAAGTCGTCATTACTTTCCAATAGAACTAGGAGACGCTGCCAGATCTCTCCTTCGGTTTCAAGGCAGTCTGTAAGCCTACCTGGAGACTGTCTAAGAACGCTTCGTCTGACGAAGACGCGGTTCCGTCCCTTGTGTCGGCTATTGGCAGTCGCCGCGTTCCAGCTTCCGCTTCCCGCTTAAACACCGTTGAATTGTCGGAGTTTCTGTTTTGAACTGCAAGAAAGTTTAGAGAAACGACGGCCGAGAGCAAAGCAACCATCTTGCGGAGGTGTCCGGGCAGAAGAGGCGGAAACAACTCCGCAACAATCCGCAACTCCCGCGCAACAAGGCGAACTGGAAGTTTCGCCGGACATTCTCCAAGTGCTTGAAAGTACTGGTGGCGGCGGTAGGACTCGAACCTACGACCTACGGATTATGAGACCGTCGCTCTAACCACCTGAGCTACACCGCCACGGTGTGTTTACATCAACTTACGAGCACGTAACCGTCGTGCCCTCGCCTTTTCATCGCATAGTACGATCGCGTGGACCGATTGGAGGCCGCATGAATCGCTATCAGCGCGGTCACATTTACGGCATTCGAAGCCTTTCACGTTCGATTCTATCAAACCGACTTGCATGACGGACAGCTCACGCGCGCGCAAAAGCCGCACGGGCTGTGCGCGAGCAAGAGACGGATTTCCTCGGCGGCCAGGGCGCGCTTTATTCGAAGGCAACGTCTTCTGGTACGTAACCTGAATTGGCGACTATCGTCGAGGAGATCGCCGGAGCTACAATCCGCGATCCAAGCTGCGAACTGTCTCCGCGCAGTGGCGGGAGCCTTCACGGCTGCAAATGCTCTCGGGCAAGGTGAGGCCATGGCGATTCACTCGAAGGAAGAAATCATCTCCAGCCTTGACGACCGGGTGTCCGGAACCAGCGCTCTCCTGCATCCGCTGCCCAAGTACAAGTTTCCCGGGCAACAGACGGATGCGACAGCGGCGTATCAACTCGTGCACGATGAATTGCTGCTCGACGGAAATTCCCGGCAGAACCTTGCCACTTTCTGCCAGACCTGGGTCGAGCCCGAAGTCCGCAAGTTGATGGATGAATGCATCGACAAGAACATGGTCGACAAGGATGAGTATCCGCAGACGGCGGAAATCGAGTCGCGCTGCATCCACATGCTTGCCGATCTTTGGAACGCGCCCGGGAATGCGCCGGGGAACGCACCCGACGCCGCGAACACACAGGGCTGCTCCACGACCGGGTCGAGCGAAGCGGCGATGTTGAGCGGTTTGGCGATGAAGACGAGATGGCGCAAAAAGCGGCAGCGCGCGGGCAGGGCGGCAAACAAGCCCAACCTGATCTGCGGTCCGGTACAAGTTTGTTGGCACAAATTTGGCCGGTATTTCGATGTTGAACTCCGCCAGATTCCTTGCCAGGGACAGCGCCTGCACATGTCGCCGGAAGAAGTTGTTAAACGCTGCGACGAAAACACCATCGGAGTCGTGGCGACGCTCGGGGTTACGCACACGCTTCAGTATGAGCCGGTGCAGGAGGTCTCCCTCGCGCTCGACGATCTGGAAGAAGAGCGTGGCCTTGATGTCCCCATTCACGTGGACGCGGCGAGTGGCGGTTTTATCGCGCCTTTCATCCAGCCGTCGGTGGTCTGGGACTTTCGCCTGCCGCGAGTCAAGTCGATCAACGCTTCTGGACACAAGTTTGGTCTTGCCCCACTGGGGTGTGGCTGGGCCATTTGGCGTGAAACTGGAGACCTGCCGGAAGAGTTGATCTTCCGCGTGAAGTATCTCGGCGGCAACATGCCGACATTCGCGTTGAACTTTTCGCGGCCGGGAGGACAGGTAGTCGCCCAGTACTACAACTTCATCCGGCTGGGCCGCCAAGGTTACACGAAGATCACGCAGGGCTGTGCCGACGTGGGAATCTGGTTTGCCGATCAGGTCAAAAAGTTAGGCATGTTCGATCTGATCTACGATGGGCGCGGCGGAGTTCCTGGATGCACGTGGACCCTCAAGCGCGGCCAAGATCCCGGCTTCAGTCTCTATGACCTGGCGGACCGCTTGCGTGTGCGGGGTTGGCAGGTGCCCGCATATCCCATGCCGGCCAACCGCAGCGATCTGATCGTGCAGCGCGTGCTGGCACGCCTCGGAGTGAGCCGCGACTTGGCCGGGCTGCTGCTCGAGGACCTGCAGCGCGCGATCCAACACTTCCAAAAGAACCCGTCCCAAAGATCTCTCACTCGTCAGAATGCGGGCGGCTATCACCACAACTGATCGTCCCGATCCTCGCAGCACTCCTGTCCCCTGTTTCAGCGAACCGCTTCCGGCGACCTCAAAACTGCTCACCACAAGATGCGACTAGACTCATTTTGCGCTCTGGTCTAAGTTGCTCAGGTCGTCACCAACCGGAAGGAGGTCAGGACAATGGCAGACCAAGAGAGCGAACTGGAGTTGGAACTCGAGGACGAATTCCACGAGGGTGAACTCGAAGGCGAAGATGAGGCAGGCTTGGAGGGCGAAGGCTGGCTAAGCGCCCTGGGCAACGTCGCCGGCAGCCTGCTCGGCGAAAGCGAAGACGAGCTCGAAGCCGAACTTGAGGACGAGGGCGAAGCCGAGGACGAGCTTGAGGACGAAGCGGGAGAGGGCGAAGGCTGGCTGGGCGCTCTAGGCAACGTTGCCGGCAGCCTGCTCGGCGAAAGCGAAGACGAGCTCGAAGCCGAAGACGAACTGGAGGACGAAACCGAGCAGTTCTCCTTCGGAAGCTTCTTCAAGAAAGCTCTTCCCATTCTCAAGAGTGTCGCCAAAGTGGCGGCGCCGATTGTGGGCACGGCGATCGGCGGTCCGCTCGGCGGCAAGCTGGGCTCGATGGCTGCCGGGGCTCTGGGCGAAGGAGAATACGAAGACGAACTGGAGTCTGAGTCCGAGGACGAGTCGGAAGCCGAAGTGGCCAATGAGATTGCCTCTCACGAGCTGACGCACAATGAAGCGCTGGCCGAAATGATGGCGGAAGCTGCGTCCAACGAAGCGCAAGAGGGCGAAGCGGAAGCCATGGCCGGGGCCTCCGTCGTTACTGTGATCTCGCCCCGTGACCGCCGGGCTTTGCGGCGCATCCTGCCGCATCTCATGCGGGGCACGGCCATCCTCACTCGCATTCTCCGCCGCCGCCGCAGCACTCGGGCGGGGGTCCGGGCAGTGCCCACCATCATGCGCCGCACGGTCAAGAGCCTGAAGCGGCAAGCCTCCAAAGGAATACGCATCACTCGCCGGCGTGCGGGACGCACTGCCGCTCGACAGATTCGGCGCGTGCTCGGCAACCCCAAGGCTTGCGCGCACGCGATCCGGCGCAACCTGAAGGTCAGCCGCGCGTACAAGCGTCCGCGCCGTATCCGCCGCCGTTTCTCGGCGCGCCGGCGTCGTCGCAGCTCGTTGGTTTAGACATGCGCTAGTCGCTCGCTAAGCTCGACGGTCAGTAAAGTTCGACCACTTTTCGCAGGAGGATTCATCATGGCATACGAGTTCGAAAGTGAACTGGAAGCCCTGCCTGAACTCGAAGACGAGCTCGAAGGCGAGCTTGAGGACGAGATGGAGGGTGAACTGGAAGATGAGATGGAGGACGAGGCCGGCCTGGAAGGCGAAGGCTGGCTGGGCACCCTCGGCAACATCGCCGGCAGTCTGCTCGGCGAGAGCGAAGACGAGTACGAAGGCGAATACGAGGGCGAAGAGGAATACGAGGACGAGATCAGCCCCGTCCGCAAGATCTATCCAGACGCCATGATGGAGCACCTGGGCGAACTGGCGGCAGAGTCCGAGAGCGAAGACGAGGCCGCCGAGCACTTCTTGCCTCTGGTCGGAATGGCTGCCAGTAAGCTTCTTCCGGTGGTGGCCAAAGCGGTCGCTCCCATGGCGAAGAAAGCCCTTCCCCATATTGCCAAAGCGCTGACCCGAGCCACGCCTCGGTTGACGCGGGGAATTGGGAAAGTGGCGAGAGCGCTTCACCGCAATCCCCAGACGCGGCACTTGCTCCGCGCCGTGCCTGGCATCGCACGGCGTACCGTGGGCAGCATCGCTCACCGGGCGGCGCGGGGAGGCCGCATCACGCCACGCACCGCCGTCCGAACTCTGGTGAAGCAGACACGCCGCGTGCTGGGCACTCCGCGTCACCGGATCCAGGCGCTTCGCCGCCATCATCATCTGGAGCGCAGATTCCACCGGCGCATCGGACACGGCATGGCCCGTCCGCACTGGCGCTACGGCCGGTACCGCGGCCGTGGTTGGAGAGTTCGCGGTGGGGCGGCGCCAGGGTATGCCGCGCCACGGGGCGCATCGGGAGTGTATCGGCCGGTCGCGGGCGCTCCCGCGGTTGGCGGCCGTCCGGTGCGGTATGGACGGACCGTGGGCGGACAATGCAGTTGTCCCCCTTGCCCGACCTGCGGAAAAGCCCCAGGGGCGCAAGCAACTCCGGCTCCCGCATACTGCCGTTGCTGTGGGCAAGTATTGAGATAAGAAGTCAACAAACGCTCCTTAAGGGATGAAACGATGTCGACGCTGCCCGAAACGCTGCCGGAAACATTCACGCGGGTGGAACGGCCTCCGCGCAAACGGCCTCAAGCCGTTGCTGCACCGGCCCCCGTGTTGTTGCCTTGGCTGCGGGCACAATCGATCAATGTAACCCGCCACGCGGCCGCGCTCCGCCCCTTCAAACGGGAGGAGTTCGGCTCCGGCGCGGCGGCACCCTCGGAAGGTCACATTCAAGTCGTCAACCAACTGATTACGAAGTTGCGCCGTGGCCTGCTGAAGATGTCGGAGAAAGTTCACGACTCGATTGCGTCGGCCAGCAAAAAACCAAGTTCACCCAGATTGCAGAGGGTGGTAACGCGCAAGGACCGGGCTCACCGTTGGGTGCAAGGAATCGAGAAGATCTGGGATTTTTACTTCGAGCTGTTCGGCCAGCGTCAAGGGAAATACGGGGATTGGCTGCTGAGCTGCGACCGGATCGCAATGGATTGTTATCAGGCCGCATACACGGGGTTGGGTGTGGCAAGGTCCGTCCCGGCGCCGCCGCCGTTCTGCTACATGAAGACGGGCTTCGCGCCGGCCACCATCCGGCGGGGCATTCGCATGCGGAGATTGGGCAAACAGCTCAATCCTTTTCCGCTGGTGCAGTTGCCCTACCACCGTCTCGTGAATCCCTGGACGCTGGGTGCGGTGATGCACGAGGTCAGCCACAATTTGCAGAGCGATCTCGGGCTGAACAAGGACGTGCCGCGCCAAGTCGGGCTGCGGCTGCTCGAGGCCGGCATGGGGCGTTTCGTCTCCTCTGTCTGGGTGCGCTGGAACCGCGAAATGTTCGCCGACATGAGCGCGCTGCTTTTGGGCGGGCCTGAGGTTGTCGGTTCGTTGATGGATGTGATCGGCCGAGCGCCAGCGGCGGTGTTTGGATTCAGCCGGAGGGGAGTGCACCCCACGCCCTACCTGCGGCTGCTCATCAGCACGGAGATGTTGCGCCGCATGGGTTTCGAGACGGAAGCGAAGCAATACGCGCGGGCGTGGACGCGAATCTATCCCAACCCGCGGGCCGGCACAATTCCGGCAAAGATGCTCGCGACTTTTCCCAAGGCATGCGCCCTGGCGGTTGACACCATGTGCTTTCGGCCTTTTCCATCGCTGGGAAACAAAAGTTTGTCGCAAGTGATCCGCTTTGAGAAAAAGGACCAGAAGATGATTGAAGAGTCGGCGAGGCGAATCGCGGCGGGGGTGGACCCCGGAATCATCCCGGAGCGGTTCCTGATTAGCGCGGCGCGCTTTGCATTGAACCACCGCATGGCCCGCCCGGGAGTGATCACCGAGAACTTCTACAAGGAACTGGTCAGGAGATAGCCGTGGCGTTGGAAGCGACATTTCGGGATTTGTCAGTTTGTCTCCAGCAACTGCATGACGCGCTGAATGCGCTGCAGGTTACGCTGGGAGACAAACCGCCCGACGGCGAATCGGCCCTGGCGGACGGCGTGGAAACCGCGGTGCTCGACATGATGGGAACACTGCACGAAGCCCAGAAAGCGGCGCTGGATGCGCGCAGGGCCGTGGGACATCCCGTGGATCTGGATCGGGCGCGGCGCGCGCTGACGATTTGCCAGCAGCGCTTTCACCAGATCGAGCAGCAGTCTGCCGCCGATCTGATGTCGTACGACAAGCTGAGAGAATTGGCCCGTTTGGGCAATGAGCGCCGCCGGGGCTGGCTTCCCTGGGCCAACAGCGTGAAGCAGGGCATCGAGGAATGCCGCCAGCCGCAGGAGGCCGTCAGTCTGGCCCTGGCAAGCTGCTGGCAGGAGTTGGCCGAGCGCCTGGGAACCATGAGCATCTCTATGCAGTCTACCAACGTGGGCCAGCAGATCACGCTGTCTCGACCTAGAGCTAGAGATGAGGATCTGGAAGCGGAGGGAGTTACTTGAGCCGCCGCGCATTTGGGCGTCAAATTGGCGTATCGGGCAACCGGCGCCGCGAATCAACCACCGGGTGAAGAAGAGACCGGAACAGAGAATGACCGTGGCGGAAGGAGACAAACCATGCCTCTAACAGTGACAGATTGCACCGTAACCAATAACTCGATCACGATTACTTTCTCTGATCCCGTAAACGTCAAGACGGGAGGGGCGACGTGGGCGCACAGTGCGTTGAATCCAGCCAACTATACGATTTTCGATCCCGGCTCGCCGGATTTCAATGCGCAGCCGCCGAAGGCGATAACCACGGCGGTCCTCTCCGCCATTACCCCACCCGCCGCCGGTCCGGGCAACACCACCGTTACGTTTACCTTCACAAATGCATTTGAATTCCAAAACGGCGATTGGGTCAACATCGTGGTCCAGAATGTGTGGGGATTGCCGGAAAGCAGCGGTCAGAGCCCGGCGCAGCTTGACGGCAACTTTGCCATGATCGCTCGCCAAGTGGCGGGAACGGGACCGGTCGCGAGAATTACCCGCGACGTAGAGGATGCGATTGCCTATCCTATTCTTACCGAGGAGGTAGGCTATCCGCCTTCGGTCACCTCCCGGCCCGGCATAGGCGGAGGCGGGCGTCCTTCTGGCGGTGGCGCCGGACAGGGACTGGGGCAGATCGCGTCGCAAGCCATCGCCGGTGCTTTGGGATGGAAGCCAAACGCCGCCGATGCAAAAGGGTTCGTCGGGGCGCTCACCCAGTCTTTCAGCCTTACCGAGGTCGAAGGCCGCATCGAGTCGAAGTGGAACCCACGTACCTACACGGTGCAAACCGACCTGGCCGGCGCAATCTCAGGCGCACAGGCCAGCCTCTACACTCGGGCCAAGGTTGCTCAGGACAATTGCTTGCCTTTGCTGGATGGCTTGTATGCGCTCGATCCCACCGCCGATCCTGAGTACGTGACGGCCCTGCGGGACATGGCGAAGAGCCAGATCGTTGAGATCGTCAAGCAATTCGGCGTGGTTCCGCCTTCCATTCTGAGGGCAAACACGTATTTCAAGATTTTGCTCGGAAACCAGTCCCTCCGTTTCAGCGAGAAGCCCCGCATCGAAGCCGATCCGGACCTGATCGGCGGCACGCTCGGCTCCATCCGCGATATTTACGGTATCTACTTCCTGGAAAACGGACGGGACAATCTGTTCTCCAATTCCGTTGACGACGAAGCGGACATCACCAATTTTCGCGTGATTTCCGATTACATGACTGGTCTGCTGCAGAGCTGGTTGGCCAATGGCCAATATTTCGTCTTGAGTACGACGCGTCTTCCAGCTTTCCTGGGAACGCAACTGGTTCTGATCTCGCGGCAGCTCGGTGTAATTGCTGAGACGGTCAACGAGTTGCGCTTTGCGCTCGATTCCGTGTTCATCGGGCCCAACGAGCGTCAGACCTTGCTGCTCGAGTTCGAGGACTCCAGCGATCTGCCGGCGATGTATCTGGAAGACGTGCTGACGGAAATTGAAAGCTCGGTCAGTGAAGAGTTGCCACGGCTGATCAAGGACGGTGGCCGCATCGCCATCAACAACAACCTGCTGCCCGTGGTGCAAACGCTGATGAATATGGTTCAGGGAGCGCAAGATCCCCTGAACCTGGATGCACTGCCAGACGGCTTCAAGACGGCGCGCGTGAGGCACGCGCTGGACGATCTGAGCGATCAGTTGACCCAGCTATTCACGTTGGGCCAGCAGGTCGGCATGGACATACCGGGCCGGCGGGCAATGCAGGCAGTTCAGCAGTAAACCGGCAAGACCTGGCATGGCAGCGCTGGTGAGGGTACTGAGCAGTATGGCGAGACCAACAGCAGAAGCGTTCACGTGCGTGAGCGCGCCGAACTAGGAGGCGCATCGATGTCTACAGAAAAAGACTATCAGGGCTTATATGACCGCATAGCGGCACTTCGGGAACAGGTGGCGAGCCAGCTTTCCGCCGACCTCGTCTCCAACCCGCAACTGGCCGATGCGATCACCAAGCAGATTGATGACATGCTGGCCTCCGCGGTGGATGCCGACACCAAGACTCCGCCGCCACCGGATAAAGGTCTGGCCGCACTGGCTGGCGTAGGCCCCGAAGCCGCGAAGGATTTCGGTACGACGCGTGTTCCACCCGGGGTCGAACCTTACGACGAGACCATCACCTCCGAACGCATCATGGCCGTCGGAGATATGTACTATCTCTGGCAGCATGAAAAGATCGGCGTCTTCCGTGCGGTGCAAAAGCTGCAAGAGTTGTTCAAGGCCGGCACCGTGCGGCTCTCCGCCGGACCGGGCGCCTTCGCTCTCTACCAGTTCGATCGCCGGGACGTGCTGCGCTATACCAAGGGCGATCGCTTGTCGGCGTACCGGCGGATTTTCGGATACGGCGGCGCGCCGGCCCCGACGGGCTCGCGCGCGAATACCGATTTTCACAAGCTCTTCACCCACTTTGTCCACCAGGTCACTTTGTTCTGGCGCGTCAAGCGCATTTCAGACGTGATCCGCGAACGCGCCTACGATCCGAGTTTCGGCTCGGTCGCCATCGTGCGGCGCGCCGGTCTCGACCTGCGCAACAACCTCAAATGGCTGTCGTTCGGCCACTTGAACGTCCTGCGCGTCGAGGTGATGCAATTGCTCGAGGAGGCGTTCAAGATCCTGGACTCCGACGATGTCAAGCGGCTGTTTGGCGCCGACAACGCTTGGGATGTGGTGGAAGAAGTATTGATCCGCTACTTCAACGAGCGCCTGGTCACTTCGCCACGGCAGCGCATGGGGGTTACCGGGCGCGAGGTCCTGCGCTGGCTGGCGCAACCGCATATTTTGCAGACGACGAGGGCGCAATTCGAAACGCTGCTGCTCGAAATCGCCGAGCAGTCCGAAGAATGGCTCACCAGCGCGCAGGCCATGGGCGTCAGCAAGCGCACCGGATCGCATCGCGTATTGCCTTGGGACCAGACTCAACCGACGCCAGTAAAGGCAAACGGCCGGCAAACAGCGGGAGTTTCTCCGCGACGCGAGCCGGCGCGAGAATTCGAGTTTGAAGTCTGACCCGGAGACGCTCTGTCCCAGCGCGAGCCGTTTAGGTTCGCGCTGGGCTGGATGCGAGCCGTGTCCGAAGTGCGTGGCGCACTCAGTGCTCCCCTATCCGAAGGCCGGATGACACATGAACCCTTCGCGCGCTCTCAAGTATGCACGGGCCCACCGCGCGCGTTTTGTCGCGGAGCTTAAAGATTTCCTCCGCTTTCCCACCGTCAGTTCCCAGCCTGAACATGCGAATGATTTGAAAAGGTGCGCTCGCTGGCTGGCCCACCACTTACAGCACATCGGCCTGGAGCGGGTCAGAGTAATTCCGACGCGGGGCCACCCCATCGTCTGCGCCGCATTGCAGCGGATGCCGGCGCGTCCCACGGTTCTGATCTATGGGCATTATGATGTTCTGCCGGGGGAGCCCATCCGCGAATGGCGGACGCCGCCGTTCATTCCGACGCTCAAGGACGACAATCTCCACGCCCGTGGCGCCAGTGACGACAAGGGCCAACTCTTCTCCCACATCAAAGCGATCCAGTCCTACTTGAGCACCGGGCGCGCACTGCCGGTCAACGTGAAGTGTATCTTTGAAGGCGAAGAGGAGATTGGCAGCCCGCACTTAACGCCGTTCATTGCCCGGAACCGGCGCGCACTCCGCGCGGATGTTGCCGTCATCTCCGATACTCGTATGCTCGCTTCCGATCGCCCGGCGATCAGTTATGCGCAGAGGGGCGGCTTGCGGGCTGAACTGGAAGTTAAAGGCCCTCCGCATGAGTTGCATTCCGGTAATTTCGGGGGTGCGGTTCACAATCCACTGCAGGCCCTTTGCGAGATGATTGCCCGCCTGCACGATGTTCACGGGCACGTGGCCATCCCCGGCTTTTACGACCACGTGCGGCGCTGGAGCGAAGCCGAGCGCGCTTTCATGGCGCGCACCGGCCCCGCCGACGAGCAGATCCTGCAGGACGCAAAGGTCGAACGCGGATGGGGAGAATCGGGCTTCAGTCTCTACGAACGCACCACCATTCGCCCGGCGCTGACTGTGAATGGAATTGTAGGCGGACATCATGGTCCTGGCGTCAAGGGCATCATCCCGGCACATGCCATTGCCAAACTCAGCTTTCGGTTGGTCCCTGACCAGGACCCGCAAAAAATAGCGCAGCTCTTTCGCGACCACATCGCGCGCATTACTCCACCGGCCGTGCGTTCCTCGGTGCGCACGTTCTCTGCCGTCGAACCTGCTCTCGTTGACCGTAATCACCCCGCCGTGCGGGCAGCCGCTTTTGCCTATAAGAAAGGCTTTGGATCGCTGCCCGTCTTCGTGCGTTCGGGCGGCTCCATCCCCGTGGTGAACACTTTTCAGGAGATCCTCGGAATTCCCGCGGTGCTCATGGGTTTCGGCCTGCCCGACGACCATATTCACGGCCCGAATGAGAAATTTCACCTGCCCAACTTCTACAAAGCGATTGCCACCAGCATTTGGTACCTGGCGGTGGCCGCGAAGCTGCGCGGCGCGCAACCGCGGCAAAAGCGGGCGGAATGGCGAAACCCATGATCGTCGATTGTCACTGCCACGCCGGGAAAGGCGACCGCATGACCGCCCCGTGGAACACGGTCGCGCCCATCAAAGCCTATTTGCGCCGGGCCCGCGCCGCAGGCATCGACAAGACGATCGTCATTCCGCCCTTCCACAGCAACTACGGCGAAGCGAATGCTCAGCTGGGCCGCCTTGTAGCGCGATACCCGGACCGGCTGGTGGGATTCGCTTTCGTTCATGCCACCCGTGATGCTGGGCGAATCTCTGAGATGGTGGGGCGCGCCGTCAAGCAATGGCGGTTTCGTGGCATCAAAGTGCACGGCTTTGACGCCATGCCCACCCGTGAAGTCTGTGAGGCGGCAAGAGCGTTTCGCTTGCCCATGCTCGTGGATGTCGTGAGCCGTCCCGAAGTTGTGGACATGCTGGCCCCGCAATACCCGGACGTGAATTTCATAATTCCCCATCTCGGCAGCTTCACCGACGATTGGAAGGCCCATCAGCAGGTGATCTATCAAATTGCGCGTTACCCTAACGTCTATGCGGACACGTCCGCCGTCCGGCAGTTTGATTACCTGGTGCAAGCCATCAAGCGGGCTGGACCTCGCAAGTTGCTGTTTGGCTCGGATGGACCCTGGACGCATCCCGGCTTGGAACTTCACAAGATTCGTTTACTGGGCTTACCACCCGATCGGCAGGCCATGGTTTTAGGCGGAAACGCGTTGCGGCTGCTGCGCCGCTCTCCGGTTGACCGGGAGGCGTCGGAAATCACGCGCCGTAAGCATCGCACACGCTACGAATCATCTCTATCCGAGGCGACCGCGCCCAGCTCGCGCGACCCCTTGCCGCTTGTGCCCGAATCGGAGTACCACCTTTGAGCTCAGTTCCGGAGCGGGTCTCACCGCAGACCTGACGGCCCGCGACGCTCCGACGCGAGCACGCCCGACTCCAGCAGTTGCGCCACCATGGCCGCGCGCGAGCCCACACCCAGCTTGGCAAATATGCGGCGCAGATGCGTGCACACGGTCCAGGAGCTGATGTTCAGCACATCCGCAATCACCTTGTTCGGGTGTCCCTTGGCCACCATGCGGACAATTTCCTGTTCGCGCGGGCTTAGCTGGACCCGGCTGCGGTCACGCCGCGGCATGCGCACCAGCAGATACCGATGGCCGTCCACATCCGTATCCACCAGAACTTCTTCCGGGGAAGCACTGGAGCCATAAGGTCCCGCGGACACCTCGGCGCTTCTTGCCTGAATGAGCACGACGAGTGTGCGAATGATTTCCTCCACCGGTGGCGTGGCAGTTTCGGGAGCGGTTTCTATGGCAGCAAGGGCTGGGCCGGCGCGCATGGTTCTTTCTCCATCTACAAGATGCGGGGACCATGGTTCCGAATACGGGGCACAAGCATTCACCCTGCATGGCTTCTCTGCAGAGTGTTCCTGGAAACGACTTCAGTTGGGAAAAAGACCCGAGAGTTAGGAAAAAGTATACCTGACAATAAGCCAAAACCAGTCGCTTTTTCAAGCGACACGCAAATCGGTTAGCCTTTGCAGGGCTTGCTTCTCGGCTGGCTTCAAGAGATGTGCTCGGAAGCCATCGCCGCCTCACCACACCCTGCAAGCCTTTGCCGGCGCCATCGGCTGCCCCGCCCTGCAACCAAACGCCTTCCCGAACTCCGGCATGTTCACTAGAACTCCATTCGCCCGGAAGCGGTCCGGGGAATGCGGATCGGTCGTCGCTACCAGCCGTTCCAGCTCCGGACGCCACTCGGAGCACCAATCCTGCGCGAATCCCAGGAAAAGCTGCTGCACCGGCGTATAGCCATCG
>Ga0074046_10003573_pt1 | contig 12959 bp, 12 predicted proteins | sample BogForMeECP23OM3_FD_94441 | JGI IMG/M metagenome (GOLD analysis project Ga0074046, IMG submission 94441) | Bog forest soil microbial communities from Calvert Island, British Columbia, Canada - Bog Forest MetaG ECP23OM3 | ecosystem: Environmental > Terrestrial > Soil > Wetlands ...
GGACGTGATTTGGGAATTGAACGCCCTGATCGGCGCCGGCGAGGGCTGCGGAATTGAGCGGGTACGCTTTGGGTCGGCCCCGCGTTTCACCCGCTCGTTCTATGGAGTGCCGGTTTAACCGTGTCCATCTACGCGCCTTAGAAAGTTGCGGGGCGATTGAACCGGTCGGGCTCAAATCGAGCCGGAATGATTATGCACAACGGTCAGGGCCGGCGATGCCTATGATACGCCGCCATAGCACCCCCATGCCCGTTTTGCATCTAATTATGGTAAACTGCGACATTGAATTGGCACGTCTCCGACATGCCGTTTTTTGCTACTGAGCCAGACTTTGTTAAGTCTATCTCAGTAGGAATCTATAGCGGCTTGAGTCGCAATTAATTCAAATACCAAAATTCTTTTGATATTCGCGGTCTAATTTCAGTCCCTCTATGTCGCTCGTCTTCTCGCCCCGAGCGGACTTGATCTGGTCCGTGTTTCTCTTTACAACGGCGCGCCTGGTAGCGTAAGCCTGGGCGGTTTCTTCGGTGATCTTTCCCTGTTCATAGAGGCGCGAGATGCTGGCGTCGAATGTGGTCCATCCAAAAGGTTCGGCCTGCTCCATCATCTCATAGAAGGTCTTCCCTTCGGCTTCGCCGTGAACGATGGCTTCCTGGACTCTAAGGCTGTTGCCCATTATTTCGAAGGCGGGGACGCGCCCCCCGCCGATCCTGGGGAGCAGCCTCTGCGAAATTATCCATTTCATCGCATCGGCCAGACGAATTCGGACGAGCCGTTCCTCATCGAGTTCGAACATACCGATGATGCGATTTACGCTCTGGCCCGCATCCGTCGTGTGCAGGGTGCTCAAAACGAGGTGGCCGGTCTCGGCGGCGCTCAGTCCGATTTCCACCGTCTCACGGTCCCGCATTTCACCGACGAGTATAACCTTTGGCGCTTGCCGCAGCGCGGCCCGGAGCCCGTTTGCAAACGTATCGAAATCCAGGCCCAGCTCGCGCTGGTTGAAGGTAGCCCTGAGGTGCTGGTGGACGAATTCGACAGGGTCCTCAAGCGTTACCACGTGATAAGGGTGGCGGGCATTGACCTCGTTCAAAATCGTCGCAAGGGTCGTCGATTTTCCGCTGCCGGTCGCACCGGTCACGAAAGCCATTCCGAACTTTTCGTCAGCTATCTTCTTCAGGATCGGAGGCAATTCCAGGTCGTCTACCGAAGGTATTTTGGTTGGAAGCTGCCTCATGGCGATCGAGTAGGTGCCGCGCTGAGAGAATATGTTGACGCGGAATCGCGCCCGACCGGGGAGGTGGTAGGAAATGTCGCATGACCCCGTGGTGAGGATGTGTTGGATCCCCCGACGGTCGTTGCCGGCAAGGTTCAGGGCTATAGTTTCAGTGTGAAAGGGCGTTAGCATCCGGATGCCAAAATCCATGTATGCGGGCTTGAGCAGACCGTCAACCTCGACCTGGGGGGGCTTGCCCACCGTGAAATTGATGTCGGAGGCGTTGGGGTTTTCATCCAGAATGTGCAGAAGAAACTCGTCCAGCTCTGCCCGTCTCATAATCGTCCTTTCGTTCCAACCATTCACCAAGAGCGCAGATGGGCCTACACCTCGGTAAAATCCGGGGGAGACTCTGTCAGCCAGGTCCGGAATTTCTCCTTGTCCACGCACTTCATGTAGGCTTCAGTGGGGCTGATTCTACCAGCCTTGAGGTGAGTGGCTATTGCGTCATCCAGGGTCTGCATTCCGTATTTCCTTCCGGTCTGAAGCGCCGATTGGATCTGATGGGTTTTGGATTCGCGAATCATCGCCCGCACCGCTTGGGTTGCTATCAATATTTCCACGACCGCAATGCGCCCCTTTACGTCGATGCGTTTGAAAAGGGCCTGGGAAAGTACAGCCCGGATGCCGTCGGCCAGGGTGGAGCGAATCTGCGCCTGCTCGCCCACCGGGAATACCTCGATTATGCGGTCGATCGTTTTGGCCGCGCTTTGCGTGTGTAGCGTAGAAAAAACAAGATGGCCGGTCGCAGCGGCCTCAATCGCCAGGCGTATGGTCTCCAGGTCACGCATTTCTCCCACCAGGATAATGTCGGGGTCCTCGCGCAGAGAGGCCCTCAGCGCGGCTGAAAAAGTTCGTGTATGAGTGCCGACCTCCCGGTGGTTTACAATGCAGTTCTTACTCGTATGTACAAACTCTATGGGGTCTTCGATGGTGATTATGTGATCTTTTCTCTTGCGGTTCACCTCGTCGATTATCGCCGCGAGCGTTGTAGACTTGCCGCTTCCGGTCGGACCCGTCACAATGACGATGCCTCGAGGCAGAAGGGCCAGCCGACTTATTACAGGGGGGAGGCCAAGCTGCTCGACTGTGAGAATTTCGTTCGGAATCTCGCGAAACACCGCTCCGATCCCGTTTTTTTGCATGAAGAAATTCACCCTGTAACGGGCAAGCCCTGGAATTTCATATCCGAAATCGAGGTCTCCGGTTTCCTCGAATACCTTGATCTTATCTTCCGGGGTGATCTCGTAGAGCATCGAGCGCAGTTCGTTGTCGTCCAGAACTCTATATTTTATGCGCTCCAGGTCGCCTCGAATCCTCAAAACCGGCTGCTGCCCCGAAACAAGATGTACGTCGGAGGCTTTTTGTTCGTTCATCAGTTTGAAAAAGGCATCTATTTTAGCCATTGACCCTCCCTGGAGAGCTGTGCCTGATTGAGGCTTACGCTGGAATGACCCTTGAGTATCCGCTTCCTCTCGAGAATTCGACGCCTGGTGCAGCAGATCGTTCCATTCCAGACCTTACGGTTAAGCAACAATTGTGCCGCTCGGACACGAGTCGGGGATCGGATGTCCAAAACAGATCTCGAGAAGATATCGACCATTCGCTCCGACTATAACTCCACCGCTATCCAATGCCTGTGCCGGTCGTCCAGGCGAGTAAGGCCCGCTTTTGAGGCCGCATCCAGCGCCTGCCTGAACTCGGCGGAAGTGATTCTGCGGTTTATCGCCCTGTTTGAGAGAGCCCTGCCGCAGGGGTGGTACTGGTCCATAATGTTGATGTAGGTCTGGGCCGAGATCCGTTTGGCTATGAAATCGACAATTTCAGCCGTTCCGGCAAGGCCGTTTGGCATTACGAGATGCCTCACCAGCACGCCCCTTTGAGCCAGCCCGCTCCCATCCAAAACCAGGTCACCCACCTGCCTGTGCATCTCCCACAGGGCCTGACGCGCCCGCTCGGGGTAGTCCGGCGCGTTGCATAGCTCCCGCGCTGCCCCGGAGTCCCAGAATTTGAAATCCGGCATATAAATATCGACAATTCCGTCCAAAAGCTTTAACGCCGAAATTCGCTCATATCCGCCGCAATTATAGACAAGCGGAACATGCAGCCCCTTTTCGACAGCTATGGGAAGCGCCTCGAGAATCGGCTGAATCACATGAGACGGGGTGACAAAATTTATGTTGTGGCAGCCATTTTTTTGCAGAATGAGCATGATTTCGGCCAGATATTCCGGACCAACCGGCTTTCCCTCGCCGCCGTGGCTTATGTCGAAGTTCTGGCAGAAATCACACAAAAGGTTGCAGTGCGAGAAAAAAATAGTCCCCGAGCCACTCCTGCCCACAAGGGGCCGCTCCTCGCCGTAATGCGGCCCGTAGCTGGCCACCACTGCAGATTTGCCCGTCCTGCAAAAGCCTGTCTCACCGGCCATCCTGTCCACCCTGCACATACGCGGACACAGGGTGCACCTCTTCATCCATCCGGAGGCGCGCCTCAGTGCTTCTTTCAGCCGCCCGCTCCGATATGCTTTGATATACGAAGCGCTCATCCTGTATTTCCCCCGCAAATGGCTCCCGGGGTCTTCCGCCCGGCGATACAAAGAAGGCGCCCCGCTGACAGCCCAACGCGATTGAGAGACACCTCGAGCGGGGCGCCTTCCGCGCTACGCGGGATACATCGCCAAGGGGTGCGCAATAGAAATGATATTCTTCTGCTTAGTGTTGTATATAGTCTCTCATACGAGAGTGAAGAGTGAAAATTTCACCCTTCTAACTTCACCCTTCACACTTCAGGGTACGCCTCCGCGCTACCCCTCGATTTCCTTCCCATGACAAAAATACCTTTAATGTCAAAAAATGCGAACAGAAACTTCGCTGGGCCTTAAGTCTCTCTTACGAGGATAATTGAGCAAACCTGCCTGTTTTTTGAGGATGAAAATGAGTCGGCTTGATTCTTCGGCAAACGTGAACCGCCGGTAGGCTGAGCACACAGCCCAGCGCCGCGCACGGCCCCAACCAAACGATTTCACGTTCCACGAGATGTGGAGATTCGCAGGAGGAGCAGGAAGAGGTTTTCTTAAATATTCTCATCAAGCTTCGTTGTGAGGTGAGTTCTTGACATTTTGTCAAGAAATTGCCTGGCAGCAGCACAGTAAAAGCATTGACAATTGCCTCCTCCATTGCTTCGTAAGGATATGCAACTGTTCTTTCCACCTCGGCCTGTCCGGCAATTTTGCGGGGTAGATTTCCGCCCGATCCGTCCAAATAATTCAGAGAGGATTTTATTTGTCCTGGTAAAGGACCAGGAAACTTCTTCTCCTCAATCAGATCCCCTCCCGCATCATCACCAAACTGAACTACCTCAATTCGAGCGCCGGTGAAAAACTGCTCGGGATTTTCATTTTGGATTTTTTAAATGAGCTTTAGTAGAATTCTTAAAAGGAAGGATGAGCGCCATGGCGGAGACGGCAAAAAAGAAGGCCACCTACGAAGACCCGTACAGTGTCCCGGAGAACATGACCGGCGAAATCATCGCCGGGAAGCTCGTTTTCTCCTCGGGCGATTTATTGATCAATATGGCTTCCGGCCTCCAGATCGAGGATACTCCGTTTCAACTCGGCAGGCACGGGGACCTTCCGATTGTTTCGGTAATCATAGGTAACCAGTACCCCATCGCCTTCGGCGGCAATCTTTGAGAGCCGGTGACTGGCCACACTGTACTTCATCGTCAACCGGTCCGGGCCAATGTCTGATACGGATGCCCCGACCGAGATCAGGTCGGGATAGCTCAGGGGGGCGAGAAACCTGCACTGAGTTGAGGCAAGGATGGGACCGATTCCGGTCTTGTCCATGAATTCCCAGATTTTTATCCGGTCGAAATAGGCGATACGAGCGTTTTCGAAATACCGGAAGTAGGCGACATTGTTCAAGTGTTTGAGCGCGTCCATGTCCCCCCATGTCAGGGGGAACTCCACTATGACCGGAAATCCTTCAAGCAGTTTCTCTTCCATTTGCGCCTTCGTCAGGAGTAAAGAGTGTCGATCAAGCAGACAGTGGCTTCCGCGAATAGGAACTCTCTAATACCTCGAAACATAGACAGGGTGTAATACATTACTACTTATTCCCTGCGTGGTTGCACAAAGCAATTATGCTCTTCGGCCAAAGCAGCCTAAGAATTTAACCGGCTTTCCGATTGGCTTTTTTAAATGACCTTTAGTAGAATTCTTAAAAAGAAAGAGGAGCGCTATGGCGGAATTCGACCCCGGAATGCGCCTCGGGATTCGTCGTCAAGGTGAGGCATTATTCGCGATGATAGTGGGAACGGTTCGGCCGCGGGCTTGAAATTGTTGCTCGAACTGCGCAGTTGCTCAAAATTGCCCTACATCGAAAGGATTTCAACAATGACCGAACAAGAGAAAATCGAAGAAATAAAACAGCGCGCAAGGAAGAATTTTTCTCTGGGGTACAATTGCACCGAGTGTGTTACCGAAGCAGTTTTATCCCTGATCGACACCGGGCTGCCTCCCGAGGTAAAAAAACTTGCAACGGGCTTCGGCGGTGGAATCGGGCTTTACGGCGACACGTGCGGAGCGCTTGTCGGGGCGGTCATGGCGGTCAGCGCAGTCCACGGAAGAAGCTCTCTTCCGGAGGGTGAAGGCAAAGAGGTCACGATGAAAGCCAAGGAGCAACTCTACGGCAAGCCCGGCCTCTACAGACTGTTTAACCAGATTCCGAATCGGTTCAAGGCGCGCAACGGCGAAACCCTGTGCAGAAAGTTGACAGCCAAGTGGCAGGAAACCTGGCTCAGCCGGGATCATGCCTTGTTTTGTCGGGAAATCATCACGGACGCGGCGGGAATTGCGGCGGAGCTGATATTGTCGGACAAGGACGAGAGCGCGTCGAAGCCGTTTGGCGAAAACGTGGAAAATCTCAAGGAATAGCGGGCTCGTGTTGCCATGCGTACAAAAGATGTGTGGGGGAGAGTACCTGGTACCTCCCCTCACCCGGGAATAACGTAAGCACCAGACAAATCAGCCTCGCTTGCCGGAAATGACTCCGGCTACTTCAGGCAAGCCCCAACCGCTTTCAGGCAAGCCTCGTAGTCGGGTTCCTTCCTGATTTCGCTTACGATCTCGATATGCCTGATCGTGTTGTCTCTGTCGATCACGAAAACGGCCCTCGCCAGCAGACGGAGATCCTTGATCAGTACTCCGTAGGCCAAACCGAAATTTGCGTCCATGTGGTCGGACAAGGTCGTCACATGTGAGACCCCCGCGGCGCCGCACCACCTTTTCTGGGCAAAGGGAAGGTCCATGCTGATGGTGAGCACGGCTACATCATCTCCCAATTTCCCTGCTTCCACGTTGAAGCGGCGCGTTTCGACATCACAGACCGGAGTGTCCAGAGAGGGCACCGCCGAAATGACCACTACCCTGCCTTTATAGGCAGAAAGTCCGGTCCTGGCGAGACTGTTATCCACCACGGTGAAATCCGGGGCTTTATCGCCCACCTTCAATGCGTTTCCCACCAGCGTGAGCGGGTTTCCGGCCATAGTCACGGTTCTTTCCATGATTTGTCTCCCTGTAGTTGAGTAATTTAGCAGATCTGCAGCGTGAAATGTTCAGGAAGTGCATTTAAGCAGATGGGGACCCGGAGTCAAGACCGCACCGGTCAGTTTTCGCGGAGCCGTTTCGAAAAGTCGAGGAAGTGGCGAGAGAGGTTGTCGCCACAAATGAACTCGCGAAAGAAATCGAGTTACATCGCGGGTCCAATAACCAGCGAACCGGTGCGGTGCGAACCGGGTCGGTGCGAACCAGGCCGGACCGGGTCCGACCCCTTTTGCTCCTTTTGCTCGTTTTTGCCTCTGAGCGTAGCCTGGTATTACTCATAAATTGCAGTCCTCAAAAGGCTGGAACACTTGAAAGTCATTGCTTGCCTGGTGGGCTACTCAAGAAGATCAAGAAGTTCCTCGTCAGAAACATTGGAAATGTCGGTCCCTATCTCCCGGCGAAATTCACGAGGGTCGATAATCCTTTCTTTTGGCAGTATTTTGGGCCGATCTCCTATCAGCCCGGATGGAGAGGCCTCGGAGCGAGCCTCGGGAACGCGCAAACGATCCGCTTTTCCAGTATCTTCCGAAGAATCGCCCACCTTTTCAATGAATAAAGACCTTTTCTCTTTTCCGTCCTGAAAACAGACATATTTCAGCAGGACAATTCGACTCTCACAAATATTGAGCAGCACCTTTCGCATACTGTCAGAATACCAGGGAGCAACAAGAAAGACAGATGGAGCAGGGCCGAGCGCAACTCGTCCGGCATAGAGCTTTTGGAGCACGTTCCGATTTTCCTGGTACCAACGCATGCATTTCAGCAAACGCAAATATTCCGTCTCGCGGCCCGAGAAGTTGATGAAAAAGAAGACTGCCTCCCCGTCCTCGTTAGCGGCAACCAGGTCGAAATAGCCGAATTCGTCATTTCCAAGAGCGGCATCCAGGAGGACGCCCCCACTGATAATTTCTCCGATTGCTTCGGAGACAAGCTCAGCCAGTTCCCCGGGGTCATCGATGCAGGCAGGTCTTAACAAAGGGCTCATCAGTTTCTCAAAAGATTTTCGCAGAGTTTGGCAATGGCCCTGGCGGAGCATGAAGTCGACGACCCCAAAAGGGCCAATGGCCTTCCCGATTGCATAGAGATTCGTGCTTCCCGGTCCAGCGGCATGGTGACAACCCGGAGTTCAAGGCCCACGCGAAGGTGCTTGAAAATGGTTTTCTGCAATTTCGAAACATTCTCCAAGACCGTATTGCCGTCTTCACCCTCGCCGAAAACAGCGCCGATAATGTAGCATTTGCAGCCTGAAGAAAGCCTCTTGATCCGGGAATAAGCCCTTGCCATGGAATGGGCCTGATCGTCGATGAGGAAGATTGCCCTGTGGAAACGAGTGAAAATCCCGAGTGCCGCTATACCATCAGGACCCACCGGCCAGTTGATCAAAATCAGGTCGGCTTTTCGAACCTGCTCTTGTGCAAAGATGCGCTCCACGGTTCTTTTGGGAAAGTCCTGCTCCCTTGGCATGGCAGGCGAAATCAGCGTGATTTCGGGCAACCCGCTAAACCCTATGCTTTCAACTTTGTAATCCGGGTGAACCGTATTCCAGGGAGGAAAAGCACCATGCGAAGGGTTCGGATATCCCATGAGATGCCGAACGATGGATCGCTCGAAACCGAAATCAATTATGGTTACGGTCCGATGATTTTTTGCAATTTCCACGGAAAGATTGCAGGCGAAAAAGGATTCGACAGCGGGGGACGGAGACACGCAGCAAAATACCGGAAACAGCAATTGAGAACTCGATGGCGAGGGGGCGGGATGCGGGATTGTTTCCGCCGAATGATCGGGTTCTGTGGAAGAAAGGAACAAAGAGGATATTTCTTCCAACCCCCTTACCGGTCCTTTCCCTTTATGCATCGCCGAAGATTTCACTCCATCGCGGACATCCCTCCAGTGCCTGCTATTCATATTCAAACACGGAATTCGGCCCAGCAGGTCCGGGAATCGTTTTGGGGTTGGCAGGGTCCAAGACCCAGTTTCCATCGATTACATACTTGTACTGATACTTTCCAGGCTGAAGAGGGACACTTTTTTGCCACAGTCCGCGTCCGGAAAGATTGAATAGAGGCTCCTTTTCCGGGTTCCACCTGTTAAAATCCCCCGCAAGGTGCACCGCCCGGGCGCCGGGAGCGAAGCAGGAAAAGAGAACTCCCTCCTTTATCTTTCGGGGCGATTGGGCATCCGGAGAGGGGACCTCGGTATTCTCAAGGAGGTACTCTCCCCGGATGATTTCCTCACTCAAAGACATGTAGTCCCGGCATCCTGCTGATGTGGGCGAATACTCGGTAATAGGTTTTCCAAATCCAATCGACTCTTTCAATTTTACGCTGGTTGATATGATCGAAGTGAAGAGATGCTCGTTGAAATTGCGCTTAACCTCAGTCAGGATTTCTTCGGAAATCCTCAGTCTCCGATCGTAGTTAGTGACCAGGGCGTTCATTACGAGCGAGTGGCCGCATTTCTTGCTCAGCAGATTTATAGTTTCCATCAGATTGCTCAGACCGTGGAGGGAAAAATAGCTTATGTCGATGGGGATAACGACCTCCGATGCAGCCAGCAAGGCATTGAAAGTCAGCAGGCCGAGATTGGGAGGACAGTCGATAACGACAAAATCGTAGTCATCTCCCAGGCCGGAAAGCGCAGATCGCAGGCGGTATTCCCTTCCTTCCTTTCCTGCAAGCTTTTGCTCCGCCGCGCTGAGAATGATTTCAGAAGGAATGAGATCCAGGTGATCGGAAATGGGCTCAGAGACTTGCTGAACCGCAACTCTCTCGCCTTCCGGGGGACAGAGCAGATCGTAAACGCTGGCTTGAAAATCCGACCGGGTCCCAAGAAGTCCGATGGTGCTGTGTCCCTGTGGGTCCAGGTCTACGAGTAATACCCTTTGCTTTTTTTGCGCCAGGCAAGCTGAAAGATTAATTGCAGTAGTTGTCTTTCCACAACCCCCCTTTTGATTGGCAATCGCAACGACACGCATAATGACCTCCTCTGAAGAGATCCGGTGAGCTCTTCTTCAGCTCGCCGGACATGAACCGCAGAGAAATTCTGTCGCTGGGAAAACACGATATGAAGAGAGACCACCGCACAGAGACCTCCCGGATAACTTGAGGGGAAAAATATGACAAATGGGAAGTAAAAAGCAGGTAAGCATACTCAAAGCAGGATGTCAAAAGATATTTGATTCACCCTCATGTCAAAGCGTGTCCCGGGTTTCTCACCCGCCCCAGACCAGCGCGACCAGCCGGACCTGGTCGCCGTCGTCGAGTTCAGCATCCAGTGGTCGCCTCCTCCCGTTAACCAGCGAAAGCATCTTGAGCCGGGACGGAATGCCGAGTTGTTCTATCAGAGCTGCGGACGTGAATCCCGCAGGCACGTCCATCTCCTGCTCCCCGACATACCTCCTGATTATGCCCGCGGGCTTCACGGTGATTCTCACCGATGATCTTCCGGTGTCTCGGTTCAGCATTGCCCACGTCCTCGTTGAACCCAAAAGTGAGGCCGACATCCCTGAGATAAGCGTTTACCTGGAAATCTTCAACCGTCTGGAATCACGATGTGGGAGGCTTGGAGGCGGAGACCATCTCCCCCTCCATTCGCACCGGGCGCAGAGCCGCCTCAAGTCCGGAGAACCAATCAATCCTGCCATACCTTCTGAGCTTGTTCTTCCATTCCGTATTCCCGGAGGGTGGCCTCGCGAGGTATTCCCTTCTCCGGGTCCATGTCCATGAGTTCGTAGAAGCGCTCCTTCATGCCGGAGAAATTTATCTCGATTCCCTTCGGCTCACCGTCACGAGCGGGCTCGAGCATCCTGGGGGTCAACGTGTCGTCCTTCGCGGTGCGGCCGCACCGGTAGTTGATGAGTCGCTTGAGATAGAAGACCCTTCGACCTGCTCTCATCATGTCTTCCACGTCCCAGCCGTATCCGGCTACGGTGTTGAAAAGCTCGACCCATTCGGGTATGGAGACCTCCCTGTCGGCGAGCTCACAAAAACAGGCGCTGTTCTCGATGCCTCCAAGCTCGACGGATCTTACCGCAGCCTCCGGCTTGTGAGTGTCGGTCATGGCGTCAGGCTCGTATTCTACGCCGATTTCCGGGTAATAGCAGGCCCCCATCTCCATGTAGAGCATTGGATCAGCCACGTGGCAGGCTCCTCGCGGGCTGACCGCATAGGTGAGCGCCAGGCCGTGGCCTCCGCCTCTGGGGTCGTGCATGGGTGCTTCGAGGCCCTTGCTTTGGCATGTGTAATCCATGGAACCCTTGCCGATTCTCTGTGCAGCGGCAGCGCTCCCCACGCTGAGCAGTTCACCCAGCATTCCTTCCCGTTTAGCAATCGCCGGCAGGACCCTGTCGATAACCGTTTCCATGTCGCCCCAGCGAAGCTCGACACCGCCGGTATCCTTCAGGGTGAGATGACCTTTTTCAAACGCTTCCATAGCCCAGGCTATGGTTCCACCCGCCGAAATGGTGTCCAGGCCCATGTCATTGCAGATCCTGCCGGCTTTGCATGCCGCCGCAAGATCCTTTGAGCCCAGCAGCGTCCCAAAAGCCGCTATGGTTTCGTATTCCGGACCTGGTCCTTCGGGAATTGCGAACGGTCCTTCCGGCACTTCGACGATTCGCTTGCACCTGACAGAGCAGAACGCGCAGGCCCACCGGCGGGTGAGGAATTTCTCGGTCAGGGTGGCTCCCGACAGGGCCTCGCCCATCTCTTCGGAGAAATTGGAGGTGAAGTTCCGTATGGGGACGTCGCCGGCAAACATGCCCCCTTCCAGGTTGGCCGCGGTCCCGTTTTCCCGGAAGATCGCAGAAGTCAGAGATTCCTTGATCCTTGTGTTAAGTTCTTTGCGCAGTTTCTCGAGTCGCGCCGGATCGGCCGCTTCCATGCGTTGCTTTGACGATTTCACGACGATGGCCTTGAGGTTCTTCGAGCCCATGACGGCTCCGAATCCCGCCCGCCCAAACGCATGATGGCCTTCGTTCAAAATGAGGGCATACCGGACCATGTTTTCGCCTGCCGGACCTGTCACCAGGGTCCGGTGATTTTTCCCGAACCTTTCCTTCAGGCCGCTGTTTACCTCCTCGATGCCTTTGCCCCAATAGGAAGCCGCGTCCATGATCTCGATCCTGCCGTCCTCGATGAGGAGCAGCGAGGGGGCAGCGGTTCTCCCTCGCAGGACGATCCCATCGTATCCGGCGTACCTCAATTCAGGGGCAAAGTAGCCTCCGCACGAGGAATCGCCCCAGTTGCCCGTCAAAGGAGAGCGGCCGCCCACGCTCATCCTGCTTGTTCCAGAGAGCTTCAAGCCTGCAAAGGGTCCGTTCATGAAAATGAGCATGGCCTCGGGTGAGAGCGGATCTGCGTCGAAGTCACCCATTTCCCAGAAAAGCCTGGCTGCCAGACCGCTCCCCCCGATGTATCCGGGATACCAGTCGCCCGGTGGAGAGCCAACTATGACAGCGCGTTCGGTAAGATCGACGTCGATGACGTTGCCGGTGTTGCCGTGCATTTGCCGTGCCTCCGCGTTCGGTTACTTCAGGATCTTGTCTTCCCAGCCCAGTTCTTTGAGGACTTTCTCGTAATGCACCGCGACCTTTTTCAGCTTGGGTGCCAATCTAAGAAGACCGGTGGCCGATCCCTTCACCCTTATCTTCCTTCTTGTGATGGCCATCACGGGATTGAGCTTGTTGGACCAGGACCTGTGGGCGTTGTCAGCGGACAGACTCATCACCAGATCGGGCTTCTCGGCCGGCTTGCCGGCACCCGCCTCGAGCTTGCCGTCGCGGCAATCCCAGTAATAAGAGCAGTTGGGGCCGTCCTCGGTGTAGTCGAACCATATAAGCTGGTTGACCTTCTTCAATCCCGTGCTCAATTCCTTATCTTCCCTGGTCGATTCGAAAAGCTTCAGAAAAGCCTTGATAGGTTCGCTCTCATCTTTCCAGTATTCCATTTTCTTCTCCCTTACGACTGATAGAGCCGCTCTTGTACCACCTCAAATTACACACCCCGGCGCCCCTGAGCGCAACGCCGATCACAAGGCCTCGATGTAGAGGTTAAGCAAGTCTTCTTCTTCCAAATA
>Ga0074046_10003574_pt1 | contig 12959 bp, 9 predicted proteins | sample BogForMeECP23OM3_FD_94441 | JGI IMG/M metagenome (GOLD analysis project Ga0074046, IMG submission 94441) | Bog forest soil microbial communities from Calvert Island, British Columbia, Canada - Bog Forest MetaG ECP23OM3 | ecosystem: Environmental > Terrestrial > Soil > Wetlands ...
AACTTATCTGGATGCCACGGTGGGCTTGGGCGGGCACAGTTACGAAATCGCAAGACGCCTCGGCGCACCGGGACATTTGATTGGCTTCGATAAGGATCCGGCGGCGCTGGAACGGGCCCGCGAAAGGTTGACGGCAGTCTCGGATGGCGAGCGGCCGGCAATCACGCTGATTCATGGATCGTTTGCGGAAGCTGCTGAGCGAGTCGCTCCCGCATCCCTGGACGGCATGATGGCGGACTTGGGCGTGAGCAGCTTGCAGCTCTCGGACCCGGCGCGGGGATTCAGTTTTCAGGCGGAAGGACCGCTGGACATGCGGATGAACCCGATGTCCGGCGAGACCGCCGAACAAGTGGTAAACCACATCGACGAGCGCGAGCTGGCTGATGTGATTTACGAATTCGGTGAGGAAAGGAGGTCGCGGAGAATCGCCAGAGCCATTGTCCGGTCGCGGCCGATACGCACGACGACGCAACTTGTCGAGGTGGTGTCAGCCGCGGCCCGGTCAATGAAATTTAAGCATGAGCGGATTCATCCAGCGACCCGAACCTTTCAGGCTCTCCGAATCTTCGTAAACCGTGAACTGGACGATCTGAAAGCTCTGCTGGAAGCGGCGCCCAGAGTGCTGAAGCCGGGCGCGAGGCTGGTGGTGATCAGCTTTCATTCGCTCGAAGACAGGATCGTCAAGGATGCGCTGCGGGACGGCGCCAGGCAAGGCTGGTACCAGTTGCTGACGAAGAAGCCGGTGACGGCGAGCGAAGAAGAGATTGATCGGAATCCGCGGTCGCGCAGCGCGAAGATGCGCGCCGCCGAAAAAGTGTAGCGCGGACGCTCTTGTCCGCGAAGATTTTGGGTTTGCCCCGGAGAAACTGCCGGGCGCCCGGTACGGTGATGGTAAGGCGTGCCGGGTAAAAGATTTTGCAAGAAACTCTGTGGTGGAGTTTTCCCGGAGCGGCCAAGAAAAAACAAAACAAGGCCGCGTCCGGAAAGAAAAACTGGAACGTTCGAAATGAAATTCACTGGCACCCTGATTGAAGATCTGATCGCAACCGTCGAGCGCGCCGAGCGGAGGGCGCAGCCAGGCCGGGCATTGCCCACGGAACCCCGGACGGTTGAGTCATTGCCCGGCGGGTCATTGGTCGTCGAGTCATTCTTCGTCGAGTCATTGCTTCTAGAACCCTGGTTCGCTTCCGTGCAGAAAAACCGAGACTACAATTCCAAATTCATCGGAGTGGCATAAATTATGAGCGCCGTGGCCATGCAAAGCGCACTTCCTTCCAGCCGGCGCGGGTCCTGCTGGCTGGGGACCCCGGAAATTTATTTCCGCAAGTCCATCGACAACTCGCGCCTGGTGAAGGTCGAAGACCCGCGCCGCGAGCGCGAGATGAAATACTTTGGCCTGGCGCTGTGCTGTCTGTTCTTGCTGGTGATGGGATACGCGCTGCAGCATTTCCGCGCCATTGAATACGGGTACAAGATCGAGACGCTGCGGTCCGAGCGCGATGGGCTTACGGAAATGAACCGCGCCCTGCGCCTGGAAGAGGCGTCGCTGCGCGATCCAGAACGGATTGATGTAATGGCGCGCAAACTGGGGCTGCAATCGCCACAGCCCGGGCAGGTGCTGCGCATGGACGTAGCCACCGATGCTGCCACGCCGGTGATGGCCAGCGTGACTCCGGTGTCAGTTGTGTCGGCGCGGTAGATTTGTGTAGGGTGGACACTCCTGTGCGCCGCTCTTGATTCGTATCAGGGCATCGCTTTAGCGATGCCGTCGAAAGTAAGTCAGACAGCCCCTTCAGGGGCTGCTTTGCGGCGGCTCTTAGGGGCCGCCGAAGTTATCTAGGAACGACAGTGGCCGCAAACACGACTCCCACCGGCGCAAAGTTCAGGCTCTACGCCTTGTCTGGATTGCTGTGCCTCTGGCTGCTGGCAATCTGCCTGCGGCTAGTCTACCTCCAGATTTTTTGCTATGGGGATTTCGAGCGCCGCGCTCAGCACCAGCAGCAGCGCAGCTTCGATCTGTCGCCGAAACGCGGTGTCATCTACGACCGCGCTGGACGTGAGCTGGCAATGTCCATCCAGGTGGACTCGGCTTTCGTGGTGCCCTCGGAGGCTCCCGACCTCGCCAATACCATCAGCCTGGTTACGCGCATCACCAAAGACGATCCCCGTGTCGTGCTCGCCGACTGCCGCGCCCACAAGACCTTCTGCTGGGTGGCTCGAAAAGCGGACGTGGAGGTGATTGATCGCATCCGCGCGCTGAATCTGCAAGGCATCCACTTCCAAAAAGAGCCGAAGCGTTTTTATCCCAAGCGAGAACTGGCGGCGCAAGTTCTGGGATATGTTGGCACCGACGATCAGGGTCTGAGTGGACTGGAGAGGCAATTCAACCAGCAACTGCAGGGCAAGCCCGGCAAGCTGATGATTTCCGTCGACGCGCGCAAGCGCTGGTTTGCCAGTGTGGAAAAAGAACCCGAAGCCGGCAACAGCCTCGTCCTCACCATCGATCAGAACATCCAGTACATCGCCGAACGCGAACTTGATCGCGGCATGGAAGAGACGCACGCCATCGCCGGCACGGTGATCGTGGAAAATCCTCGCACTGGCGAGATTCTGGCGCTCACCAACCGGCCCACATTTAATCCGAACCTTCGGAAAGAAATTAAGAACGAAGCGCTCAAAGACCGCGCCGTGAGCGACATCTACGAGCCCGGCTCGACTTTCAAGATGGTGACCATCTCCGCCGGCCTGGAAGAGAAGGTCACGCGTCCTGACGAATTGTTTGACTGTCAGATGGGGTCGATCGTCATCAATGGCATGCGCATTCGCGACAGCAAGCCGCACGGCGTGCTTTCGGTTGCCGACATTATTGCGGAGTCGAGCGACGTGGGCGCGATCAAAGTCGCGTTGCGGCTCGGCGACGAGCGTTTCTACAAATACATTCGCGCCTTCGGATTCGGCCAGCAAACCGGGATCGAACTTCCTGGCGAGACGCGCGGCCTGACCAAGCCGGTGGAACGCTGGTCGAAAGTTTCCATTGGCGCCATCTCCATGGGCCAGGAGATTGGCATTTCGCCGCTGCAGCTCGCTTCTCTGATCTCGACCATTGCCAACGACGGCGTGCACGTCCCCCCCCGTATCGTGGCCGGCACGATGGCGCCGCAAAATGTCCCGCAGAATACTCCGCAAACCATCACCTTTCAGCCTGCCGAGGGAACGCGGGTGATTTCAGCGCTGACCGCGGCCCAGATGCGCCAGATGCTGCAGGGAGTGGTGCTGCACGGCACCGGCCGCAAAGCCATTCTCGAGGGCTATAGTTCGGCGGGCAAAACCGGAACCGCCCAGAAAGTGGATCCCACCACCGGCACTTACTCGAAGACGAAGTATGTCGCGTCTTTTGCCGGTTTTGCTCCCATCAACGATCCGCAAATCGCAGTGGTGGTGATCCTCGACTCCGCCGTCGGCCTGCACCAGGGAGGGCAGATTTCTGCGCCAGTTTTCCAACGAATTACGCAGCAGGCGCTTGAGTACCTGCACGTCCCGCATGACGTTCAGCTTTCGCCCAGCCGCCAGGTGTTGCTGGCTCGGCGCGATGTTCCGGACGCAAGCCTGGAAGAGAGTTCGCCCGATCATCTCGGTGCCAGCCTGGATATGGCCGAAGCCAATGAAGCGCCCGCCGCGCCAGTCGCAGCTAAGCCCGGCACAATTGCCGCCCAGGTGGTTCCGGTTGCTCTGACGGTCGCGACGACGGCGAGTTCGACGGCTGCACAATCTGCCGGACAATCCGAGAACTCAACCACGCAGAAATTGCCGTCCAGCGGAGTAGTGGTGCTCGACGTCGAAGAAGGGGGGATCGAGGTGCCGTCATTTCTCGGTAAGAACCTGCGGGTTGCGATGGAGGCGGCGCAGGATGTAGGACTCGATCTCGACGCGGTGGGCAGTGGCGTTGCGCGCGAACAATCGCCTCTGCCCGGCGCGCACGTCGCGGTGGGGTCGCGCATCACCGTACGTTTCGGCAGATAAGCACCGTTTTTCACAATGTCATCCTGAGCGAAACGTGATCTCCGCGAAGCGGAGGTCACGCGGAGTCGAAGGATCCCTACCACGAGAGATTTCTGCGATGACGTTCCGAGGCATCCTCCCCGTATTGAGACTCGTCGCACCGCTGAACGCAGAGGAAGAATGCCTTGATGCTACGCCAACGCATGAAAGGGTGTAGGGGTCCTTCGACTTCGCGGCTGATGCGCGAATGCGCATCAGTCGCTTCGCTCAGGATGACATTTCAGTAAAAGCGGCAGGTGCAATAGAATCACTTCAATGACATTCCAACAGCTCCTGCAGGGCGCCGAGGTTCTCTCCCAGAGCGGAAATCCGGGCGTTGCCGGGGTGGAGTACGATTCCCGGCGGGTGCGGCCTGGAACGGTTTTTATCGCCATGAAGGGCGAGACCAGCGATGGCAATCGCTTCATCGATCAAGCCATCGCCGCCGGAGCGGTTGCCATCGTCACCGACTCCGCGGTCGAAGCTCCGCGGCCCGCGGTTGCCTGGGCGCAAGTCGTGCACGGACGCCGCGCGCTTGCCCGCCTGAGCGCGAATTTCTACAAACGTCCCGCCGAGCGAATTGCGAATACTGGCATTACCGGAACGAACGGAAAAAGCACGACCGCCTTCCTCATCGAATCCATATTTCAAGCGGCCGGGAGGAAGACTGCACTGGTTGGAACCATCGAATACCACGTTGCCGGGAAGATTCTCCCGGCTCCGCACACTACGCCGGAAGCGCTGGAGTTGAATCGGCTCTTGTCCGAGGGGCTGGGTCAAGGAGTCACCGAAGCGGTGATGGAAGTGTCGTCGCACGCGCTCGAGCAACAGCGTGTTTTCGGAATTCCTTTCGATGTGGCCGTGTTCACGAATCTCACGCGCGACCATCTCGATTACCACCGCACGATGGAAGATTATTTTCGTGCCAAGCGAGTGCTTTTCGAAGGCTGCGGGACCGAACCGCCGCGTGCCGCCGTTCTAAACATTGACGACGAATATGGCCGCCAACTGTTCAAGTTTTGTAAGAGTAAGAGCGCCGTGGTGCTCTCCTACGGTCTGACGTCCGGCGACTTTCATGCTGAGTCGGTCGAGGTCACGCCGCGGGGCACCCGTTTTCAAATGGTGACGCCGTCCGGGAAGATCGCCATGTGGTCTCCACTGATCGGCAATGTGAATGTGTACAACGCGCTCGCAGCTTCCGCCGCGGGGTATGCCCGCGATGGTTCCGCCGAGGCGATCGCAAAAGGGATCTTCGACCTCGTCCGCGTTCCCGGGCGCTTTGAGCGCGTGGATTGCGGCCAACCGTTCACGGTGGTCGTAGATTACGCGCACACGGACGACGCGCTCCGCAACCTCACCACCCTGGCCCGCGATTTTGTGGCTCGCGCCGGTCTCAAAGGCAAAGTCATCACGCTTTTCGGCTGCGGCGGCGATCGCGATCGCGCCAAGCGTCCGCTGATGGGCGAGGCCGCGGGCAAGGGCAGCGACTTCGTCATTCTCACTTCCGACAACCCGCGCTCCGAAGATCCGCTGGCCATCATGAACGATGCTGTCGTTGGACTACAAAAGTCCGGCGCGAAATATTCCATGGAACCCGACCGTCGTAAGGCCATCGCGTTCGCTCTGCAACAGGCAGCCCCTGGCGACATGGTGCTGCTTGCGGGCAAGGGGCACGAAAAAGTGCAGATCACAAAGGACGGAACGGTTCCCTTCGACGATGTGGACGCGGCCCGCGAGACCCTGAAGGCCCTCGGCTACGATTGTACGAGTGCCGCGAAAGCGAGCACCGTGGGAAAGTCCGCATGAAACTTGTTCTCTTCCGCATCGCCGAATTCGTTGGTGCGACCGGCCCGGCTGCGACCAGCCAATGCGATCTGGGCGGCACGGCCCAGGGATATTCCATCGATTCCCGCACCGTGCAACCCGGCGAACTCTTCGTTGCGGTCAAAGGCGAGCGCCTCGACGGTCACGACTTCGTAGAGCAGGCACTCAGCCGGGGCGCGATTGCCGCGGTAGTTCGGAAAGACCAGTTGGGACGCTACCCCAACGCCACCGGTCTGCTTGCCGTCGACGACACTCTGGTTGCGCTCCAGACGCTGGCGACAGCGGTGCGAAAGATCTGGGGCAAGACTGCCATCGCCGTCACCGGTTCCATGGGCAAGACCACGACCAAAGAAGCGATGGCCCATTTGCTCGCGATCAAGTACCGAGTGCACCGCACCAAAGGAAACTTCAACAATCATTTTGGCCTGCCGTTGGGATTGCTGACGCTCGAACCGGAATACGACGTTGCAGTCGTCGAGATGGGGATGTCACACCCAGGCGAAATCGCTGCGCTGGCTCGCATCGCCCTGCCGAACCAAGCCTTGGTCACCAACGTGGCCCCCGTGCATTTGGAAAGCTTCGATTCCATCGCCGGTATCGCGCGCGCGAAATACGAACTGATCGAGGCTCTGCCGCACGGCGGTACGGCTGTCTTGAACGCCGACGATGAATATGTCAGCCAGTTCGGGCGCGATTTGAAGGGCAAAGTGGTGATGTTCGGACTGAAGCCGGCGGCGGATGTTCGCGCGGAGAACATCGAGGTACTTGGGCCCGCAGGCACGCGCTTCGATCTGGTGAGCCGTGAAATGCGGCAGCCGGTGCACAGTCCGCTGCTCGGCAAGCACAACGTGTATAACGTGCTCGCTGCGGCCGCGATTGCGATTGAGCACGGCATCACCCCGTCGGAGATCGCCGCAGCGCTGCCTTCCCTTCAGCCCGCCGATAAACGTGGACAGGTCGTCCAACTGGGTAACATCACCGTGTTGTACGATTGCTACAATTCAAGTCCGAAGGCGCTTATGGCTGCGGTGGATACTCTGGCTGCCATGCCTGCCCGGCGGCGGATTGTGGTTGCCGGCGAAATGCTGGAACTCGGCCCGACCGGCGAGCAGTTGCATCGCGAGTGTGGACGCTACATGGCCGCAAGTAAGCTTGACCTTCTGTTCGGCGTTCGAGGATTGGCAAAGTCGATGGTGGAAGCGGCGAGCGAAGCGGGAATGAAAGCGGAATTCGCAGCGACGCCAGAAGCAGCGGGCGAATGGCTCGCGAGTGAGGCGCGCGCAGGCGACGTCGTGTTGCTGAAAGCGTCGCGCGGCGTGAAACTGGAAAAAGCATTAGAGACGTGGCAACGAAGAATCGGAATTTCCAACGCCCCAGGCGCAGGGAACCGATAACTGAGAGCTGACAGCTGAGAGCTGACAGCTGCTGTCGGAGGCGGATTGCTCTACTGGCTGCTCTATCTGAAGTTCTACCATTATTTTCCGCCCTTCCGTATTTTCCGTTACTTGACTTTCCGCACCGCTTTCGCCAGCCTCACCGCTCTTTTCACCGGCCTGATCGTGGGACCGATCGTGATTCAGCGCCTCCGCGATTTCCAGATCGGGCAGTACATCCGCGAAGAGGGACCGCAGGCTCACCAAAAAAAGGCGGGCACACCGACCATGGGCGGCCTGTTGATCGCCATCGCCATCCTGGTGCCAACCTTGCTCTGGGCGGACCTGAGCAATCCGTTCGTTTGGATCGCCGTGTTTTCCACGCTGGCCTTTGCCGCGATCGGCTTTACTGACGACTACCTTAAAGTGGTTCACCGCCGCAATCTCGGCCTGACCGCGCGCGCCAAGCTGGGCTTTCAGGTCGTGGCCAGTGTCCTGATTGCCGTCGCGCTGATCGCGTTGCAGTACCGCGGAGAATATTCCACCAGGCTGATGGTCCCATTCCTCAAGCAGTTCCATCCCGACCTGGTGATTCAAAGATGGGCAGTTCATCCGCACCTCTGGCCGCTGGCTTTTCTGCCCTTTGTGGCCTTTGTAGTGCTGGTGATTGTCGGATCGAGCAACGCCGTGAATCTCACCGACGGCCTTGACGGGCTCGCCATCGGCTGCACCGTGATCGCCGCCGGAGCGCTAGCGGTTCTTACCTACGTCAGCGGCCACGCCACGTTTGCCACCTATCTCGAATTGCAGCGCATGCCGCAGATTGGCGAACTCACCATTTTTTGCGGAGCCATGGTGGGTTCCGCCATTGGATTTCTCTGGTACAACGCACATCCGGCGGAAGTGTTCATGGGCGATGTCGGTTCCCTGGCGCTCGGCGGCGCGATCGGTACCGTGGCGGTTATGATCAAGCAGGAACTGCTGCTGCCGTTCATCGGAGGTATTTTCGTGATCGAAGCGCTCTCGGTGATCCTGCAGGTTGGTTCCTACAAGCTGCGCAAGAAACGTATTTTCAAGATGGCGCCGATTCACCATCACTTCGAGTTGCTGGGCTGGTCAGAGTCGAAAGTGATTGTGCGCTTCTGGATCGCATCGCTAGTATTCGCACTGTTTGCGCTGACCACGCTGAAATTACGATAACTTCATGGATCTCAACAACAAACGCGTGCTGGTCGTAGGTCTCGGCAAATCGGGCGTGGCTTCCGCGCTCTTTCTGAAGTCACGCGGCGCTCGCGTGACGGTGTCGGATGCGAAGCCCGAAACCGAGCTTCGCGATGAAATCCTGCTTCTGCTGGAGCATGGGATTACGGTCGAAACCGGTGGCCACGGCGACCGCACCTTTCGTGAGCAAGACTTAATCGTGGTGAGCCCAGGTATGCCGGTCGATGCGCCACAACTGGTGCAGGCGCGCACACTGGGAGAACCGGTGATCGGCGAAATCGAGCTGGCGGCGCGATTTCTGACCGGCCCGATCGCTGCCATTACCGGAGCCAACGGCAAGACGACGACCACTTCGTTGGCCGGTGAGATTGTTGCCGCTGGAAACTTTTCCACGTTGGTTGGCGGCAATATCGGCACTCCGGCCATCAGCTTTGTGGATCGGGCGGGCCCCGCGACCTGGGTTGTACTCGAAGTATCGAGCTTTCAACTGGAAACGATCGTTGAGTTTCGTCCCCGGATCGCGGTGATTCTGAACATCACACCCGACCATCTCGATCGCCACAAGACTTTCGCCAATTACGTCAACGCCAAAGCGCGCGTCTTTGAGAACCAACGGCAGGACGATTTCACCGTCCTCAACGCCGATGACCCTACCACCGCGGGATTGGCGGACCGCACCCACGCGCAGCTTTTCTGGTTCAGCCGCAAGAAGGAAGTTGAAAAGGGAGCTTTGGTTAAGGGCGCGCATCTCTGTTTCCGCGACGGGCAGCGCGAACGCGAGATCATGCCGCTGGCGGAATTGCCACTGAAAGGCGCGCACAACCTGGAGAACGTGCTGGCGGGAGTGTCGATCGGCATGCTTGTCGGCTGCCAGCCCGAACAGATCCGCCATGCCGTCCGGAATTTCAAAGCGGTAGAACACCGACTGGAGTTCGTCGCCAAGGTTGCGGGCGTGGATTACTACAACGACTCCAAAGCCACGAACGTCGACGCCACCATCAAGGCGCTGGAATCGTTTCCGGCGAACATCCATTTGATTCTCGGGGGCAAGGATAAGGGAAGCGACTATACCGTGCTCCACGAGTTGTTGCGGCAGCGAGTGAAGCGTGTGTATACCATCGGAGCCGCAGCCGCCAAGATCGAAACGCAGATTCAGGGTACTGCCGAAGTCGAACATGCGGAGACCCTGGAAAACGCCGTCAGACGTGCCAGCGAATCCGCCGCGCCGGGCGATGTGATTCTTCTTGCTCCCGCCTGCGCCAGCTTCGATCAGTTTCAGAGTTACGAACATCGGGGCAGAATGTTCAAGGAGATTGTGCATTCGCTGGCGATGGCTCGCTCCACGTAGCAGCTCTTATCCGCCAGACCTTCGACAGGCTTGTCATCTTGAGCGAAGCGAAGGACCTGCTTTCCGCCGCCAAGAGCAGGTCCTTTGCTTCGCTCAGGATGACAATTCTGAAAGGTGGCGCTCGTGCCTCACTTCGAAATCGACTTCGATTGGCACATCCTCACCTGGAACCAACTCAGTTATCCCCGGCTCGAATTCCAGGCGCGAAACTGCTCCGTGACTCTGTGTCTCCGTGGTGAAATGAACTGTTATGGCCAAGCGGGTTAGCGTCGATCGCTGGATGTTCACCGTGACCACGATCCTGGTCTTTGTCGGACTGGTCATGATCTTCAGCGCCTCTGCCGTGATGGCGAAGGAGCGGTTCGGCTCGGCTTACGAGTTTCTGCTGAAGCAACTGGTATGGGCGGTTGCGGGACTCGCCGTGATGGTCGTGGCCATGAAGGTGGACTACAAGCGCCTGCAAAGTCCAGCGCTGGTATTCTCGCTTTTGGGCTTGACCACGCTCCTGCTTATCTCCGTTTTTTTTCTTGACCGCGCTCATGGCACGCATCGGTGGTTTCACGTGGGTCCGATTTCGTTGCAACCTTCGGAACTGGCGAAACCCGCGCTCATCCTGTTTCTCGCGTGGTTTCTTGAAAACAAGACCAAGGCTATGGACGACTGGCGCAACGCGCTGATTCCCGCTGTGGTGCCGACCGCAGCTTTTCTCGGACTGATCGTTTTTCAGCCCGATCTCGGCACGGCCATCGCCTGCGCGGGCATAACTGCTTGCGTGTTGTTCATCGCCGGGATTCGCCTGCGCTATTTCGGATACGCCTTTGCGGTTTCGCTGCTGCCACTTTATTTCTTGATCTTTCACGTTGCGTACCGGAAAGACCGCATCCTGGCCTTCCTGAATCCTTACGCCGATCCTAAGGGATTTGGCTTCCACATTATTCAGTCGCTGATCGCGGTCTCTACCGGCGGCGTAACCGGACTTGGCCTGATGGAAGGGAAACAGAAATTGTTTTACCTTCCCGAACCGCACACGGATTTTATTTTCGCCGTCACCGCCGAAGAGTTGGGCCTGGTGGGAGCGCTCAGCGTCATCATCCTGTTTGCGATTTTTCTCTGGCGCGGAACCCGCGCTGCGCTCCGCACGCAGGATAATTTTGGCCGCTTCCTGGCGGTCGGAATCACCAGCATGATCGTGCTGCAGGCTTTCATCAACATCAGCGTCGTGCTCGGGTTGATGCCTACCAAAGGAATCCCGCTGCCGTTTGTTTCCTACGGCGGGTCGTCGCTGTTCGTGACCCTGATGTGCGTCGGCGTGCTGCTGAATATCACGAAGCAGGCAGAGTAGCCGGCGCAATCCCACTCATAGCACGACCCAATGACCTCCGTAACGCGATGTCCCTGGCCAACAGAGGTACCATCCGACTAGCCACAAGGCATATTCGGGAGCAGAACTCATGGCCATTAAGAAATCGGAGAAGATCGTCCGGATCGTATTCGTGGTCGTCGTTCCGCTGCTGCTATTAAATCAGAGTGCCTGCGTGCACGCGCGTTGGGCCAGTTTCCGGATCCGGCGCGGAATGACCACGAACGAGGCACTCCAGGTTTCCGGCAATTGGACGTGGGCCCACGCTTATTCCGATCGTCCCGCTCCCGAGCCGGCCGTCGACCTCCCCTTCAATCGCCGCCTCATTTTCCACGGACAAGACCAACGCCAGCAGTTCGCTTCTCTGGAAGAAGTCGCCCAGGCTCTCGACCAGCAGATGACCGGTCACCCCTGGCGCATGTCGCTCACCTATTTGGGTGCGATTCCTCGTTCCAGCTTCGCTGTCTATTTCGACGCGCAGGGCAAGGTACAACGCGTCTCGGGCATCTGCTTGGCGGACTAAGAAGAAACGAGCCCCAACCTCAATTCTAAGGCTAGCATCTCACTGGTCAGGCGTGGCAAGTGCAATGGATTGTTGGCGAACAATCGCGGTTACACTCACCACCCTCTAAGCCCCCGCCTCTTTCTCCAGCGCCAGCAACTGCTCTTTGCGCTCGATTCCCCAGCGATAGCCGCCTAGTTCGCCGTCTTCGCGGATCACGCGATGGCAGGGGATTGCCACGGCTACGGGGTTGGTGGCGCAGGCTCGGGCTACGGCTCGGGTGGCTTTTGGCATCCCGATTTTCCTGGCTACGGCGCTGTAGGAGCGCGTTTCTCCGCGGGGAATTCTTTGCAGAGCTTCCCACACCCGGCGCTGAAAGGCTGTGGCTCTAATGTCTAGCGGAAGAGATGGATTGGTCTCGCGTCCCTCCATCAGCCGGGTCAGGTTCGCTCGCCATTCCGCCATGGCGCTATCGTCGCGGCGGCGGGTGGCGAAGGGGAACTCGCGCATCAGGCCTTGCTGGAGTTGCTCATCGGAATCGGCGAACTGGATGGCGCAGATGCCTTTGTCGGTGGCGGCGATCAGCATGCGTCCTAGAGGCGAACTGGCAATGGTATAGCGGACTACGGCGGCTACGGCTCCGCGACGGTACTTCTCCGGGGTCATGCCCAGCTGCGTGGCGGTGCGCTCGTAGAGGCGGCTGCTGGAGCCGTATCCGGCAGCATAGAGCGCGGTGGTCACGGAGTGGCCCGCCTGCAAATTGTGCTTCACCTGGCGCAGGCGGCAAGCGTCGATGTAGGCCTTGGGCGATACGCCTAGCACGGACTTGAAAGTCCGCTGCAGGTGAAACGAGCTGCGGCGGAATTCTTTGGCCAGCAGGCTGAGCGTGAGGCGGTCTTCGATGTGCTGCTCGATGTAGCGGCACATGGCGCGGACCAGCGCGGATTGCGGGTTTCCGTCCACCGCTTTCGGACGGCAGCGCAGGCAGGCGCGATAGCCGGCTTGCTCGGCTGCGAGAGCATGATCGAAAAAGCTTACGTTCTGGCGGCGCGGGCGCTTGGCGGGACACGACGGACGACAGAATATGCCGGTGCTCGAGACTCCGAAGACGAACACGCCGTCGAGTGAGGCGTCGCGCTCGACGACGGCTTGCCAGCGGCGAGCGCTTATTTGAACAGCCAGTTGCTCCTCGGTCGCTTCTGGGGTTCGCTTCGTCATTTCTTCTTTTGAAAGTATCGCATTGGTGGCCATGGAGGTAACATAAGGCAGTGGTGCGGCGCGGACTATCCGAAT
>Ga0074046_10003576_pt1 | contig 12950 bp, 10 predicted proteins | sample BogForMeECP23OM3_FD_94441 | JGI IMG/M metagenome (GOLD analysis project Ga0074046, IMG submission 94441) | Bog forest soil microbial communities from Calvert Island, British Columbia, Canada - Bog Forest MetaG ECP23OM3 | ecosystem: Environmental > Terrestrial > Soil > Wetlands ...
CCAACCTAGCCAGTTCAGTTCGGACTATATCGACCAGCAAGCGCAATTCGATGCTGGCGTCGGGTATCTCTTTGAGCGCGGCAAGAAACGCCAGCACCGGCTGCAGGCCGCGCGAGACCAAACCGCGGTCGTGCGCTCGCAAGTCTCCGATACCGAGCGTCAACTAGTCTTCAACGTCGGGCAGCAATTCGTTGACGTGCTACTGGCTGAATCCACCCTGGAATTCGCGCAAATGGATCTGGAGAGTTTCCAGAAAACCGTGGACATCAGCAACGAACGCTTTCGCGTCGGGGACATGAGCGAAGGCGATTTCCTCAAAATCAAACTCCAGTTGCTGCAGTTCCAGACCGACGTTTCGGCTGCACAACTAGCTAAACTGCAGGCCTTGGCGGCGCTTCGCCAATTCCTCGGATTCGAATCCGTTCCCGATGACTATGACGTCCAGGGCTCCCTCGATTACCAGCCAGTGCATTCCGACGTGAGCGGACTGAAATCGCTGGCGGCGATCAACCGGCCCGACCTGCGCGCTGCACAGCAGGCCGTAACCGCCGCGGAAAGTCAGTTGGCGTTGCAAAAAGCTAACGGCAAGATGGACGTCACTGGCACTTTCAACTACACGCACACTGCCGGCGTAAACACCGGCGCGTTCTTCTACAACATGCCTCTTCCCATCTTCAATCGGAATCAGGGTGAAATCGCGCGAGCCAGCTACGCCATTACGCAAGCACAAGAGCAAGCCAGCGAGACCGCGCAGCAAGTTTCCACGGATGTCATCCAGGCCTACGAGAATCTCCGCACCAACGATCAAATCATTCAGCTCTATCAAGGCGGCTACGTGGATCAAGCCAAGCAATCCCGAGACATCAGTGAATATGCTTACCGCAAGGGCGCCACCAGTCTGCTCGATTATCTCGATTCGGAAAGAACTTACCGGGCTAACCAGCTTGCCTATCGCCAGGCTCTCGCGAACTACATGCTTGCTCTTGAACAGATGCGCCAGGCCGTGGGCACGAGGAATCTGCCATGAAATTGCCGACTCAAAGATGCATCATGTTCCTGCTCTTCCTTGCAATCGTCGCGCTGTTCTCTGGATGGCTTTCAGGCTGCAACTCCGGCCCGGGCGAATCGGAATCCAGCATGACTTCGTTCACTTCTTCCGAGTCGAAGGCAGATACTGCGGAACTTTTCACCGTCCCGAAGGAGCAATTGTCTCACATCGAGATTGTGTCGGCGGAAAAAGGACCACTCCCGCGCACTTTGCGGTTGTCGGGAGCCGTGGCTTACGACGCATTTCAAACCACGCCCGTATTTGCCGCGATTGGCGGTCCTGTCCACGAAATCCTGGTCGCTCCCGGGCAGGTCGTTCACGTTGGTCAGCCGCTTCTCACTGTAACCAGCCCGGATTATTCCGCTGCTCGTTCCGCGTACATTAAGGCGCGCGACGCTTATTCACTTGCCGACAAACTTTACACTCGTGCGCAGGACCTCTTTGCCCACGGCGCCATCGCCGAAGCCGATCTTCAGCAGTCGGAATCCAATCGCACACAAGCCCACGCGGATCTGGAATCCACCGCTGACGCTCTGCGCGCTCTTGGAATCAAGGATCCGGAAATTCTGCTCAAGAATCCCGGGCAAACCACGGCGGAGATTCCCGTGCCCGCGCCAGTCGCTGGTGAAATTGTCGAGCGCCTTGTTGGCCCCGGTCAACTTCTGCAAGGTGGCGCGACTCAGTGTTTCACCATCTCCAATACCAACACCGTATGGGTGCTGGTCAACGTTTATCAAAGCGACCTTCCTTACGTGCGCGTGGGTAATCTCGTCGAAATCAACACGGAGTCTTATCCTGAACTGTTTCACGGCCGAATTTCCTACATCGCTCCGGCGCTGGACCCGACCACTCGCACTTTGCAGGCGCGTATCGTGACCGACAATCCCGGGAAAAAATTGAAAAAGGACATGTACGTCACGGCGCTCGTTAAAGCTGGATCCATTCCCGACGCCATCACCGTTCCCGACGCCGCCGTGCTGCACGACACGGAGAACCAGCCTTTTGTTTATGTGCAAAGCAATGCGAACCAGTTTGCGCGGCGGCTCGTCACTTTGGGCCACAGCAACAATGGCCGGACACAAATCACCAGCGGCCTGAAAGAAGGCGAACACGTTGCCGGTGACGGCAGCTTGTTCCTGCAATTCAAGAATTCACTGCAACACTGAGGAGAGCGTTCCACAGATATCGATGATTCATCGCACCGTCCAATTCGCTCTTCAACAGCGTTTCCTGGTACTCATGGTCACGGCTCTGATTGTCGTCGTGGGCATATGGTCTTTCCGGCAAATGCCGGTCGACGCCTACCCCGACCTGTCACCGCCGATGGTGGAACTCATCACGCAATGGCCCGGGCACGCCGCCGAAGAAGTGGAGCGTCTAACCACACTGCCGCTTGAGTTAGCGATGAACGGTGCGCCCCGGCTTAAGGTGATGCGTTCGATCTCGCTTTACGGACTGTCCGACGTAATCCTCACGTTCGATGACGGGGTCGATCCGTACTTTGCGCGAGAAGTCGTTTTCGAACGGATTAGTGACGCGGTACTACCTCAGGGTGTCATTCCGAGTATGGCGCCCCTCTTCAGCCCGAGCGGCCTGGTGTACCGCTACGTCATCGAAAGCCTCGATCGCACGCCCATGGAATTGCACACGTTCGAAGAGTGGACCATTGAACGTGCGTACAAGAGCGTACCTGGGGTGGCTGACGACTCCGGTTTTGGCGGCCCCACGATGGAGTATCACGTGCTCCTGGACCCCGTGAAGCTGTATAACTACCACCTGCCGGTGGTGCAGGTTGTTGCTGCACTGAACGCGAACAATGCGAACACCGGCGGGGGCTTTTACACCCAGGGCGGGCAGTTCTACTACGTGCGCGGCTTGGGCCTGGTGAAGACTACCCAAGATATTGGCGAAATTGTTGTTGCCAGCTTGAATGGCGTTCCCGTCCGCATCAAGGATATCGGCCGCGTCGAGATCGGCCACGCTCCTCGCCTCGGTATCTTTGGATTCCAGACCAAACAGAAGAATGACGACGATGCAGTCGAAGGCGTCATCCTGATGCGGCGTGGCGAACAGACCCAGAACGTTCTAGAAGGGGTCGAGAAGAAGACCGAGGAGATCAACAAGACGGTCCTACCGCCCGACGTAAAAGTTCGCCCATATTACGACCGCAGTGATCTCGTTCGTGTCACAACTGACACCGTCGAAGGAAATCTTCTTCGAGGCATGATCCTGGTAGTGATCGTCCTGGTATTTTTCCTTGTAAGCTTCCGAGCGGCGGTCATCACGGCACTGACCATCCCTCTGGCGCTTCTCTTCGCCTTTGTCTTTCTTCACTGGACAGGCGAAGCTGCCAATCTTCTCTCTATCGGCGCCATCGACTTTGGCATCATCATTGACGGCACCATCGTCATGGTCGAGAACCTCTACCGTGAACTGGCTTTGCGGAAAGGGCAAGACTACCAGCTCAACGAAGTCATACTTTCCGCGGCTCGCGACGTAGACCGCCCTATCTTCTTTTCTGTCGCGGTCATCATTGCCGGATACCTGCCGATTTATGCGCTCAGCGGCCCCGCCGGAAAGCTTTTTCATCCCATGGCAGACACCATGGGCTTCGCGCTGCTGGGTGCTTTGCTGTTCACTCTCACGCTTATTCCCGTCCTGGTTTCCTACTGGTTCAAGCGTGGCGTGCAGGAAAAAAAGAACCGCATTTATGAATGGTTCAAGCGCGAATATGGCTCGGAACTGAAATGGTGCCTGGAACGCCCGAAGCTGACGATGTTTCTCGCCACGCTCATTTTTGCCGCCTCGCTTCTTCTTGTGCCTTTCATCGGGGGCGAATTCATGCCACACCTCGACGAAGGCGCGATCTGGGTCCGCGCCACTATGCCTTACACAATTTCCTTTGAGGAAGCGGCCAAATTTGCTCCTCAGATTCGCAATCTATTGATCCAATATCCCATGGTCACGGTAACGGGCTCGGAGCTTGGCCGTCCGGACGACGGTACCGACCCAACTGGTTTTTTTAATTGCGAGTTTTACGTTGGCTTGAAACCGTACGGCGACAAAAGCTGGAAATCGGGTTCCATCCATTCAAAGGAAGAACTGACACGCGATCTCCAGAAAAAACTCGAGGCTTATCCGGGAGTAATTTTCAACTACACGCAGCCAGCCGAGGACGCTGTCGACGAAGCTCTCACTGGCCTAAAAAGTGCCCTGGCGGTCAAAATATTCGGCCCGGATCTAGACGTTCTCGAGAAAAAAGCCGTTGAGATCAAGAATGTTTTGGACAAAACCACGGGCTTTACAGATCTCACGGTGGTCCGCGAACTCGGCCAGCCCAGCCTGCTTATCGAGGCCGATCGCGGCAAAATTGCGCGCTATGGCATCAACGTTGCCGACGTGGAAGCCGTCGTGCAAGCCGCGATCGGTGGCCAGGCTGCCACGCAGGTCATTCAGGGAGAAAAACTTTTTGATCTGGTCGTGCGTATGGATCCGAAGTTTCGCTCCGAAGCGCGTGAAATCGGTAATCTCCTCGTTCCCGCTCCTGCCGGCCAGCAGATTCCGCTCTCCGAACTCGCCAGCATCAAGGAAAGCACAGGCGCCTCTTTCATCTATCGCGAAAACAACTCCCGGTACATCGGTGTTCAATATTCTATTGAGGGACGCAACCTCGAAGGCGCGGTTCGGGCCGGTCAACAAGCCATCGCCCAAAGCGTGAAGCTCCCCGAGGGCTACCGCCTCGACTGGGGCGGCGAATACAGCGAACTTCTGGAAGCCAAGGCCCAACTTTCCGTCATCGGCCCACTCGCCGTTTTCCTGGTTTTTCTGATCCTTTTTGCGCTCTATGGAAATTTCAAGTTTCCGGCAACGGTCGTCCTTAGCGTGGTTATGACCGAACCGGTTGGCGCACTGCTGGCACTCAAGCTCACTCACACTCCATTCAGCGTCTCTTCCCTTCTCGGATTGATCGTTCTCATGGGCGTCTCCGCGGAAACTGCGATCATCGACGTCTCCTACATCAATAAATTGCGCCTCGAGGGCATGGATATCGCTCTTGCAACCTACGAGGGCTCCCTCGTTCGACTTCGACCCATCATGATGACCGCACTGGTCGCCTGTCTGGGCCTTCTCCCTGCGGCTCTCTCCACCGGTGTTGGATCGGATTCGCAGAAACCGTTTGCCATCGTGATCGTCGCGGGACTCATCTCCCGTCTCTTCCTTGGGCGTATCGTTAGTCCTGTCCTCTATCAAATGGTCGCGCGCGAAGGCGACGTTCTCCAGGTGTAGGACCCAAGCGCCGTACTTCCCGGCCACTAGTTATGGCGGGAGAAAGCTGAAACGCGGCCGCCACGCAAATCGTCGAAATTGTGTTAGCGCGTTGTACCTTACGCTCGTTCCGTCCACGGGCCCGCTGTCACTTCCGTTTGTCATTGTGCCCATGGAACTTGCTGAGCGATGGAAATCGGGTGAGCAATGTTCATTGGCCACTTCGGAGTGGGCTTTGGGCTCAAGCGCATGGCCCCGCGCGTGTCCCTTGCTCTGTTGATCGCCGCAACCGTTTGGGCAGATATCCTGTGGACCGTTTTCCTGCTCCTCGGCTGGGAGCATGCGCGCGTTTCCGTTGGGGATACTCGCTGGACCCCGCTCGAACTTTACGATTATCCCTGGTCGCACAGCTTATTGTTCCTGGTGCTCTGGGCGACGGCGCTCGCTGCGGTCTATCGCGCGTTTCGCAGCGACACCGTTGGTGCCATCGCTGTCTGGATTGGCGTCGTCAGCCACTGGGTCCTGGATTGGATTACTCATCGGGCAGATATGCCGCTCTATCTGAACGGCCCGAAATATGGTTTGGGCCTTTGGAACTCGATCGTGGGCACGTTGATCGTTGAGGGTGCTCTCTTTGTTGCGGGCGTCTGGCTGTATGCCCGCTGTACCCGTTCGCGCGATCGCATCGGCCGTTTTGGCTTTTGGGCCTACGTCGCTGTCCTGGTGCTGTTGTATGTGGGCGACCGTTTCAGTGCCGCACCGGAGAGCATGAGAGAGAGCGCTACCACGGGCTTGGTCGCCATGGTTATTCTACTTGTGTGGCCGTGGTGGTTCGATGGGCACCGCGAGCCAGTCTCCCCTCGTAGTTAGCAAGCATTTCCAGTCCTGAACATAAGGCCAACTCTCTGCTATTATTCGCGATGACAGCCCTCAGTCTGGCGGCGATTGAGCGCCAACGTAAACGGAGCAATACATATGAATACAAGACGGACAGGAACAGGGTGGACGATGGGCGTGCTTGGCGCCTTGTCTGTGCTGGCACTCACCCTAGCCGCGCAACAGAGCAGCAATTCCTTGGTGGTCAACGGACAACAAGGCACCGCCAAAGTCGTCCAAGTCCAGGGACACAACTACGTGGACATTGAAGGCCTCGCCCGCCTGACGAATGGCTCGATCAGCTTCAAGGGCAGTCAAATTGTTCTTAGTCTTCCTAGCGTGGGGACACCTGCACCTGCTGCAGCGGCGCAGCCGGCGCCCGGTTTCTCGAAGGATTTCCTGACCGCCGGCATGGAAGCCATGACGCGGGTTCGCGAGTGGCACGCGGCGCTGCGAACGGCCATCGAACGTGGAGTGCCGCTTGGCACCGGTTGGCTGGATGCTTACCAGGCGCAAGCCCAGGATTCCCTGCGCTTGGCCTCGGTCGCGATTAGCACGGATTCAGACAAGAACGCCTATCCGATCCTCATCAATGAGTTCAACAACATGAAGAATCTGAACGACAAGTATGTCGGCATGACCAAGTCCCTGAATTACATCGATCCCAATTCTCTGCAGTCCGATCCTCTGGATCAAAAACTCATGGCGTGCGGCCGTTCCCTGTCGGCAATGGCTTCCTCCCGGCAGTTCATCGACGATGGCTCCTGCCAATGAACTTTCGCCTCGCGCATGGCTTTCAGCGTTATGTTACGATTTCCTAAGGGGAGAAAAGGCCGACGTTTGAGCCTTAGGGGCCGCATTGAAAAGAATCCGCTCATACCTTCTTCTGGTTTTTCTATGTTCCGTTTTTTGTGGGATTCCCGCCCTCGCTGGAACCCAAGCGCCGGCCAAGATCACTCTTGAGTACGTGCTTTCCATGATGGACCACTCCGCCGAGGACTTTAAGTCTCTTACCGCGGCCATCGATCACGTCAAATACACCGCGGTGGTCCAGGATACGTCCACGGAGACCGGGGAGATTTTTGTCCGCAAGGATTCCAAGGTGCGCATCGACTTCCAAACACCCGATCCGCGCACGATCCTGCGCAATGGCGATAATCTTTATATCTACACGCCCAAGATCAATCGAGTCGAGGAAATCAATATCGGCAAGAATCGCGCGATGGTCGATCAGTATCTTGCCCTGGGCTTCGGCACTCGCACCGAGAGCCTAAAAAAGAATTACGCGATTACGTTGACGGGCGAAGATGAGTTGGATGGACACAAGGCCGCGGTTCTGGAATTCATTCCACGGTCAGACGAACAGAAGAAGCAAATTTCCAAGGTCGTGGTTTGGGTGGATGAATCGTCCTGGCTGCCGGTGCAGCAAAAGTTCATGGAAGCTGGGTCGGGGGACTACGTCCTGTCCCGTTACACCAAAGTGATGAAGAATCTGAAACTCGGCGACGGCAAGTTCAAACCGGATTGGCCAAAAGGCACCAAAGCCGAGAAACACAACTAGCACTTGCTACGCTGACGCCGCTTCTCGTTCCAGCAGTTTTTCCTTGCGCGACAGTCCCCATCGGTACCCCGCCAAAGCGCCGTCGCTGCGAATCACTCGATGGCAGGGCACCACGATGGATACCGGATTCGTGGCGCAGGCTCTGGCGACCGCCCGCACGGACCTCGGCTTCCCCATCGATTTCGCTACCTGCGTGTACGTCCGCGTCGTGCCGCGTGGGATTCTCTGCAATTCCTGCCATACCCTCCGCTGAAACGCGGTAGCCTGGACGTCCAGCGGCAATTCCACGCTTGGCGCATTACCTTCCACGCGTCGCACAATTTCCTTCAACCAGCTTTCGTTCCCTTGGCCGGCGCGCACGATCTCTGCCTTCGCGTATTCCTTGCGTAATTCGCCCACCAGCGTTTTCTCGTTTTCCCCTAAATAAACTGCGGAAACCCCGCGTTCCGTGGCCGCCACCAGCACTTTTCCCAACGAGGTATTCGCGACTGTGTATCCGATTTGCATGCCTTCTCCCCCTTTTCGGTATGACGCCGGCGTCATACCCAATTGCGCATTCGTCTTTTCATAAAGCCGGCTGGATGACCCGTACCCGCAAGCGTAAAGTGCCTCCGTAACGCTGGCTCCATCCCGCAGCATCTTCTTGAACCGTTCCAACCGGAATGCTTGCTCAAATTCTTTTGGCGAAAGGCCCGTCGCCCGACGGAACGCGCGTCGCAACTGGGCCGGGGAGGAGTTCACCTGCAGTGCCAACGAACCCAATCGCACCGATTCCTCGTCGGTTCTGGCCAATACTGCGGCAACCCGCTGCACCAGCGCCGTGCCCGAATCCTGCTGTTTTGGGCGGCATCGCCGGCAGGGGCGGAACCCCTGGCTTTCCGCATCGTCTGTCGTTCGAAAGAACAGTGTGTTTCGCCGCAACGGACGCCGCGCGGGACAAGAGGGCCGGCAATAAATCTGCGTGGATCGCACCGCAAAGAAAAAAGATCCGTCGGCGCGGGCATCGCGATGCAGCGTGGCTTGCCAGTAACGCTCCGCCGCCTGCGGCGTGATATCTGAAACTAATGAGTTGTGCTGCTGCGTCTTCATGGCCTTAGACTACCGTTCTCACGCAAGCCAATCTATCCGATTTCGCACCGCAAACTCCGGCTGTCCATTTCACAAATCTCACGCCTCACCTGGGGTTGGCACGGACTCCTCCGCCTCAATGGCGTCCTTATGTGGGGCCGTGATCACCAGCAGCACCGCAGTAAGAATGATTCCGCTGGCCAGAACCGTGCGCAGGGAGAGCGGTTCCGAGGCCAGGAACCAGCCCAGAAACAGCGCTACCACCGGATTCACGAACGCGTACGTTGCCACCCGTGCCGCGGTGCTGTGCTTGAGAATGTACACGTACGCGCTAAAACCGAGGGCTGAGCCAAACGTAATCAAATACGCCAGCGCCAGCCAGGAGCGCAGGGTCACATTGGCAAAGTGGAATTGACTCGTTTCTCCGATGGCAATCGCAAATAAACATAGTACCGAGCCACCGCAAAGCGTTTGCATTCCCACTCCGAGCAACGGCGAGCGCGGCAGCGGGTGATGCCGGGAATAGATTGAGCCGGCGGCCCAGGCCAGTGAGGCGCCGATCAGCGCCGCGGCTCCAATCGGGTCAACACGGTCCGAATTGCCGAGGTGTTTTGGGCCGACAAGCAATGCCATACCCGCGAAGCCCAAGAGAAATCCAGCGATGACCCGCAGCGCTGGGCGCGATCCTCCCGGCCGCAGCCAGTCCATCAGCACCATCCACAAAGAAACGGTGGCCACCAGCAGAGCTGCGATTCCTGATGGTACCGTCCGCTCAGCCCAGGACACCGTGCCATTGCCGACCATCAGCAGCAGGCAGCCGGTGACGAAGGTCGTACGCCATTGCGCCCAGGTCGGCTTCTCCCGGCTGACGGCTCGAAACGCCGGATAAAAGATCAAGCCCACTGTCAGATGCCGCAGTCCCGCGAATAGGAAGGGCGGAAAGGACTCGATGCCAACCCGTATCGCATAGTACGTCGAACCCCACACGATATATACGAGTGCAAAACATGTGAGGAGAGGCGTTGGATGGGCGGACCGCTCCATTTGTCGAGTTAGCATCGTCGGGGAGTGAGCGCGCGTCGTATTCGTAGTCATGTTCACGCGTATCTCCGGAAGATAGCGCTAATAAACGTGAAAAACAGAACCATAATGGGTTGTTCGAATTGTGGACTGAATGCAAAGAAATACGAAGGCGAAGTACTGTAACTCACTGTTTCGATTTAGGACACTTCCTACTTTTTCCACAGATTGACAGCTGACCTCTGGAATGGCATCTTTAGGCCCCCAACGTCTTCACGGGGTCAGGGTTTGGTCAGGACAGGGTAAATAGAACCACCGCACGATCGAGTCTTGTTTCATCTCTCTGAGGGGCGAGATGAGCGCCAGCAACCGCGCGTTAGCTTGGAAGAACCTACCGATACAGACGGAACCGACGGCCCAGGCCGCTACGGCACCCCTGCTTCCCGAACGGCCAACTAACCCCGTCTCGCCGACGCCAAAATTACGCGTAATGCCGCTGCTACGGGACCCACAGCCAAGACGCTTCGTTCGTGTGCCTACACATGCGGTTGGCGTCCATTTGGAGCAACGCGAGCGGCCGCGCGCCGCCTTGAGGCTGCCGCTCAAGCTGCGAAGTGTGTCTGGCGTCAGGGAAGAGTTTCCGGTTACGTTGGTGACTCGGGACATCAGTTCCTCAGGCGTTTATTTTCTGTGCCCGAAGATGCTGACGCCGGGCACGGAGATCGAACTCGATATAGTGCTGGTCAGCCGGCCACTCGGCTATGGAAACGTCGTCGTCTCCACCAAGGCGCGCGTCCAGCGCACGGAAGCGGCAAACATGCCGGGTTGGCACGGAATCGCCGTAAGCTTCGACGATTTTGCCTTTGATCGAGACGATCAGATTCCCACTTGGCTTCCTGCGGACTAATCGCTTCGTCGTCTAAAACAAACCCCTTGTCGATTCTGCTAATCTGTCGGGCATGACCACGAACATGTCCCTGGCGGGCGTATTGTTTGACTGGGATGGCACGCTGATCGATTCCTACCATGCGGATTCCCAGGCTTACCTGGCGATGTTCCGTGAACTCGGGCTCGGCTGGGGGCTTAAGGAACTAGAACTTCATTATTCGCCTGACTGGTACACCGTCTATCGCGCGGCTGGAATCCCCAGGAAAGATTGGACTAGAGCGGACGAGCTCTGGCGAGGGCACTACGCTAAACATCCCTCGAAACTGGTCGTTGGCGCACGGCGCGTTCTTAGGCAATTGGCTCGTCACCACGCCTTAGGACTAGTGACCAGCGGCGACCGGATCCGGGTAACCCGGCAGTTGCGGGAATTTGCCTTGACTCGCATCTTTCGCGCCCGTGTCTGCGGCGGAGATACTCCGGAGAAGAAGCCGCATCCCGCTCCCCTGCGCATGGCTCTCCAAAAGATGAGCCTGGGAGCGGAGGAATGCGTGTATGTGGGGGACACGCCGGAGGACTTGGAGATGGCCCGTGCCGTGGGCATGCGGGCAATTGCAATCTTGGGACCTTTTCCAACAGAGAAGCGCTTGCGCGCGGCAAAGCCGGAGTTCCTCTTACAAAAACTGCAAGACTTGCCGCCCCTGTTGGCCACTCTTTGCGGGAAAACGCGCTCCCTCAAGTGACGCGACGTTACGCGGATCAAGGCTTCGGATTCGACGGAGCGGAAGGCGTGGGTGCCGACGCGGGTGAGGCCGGTGGACTGGGAGTAACAGGCACAGCAACGGCAGGAAAAGGTTTGAAGTTCGTCCATTTGATGGTGACGCGGATAGGAACATCGCGATCTTTCATTTTATAAGTACCATCGGAGCGGGAATAATCTGGGAACCAGTATTTCCCGTCCACGTTTTCCCGGTAGGTTTCAAACATGCCGAAGGGCAACGTGGGCGGGTACACTTCGCCCAAATCCGTCACCCACTTGCCATAGGTCTTCACCACCTCCAGGTATTTCTGGTCCACCCAAATAACTCCGTCAAAAAGCGGGTGCTGCCGATCTAAAGTTCTCGGAGACACCTGAAAAATGTAGCAGTCGACCTCGTCCACCTTCTCGGTATTTAGGTATTTCACGTCGTACTTGGAAAGCTGGCCAGCAGTGACCGGATAGGCGGGAATATGCGTGAGCACCTGGGCATCTTCCGGCTCGAAGGACAAGTATTGGAGCGAGGTTTGCGGCGCCGCGATCGCTTTTTCGTAAAGCTTGCCGTCCCCGGAACGAACGGCGTCATACGTCGCCAAGAACTCCCCTGTAGGCCTGCCATCAGGCCCAAACTCCTGAATGCGGATCGTCTTTCGGTAAGCGAACTGGGGCCGTGCTGCCTGGTACGTCTCTTCTTTTTTGGTAAAAGCCTGAATAATTTCTGCCGGAGGGAGCGACGGAGGCGCGATTGGCTCGGGCACGCCTTCGATGCGTGTCACATGGTGCTCTGGGGGGGGCTGCAGCGGTCCGGCCGCGTTTTCTTGTGCGAGTAACGTTGGTACCACGAAAACTGAAAGGCCTACGGCCAGCGCGAAGAGCAGAACAGCAGGAAGGGCGTAATGAGATCTGGAATAGTCGTGAGCCATATTTAATTAGATGCGTTTCGGCCCTCTGCCGCCTTCGGTGGCCATTCTACATCCCATTCCGAACGTTGCGTAGCTTCTTCCGCGTACACTATAAGGGACCTGAGAGTGCCCGTCCTCGTCTCAACGACCGGGAATCGGCAGTGTGTCACGCTTGATGCCGACCATTAGGCGCCCGGCTTGCCGAACTCCATTCCGCAGTTCCTATGCCCAAAGAAGTCAATCGCTAAACGTGGCTGCTAGTGTGGTCCTCGGATTGCTCTTTTCATTGGCATGGATTACGAAAAGATGAAGGCGTTGATGGAAACGAGCCGCGAGGAGTCAGCGGCGCAACGCAAGTCGCAAGTCAAAGAGTTTCCCAAGCCGGATTCTGGGCCCGATCGAACAAATCTGGGTTACGAGGTTGCAAAAGAACGATTCGCAGCCTAGGAGAGATAGTAGTCATGAAAACGCCAACGATATTTCGGTGGTATCAGATTTTACGCCAACACCATCAATTTACAGTGTTCCAAGCAGTGCGCGGCGCGCTTTGGTTGGCGCATTAACGAG
>Ga0074046_10003577_pt1 | contig 12946 bp, 14 predicted proteins | sample BogForMeECP23OM3_FD_94441 | JGI IMG/M metagenome (GOLD analysis project Ga0074046, IMG submission 94441) | Bog forest soil microbial communities from Calvert Island, British Columbia, Canada - Bog Forest MetaG ECP23OM3 | ecosystem: Environmental > Terrestrial > Soil > Wetlands ...
GGAGGAGGGCGATGTGGAGGGGTTGATGCGCCCGGCAGAGCCAGGACGCATCGTGTCGTGGCGGGTGGGTCGCGCGGTCGGCAGTCCTCGCAACGACGGGCCTGAGCTGCTCGCGGTGACCGCCTGACGGTTATGGCCCAGGGGTAGCCTGGGCGCCCTCCGCTATCAGGTATGCTCCACCCGGTGTCGATCTTGCTGCCTTCGGCGAACCTGGGTGGCTATAGCGCCAGACGATGGCGTGCCTGCGCGGTGCTAGCCGGCATTACAGGCCTCGCCTTAGCGTTCGGCCCCGTTGCGGCGAACGCTTTCGGACCGCGGCCGCAACCGGTTCCGTTCGTCGGGTGCCCCGGCGATGGCCAGACCGGGCCGGTCGATGCATCGGAAACGACCGGCGCGGCGCCATGGCTTGCAGGCGACGCGGCTTCCCACCTCGCCTATTACGCGTTCCGCAGCGTCGGCGTGCTCGCACCGCGGAGCTGGCGATGCTTCGGCCTGTATGGCTCGGACGCAGACATCCTCTTCGTCACGCCCGACCCGCACGGGTTCGAAGACCTCCGGGCCGACGCTCCGAAGCTGCAGGGCCCCGTCGTCGTGATCGCGAGACACTCCGGAGAGACCTCGGGACGATTCGAGGTCGCCGCCGTGGCGGCGCGCCTGTTTCCGGCCGCGCGGCACTTCGTGCACAAGGTGATCGCGGAGAACATCGTCGCCGCGTCGCATTTTCACTTTGCCCCCTATAAGACGGATACCGTCCGCCGGTTGAGCAGCACTGTGGCCGAGTTCGTGACACCGCCGAACCGCAAGGGGTTGGGCACGTCTGACCGTATCGCCGCGAATGATCAGCCGGTGGCGGCGTCGCCATTTGGCTGCCCGATCAGGGCAACGACCTGGTGATGACGTTGGTCCGACTGGACCCGGATCTGCGGCGCGAGGTGCGCGCGATCCTGACGCAAACGGAACGCACGCTGGGAAGCCCTGAGCTGGTCGGCCGAGGCAAGTGAACGCGCGGCACGGTGGTCATGAGGTATCGCGCCCCCCCGGTCCGCCGAGGGTTCTGTCAGCATTCGCGCCAGACGCCATTTTGGCGAAATCTTGTTGCGTACTGGCCTTCGGGTGCGCCGGAACCTGCTAAGCGAAGGCCCGTGATATCAAGGAAGTTGCTCGCTGCGGTTTCTGCGGCGCGAATGCTGACAGACCCGCGCGTTGCATGCTGTTCGGAGGAGCGCGCGTCCTCCTTCCTGGCGTCGAGGAAGGTCAGCGTGCCGTTACACTGCGGCAGATGGATCTCGGTGCTGCAGCGGTCGGCACCGGACCGATCCTGCCACTTGCGGGTGCGTAACGCACCTTTGATGAAGACCTTTGCGTCCTTCGCGTGCCTGTGTTGTTGGGTGTCTGACAATCGTCGGCGAACGTCGCTCGGTCAAAAGGAATGCGACAGCGCTTCCGCATCCCCGCTGCACAGCCACCCGTCGCACATTCGACGGCCCTGGGCTGCGCGGCGTCTCCGGCTCGCGCCGCTGCCGTGTCGCTCACGGCGTCATCGCCCAAGCGCGATGGCGCGCGCGCTCCCGCACCGAGCCCGAGGCGCTCGGCGGCGGACGATCTCGTTCCCGGTTTCTTCAGACCGCACCCGTCGTCACGCTGAGCATCGTCACCAGCGAAACCTGGAAGGACCGCAACAGCGGTGAACGCAAGCAGCGGGCCGACCGAGTGGCACCGCGTCGTGATCCTTCAGTGAGGCCTCGGCGAGGTCGCCGAGAAATTCCTCGCGAAGGGCGCGAAGGTGTTCATCGAAGGCGCGTTACGCAGCCGCAAGTGGCAGGAGCAGTCCGGTGCCGACCGCTACAGCACCGAGATCCTCTGGCGCAGTACAACGGCATGCTGACCTTTTCTCGACGCTCGGAAGGAGGACGCGCGCTCCTCCGAACAGCATGCAACGCGCGAGCAGCCCACCGGCAACGACGGCATGACGCCGAAGTTCGACGACGAGATCCCGTACGCGCCGTGCTGGCAGTAGACGCGCAAAGGCGGCGGCCCATCGGCCGCCCCCCGTCTGCGCGAAACGGCTGTATCTCCGGTTCGGGCCCGGCGTGGGGTGATCCCGCACCGCTGTTCCTTGCACGGGATATCATCCATGACACACGGCACATCGAGCGCCGACGCGTGTTCGTGCCTCGCGAGCCTCCGGACCTCGCGCCGGGCGGCGATTACGATTCGAGAACATGCCACGGCAAGCCACCTCACTGAGCATCAGCGCGCAGTCTTGCTCCGCCAGGCCGATGCCGCCGATCGGCAGGGTGACTGGTGGCTCGCTGAGCGCATCGATCGGCGCTTCGGTGATCACGAGACGACGACACCCCTGCCCTTCCCGGCCGAACCGGAACAGGGTCTTGCGGCCACCCGTTAGCGAGCCTTTGAACGTGGGCCCGCGGACTTCGATGTGACTGACTGCGCAGTCGGCGCGGTGGGCGAACCTGGCACTGCCGCGATAGCCCTCGCGGACCACGTGCTGGTCAGCCGCCGCCTGCAGCACGGGGTCAGGCAGGCGGCGTGTCTCGGTCAGGTAGCGCCAGGCAAAGCGAGCCAGGGCGCAACCGCGGGCGGCCGCGTCATCGCTCCGGCAGCAGACGGTCAGCACCCCTTCCCTTCTTCGCGCGCACTGCCGTGGGAAAGCTCGGCGCGATGCCCACGAAGCGGCGCAGGACCTAGCCGACCTGACTGAAGTTCAGACGCGGGTCGAGGTGCTGCACGAGGTCGAACACGTCGCCCTTGGCGGTGCCCTTCGGGTCCCACCAGCCGCGCCCATCGTGACTGACGATCAGGATCGCGCCGTCGCCCCGGCGGTATTTGAGCGCACGCCGTGTGCTCTCCTTCGGATCGAGCTTCCATCCTGGGACGAGGCTCTCGAGCAAGGCGGCGCAGTTCACGCCGCCACGAAACAGCGCCAGCTCGGCATCGTGGCCGGACATCGCACGGTGCTCCTGTTTGCGACCGGCGGGGGATCCGTCCGAGGCTGGCTCGGCCGCCCTCTTCACCACGCCCTCATGCGGTCCGCCGACCGCGAAGCGGACGCGGGGCAAGGGCGCCGAAGGCGGCCGCGCAGCGGCGTTCCTTGTGGCGCGTCCGGCGCAAGCGGTAGCGCTCCCCGGCTTCTGATCTGTCGGTTTCATCGCCCAGGTTCTGCGCGACCGCCGTGCGAACGGCGCGTGCCGTGGCGCAGCTGACGGCACGCAGGGTCGCGAGTTCGGCATCGTCAGACATGGCGCGGCGCTCCTGGGGGGCGGGAGCGCTCCCGCGGCTGCGCTTGGCTTCCCGTCTTCCAGGCCCGGCGACCGCGTAGCCAGAGGGACGCAAGGGCGATGCAGGCGGCCGCGCAGCGGCTTCCGTTGCGTCCCGACCGGCGCCAGCGGTAGCGGCGTCATTGCTGGTCTCGTCTTCCGTTACCCCCGTCTGGGGGGACGCTTTGCGAACGACAGCAGCGATCTGTCGGCGGCAGATCGAACACAGTCGCGATCGTGCGGTAGGTGTGCGGCGCCAAGTGCAGCCCGTCGCTGCCGGTGAAGCCGCGCGTCTCGATCAGCCGGTCGCCGAAGGCGTGCGCGACGTCGCGGACGATCTGCCGGGTGGTGTCTGGCCGGGCGGGCAGGATCCAGAAGACGCGCGACGCCGTGATGCGCATGCGCAGGCCGGCGAGCCGGTCGGCGGTGCCCGGATCGGCCTCGTTGTCATTGACGCCGAGACTGATCAGCACTGTCTCGGCGTCGACCCTCGTCGTGTGCGCGCGCAGATACGCCGACGTCGAGATGCCGACCCTGGTGTCATCCAGGCAGTCGGGCCGGAAGGCGGCGACGCCGGCGGCGAGGCTGTCGCCGAGGATGGCACAGGCGACCATCGGCGGCGCTCAGAGCCGGTCGCCGTTCTGCCCGTGCAGGCGATCGAGCAGGTCTGAGTCGACCGAAGCGGTGACACTCATAGCGCAAGACCTCCGGCGCGGAGTTCCCGCCTAGTGGAAGTGTCTGCGAACGGCACCCAACCCAGAATGGGCCCGCTCATCTCGAATGTACCAATCGGCTCCTGGTCGCGCCGGGTAGGCTCTATGCCGACGCCTATCTCCGGGGCCGCGGCGCGCGGTCTCCACGATCGGGCGCGGGGCGGGTTCGGTCCGCGAGGCCGAACAGGGTGCGGTCGAGTCGGAGCGTGCCCTCCTCGTGGGCCTCAACCATCCGCCTCAGCAGCCCGCCCGGGGAGCGTACGAGGCCGGCGTCGTGCTTGGCGGCGATGGCAGCAACCGCGGTTGTCGCCTCCATGCGACCCAGAACGATGCACGCTTGACCCCAGGCGTGTTGCGAGATTTTTAGTTCCGAACGGACATGGAAGGCCGCTTCGATCATCTCCGGCCAAGTTGGCCTGGCGCTGTTGACCCATCCCCGGAAAGCCGGAGCAATCTGCAGGATGAAATCCGGTGTCGCCGGGAAGCCGCGTAGCGCGCTCGGCTTAAGCGTTGCGTGGGCCCGCTCGTTTGCTGGCCGGGAGGCCCGGTTCTCGCTGCTGCTTTCTTCAGCAGCCGGGCGTGAGCCTGCGGTTGCAATCGTTTCAACGATAGGAAGGTGATTTGTAGTTGTAATGTGCGGCCGGTTTTCCGGCCCCTGGGGATCTTTTTCCACAGGAACCGTCGCAGTCTTCACGGCCTCATGTGCTCGCGCGTGCGCGACCCTCAGCCGCGCGAGAATCGGCACAAGGGTCGCTGGATCGCGACTGGTCCTTGTCTTGCCAGCCAGCTCCTTGGCCTCGACGGCCAGCGCGGCCCAGTCGGTGCCGACAAGCGCATGTTCGGTTCCGTGGTCAGCGAGTGCGAGGATGGCGTAGCGGACGCGGCTGATTTCGGCGCGCAGGCGCTTGGCTTCGGCCTTGCGCGCCTCGTGCTCGGCTGCCACGGCCTCGAATTCGCTGACACGCTCGCCGAGCGGCGAAAGGTCAAAGCCGCAGGCCGTGACGATGCGTCCTCCCTCCCCTCTCAGGCCAAAGCGCTTTCCGGTGCCATGGTCACGGGCGACGATCAGTCCGGCGTCCAGGGCCTCGCGGATCAGCTCCTTCACCCGGCTCAGGCCCAGTCCGAGCACGTCCTGCAGTTGCGCGTTGGACGGCCAGACGATGGGAGCCCACTCCCCCCGCCAGTCCGCCTCCCGCGTGTAGCCCATCAGATGGTCGATGAGGTCCACGAGGCGACGGGATAATCCGAGGGCCGGAGCAGCCCGCTTGAAGGCCGAGAGAACCCGGCCGGGGGCTACGGGATCGAACCGGCCGGTCAGGTTGGACGTCGCCGTGATCTGGGCCTTCGTGATGCGCCGCCGGCCCGTCGGGGCGAGGGCGGGCGAAAGACCTTGCGTCATCGGCGCGCTCCCAGCGAGCGCGGTGCCGGCGCCTGGGGGCGTGTGCCCCGTGCCGGGCCGAACATTCGAGGAATGAGCTGCCGGGGTCTGGCCGCAGAACTGCTGCCGCACAAACGACCCCGCCGAACTGTGTCCATCAGTGATCCTGCTCCTTGTGAGGATCGCGGCGGACACACCTCTCCGTTCAAGCGGGAACGGCAATTCCCGCTTGGCAAGAGACAGCAGGCAAGCTATCTGGCTGTGTGTGTGACGCGATAGCTGCCCGGTCGTCGCGATCGGTTATGGGAAACCCGCCCGGCAAGGCGGGTTTTCTGTTGCGCTACGTCATGACCTGACTCCGAAACTGCTACACACGTCCCTCACCCGCGCCAGGCACTCGTCGATAACATCGGCGGGCAGGTTCGTTTCATCGAAGCGGATGCGGATGAGCCCCGGCTTCTTGTCCACCTTGAAGCTGGGCTCTCGCTGCGTTTCGTTGCTGGGCTGCGCGGGCGTTTTGCGACCGATCACGGCACGCAGAACGGCCTCGAATTTCTCATCGCTACTAGGCCCGGCGTCACCGCACACCGCGAGCAAACGGTCCTTTTCGGTTTCCCAGTCGAGCGGTTCGACAGCCTTCGCCAGCTCCATCCACTTGCGGCGGCCGGTGTTGCTGGCTGGGCCGATCGATCTGATGAGGTCATCGGGCAAACCGGTTGCCACGCCGATCATTCGCGAGGCCTCGGTCTTGTCGATATTGAGCGCCGAGCAGATCACGTCTCTCTGAAAGCCCCTGGCTTCCAGGCGCGCGGCGAACGTGGCTCGTTCGATGAACGACAGGTCGAGACGACTGCGGTTCTCCTGTCCCTGGGCAATGACCAGTTCCGTGTCGGAGAGCGGCTTGATCAGCGCTTTCACTGGCCGGCCGAGCGCCTTCTGGGCGCGATATCGGCGATGGCCGAAGGCAATCTGGTAGCGGTCGGGATGCTCTGGGTGAGGCCTCAGGAGGATCGGGGTGCGTTGACCATGGTCGCGGATCGAGGCGATGAACTCCTCCATCTCCGCGTCCTCACCGATACGCTCCGCGATGAATGACGGGTCGATCAGGTCGGTGGGGATTTCGACAACCAGGTCGCCGGTCTCGATCCTTTCCTTCGCCTGCTTGAGGTCGGCCTCGATGCTTTCGATGGACTCGCTCATGGCGCCGATCACGCCGACGCCACGGCCGGTCGGCCTGCGCTGCGGGGCGGGCGATGCGGGCGGCGAGTCCGATGACGTCAGCAGGTGGTCGAGAAGATGCTTCCGTCCCATGCTCAGCTACCCCACGCGCTCTCGATCAGGGCCCCGATCTCGGCGTTGACCTGGTTCATCGACTCAAGCGCGCGGTCGTAGGTCGATCGGGTGAATTGATCGCGTGTCACCTCGTAGAGCGTCTGCTTGGTGATCGCCGCGTCGGAGATCGCGGTGCTCTTCACCATGGCGTTGTTGAGCACCCGGTCACCGAACAAGGATCGCATGAACGCGACCATCTGGATCTGCGGCCCATCGGTCGGCTCGTGGCGAGTCACGAGATAACGCATCCAATCGTACTGTATGTCACCACCCGCCTTGGCGACTACGGCGAGCAGCTCACCCGTCATCAGGAGGAACTGGCACATGGACATGATGTCCAGCATCTGAGGATGCACGGTGACTAGCAGGGCGGTTGCGGCGCAGAGCGCGGAGAGCGTGAGAAAGCCGAGTTGCGGCGGGCAGTCGATGATCACGACGTCGTAATCGTCCTGCGCTTCCGCCAACGCTTGCGACACTCTGGAGAAAAACGTGCGAGCTCCGTGTTTTCTCTCGGCCATTGCGACCGGAATTTCGTGCTCAAACTCCATGAGCTCGATGTTGCCCGGTATGAGGTCCAGTCCCGGGAAATACGTCTGCTTGATAACCTCAGAGGTCAGCCGGCGATCCTCTCCGAATTTTATTGCGCCGTAGAGTGTCTCGTTCGGTCCGACATCGAACTCGGGTTGGTAGCCGTGCAGAGCTGTGAGGCTGGCTTGAGGGTCCAGGTCGACCGCCAGCACGCGGTAGCCGTGCAGGGCGAGATATTGAGCGAGATGGGCGGAGGTGGTGGTTTTTGCCGACCCGCCTTTGAAGTTCGCCACACAGATGATCTGCAGATGCTGATCTGGCGCGCGCTGCGGCAGATAGCGCCGGTCGCCTTTCCCCACCTCGTCGAGGTATTGCCGCAACGCGCGGATGTCGGCGAACGAGTACGAACGGCGCCCGTGCGCCGTTGTTTCCGGTGTGGGTCCTTTGCCCTCGAGAGTGAGCTGGCGGAGGTAGCTGTCGGCGACGCCGATGATCCTGGCGGCCTCCGACGACGAGAAGCGTCGGAGAGTCTTCTCGGCCTTCGGAGGAAACAGCTTGAGGCGATGCTCCTGCAGCTTTTGAGAAAGTCCGTTGGCATCCCCGGTGATGAGGTCGTGCAACTTCTGCAGGCTGGCCGTCGAATCGGCTCCTTTCGTGTCGACGCGGCGTTTCGTTGGTGACGGCATAACACGACTTCTGGCACTATTTCCGTCTCCATGAGCCGATTCGTCACTGCTGTGCAAGAAGAATCAGCGACTCGGCCAAGGAGATTTGCCGCGAAAAGCGCAGCGTTGCCCGTACGTTAGGGCGAGGTACTCTCAAGGCGGATGAAGAGCACAGAGGCGCCCCGGGCATGATAACCGTACCGGGGGCCGATTCGCTGCCCGAGCCGGTCGAAGCGCCACACCTTGGGCCTGGCCGGGCGGGATGGCTTTGGATGGCTCACGCGTGCGAGGCGCGGGCACGTGTTGTGGGCGATCAGGATACTGGCAGTGCCCGGCGGGGATGCCGCGCGGCACCCTCTGGGCGGTTGCCAAGCCAAAGTTGACCCGGTCAACTTTGGCTTGGGATCCCTCCGCTGACAAGGCCCGGGGAACAGGGCGTCGTCCGAACCGATCCCGCCCGGAGGACAGGGCCGCTGTCGCCTTCCCCACGAGCTGGGACAAACACAGCATGTGTGAACGGCATGCCTGGGCCACAGACGGCGGATAGCACCGCCCTGGGGGCACCGCTCCGGCGCGCGTCGCGCCCTCGCCCGACCGCCCCTTCCCTACCCCACCCCGCCCGGCCGCCGCGGCACGGACGCCGCCGCACGGACAGCGCCGGCACGGCTGGAGATCACCGCGCCACTGTGGGCAGATGGGACGGGGCAGCCGGGATCCTGACTGCCCCGGCGGCGAAGTTGACCGCGGTCAACTTATTTGGGACGGCTCTCGTCGTCCGGACGGTCCCTCTGATAGGGCTCGCCGGCGATTGTCGGCGCTCTGATATGCAGCCTCCGAGACACCGGACTGGTCGCAGAGCGCCCCGTCATACAGCTGCATTCATACGCCGGCGCTCGGAAAGCGGGCAGCATCGCGGCTGAGCAGGCGGGGTGCCGCTTCTCGGCGAGCGTACACGCGTGATGATGCGTGTCGCAAAAGCCAGGGTGAGGGGCCTGAGTTGACCGCGGTCAACTTCGGGGAGGCCGGGCATGAACCCCAGAGGATCCCGCCCGACGGCGGCGCCGCGTCAGCGGGGGCGCTCGTCCAGTGCTGGCGCGGCGCGTTACAGCACGCCGTTGAGGGCGTGGTCCTCGAACAGATCGCCGACCTCGAGATAGGCGCCGAGGGTGGCGTAGGAGGCGTGCCGCCCGAGCTGCTTGAGCTGGGCCGGATGGACGCGCCGGTCCTTGGCGGTGTTCATCGCGCCCCGCTTGAGGCTGTGGCCGCCGAGCGTCTTCGGGTCGTAGCCGGCCGCGGCGCCGCGAGCCTTGACGATGCGCGCCACCGTGCCGGGGTCGATCCCGCGCTCACCGACGACATGAATGGGGCGCCAGTCGCCGGTCGCGTCGGGCGGGCGTGGCGTCGCCCAGATCCGGCGGAAAACCGGCCCCTGGCTGATGCCGGCGGCAGCGCGCCAGCGCGTCAGCGCGCGCACGGGGCAGAGCTCGCTCACCCCGTGAGGAATCCCGACCGCGACACTTGTGGCGGTCCGGTCGCCCTTGGAGCGGGGCAGGGTGATGCGCAGCCCCCGCTCGGTCGCCTCGATGTGCTCGACGGCGATGGCTGCCAACTCACTGCGCCGGAAGGCGCCAGCGAAACCCAGCAGCAGGAGTGCGCGGTCGCGCAGACCCGGCAGATCGTCGCCGATCGCGGCGACGATCTCGCGGAGGATGGCAACGCGGGCGGCGAGCTTCGGCCGCGGGCCCTGGCCACTTTCGCCGGCCGCGCGGGTGATGCCGGCGAGCGTCTCGCCGACCTCGGCAGTCGCGGTCGGGGAGGGGAGGCGCGCGAGGACGTGCAGGTAGCGGATGGCGGTGGCGCGGAGCTTGACCGTGTTGACGCCAAGCGGCGCTGCGGGTGGTGCGGGGTGGCGCGCCTCGGCGAGGAAGGCGGCGATGTCGGCGGGCGCGGCGGGCAGGGCAGGGAGGTCGTGGCGCGCGCACCAGTCGCACCAGGCGCGCACTGCCGCGCGATAGGCGCGTCGTGTGTTGGCAGCTTTGCCACGGCGGGCGAGTGCGCCGGCAGTGCGTCGCGCGGTCGCCAGCGTGCCGTCGGGCTTCGGCAGGTCCCCCGTCGTCAGCGTGTCGAACCAGGTCCGGACCGCCTGGGGCGCCGACGGCGCGGGCCCGGCAGGGATGTCCGCGGCCCACGGAAGGAGGTCGTCGTCGGGCTGGGCAGGGTCGGGGAGGGGGGCGGTCATAGCGCGCCCTTCCGGTCGCCTACTGCACAAGGGGGGCGCCCGGTCACGAGGACCGGATCGAGGCCGCCACCGGGGCCGCGGCGCAACTTAGCGAGCGGTAACGGGTTGCGCAGACCTCGCGGGCAGGGCAGGGGGTTCGCCCAATGTCTGGCCGAAGCAGACAGGCCCCTGCCGGCAGCCCGTAGCCGCGCGGTGAGGCGTCGCCATAGGCGTCGGAGGCGGCAGCAGCGGGTCGACGGTCGCGCGCCGCGCCGTGGTCCGTCCTCGCCGCGCCCGATGTCGTCGCGGGCGGCTGGGCGTCCGCTGGTGCTGTGGGCGCGCATGGGCTCTGCCGGGCCTGCTGCTGGGGCGTGTTTAGTCAGTTCTGGTGGTGGCGTATTGCCGCTTAGCCTAGCCTGGGGGAGCGGCAGGGGCGTGACCGATGTTCGACAGCGTTGCCATCTCGCCGCCCGACGTCACCGCGCCGCGTCCGTCAGGGGCCGGCCCAAGGATTGATCAGCGGGATGCCACAGTCGGCGAAGTCCTTGAGGTTGCGCGTGGCGATGGCCTGGGCGCCGTATGCCCTTGCGGTTGCCGCGATCAGGGCGTCCTCGATCGCGATCGGTTTGCCGGCAGCCTCGCGGGCATGGCGGATCTCGCCATAGAAGGCGGCGCAGAGCCGATCGAACGGCAAAATCTGATCCTGGAACCCGGTGTCAAAGAAAGTCGTGATCCGGTCGATCAGGTCGTCGCGCTTTCGGCCTGCGGGCATGCGAGCCAACCCGTAGCGAATCTCGGCCTCGCAGATCGCCGCCGTGAACACGGTCTCAGGTGCCTGGCGGCCCACATAGGCGAGGACCGCCGGGTCCGGGTTCGCCCGGACCAGTTCCGAGATGACGTTGGTGTCGAGAAGGATCACGCCGAGGCCGGCGGGTCGAACTCAGGGCCGGAGAAATCGGGCGCGATCCTCTCGGGCGCCGAGCCGCGCGACGGGATGTCAAGGTCGGCACCGTGCTCGGGGCCGAACAGGCGTCTGGCAAGGGCAACGAGATTCTCCCGCGCCGGGGCCTCTTGCCGAGCGACGGCGGCACGTAGGAGTTCGCGGACTTCCTCTTCGAGGGAACGGTGATGCTCCGCGGCGCGCGCCTTGAGGCGCGCATGGAGGGTCTCATCGACGTTCCGGATCAGTAAGCTGGTCATCAATACCTCCGGAATTGCCCTGCTAGCAGATGCTAGCAGAGTCTCTGACTCTCCCCAATCCCACTTTGCGCCATGGCAGCGGGTCGCTCCGGCAGCCGTAGTCGAGGCGCGGAGGGGGCCTAACGAGGTGCATAGGCGTGGCTCCGACGCACGCTCTGCGCGCCACTTGGGCGCTTCGGCCGTTGGCCCATCTAGCCGGTCGCGGGTCCGATCAAGCCGAGCCGACCGGCTGTGTCCAACAGGTGTTTGACTGACGAGGGATGCCAGCGTGTTCCACCCCGCGGCGTACGCTCGCGCATGGCCTCGAGTTGAGCGCCGATCTGCTGCAGCGTGCGGTCCGGCGCAGCCGCCTTGATGCCCGCGACGAGCCGGATCAGCCGGTCGTCGCCTCGTTGCGGTGCCGCGCGCGGCCCATCAAGTTCGCTTCAATGATGCCCTCGGCGACCAACCTTCGGACGGTACGGCGGAGCCGCTCAGCGGTCCAATGGCCCGCCTGCCCCCGATTCAGGACGCGCACGACGTCGCCCCAGGGCTGGTCGGGGCGCATCCGCCGCACGGTCGGCAGCCACGTGTCCAGTTCCGCCAGCACGTCGCCGAGATGGGCCCTTATCGCGACTGCTGCAGACCTTGCGGATCGCGTCCGGGTCGCGGGCGCGGAGGCCGGGATTGCCGCCGACTCGGCCGCGCTTGCGCGCGGCCCGAAGGCCGGCCTTGGTGCGTTCGGCGATCAGCGCCCGTTCGAGCTGCGCGACGGCGCCCAGGACCTGCAGCGAGAACATGCCCTGCGGCGTGGTGGTGTCGATCGGATCGCGAAGGCTGCGGAAGTGCGCGCCGAGCATTTCCAGCTGCTCGATGACGGCCAGCAGGTGGCTGACCGAGCGCGCGAGGCGGTCCAGCCGGACCACGACCAGGGTCTCGCCTGGGCGAATGTCGCGCAGAAGGCGAGCCAACACCGGTCGTTCGCGGTCGGCGCCGGAGGCGTGCTCTTCCAGGATCGAGTTACAGCCTGCCGCGCGGAGCTCGTCGAGCTGGGGATCCGTGCCCTGCTCCTCGGTGGAGACCCGCGCATAGCCGATCAGGCGGCCCGGGGTGGCGGTTTTCCGGGGTTTTGGCGGCATCAGGTTCGGCCATGCGTTTCTTCGGGTGTCGCTCTTCCTTCGTCAGTTCAGTTGGTCCCCTTAGCCGTTCAGTGAGTTGGCTCAGCTCGCCTGGGGAACCGGAGGAGTAGGGCAGGGGGGAGTGGGCCTCGGCTCAAGTGCTCTCGCGCGCGGGGCTCTGCGCCTCCTCGACCATGATCGTCGCCTCCTCGAGGGTGATCGTCAGCGCCCCGGGTGAGTGATCCCGCAGCACGGTGGCAAGAAGTCCGGCCCAGACCGGCACCGTGGCCCGTCCCCGGCACCAGTTGTTCATTTGGCGGGGGGTGACGCCGGCGAGCTGCGCGAAGGCGGCTTGGCCGACGCCGGCGCGGGCGAGGAGGGCCGCGAATTCGGCGCCTGAGAGCGTGCGCATGGCGCGCTCAGTATAGAACTGGCTTCCATGATTGGTGCAACCGCGCCTGTCGGTGTGGCCAAGTAGGCGCGATAATCCGGCTTATCGCGCACAGTGGAATTTCCCGGCTTGCCGTTCCGCACGCC
>Ga0074046_10003580_pt1 | contig 12939 bp, 13 predicted proteins | sample BogForMeECP23OM3_FD_94441 | JGI IMG/M metagenome (GOLD analysis project Ga0074046, IMG submission 94441) | Bog forest soil microbial communities from Calvert Island, British Columbia, Canada - Bog Forest MetaG ECP23OM3 | ecosystem: Environmental > Terrestrial > Soil > Wetlands ...
CGGTAAGCCCGCGTCCGGCCGAGGCGGGCGGCAACAACGTCTATGACCTCATCGTCGTCGGCAGCGGGCCCGCCGGACAAAAGGCAGCGATCTGCGCTGCCAAGCTGCGTAAGAAAGTCGCTGTTATCGAACGCAAGCGGACCATCGGCGGTGTCTGTGTGCACACTGGCACCATCCCCAGCAAGACCTTTCGCGAAGCCATCCTCTATCTCAGCGGGCTGCGGCAGCGGACCTTTTACGGACGCGGCTATGCGCTGAAAGACCAGATCTCGATGCAGGACCTGATTTTTCGCTCCGACGCGGTGATGGCGCGAGAGATCGAAGTGATCAAGGCCCAGTTGCGCCGCAACCGGGTGACGGTCTATGAGGGCAACGCGCGCTTCCTCGACGCACACACGATGGAGATCGCCAGCGATGAAGGATTAACGATGTTGCGAGGGAACAACTTCGTCATCGCCTGCGGGACCCGCCCTGCGCACGACGCGCAGATACCCATCGACGGCAAACGCATCTTCGATTCCGACCAGGTTCACGACCTGCCGGAACTGCCACGCGAGCTGATCGTGGTCGGCGCCGGAATCATCGGACTGGAATACGCGTCCATGTTTGCGGCGCTGGGTGTCAAGGTCACACTACTCGACCAGCGGCCCACATTGCTCGATTTCGTCGATCGCGAGATCGTCGAGAGCCTGTGCTTTCAGTTACGGCAACTCGGCACGGTATTCCGCTTGGGCGAAAAGGTCGTGTCCGTGGGATTCGACGCGGACCGCGACCGCGTCTTTGCCATGCTGGAGAGCGGAAAGAAGGTCCAGGGGTCAGCACTACTTTATGCGGTCGGTCGGCAGGCCAACAGCGACCAGCTCAATCTGGAGGCCATCGGACTGGTGCCCGACGGCCGCGGCAAGTTGATCGTGGATGAGAACTTCCAGACTGCCATCCCGCACGTCTATGCTGCCGGCGACGTCATTGGATTCCCAGCGCTCGCGAGCACCTCGATGGAGCAGGGAAGACTGGCCAGTTGCCACATTTTCGGAGTGCCCGGTAATATCCCGGCCAACCAGATCCCGTACGGCGTCTATACCATTCCCGAGATTTCCATGGTGGGAGCGACGGAAGAGCAGCTCACGCGCGACAAGGTCCCCTATGAGATCGGGATCGCCCGCTACGCTGAACTGGCCAAGGGGCAAATGCTGGGAGACGACCAAGGATTTCTGAAACTGATTTTTGATCCTTCCAGCTTGAAGCTTCTGGGCGTTCACATTATCGGAGACCGGGCGGCGGAAATCGTGCACATCGGCCAAGCCGTGCTTGCGCTCGGAGGCACCATCGAGTACTTCCGCGATACCGTGTTCAACTATCCCACCCTCGCGGAAGCGTTCAAGGTCGCAGCGCTGGATGGGCTGAATAAGCTCTAGAAACGAGTCGCAACTCAAAGTTACAGCAACGGTCCTGGAGGAAAGCGGTTTCTCCTCCAGGACTCAAGGCGTGGCGGCTCAGAGCGGTTAGTCCCTTTCCATCGTGCACGACTTCGCGAGCCAGTCCGGGGTCAAGTCCCAGGTTAAGTCGCTCTTCACAATCACGTCGTGAATCGTACAAGAATCGCCGGCCCCGTCTATAAACTTGAAATCCCATTTCCCTTCAGGAACGGCCACGGTAAAACCCAATCCCGAGCGCAGAACATTGTTCCCGATCAGGTCAGGTTCCCAAGTTCGGCCCTTGGTGGACGACACGTGAATTTCCGCAAAGACGATACCCGAATCGTTCTGCAGCGTGACGCAACGCCAGTTCGCTTGTACCGGCACGGGCATCGACGCAGCCGGAATAGCCAGCATAGCCAAGCTCAGGATCAGGACTAAGAGCAGTATATGAGTTCGGTTGAACATGGGGGATCTCCATTTGTATCTGGGCCTTGAGGCCCGCATTTTACGCGGCTATAGAGAGCAACTGGATGGCCAAACCAGAGTCACCCGATGCGGTTACTCTTCATGCGCCCAAGGTAGTGTTAACTCCTTACGAGGCATTCAGATCGAGGCAGTTGGGGAACGCTAGAGGCAACGGTTTGTGGTCCGAGAAACGGTCGGCCTGCTATCCGAATCGCTAGTGCCGGCTAACGGAACGGATAGTCAGGGGCGGCGGGCATTTGCGGCCTCAGGTGTCGTCGGATGATCTGCGTGTGCGGCTTTCACACGGTAGCGCAATGCCGGACAAACGCGATACTCTCTCTGGCATGAAGATAGAAGAGTTCCGCGAATCGCTGGCGCGCGACGAACCCCCTGCCGGACTCGACGTTGCGCTGATAGGCCTGTGGTGGGATGCCAAGGGCGACTGGAACAAAGCTCACGAATCGGCCCAGAATGATGAAGGAGCAAGAGGAGCGTGGGTCCACGCTTACCTGCATCGCAAAGAAGGCGACGCGTCCAATGCCGCCTATTGGTATGGCCAGGCCGGGCGACCTGTTGCCCAGGGACCGCTCACGGATGAGTGGCTGGAAATTGCCGGGGCGCTGCTCGCGCAGTAGGTCCCCCCACGGCTACATCCTCTAGCCCCCACCAACGAAGTGCACAATTTCCAGCCGGTCGCCGTCTTTGAGTTTGGTCTCAGGCCACTGCGCCCGCGCGATGATCTCGTGATTGAGTTCTACCGCGACGCGATCCCCCTTCATACCCAGTTGTTCGATTAACTCTGCCAGTGGTAATGGTCCAGCTACTACTCTTTCGTCGCCGTTGATAAACAAGTGCATGAGAATACTGTAAAGCAGTTTCGGGTTCCCAGCGAAAGACTCGAAGATCCCCGGTTTCCAGCCGCTCGTAAGGGACGTTACACTGACGCTCCCATCAGTTTCACGAAGCTGTAACTCAAAACCTGAAACGATAAACTCGAAACTGCTGTAGAATGTCGGAGCTTTTATGGAAGGGAGTCGCTCATGGGTCGTCCTGTCGTTCATTTCGAAATTGGGTGCCGCGACAAAGCGCGCACCACCGAGTTCTTCGCCAAGCTTTTTGACTGGAGCACGCAGGAGTCCGGGCCAGCAACGATTATCGACACTACGGCGGGCAGCGGCATCAACGGACACATCACCGCTCTCGGTCATGAGCCGCACAATTACGTCACGGTCTACGTTGAAGTCGATGATGTGCAGAGCTATCTGGACAAAGCGACAGCGCTTGGCGGCAAAGCTCTGATGCCCGTCGTAACGCTTCCGCAAGGCCAGTTTTCCTGGTTCTCTGATCCCGATGGCAACATCATAGGACTGTGGAAGGCGGCGAAGTGAGAAGGCAGTGCTTCGAGCTAACGCGAAACCTGAAACTCTGGAGGCAAAATCATGGCAGTCAAACCAATTCCTGATGGCTATCACACCGTCACGCCGTACCTGACGGTGGCGGATGCAGAAGCGCAGATTGATTTTCTGAAAAAGGCGCTCGGCGCAGAGGAAAAATATCGCCATGGCGACGACCAGGGCCGCGTGATGCACGCGGAAGTGCGTGTCGGCAACTCGATGGTCATGATCGGTCAGGCGCGTGATCAGTGGACGCCGAGACCGGCCATGTTCTACCTGTATGTCGAGGACGTTGATGCCGTTTACAAGCGCGCGCTCGCGGCAGGCGGAAAGTCTGTTCGAGAACCCGCGAACCAGCCGTATGGAGACCGAACCGGTGCTGTCGAAGACTCTCAGGGCAACCAATGGTGGCTCGGAACGCACATCGAAGATGTGTCGCCGGAAGAAATCCAGCGGCGTTACCAGAAGCAGGCCGGAGCGGCCGAGAAGTCGAAGTAGGCTGGAGTGCAGTGCTATAATTTTGGTTTGCCAGCCCCGTTTCTGGCCTTGAGGAGCGCCCTCTTGGTTGTCCCTGCGAAGCGGCGAGGCATCGACCGTTATTCATTCTAGCCATTCAAGATCTGAGGTTTCTCCATGTCAGGCCATTCAAAATGGGCAACCATTAAGCATAAGAAAGGCGCGCTCGACGCCAAGCGCGGCAAAATTTTCACCCGGCTAATCAAGGAAATTACCATTGCGGCCAAGAACGGCGGCGATCCTGAGAAGAATCCCCGGCTGCGTGGCGCGATAACAGCGGCCAAGGCCGAGAACATGCCGGCCGACAATATCAAGCGCGCCATTCAGCGCGGCACCGGCGAGTTGCCAGGTGTCTCTTACGAAGAAATCACCTTCGAAGGCTACGGTCCGGGCGGGGTCGCGATTCTGGTTGAAGTTTCCACCGACAATCGCAACCGCACCGTCAGCGAACTGCGCCATGCTTTTTCGAAAAATGGCGGCAACATGGGCGAGGCCGGCTCGGTTGCCTGGATGTTTCACAAGAAGGGCGACATCATCATCCCGAAAGCGGCGGCCAAGGAAGACGACCTGATGAACATTGTTCTCGAGGCCGGAGCCGACGACTTGAAGGACGATGGCGACAGTTGGGAGATCCTGACTGACCCTGCGGTTTACGAGACGGTGCTGGAGGCGGTGAAGGCGGCAGGCATTAAGCCCGATGTCGCCGAGGTCGGCATGGTCCCGCAGACCTACACCAAGCTCGAAGGGCACCAGGCGGGTACCATGATCCGCTTGCTGGAAGCGCTGGAAGACTCCGACGACGTCCAGCACGTGTACTCGAATTTCGACATTGACCAGAAGCAATTGGAGGAAGTGGCGGGATAGATTGCCCAAGTTCTCACTTGTAGCTGTGGAACGGCCGCTCTCACGAGCGGTCGTTTTGTTTTGAGCGCCGTCTCCTCGGTCACTCTGTGGCGGTTCAGGTCTCTCGATTTACAATTGACTGCAGCATGAAGTTTCTCCGGCATCCCGCATTATTTCTACCAATCACATTTGCATTATCTCTTGCGGCCTGCAGCAAACCGCAGCAGCAAACGGCGTCCGCGTCATCGGCTGAGATGAAGCAAACCGCTACCACGAGCGCACCGGCAACGCCGGCCGCGATTCTGTCAGCTTCCGACAGCACTGCACCCAAGCCTGACATTAACGGCAATCATGTGATGCAGTATGTGAAGGAAGTGGTCGCGATTGGCTCGCGTCCGGTTGGCAGTCCCGGTCATGCGAAGGTGGAGCAATACGTTCTCTCGAAGCTCAAAGGCGTCGAGGTCGAGCAGGACAAGTTCATCGCGCAGACTCCGGTTGGCAAATTCCCCATCAACAACATTATCGCCAAGTTCCCCGGTCGCAAGGATGGCATCATCGTTGTCGCCGGACATTACGACACGAATTATCCTCTGCCCAAAGCGTATGTCGGCGCCAACGACGGCGGTTCGTCCACTGCGCTCTTGCTGGCTCTGGCAGACCAGTTTCGTGGCAAGGAGCGCGACGGCTACACCGTGTGGCTGGTGTGGACCGATGGCGAAGAGGCATTCGTCAAATGGACGGAGACCGACAGCGTCTACGGCACGAGGCATCTCGCGCACAAGTGGCAACAGGATGGTACGGCCAAGAAGATCAGGGCGTTCATCCTGGTGGACATGATCGGTGACGCCGACCTCGATATCCAGAAAGAGACCAATTCGACTCCGTGGCTAAGCGAACTGGTTTATCAAGCCGCAACCAACCTCGGCTACCAGTCGCACTTCTATGAAATCCCCGCAGCCATCGAGGACGACCATCTGCCAATGCTGAAGATCGGTGTGCCGTCGGTGGACATCATCGACCTGGACTACGGCTATAACAACGTCTATCACCACACCGTGCAAGACACCATCGACAAGCTCAGTCCTCAGTCGCTGGCGATCAGCGGAGATGTGGTGTTGGAAACGATCCGATTGCTCGATGCGCGTTGACGGGTTCTTATTTCAGCCCGACATAGATATCAAGCTGGGCATTGTTGGGATCGGCGGCGCGCTGATCATATAACTCGAAATCCGCGCGGTACGCTCGTTGACCATTCGCGGGCGATTGGTAGTACGACCAAATTTGCTTCCATGTTTCGCGGACAACTTTCGCGACTGGCCCGCGTTCCGTGGTGAAGACAGCATATCTCCCGGCGGGAACTGACTTCACAACCATGCCATCCGATAACGTCGGGTTTGGAATTGGTCTGATCTTGGCGCCCAAAATAAAAGTGTACTGCCCATTCGCATCGGTGGCGTAGTCGGTGTAGACGGCAATAATCGACTGGTCGACTTTGTCGGGAATCTGATTCAGTAAACCCTCGATGCGAAATCGCTCCCACAGCTTGCCGATGATGGCATCCGGGCCGGCCTCCTTCTCGTTGTTAGTGCTGGCCGTGATTCCAACCACCTGAAATGATTCTTGATGAACAATTCGTGGTGTCAAACCAGCCGCCACAAAGGCTGCGTACACAGCGAAAGGGACCGTGAAGATGATCAGCGCAATACCGAGGTGGCGTGCACGTGGGCAGTTCATAGGCCGGAGTGCATTCTACAGGCAATCCATGAACGCTGCGGTGCTGGGAGCCGCGGCAACAAAAACAGCCGCCGCTATTCGGACGGATCGACAACCGTTATCATTTCACTGTGTATGGCCGACTCAGTCAAAGTTCTGCGAATTACCCTGGGTGACCGCACCCTCATCATCACAGGCCCCGCGGATATCACTCGCGAACAGGCCGACGCCATCGTGAATGCCGCGAACTCTTCGCTGCTGGGCGGCGGCGGCGTGGACGGCGCGATTCATCGCACCGGCGGTCCGGGGATTCTTACGGCGTGCAAGCAGATTGTCGAACGCATCGGGCGGCTTCCAGCAGGGCAGGCAGTCGCCACGCCCGCCGGGCGATTGCGGGCAAAGTATGTTATTCACACGGTTGGCCCGTTCTGGAGTGGCGGCACTCGCGGCGAAGCCGTAACGTTGGCGAGCTGCCATGAGGAATCCATCCGTATCGCGGATGAGTTGAATCTCACGTCGATTGCGTTTCCTGCTATCTCGACCGGAGCCTATGGATATCCTGCCGATCAAGCTTCACGCGTTGCAGTGGGAAGCGCAGCGAAAGCACTAACAGCGTCCACACGCGTTCGTGAGGTTCGCTTTGTGCTGTTTGATTCCGAAACCTTCGAGCACTATGCGAGGGCGGCGCAAGCGCTCGAGAAGCCCATAATCTAGCCCGCCGCCGGCAACCTTCCTCAGCAACTTTCGCTCACAATCAGGTTTAAAACATACTGAACCATTTAGCAAAAACACTTCTATGGACCAAGCCCATCTCAGTCGCAGAGAGAACAAGCATCACCGGTCGTACATGCGTTGGGGGTCGGTACTGGCGGTTGTTTTTCTGGTTACGGCTGGCCTCCATGCGTCCAAGAAAAACAAAAACATCAGTACTACGGACCAGCAGAAACAGGCGCTGCACGCGCTCGATCGCCTGACGTTTGGCCCGCGCCCAGGCGATGCGCAAAGCGTAGTGGCGATGGGCGTGGACCAGTGGATCGACCTGCAGCTCCATCCCGACAGAATCGACAACAGTGCTATGCAGCCACGCGTGGCCGGCTACAGGACGCTGGAAATGAACAGCCGTGAAATGCTGCTCGAGTTTCCACCTAATCCCGTCGCGAAGGCCGTCATGGATGGCAAGCTGCCGATGCCGTCCGACCCTTATCGTCGAGCCATCTATACCGCCGCCATCGACCGCGTCGAACATAAAGAGCAGCAGAAGCAAAACACAACTGACACCACTGTGGCGCCGGCAAACGCTTCCGCATCACCCGGTATACCTGCAAACCCCCAACGGCCGATGCAGACGGTTGCTGTCGAGCAGCGCCAACAAGACCGTCGCGTGGCGCACACAATCGTGGATGACCTCGCTCTGCTGCCTCCTGACGCCCGCATGCAGCGCATCCTGGCGCTTCCGGTTACACAGCAACGTGACCTGACACAGGGCATCTCGTTTGAGAAGCGCCAAGCCTTACTGGCGGGCTTATCTCCGCGGCAGCGGGAGACTGTATTGGCGCTCAACAACCCCGCAGGGGTGATCAACAACGAAGTGCAATCGGCGAAGCTGCTGCGCGCGGTATACAGCGACCGTCAGCTTGAAGAAGTGCTGACCGATTTCTGGTTCAACCACTTTAACGTGTTCATAGGCAAAGGCGCGGACCACTATTTGGTGACTGCCTACGAACGCGATGTCATCCGCCCGCACGTGCTGGGCAAATTCAAAGACATGTTAGTCGCCACGGCGAAAAGCCCCGCCATGCTGTTCTACCTGGACAACTGGCAGAGCGAAGGCCCAGATTCGGACGCGGCGCGGAGAGTTCCGGCGCGCGGACCGAATGCGGGTATGAACGGTCCGTTTGCGCGACGCGGCGTGATGTATTCCGTACCGCGTCCTCCGCAACAGCCCAATGCCCAGAACAACCAACAGAAACGCCGCAACGGGCTGAATGAGAACTATGCGCGCGAACTGATGGAGTTGCACACCCTCGGCGTCAACGGCGGTTACACGCAGCAGGACGTGACCCAGGTAGCGCGTGTCTTCACTGGTTGGACGATCGATGAGCCTCGCCAAGGTGGCGGCTTTATCTATAGGCCGCGCCTGCATGAGCCGGGCGAAAAAGTTGTCCTCGGACACAAGATCAAAGAGAGCAACGAGAACGAGGGTATGCAGGTGCTGGAGATTCTCGCACGCCACCCCTCTACAGCGCGCTTCATCTCGACCGAATTGGCGCAGCGGTTTGTCTCTGACGATCCTCCGCAATCGCTGATCGATGCGATGTCCAAGACATTCCTCAAGACTGATGGTGACATTCGCGCCGTCTTGGAAACTATGTTCCACTCTCATGAGTTCTGGGCGCCGGAAGCCTATCGGGCACGAGTAAAGACGCCCTTTGAATTTGTAGTGTCGTCGTTGCGCGCAACGCAGGTCGAAATCATTGACGCGCAACCATTGCTGTTCACGCTGAACAAGATGGGCATGCCGCTGTATGGGAGCCAGCCTCCTACCGGCTACTCGACCAAGGCCGACGTTTGGGTAAACTCCGCAGCGCTGCTCGATCGCATGAACTTCGGACTCGCGCTTGCGACCAACCGCATGCCGGGTACTACTTTCAACCTCTCACAACTGCTTAATGGAACGCCTGTGGTTGACGCCGATCCATACCAGGTGCAACTCAAGCTTGAGCAGACGCTGGTTCCCGGCGACATCTCCAAGCAGACGCACCAGACAATTGAAGAGCGCATCGTTGATCCGCAAGCGATGGCGCAGTTTGAAGATCCAGCCCATCCCGCGAACGTCAACGTAATTGCAGGGTTGTTGCTGGGGTCGCCGGAATTTCAGCGGAAGTGAGAGGACCGATTGGAAGCTGAAACTCTTGGGTAGAGCAGGCCTTCAGGCCTGCGTCCAAGCCGGCAAGAATAGTCGCGGGCTTTAGCCCCGGGAAAGCACGAAACAATGAGCATCACACGACGGACGTTCCTGAAGGGCGGCGCGATGGCAGTTGTCGGTACCGCGGCGATTCCTTCTTTCCTGACGCGCGCCGCATGGGGCGCGGCCGAAGCCGGCTCCAACGGCAAGCGGTTGGTGGTCATCTTTCAGCGCGGCGCAGCCGATGGCCTGAACATCGTGGTCCCGCATCGCGAACCCTCGTATTACGCGATGCGACCGAGCATCAACATTCCGCGGCAACAGGTGATTGACCTCAACGGTTTCTTCGGCCTGCATCCCTCGCTGGCTCCGTTCAAACCGCTGTGGGACCAGGGCCATCTAGCTATTGTTCACGCCGCGGGCTCACCCGACACCACGCGCTCGCACTTTGACGCGCAGGATTACATGGAATCGGGCACGCCCGGCGTGAAGAACACCACCGACGGTTGGCTCAACCGCACGTTGCAGTCGGAGCCTGCCGCTGATAGCCCATTCCGAGCCGTCGCGCTGGGCACTTCGCTGCCGCGCATTCTAGCGGGAAAGGCGCCAGCGGTCGCGGTCAGCAATGTAAATGGGTTTGCCATTGCTGGCGGCAATCCCGCGGCGGCCCCGCTGGGTAACACATTCGAGGCCATGTACGCGCAATCCGTGGATAGCGTCCTCCACGGCACAGGGCGCGAGACCTTTGAAGCAGTCAGGATGCTGAAGTCCACCGACCCACAACACTACACGCCCGCTTCCGGCGCGAACTACCCGAAGGGGCGCTTTGGGGACGCGCTGAGGCAAACCGCGCAGCTCATCAAGGCGAACCTCGGCGTGCAGATTGCGTTCACCGACATCGGTGGCTGGGACCACCACGTTAATGAAGGCGCGGTGGAAGGCCAGCTCGCAAACGTTCTTCGCGATTTCTCGCAGTCCATCGCCGCCTTCTGGATCGATCTCGGCGCGCTTGCGGAGGACACCGTAATCGTCACGATGTCCGAGTTCGGGCGCACGGCGCGCGAAAATGGTAATCGCGGCACCGACCATGGCCATGCCAACGTCATGTTTGTGCTTGGCGGACCAGTGCGGGGCGGTCATGTTTACGGGCGTTGGCCCGGTCTTGATCCCTCGCAACTGAACGAAGGACGAGACCTCGCACTGACCACCGATTTCCGCCGTGTGCTGGGCGAAGCAGTCGCTCGCCATCTGGGCAACGCCAACCTGAACACGGTATTCCCCGGATTCGACAACTCGCAAAAAGCCTTCTTGCGGTATCTGGGTTGACGCAGGGATTCTCAGCCAAACCGCTGCAGCGAGAAAGGCGCGAGGTCGAATTCGGTGGGCTGCCCAGTGAGCAACTCGGTCATGAGCCTCGCAGTAATCGGCGCCAGCAGGATGCCATCGCGATAATGTCCGGTCGCAACGAAATATCCAGACATCGACGTTGCGCCAAGGATGGGAAGGCCGTCCGGCGTGCCGGGACGCAGGCCAGCCCAGGCGTCATGGATGCGCATGTGACCGATCTCGGGTACGACCTTTTCGGCGCTTCGGTGCAGGCGCTGTACGGTGTGCGGATCCACGCGCTTGTCGAAGCCGGCATCCTCCACAGTGGCACCGAGCACGATTCTCCCGTCGCTGCGCGGGATGATGTACACCTCAGGCGTGCGAATCGTGTGCTGAATGAGCGGCCCGGAATGCTGGCTTGCCGCCGCTGGCACGACGCAGAGCATCTGACCCTTCACGGGTCGCGTCGGGGCGCCAAAGGGCTTGATCTGAGCAGCCCATGCGCCAGCGCAGTTCACAACGGCGCCTGCAGCGTAAAAGGACTTCGTCGTACGGACGCCCGTCGCGCGGCCACCCAGAAGGGCGACCTCGGTCACAGGCGATCCGGTCGCAAAGTCAGCGCCCTGGTTCCTCGCGGCTTTTTCCAATGCGCTGCCCAGCTTCCGCGGATCGACGCTGCGCTCTGGCAACTGATACGCCGGCTCGCGAAGCGCTATGAGCGGCTCGACACGGGAAAGCTCGGCATCATCGAGCGCGCGAGCGGCGAGGCATGTCGGCATCTGGCCGGCTTCGAGAAAAGCAATCGTCCCGGCATCGCGGAGGTCGGGCGACTCGAAAGCATCGTCGCGCAATTCGCGGACAAACTCGGGATACATGCGCGCGCTGGCAGCGATCATGTCGGCCAGGGCTGGCGGATTGCACGGATCGCAATGCGCAATCATGCCTCCAGCGGCATATGTGGCTTCGCGTACAGGCTCGCCCTTCTCGACCACGAGCACGCTTGCGCCATTTCGCCGCAGGCGCCACGCCAGCGAGAGTCCAATCACGCCTCCGCCGATGATGACAACGTCCCAGGTCTTCACAACTCGATTGTAGTGGAGAGGGTTGCGGCCGCCCGATTATGCAGTCATCATCGGCAAGCCTTGAGCGCTCAGAAACGTAACAATCCGGAGTGCGTCTAATCTTAGTTGTCAAGTACTGCGCTGCGGTGCAATCGACGATGATTGACAGGGCTTTGCTGAAACCCGAGAATTGACAGTAGAAAGGATGTATAGATGTTATTTGACCAACCTCCGAGTAGTCCTATCGAACAGGCTCCTGCTCCCGCCCCATCTTCCTATGGTCAGAGTGCAATTCTGAAGTACGTGTTGCTGGCGATTGCTGCGATTTATGTCGTCGCCTCGCTTTATCTGCTGTATGACATGCGCAACCGGGTGACGGCGGTTGAGCACAAGCAGCAGACGATGGAGGTCGCGCAGGAGGCTGCGCAGGCCGAACTCAACGCCCGCATCCACGCGACTTCATCGGAATTCAAGCAGCAGCTGACTTCGCAGGCCGGCATGACCAAGGCGGAAATCGCGCAGCGTGCGGCTGAATTGGACCGTCAGCAGAAGGCATCCGCAGCCAAGCTGGCAGCCGCCCAGAATCAGCAAGGCCAACAGATTGCCGCGGTCAACACCGAAGTCAGCGGCGTCAAGAGTGAGGTTGGCTCTGCCAAGACTGACATTAAGAAGACCCAGACCGACCTGGCAGCCACCAACGCCAAACTGGAGCACGCCATGGGCGACCTCGGTGTACAGAGCGGCCTGATTGCTCACAACTCCGGTGAACTGGAAATGCTGAAGCGCAAGGGTGAGCGCAATTATTACGACTTCACACTGCAAAAGAACGCGCGCACGCCGGTCTCCACTATCAGCCTGCAACTGAAGAAGGTTGACCCCAAGAAGAGCAGGTTCACCATGAACGTGATTGCGGACGACCGCACCATCGAGAAAAAAGACCGCAACCTCCTGGAGCCGCTGCAGTTCTATACCGGTCGCGACCGCCTGCTCTACGAGGTCGTGGTCTTCAATGCCGGCAAGAACAGCATCAGCGGTTATCTGAGCACGCCCAAGACGGCTCCCACGCCAGTCACGCCGTAGAGCTATGGCGAATCCGTTTTGCTGAAGGGCCCAAGAGAATGGGCCCTTTCAATTGTTGCGCCAGGCCGGAAGTGGCTACTTGGGCGATGCGCCTTTTTCCCGCAGCACAATCGGATTCTGATCGTACGGTTCGATCGTCACGTTTAAGTCTTTGCGCGCCTCGAATTGTTCCCTGGTGACCGGAAACGAAACCAGCACCGAGCCTTTCTGCTCGGCGC
>Ga0074046_10003581_pt1 | contig 12937 bp, 15 predicted proteins | sample BogForMeECP23OM3_FD_94441 | JGI IMG/M metagenome (GOLD analysis project Ga0074046, IMG submission 94441) | Bog forest soil microbial communities from Calvert Island, British Columbia, Canada - Bog Forest MetaG ECP23OM3 | ecosystem: Environmental > Terrestrial > Soil > Wetlands ...
GACCAGCTTGGTCAAGAAGCTCTCGATGATGGACATCTCAGCGGCGACTGCGGGCGAGTACCTGTCGCCGAAGGAGGTGGCCCGGTTCGCCCACGAGCTCGCAGTGGCGTTCAACGCTTTCTACGAGAGCGTCCAGGTCAACAGAGAGGAGGATGCAACGCTCCGAGACGCCAGGCTCGCCCTCGTGGACGCTGCCAGCAGGGTCCTGGCCCAGTCGATGGAATTGATTGGAATTCCTCGCAGAGGGCGGATTTGAAGGCCGTCGACCTCGCACAGTTACCCGGTGGCGCTCAGACTTCTGCAACCCCTGACGCTACCAATTGCAGATGTCAAGGAGAAGCTGAAAGAGGGGGCGTCTCCGACCGTAGGTCAACTCGGGGTCAACGTTAAATCTCCCTCGCCAATTCGCCAATCGCCGATGCTACGGGCACAGAAGATACTCCTTGCGGCCTTGGACATGGACGGCACTGTGCTCGAGCACGAAAGCAGCTGGGTTGCTCTTCATCGGGCCTTTGGAACGACGAAAAAGGGAGAGGCTTCGCTCAAGCTGTACACCGAGGGAAAGATTGACTACAGGGAGTTCATGCGGAGGGACATCTCCTCGTGGCCAAGGGGCGTCACCAGGAGCGAGATCCAGAAGATCCTCTCGGGGTACAAGATACGGGCCGAGGCCCAGCCCACCATCGACGAACTCAAGAGACGGGGGATCAAGACTGCACTGGTGACCTCAGGGATTGACATCCTGGCCGAGGAGGTCGCGAGGGAGCTGGGCATCGATTACTGGGTGGCCAACGGGCTTCGGTTCGACAAGGGCGGCAGGGTCCTCTCGGAAGGGGTAGGGAGGGTCGACCCGACCAGGAAGGACCTGGCCTACATGAAGCTCCTGGCGAGGATAGGCATCCCGAGAAAGCGGACGATTGCGGTCGGCGACACGGTGTACGACCTTCGCTTCCTGAAGTCGGCGGCCCTCGGCTTCATGCTCGCCCACACTACGAGAGTGAACGACCCCAAGATAATACAGATCGAGAAGCTCCACGACATCTTCGACCACATTTAACGAGGTTTTTACCCTCACTCGTCCGGGCCATCTCGAGACTAGAAATGGAAGACAACCTACTTCTGATTCCAGGGCCGACAAACCTCTCCAAGCGGGTCAGGGACGTGATGGCCGGGCCTCAGCTGCCCCACGTCGGGTCGCAGTTCTACTCCACCTTCAAGGAGATAGTCTCTCTCGCGCGGTACGTTTTCAGGAATGAAAAGGCTCCCCAGTTCGTGTTTACAGGGCCGGGAACGATTGGCATGGAGTCATCAGTCGTCAGCCTCGTCTCCCACGGAGACAGGACACTGACTCTGAGCACAGGGTACTTCGGGCGAAGGATGCTTATGCTCAACCAGGTCCATGGGGCCAAGGCGGACGTGCTCGAATACAAGGACGGGGTCCACGCAGACCCGGACGATTTGAGGAAGAAGCTCAGGAGGAACAAGTACAAGGCTGTCTACATGACGCACGTTGACACTTCGACCTCGGTAGCAAACCCAGTGCGGGAGCTGGTCGAGGAATGCGTCAAGGCGGATGTCTTCTCGATCGTCGACGGAGTGTGCAGCATCGGGGGGTCCCGCTCGACTTCGACAGGCTCGGAGCAGACATCGCGTTCACGGCTTCGCAGAAGGCGCTTGCAGGAGCGCCCGGGGCAGTGCTCCTTGCCGCTTCCGGCAGGGTTTTGGATTACATGACGAAGCGCGAGAAGCCCATCGAGTCGTATTACATGAACCTCCTCAGATGGAAGCCGGTGATGGAAGACCCTAGGATGTATCTCGCGACCCCGGCGACTCAGGTCCTTCTCGCGCTCAAGGAGGCGCTGCTCGAGGTGAAGGAGGAGACCCTCGAGAAGCGGTGGGCCCGCCACAGGAAGCTAGGGGAGCTGACGCGGAACCAGGTGGACAAGTGGGGGTTCAAGTTCGTCGCTGACGAGGGCTTCAGGGCGGACACTGTGACCTCCATTTGGGTCAAGAGCGGTACGGCCGGAGACATCCAGAAGACGCTAAAGGACAAGCACAGGATTGTTGTCGCCAAAGGAATCTACGAGGCCAAGGATACCATGATAAGAATCGGGCACTTCGGAATCCTCACGCCGAAGCGCCTTAGGTCAGCACTCCAATCTATGGACGAGGTCTTGAATGACTTGGGCATGGGGGAGAGACGGGCTCAGGCCGCTACCCACGCGTGAAAGCTAGAATCTTTTTATCTTCAGCGGAGGCGCCGACCAAACGCCGAGCAGCCCGGTCGTCTAGTGGTCAAGGATGGGGGCCTCTGGAGCCTTCGACCTAGGTTCGAATCCTAGCCGGGCTATTTAACCCTCAGAACGATTTAGCGCAGTACCTTCGACTTAGGTTCGATTCGTAGCCGGGCTATCCCTGTGATATGGGAGTATCCCCGGTTTTAGGTAATGCATTGGGAGACCGCAGGAGGGTCTATCATGACATCGAAGGGCTTGAGAACTCACCGTCGGTCCGAAAGTGGCTAGGAGGACTCAAAGCCGGACCCCATCGACGAACAGCCCTCTACAATTTCGCCCGGTATACTCGTTGGCGAAAGAATATGGCGTTAGAATCAAATCCTGAGAGATTAGTCGAAGATTGTCTCACAGGGACTAACCGGACCCTAATCGATCATCTTGGCTCGCTGGTTGAATACTGCCAAGGTGATACCTTCAGTGGTTCAAGCCTAGAAACCAGAAAGAAGAACTTCAAAGACGTCGTGAGCTTCTATCGGGCCCACTTCATCACTCTACCGAAGGCGAGAATAAACGGAGAAACTGAGATGAGTGTCAGGACCGAAATAACCGCCTCAAAGTTCCTCGAGTTCGCAAAGACTGTCTTGTTGAAGGCTAGGTTAACGTCAAAGGCCAGGGCGGTAATCCTAACCATACTCCAAAGCGGCATGGACGCGTCAACCTTCGCAGATGTCTTCAACAAATTCGGCTATCCTCAGTTAGTCAGCCACTTCGGGACTGAAGACTTCGAGAATTGGGATATCAGACGCTGCCCCGTAAGAATAGACCTGATGAGACCGAAGTCTCAGTATCGATACTACACCTTCTTGGACTCGAAAACGGGTCCTTATCCCCCCACGAGACGCGCTGGCTGGGAGTTACTTCCTTCTGGTGAGGGCGATGACTGGGATGATCCTCTTTGTCTTTCGTTGGTAGTCGGCAAACCTGGGATAAAGGGCGGCTTGGCGATTGTAAAGGATGTCGCGTTCACTCCCGGTGATCCCTTTCGCGTGAACGTCGATCGTGTCGTCCCCGACCTCTATCTTGATGTCGGGGTGGGCCTTGAGATTGAAGTACCAGTCCGGGTGCTTGTCGGCGCCGCCCTTTGAAGCGAACACCAAGAAACGCTCCCCGTCCTTAAGGTACATCATCGGGTTGATGTGAGGCTTGCCACTGCGCCTGCCGATGGTATGGAGCAGAAGCAAAGGTGTCCCCTCGAAGAAACCACCGACTTTTCCGTGGTTCTTCCGGAACTCGGCAATATTTTGCGCATTGAAGTCACCAGATCTACTCATTCGCTCGCTTCCTTTGAAATTGGTCGCGACCTGCTTGCGCTCTGACCCTGAGGGTATGCAACGAATCCGGTCAACCGGCCAAATCTAAAAACGTTCTAAGACAGCGAATCTTGAGTAATGTGGCAGCGCGCGCTCTAACTGGACTCCCCCCTCTCATTACTCATAAGTGAAATCTCGAATTGACAGTCGGGCTAGGAATATCTAGTCGTGGTCAGATTTCATGCGAACTCTTTTCTAACAGGCAGTCTCTCAAGAACGGCATGTCCGAAGAAAAGATTGCGAGTGTAATGCATGAGTTCGTTGAAGCCCTTGTGAAGAAAGATGTCGACAAAGCTCTCGCCTGTTTCGCAGACGACGCAAGCTGGAAAACAAATGAAGGAACATTCAAAGGCAAAAGCGAATTGAAGCGCTACCTGACGTGGCTGGCCAACACAGTCTCAGTTCAAAAAATGACAGAAGCTGGGATTGGCTTGTTGGTTAAAGGTGACACGGCTGTATACGAGAGTGACCAAGAAGGGACCTACGAAGGTGCAAAATATGGAGTGCGGGTAATTTGCATACATGAATTCAAGGGTGAGAAATTCCAGAACGTCAGAACGATCTTTGACAGGATTTCAATCGCCAAACAAGCGGCCAAGGGATGGATGACTACAAGGACTGTCAACGCCGTCGTCAACCGTATGGAAAAAGGGTTGCGCTAGCCGAATCTACACAGACTTCCGCGGAGCCATGCGCCTAGACTGCCATATGAAACCAGACTGGACTCCTCCCTCTCATTACTCATAAGTGAAATCTCGGATTGGCACTCAAATGAGCGCGCGCGCAACATCTTGCGGGCGGTGGGAGATGCCACCTGCTTGAGAACCAAATATACCTGTTAAATAGGAGGCGCGTCCCTATTGACCGCGAATAACCACGAAATTCAAGAAGATATTGGTCGCATACGACGGGTCCAAGGACTCCAACAAAGCTGTGGAGGCGGCATGCGCTCTCTCGAACGGCAAGGCCTCTGTCACTCTGCTTCACGTTTATGCCTTACCAATAATGGCATATTCTGGCAAGGCGGGCCTACCACAATCCACCGTCGAGCTCCTCAATGAAGAAGCAAAGAAGACAGCCGAGGCGGTGGCCAAAAAGGGGCTCAACCGTGCCGCGAGGAATGGGGTCAAAGCAAAAAGAGAGGTCATAGAAAGCATATCCATTGTGGAAGCCATCGTCACCTACGCCTCCTCCGAGAAGTTCGACCTAATCGTCATCGGCACTAGGGGAAACACGGGCTTCAAGCGAATCCTAGTGGGGAGCGTCTCGAGCGGCGTCTTGAATCACGCGCATTGTCCGGTATTGTTGGTTAGGTAGATGGTCTCGGTCAAGGACAGCGCGCGCTACGGCCCTGACTCAGAGGGATGAATCCCTGGCGATGAAGCTTCTTGGTGTCGCTCTGCCCTACGCTAAGAACTTCCTCTCGTAGTACTTTAGGAGACTGTCAGGGTTGTACGCTTCGCCGAAGAGCTTCATCTGGAGCTCCTTCGGGGAGTAGACCGCGCCCCACCGGTGAATGTTGACCCGCAACCACTTCCTCAGCTGCATCAGGTCCCCCTTCCCCACCGACTTGCGGACCAGTTCGCCGTCTCCCATCTTGTGCCAGATCATTCCCAGGACCACATTCCCCAGGGAATAGGTTGGGAAGTAGCCCAGTGAGCCCCAGCTCCAGTGGATGTCCTGCAGGACCCCATCGGCGTCGTTCTTCGGCCTCATCCCGAGGTAGTCCTCGAACATGTCGTTCCAGACATTGGGAAGTTCCGACACCGAGACGTCGCCGCTGAGCATCTTCTTCTCGAGCTCGTACCTGAGCGCGATGTGGAGGTTATAGGTCAGTTCGTCCGCGTCGACCCTTATCAGGCTCCTCCTGACTGTGTTGAAGTAGAGGTAGAGCTGCTCAGGACCGTAGCGTGAGACGAACGGGAGGTTCTTCTTTAAGAGCGGGCTGACGAGCTTGGTGAACTCCCTGCTCCTCCCCACGACGTTCTCCCAGAACCTCGACTGCGATTCGTGGAGCCCAAGTGACGGTCCGTCGGCCACGGGAGTGAACCTGAGCTTGTCGCCGAGCTGCAGCTCGTACAGCGCGTGCCCGGATTCATGGATGGTGGAGAAGAGCGTCGACTTGAAGTCGACCCCTTCGTACCTCGTGGTGATTCTCACGTCGTCGGGCGCTATTCCCGTGGTGAAAGGATGAGTGGAGACGTCCATCCTGAACCTATCCTTTGGCATCTCCAGCATCTGGAGTATCCCCTCGTTCACGCGGACCATTGCGTCAGTGTCGTACTTTACGGACTCCAGCGGATGCCTGGGAGGATAGACCCCCTCGGAGGTGACTTTCTCGAGGATTTGCTTGGTCTCGGGCACGAGACGCGAGAAAACCGAGTCGGCGTCGCGTACCGTGAATCCCTCCTCATAGAGGTTTAGCAGCGCGTTGTACGGATGCTTCGTGTATCCGAGGCAGTCTGCGATCTTCCTGGTCAGTTCCAGGATTTTCCCGAGGTGAGGTTCGAACAACTTGAACTTGGAGTCCTTGCGCGCCTTCCGCCAGACGACGTTAGCCTCGGTCGTGATTCTCGCCTGCTCCTCCACCAGCTCGGGCGGGACCTTCGTGTAGTAGTCCAAGTCTCTCCTCAGGACCCTGACGATTCCCTTCTCCTCATCGTCGAGGTCGTGCAGCTTCTCGGCCTTGCCCACGAGGCCCCCGAGGTCGACCGTGGCCTTCTGGACCATCATTGCCAGCTGGCCCGACGCAACTCCCCTCGAGGCGGCGCCTCTCTCGGGCATGTGCGTCTCCATGTCCCATCCAAGGACCGCCATCGAATGGTCGAGTGCCCACACGACCCTGTACTTCTGGAGGATTTCGTCGATAACAGGATTCTTTGCCAAGATGAACCGCATTCGTAGCCGGGACCGGTTTTTACAGTTTGCGAGAAATGAACCCCATCTTTCTTCGCGCGCTAAGGTGGGACCCTGAACGGAGGAAACTCCATGCTAACTCCAGCGCGCGCGCTCCCGATGCTTAACACCAACAAGATCCTGAGCTGTGTCCCCAAGTCAAGGTGGTTGTCTGTTGATCATCCATTGACGACATAAGTATCAGATGAACAGTCAAGTTGGGCAGTGCATCCGTTGAGCAGCGACAGCGAGAATGAAGCTGAGGCGGTAGAGCAAGAGCGTGAGGAGGAAGCGACCCCTGACATCGAGCCGTCAGACGAGGCAGAATCAGACAAGCGAGAGGCGGAGACGGAAAAGGAGTCGGAAGAGCGCGCGCGCTCTAATCTAATACAGGGACCCTGTATCGAAAAACGTGATAGCCCGAAGTGATGCACCCATGTGTCGGCGCCTTCTTTCCTCAATCAGTTTAGGATAGACGCCTGATAACTCTCGTTTGGCCTCCAATGAGAGGTCAAACTCATCCCTGTATGGACATAACCCGTCCTTTACAGGATGGTCTAGATCTTCGTCGAAGATGATGGGATACAGCCTGCATCCCGCGGGTCGATTTGAGTAGATCGTACATTGCTTTCCATCGTGGAAGACGCATCTCCCGCTGCTGCTGTTCCTGAGCATTTTGAAGCCGTCAGATTCAACTGTAAAAGAGATCTCTTTGAAACCCAGACTGACTATTCGTTGCACATCAGCCTCCAATAGAAGCATCTCTGTCCCATAACAGCAACTCACACAGCGATGGCTCTTGCAAACATTCTTCGAAGACAGGGACGCCTCCAATTAGCAGCCACAAGAAGAAGTGAATATGAGCTTACTGAACGTTTCGGCTTTGGCATGTAACCTTTCAAACTTGGATGCTTAACGAAAGCTAGCGCGCGCGCTTGGTCTTCTTGTTCCAAGCCAAGTACTTCCCGCAACTACGCATCTACAACTGAAGTGCCCATCAGCTTGTCCGTGTACTTCTGGGTGTAACCCTTCACCACGGCCAAGCCGATTATGACGTCCAAAATGAGAAGCAACCAGTAGAGCTTGCTGACGTTTCTGACCAGAGCCTCGGTAAGCTTAGGTGCCCTGCCTCCTGTTGCGACCACCTTGAGCCCCATGACCTTTTTCCCGATTGAGGCGCCGGCAAGGAGCTCGAAGGCGACGAAGTACAGAACCAGGATCACTCCAGCAAGGAACGTGAAGACTCCCCCCAGGATTGCACTGAAGACCCCCGGACCCGAGAGAACAAGGAAAGGCAGGGCGGTAAGGGCCACCAAAATCCCCAACACCGCGTAGACGATCACCCAGTCAATAACATAGGCGATGACACGCCTGACCCAATAGGTCTGAGCGCTGCTCTCCTTCGTGATGGCGTCGACACCACTGATAGGTGCCTGGGACGCTTCCTGGGGTCCAGCGTACGCGGGAGTTCCGCACGAGGGGCAGAAGGCTGCGCCAGGAGAAAGTGCGCTTCCGCACTTCCTGCAGAACCCGGATGACGTCAACGGGCGTATGCTTTTCAAGCATCATTTAAGCGATTCAGAGCCCCGTAGGCCCTAAGTGCTCCCCGTCAATCTTCGACGCAGATCTCTTTCGAGCCGTTTGGACGCGATCTGGATTTTCGATCTCTCTAGTCTACGTCGACAACCTTGAGAGCCGGTCTGGGAACATGTTAGGGGTAAACCACATATAGTTCCGATATCTGAATTCCGATATTCGGAGGCTCAGGGCTTGTACAACTTCAACTGGTCGAAGCGCACCCACAGGGGGCTGCGCTATTGGATACTCTATCTCCTCAAGGATTCTCCCAGGACCGGCGCAGAAGTGATGGACGCCATGGAGTCGATGAGCCAAGGGTGGTGGCGCCCCGCGCCAGGGTCCGTCTACCCACTTCTTGAAAGCATGAAGAGTGACGGTGTGATCCGAAGACTTGAGGGCAAGAAGTATGAACTAACAGAGCAGGGAAAGGAGGAGGCCGAGTGGCCCGGTCAGTTCAAGCAGGTCTCGCCCCGGTCGGCGGAAGAGGCCCTCGACCAGATCTCGAACTACATCTCCTACCTTGAGGACCTGGCCGGGCCAAAGGGCGCCAAGCTCGCTGCAGACTCCCGAAAACTCAAGGAGCTAAAGGAAAGGCTCGGCAAGCTCGGAGGGAGCAAGGAATGAGTGGAGACGGCGTCGTCATCAACGTCAGTGACCTGACAAAGACTTTCAACGGCAAGATGAAGGCCGTCGACGCGGTCAGCTTCGAAGTGAAAGAGCGCGAGATCTTCGGGTTTCTAGGTCCGAACGGCGCCGGCAAGACGACGACGATCAAGATGCTCACCACGCTTCTGCGACCGACCTCCGGCACGGCAACGGTCTGCGGTTACAACATCACCAGTCATCCCAACGATGTAAGGGCGTCGATCGGCATAGTCCCTCAGGAGTACACTGCGGACGAGGACCTGACTGGGCGGCAGAACATCATGTTCTGCTCCGACCTCTACGGGATTCCCCGGAGCGTCTCCAAGGACAGGACCGCGGAGCTGCTCGACCTCGTAGGCCTTAAGGACGCGGCCAGCCGGAAGGTGCAGACGTACTCGGGCGGCATGCGAAGGAGGCTCGAAATCGCCTGCGGCCTTGTGAACCATCCGCGCCTACTCTTCCTAGACGAGCCTACGTTGGGGCTCGACGTTCAGACCAGAACCGCTGTGTGGGATTACATCAAGAAGCTGAAGCACGACTATGGCATGACCCTGTTCATGACCACCCACTACCTTGAGGAGGCGGACGGAGTCTGCGACAGAATCGCCATCATCGACCACGGGAAGCTGGTCAAGCTCGGAGCTCCTGACGACCTCAAGGCGAGCCTCGGTGGAGACATCATAGAGCTTGGGGTCAAGGAAGCGACGGAAGACCTGACTCCCCTGATAATGAAGTCCAAATCGGTGAAGGACGTGAGGAAGACCGACTCCACCTACAGGATAAAGGCCGAACTCGGCGAAGAAGCGGCACCAGAGATAATCGAGCTGATCAGGGCGAAGGGCTACCACGTCAGCAGGATATCTGTGACGAAGCCGTCCATGGACCAGGTGTACCTGGAATACACGGGACGCTCATTAAGAGATGTGGAAGCAGACAGGGCTGAGATGTTCACGCAGCGCGCGACGTTGAGAAGGGCGCGGTCGTAGGCGAAGACAATGAGCGAAGACAAGAACAGTGGGGTCAGGTCCGTCACGACTGGGGTCACTGCGCCAACCCCCGGGACCAACGGGACTTGGGGGCAGGAGAAGACCGACAGGTCGCCCCTCCACGGGCTCTGGGCCCTCACAAACAGGGAGCTCGTCAAGTGGTACAAGGTCCCGGTCCTTCTCTTCCTTTCTCTGATTCAGCCTGTGATATGGCTGGGTCTCTTTGGGAAGGCGATGAACTTCGGGTCGATTTTCTCTGGCAGCGCCTCGAGCCTTGCTTCCGTCCTTGCTACACTCAACCCTTCACAAGTCGCCGGTATCATCAATGCATTGCCCACCGTGAAGAGCATCTTCGGTACCACCGACTACTTCTCCTTCCTTGCGGTCGGAATGCTCTCCTTCGTCATCCTGTTTACCGCGATGTTCAGTGGAATGTCCATAGTGTGGGACCGTAGGTTTGGGTTCTTGGACAAGGTCCTGAGCACCCCCGTCTCGCGGGGTACCCTGGTGATGGGTAAGATCCTTGCATCGGTGGTGCGCTCTCTCATCCAGGCAGCCATGGTCTTGGTCATCGCCATCATATTGGGCATGAGCACGGCCAACATGTCGGCCCTTGGTGTGCTTGGCACCTTCGCGGGGCTCTTCATGATGACCATGGGCTTTTCTGCGCTATTTCTGATGCTGGCGCTGAGATCGACCGACTGGCAGACTCAGATGGCGGTGATGAACCTGCTGAACCTGCCGTTGCTCTTCGGGAGCAACGCCCTATTCCCTTCCTCATTCATGCCCAGCTGGCTACAAGACTTCGTGAAGATCAACCCCATCAGCTATGCCACGGACATCGGCAGACAACTGCTTCTCGGCTCGCCCGGGTTTGCGTCTCTGGGATTTGACTTCCTGTACCTGGCCGGCTTCGCGGTACTGTTCTCGGTAATCGGTATCGTGATGTCGTGGAGACTTCTAACGAAATAGAGTGAACCGGTCTTCCATCGGGACTAAGTCATCAAGCGTGCCCATGATGGTGACGGTCTGGCGGCTAGGGCGTCAAGGCTTCTTGGACAGACCGGCCCTCGAAGATAATCTTCTTCAGACTCTCCGCCATCTTGAGGGGCTCCTTGTGTTGCCAGACGTTCCTTCCCACCGCGAGGCCGGTCGCGCCCGCGTCCATCGCGCCCCTCACCTGCTGAAGGAACGCCTCGTCCGTCGGGGCCTTCGGTCCGCCCGACATGAACACCCTCGTCCCCGCCGCTGACTTGACCGCCCAGGAGAACGAGGCGCTGTCGCCAGTGTACTTAATCTTCACTGCGTCCGCGCCCAGTTCGAGGCCAGTCCTGGCTGCGTATGCAACGATCTCCTTCGAAACGTCGTTCTGGACTCCTGCCCCCCTCGGATAGATCCAGGCGATGGCAGCGACGCCCCGTCCGTGCGCCTCCTCCTGTATCCGGCCGAACTCCGACAACATTTCTGCTTCGTAGCCAGACCCCAGGTAGATGGTGTAACCGACCGCCTTCGCACCCAGCGACACCGCATGCGCCACCGAGCACACCTGCCTCGAGACCGGCTCCCCCGGGGGGAGGCTCGTCTTTCCGTTGACCTTGAGGATCAGGGGCACCTTGTCGTCATAGAACTTTTCGGCCACGCCCTTCTGAAACACAACGCCGCTGAATCCTCCCTTCGCAGCCGTCTCCATTATGAATGCGGGGTCGACATTTCGGTCGTTGAAGTCCTTGGAAGGCCCGTGCTCCAGGCCTTGGTCATACGCCAAGAACATTCCCTTCCGGTTCCTCAGGAACGGGGCCATCCTATCCTGGGCCATTGTCCCAAACTTCTCTCAATAGTATTTAACGGTATTTCGACTGCGTTGCAGAAGACCGTTTCGTGGTTTCGTGAAAAACAAGGAGAAGAGCGCCGCCGGTCTGAGACCGGAAGCGCCCTGAACGCTCTTAGGCCGTCTATGGGAAGAGACCGAGAGTCTTGACTGCGTCGGCGACTCTGCCCACTGCGACTATCATGGCACCCGTCCTCATCGAAGTGTTGTGCTTCAGGCTCGCTTCGTGGACGTCCTTGAATGCGCCCGTGATCTTCTTCTCGAGCATCGAGTTGACCTCGGCCTCGGTCCACTCGAGTCTCTGCAAGTTCTGGACCCACTCAAAGTAGCTGACGATGACGCCGCCTGCGTTGGCGAGGATGTCCGGGATCAGGAAGACCCCGTTCGCGTCGAGGATCTTGTCAGCCGCTGGAGTTGTTGGGCCGTTGGCGCACTCGGTGATGATTTTCGCCTTGATGCCCTTTGCGATGTCTGGGAGGATGGTGTTTTCGAGTGCTGAAGGGCTGAGGATGTCTACGTCCATCTGGAGGAGCTCCTTGCCCGATATCGGCTGGCTTCCAGGGAAGCCGACCACGGAACCGGTCTTCTCCTTGTGGGCGATGAGCTTGTCGGCGTCCATGCCGTTCTTGCTCATGATTGCTCCCTTGGAGTCGCTCGCTGCCATCAGCTTCGACCCGTAGGTCTGAAGGATCTGCGAGTAGAAGGCGCCGGCGTTACCGAAGCCCTCGACTGCGAAGGTAGCCTTCTTCAGGTCCATCTTCTTCACCTTCGCTGCCTCCACGGTGCAGAACACTGCTCCCCTTCCGGTTGCCTTGTCCCTTCCGAGTGAGCCTCCCAGGGAGATTGGTTTCCCTGTGATGACTCCCGGCGACGCGACACCCTGGATGAAACTGAAGGTGTCCATGATCCACGCCATGGTCTGGCCGTTCGTATACACATCAGGGGCAGGGATGTCCTTGTAGGGCCCGATGATTGGGCTGATGGCTGCCGCGAAGCGGCGCGTCATGCGCTCCAATTCCCCCTGGGACATGTTCTTCGGGTCGCAGACGATGCCTCCCTTCCCTCCTCCCAAGGGAATGTCGACGACGCTAGTCTTCCAGGTCATCCAGGCAGCGAGGGCCTTTACCTCGTCCAGCGTAACGCCCGGGTGGTACCTGATCCCTCCCTTGAAGGGTCCTCTCGCATCGTTGTACTGGACCCTGTACCCCGTGAAGACCTTGATCTTCCCGTTGTCCATCCTCACCGGGAGCGACACTGTCAGCTCACGCTTCGGGTGGGCTAGGATTTGGTGAATGCCTTCGTCGAGCTTTAAATACTCCGCAGCGATCCGCAGCTGCTCGAGTGAATTCTCGAATGGGTTTGGCTTAGCCTGACTCATAAGTCGGCCGCCTTTTCGGA
>Ga0074046_10003583_pt1 | contig 12932 bp, 10 predicted proteins | sample BogForMeECP23OM3_FD_94441 | JGI IMG/M metagenome (GOLD analysis project Ga0074046, IMG submission 94441) | Bog forest soil microbial communities from Calvert Island, British Columbia, Canada - Bog Forest MetaG ECP23OM3 | ecosystem: Environmental > Terrestrial > Soil > Wetlands ...
CCGCATCCTTCATCACCGGCAGCTACCACCTGGTCGACGGAGGCTACACCGCTATGTGAAGGGCCCGTGCCCGGGCCGGACCCGGAACGCGCGGCGGCCGAGCTGCCGATCTGCGCGGCACGCCGCTCGACGCTGCCCACCGGGCCGGCCTTGTAACATCGCGGGCTGCGGTTCGCCTGCCGCGAGGTCCGCCTCACCACCACCAACGACAACGTCGACGCGCTCCGCTTCCACCAGCGCCGCGGCTTCCGGCTGGCCGAGCTCCGGCCCGGCGCGGTCGACCAGGCCCGCGAGCAGAAACCCGAGATCCCCCGGGTCGGCGACCACGGCATCCCGCTTCACGACGAGATCGACCTCACCCGGCAGGTCTAGCTGAGGGACAAGACGGTCACTACACTGCCGTGCACGTCGGCGTGGTAGCCCGGCGGGCTGCACATCAGCCCTACCGCCGAGGAGGCTGACCGGTTCCTTGGCTACCGGCGGGCATGGGGAGACCATCTGCCGCTCGAGGTCATCATCTCACCGCACCGCGCCGTGGTCGCCCCGCTGGTCAACTACCTGTGGAGCCTGCACGAGCAACGGCCGGACCTCACGCTGACCGTCGCCGTCCCGGAGACTCACCCCTCTACTTACTCCAGCTCCATTTCCCTGTCGGCGACGCGCTCAGGAGAGCGAAGTACGGTGTAATCCGGCTCGATCGCTGCGTCGCGCTCAATGGCGATCCGGTGGGCCTGGGCGACGGCCCGCAGGCGGGCGGCGACCCGCGTGTCGCGGATGGCGATGGCCTGGCGGTTGCGTCTGCCATAGGAGCCCTCGGGCAGCTTCTGGCCAAACCGCTCGACCTCGCGAACGTGGGCTTCTCGTTCATCAGCGTGAGCAGCGATGGCGTGGAGGCCATGTCGGCAGCGGCGTCCATGACGAGGATGACCGTCTGGGTCTCAGGGTCCCGGCGGGCCAGCACAAGGATCCGGGAGCCGCCGGTCTCCGGCCAGGCCTGCTCAGGGACAGCCTGGCCGTGCCTGGCCCGGTCGCAGAGTTTAGCGAGCATCGCGTCGGCTCGGTCGAGATGGTCGCAGGCGGCCGCACCTCAAGATTAAGACCCAGGCCGCTCGTTTGCCAGTCCGCGTCACATGCCCGCCCAACCGAAGCCGGTAGCGGCTCTGTTGATATCGGGCCGACCTATCGGGGGAGGCTGCGGCTTCGGTCTCGGCTCAGGAGGCGTTCTGCCAGCCGCTATAGCCGCCATCGATCGCTGGGCAGGGGAGGGGTCTTGAGCTGGAGCGGCCGCCGGGGTTGTACTAGCGGTAAAACCCCGATTAAGGACTGGTTTGCTCCGCGAGGCGATCCCAGCCATCGCGTGGTGCTCGGCGCAATCGGGCGAGGCGCGCTTGTGCTCGGCCTGATCCCGGTATCCCGGGGTGGGGGATGCTGGGTGGCTGCCGCCGGTCCTTGGCCATCAACATGATCACCTCCGCACGCCCGGCGCAAGGCCAGCGCGACGACCCGGGGGCCGGGTCGGCCAGCGCGAGCAGCACGTGCCCGATCACCGGCCCGGCCTTGGCACTGCCGAACGCCGTAGCCTCCAACGGGGCCGGCGGCGATGAAGGCATGCATCGCGAACGAGATGACTAGCGGTAGCACGGCGACCCAGGGACGAGATCAGCACTTGACAACATAACCCGGCATAACTGACTGATTACAACAGTGATCGAATCGGTCAATACTCGAGAGTGAGGGAACGGTCATGACAACACACCCGAGCCCAGCCCGGACCCCGTCGCCCGACGGGCCGAGGCAGGACCCGCACCGCTCACTGCACAGCCAGACCGGAGGCCTGCGCGGGGAACATCCGGGGCGGTCGAGCAATCCGCTGGTCAAGGTGGCCGGCCTGGCCTGGCTGGAGTTCGAGAAGCCGGACCTGGACCGGGCCGAGCGGTTCGGCACCGACTTCGGCTTCACCGTGGCCGACCGGACACCGGAGATGCTGCTGCTGCGCGGCCGCCGGGCGTCCGCGGGGTGCCTGGTGATCCGCCGCGGCCCGCGGCCCCGTTTCGTAGGGCCCGCCTTCCAGGCCGCCGCCCGGGAGGACCTGGACCGGCTGGCCCGCGGCGCCGGCGGGACGGTCACCGCGCACTGGGGCGGCCACACCGTGCTGCTGCGGGACCCCAGCGGGATCCCGGTGCGGGTGGTGCACGGCGTGCCGGACCTGCCCGCGCTCCCCGAGCGTTCCCCGCTGCCGCTGAACTTCGGGTCCGAGCCGGCGCGGGCCAACGCCACCCAGCGGCCGGCCTGGCGCCCGGCCGAGATCCAGAAGCTAGGACACGTGGTGCTGGGCACCACCCGGTTCCAGGCCGCCCTGGACTGGTACCTGGACACGCTCGGGCTTATCGTCAGCGACTTCCTGTACCTGGACGGGCAGCGCGACCGCGGCCCGGCAATGGCGTTCATCCGCTGCGACCTGGGCAGCGTCCCCGCCGACCACCACACCCTGGCCATGGCCCTGCAGCCGGCCACCGGCTACGTGCACTCGGCCTACGAGCTCACCGACCTGGACGAGGTCGCCGCCAGCGGAGAGTACCTGCGCGAGCGCGGCTACCGGCACGCGTGGGGCCTGGGCCGGCACATCCAGGGCAGCCAGATCTTCGACTACTGGCGCGACCCGGACAAGGCGATGTTCGAGCACTACACCGACGGCGACGTGTTCGACTGCACCATGGAGCCCGGCTGGGCGCCGCTATCGGCCAGCGGCCTGGCCCAGTGGGGCCCGAAGGCGACCGCGGAGTTCACCGGCACCAATGACCCGCGCGTCGCCGTCGCCGCGATCAAGGCCCTGCGGGACAAGGGCAACGAGATCGACCTGGCCGCGCTGCGCGGGCTGATCAAGGCGATGAGCTCGTGACGGGATTGCCGCGCGAAGGGGGAACCCGATGACAATCAGCCTGGCCCGCACCGCGGAGGCCTGGTGGGTCGTGACACCGGCCGGGCTGGCCCGGCTGGACCTGGCCGCGGCCACCACGGGGAAGCTGCTGGCCGACCGGGCCGCGCTGAACGCGGCCATCGGGGCCGCGCAGGCCGCCGCGCCGCAGGACGCGGTGCCCGTGGAATCCGTGGAGCTGCTCAGCCCGGTGACCGCCCCGGCGCGCGTGGTGGCGCAGGCGGTGAACTACCGGTCCCACGCGATCGACTCCGGGTTCGACCCGGACACCGTCCCGCCGGCGTTCTTCCGCAAGGCCTCGCACTCCATCACCGGGCCGGCCGGGGACATCATCCGCCCGGCCGGGGTCGGGTTCCTCGACTACGAGGTGGAGCTCGGCCTGGTCATCGGTGCGGACCTGCCGGTCGGCAGCACGGTGACCGAGGCGGACCTGGCCCGGTACGTCGCCGCCCTGGTGGTCACCGACGACATCAGCGCCCGCCAGATCCAGCTGGTCAAGACCCAGTTCTACGAGTCCAAGTCCTACCCCACCTTCACCCCGGTGGGCCCGTGGCTGACCCTGGTGGACGCCTCCGACCTGACCCGGCTGGGCTCGCTGCGGCTGACGCTGCGGGTCAACGGCGAGGTCCGCCAGGACAACACCGTGGCGGCGGACATGCTGGTCCGGCCGGCCCGCGCGCTGACCTTGCTGTCCCGGTTCCAGCCGCTGGCCCCGGGCGACCTGCTGCTGACCGGCACGCCCGGCGGCACCGCCCTGAAGGCGCCGGGCAAGATCACCGAGAAGGTCACCCGGGTCCTGCCGCCCGCCACCCGGTGGAAGCTGTTCTTCAAGCGGCAGGTAGCCAACCCTCGCTACCTGCACGACGGCGACGTCATCACCGCGACGATCGCCTCACCCGACGGGCAGCTCGATCTCGGCACTCAGCACAACACGATCATCGGGAAGCTGTCATGACCACGCCAGACATACTGCCGCTGCCGCAGTCCACCTACCAGCTGCTGCTGGACGCGGCTGACACCTGGCCCGACGGCACCGCCACCCAGTGGATCCCCGATCCGGCCGATTACACCCGCTGCCTGGACTGGACCTACGCCGAGCTGGCCAGCACAGTGACCCAGATCGCCAACGCGCTGACCGCCCTGGGGGTGCGTCGCGGCGACGCGGTGACGCTCAGCAGCGCGAACACCTCGATGCTGTATGCCGCCACGCTGGCCGCGCAGGCGGTCGGGATCGCCGCCCCGGTCAACCCGTCCCTGAGCGGGGAGCGGATCGCCGAGCTGATCCGCCGGACCGGATCCCGGGTGCTGGTCGCGGCCGGGCCGGAGCTGGACCCGCGGCTGTGGCCGCGGCTGCTGGAGATGGCCCGCCAGGCGGGCATGACCGCCATCCTCGCGCTGCGGCCCGACGACGCCTCCGGTGACCCGCCAGCGCTGGGCGTGACCGATGACGCGCCCGCCCCCGCCCCGGGCGCCCGCGGGCTTATCGTCGCCTACCTGGACGAGGTGGCCGCCGGGCAGCCATCTGACCGCCTGGCCGACGCCGGCCGGCCGGGGGCCGATGACCTGGCGGCGTTCGTGCACACCGGCGGCACCACCGGCGCCCCGAAGGTCGCCGCGCACACCCACGCCAACCAGCTCGCCTGCGGCCGGGGGATCGCCCTGTCCAGCGGGCTGGGCCCGGGCGAGGCGATGCTGGCCGGGCTGCCGCTGTTCCACGTCAACGCGCTCATCGTCACGGGCATCGCGCCGATGTTCAGCGGCGCCCGGGTGGTGTGGCCGGGCCCGGCCGGCTACCGCGACAAGGCCCTGTACGCCCGGTTCTGGAAGATCATCGAGCACTACAAGATCGTGGCGATGTCCGCCGTGCCCACCGTGTACGGGACGCTGGCGCAGGTCCCGGTCGACGCCGACATCAGCACGCTGCGGGTGCCGATCGCGGGCGCGGCCCCGCTGCCCGCATCGGTCGCCGAGGCGTTCGCCGCGCACACCGGGCGGCAGCTGCTGGAAGGCTACGGGCTCACCGAGGCCACCTGCGCCACCACCTGGACCCGGCCGGGCGAGGAACGGCCCGGGTCGGTCGGCCGCGCCCTGCCCGGGCAGCAGATCAAGGCCGTCCGGATCGGCGAGGACGGGTCGTGGGCCGACTGCGCCCCCGGCGAGGCGGGCCTGCTGATGATCGGCGGCCCCGCCGTGTTCGCCGGCTACCTCACCGACCCCCGTCGCGGCGGCCCCCGGGTCAGCCGGGAAGGCGTCGTGCGCGACGGCTGGCTGGACACCGGCGACCTGGGCATGGTCGACGCCGGCGGGTTCGTCTACCTCACCGGCCGGGCCAAGGACCTGATCATCCGCGGCGGTCACAACATCGACCCCCGGACGATCGAAGAAGCGCTGCTGCGCCATCCCGGCGTCCGCGGCGCGGTGGCCGTCGGCCGCCCCGACCGGCACTCCGGCGAGGTCCCGGTCGCCTACATCGTCCCCGCCGACCCCGGCACGTTCGACGAATCCGAACTGCTGGCCTGGGCGGGCACCGCCATCGGCGAGGCCGCCGCGCGGCCGAAGAACATCTACCCGATCGACGCCATCCCGGTCACCGAGGTCGGCAAGCACTTCAAGCCCGCCCTGATCGCCGACGCCGCCGCCCGCGCCATTACCGACGCGCTGGCGGCGGCAGACCTGACCGATGCCCGGGCCACCGCGGCGTACGAAGACGGACGGCTGGTCGTCACCGTGACCGGCGCCGACCCCGGCCGGGTCCGCGATGCCGTCGCCGGGTTCGCCCTCACCATCCGCACCGGGCCCTCGCCCGCCGCCCAGACCGCCACGAAGTAACCCGCAGGGAAAGAGGCACTACCATGACCGACCCCTCCCCCGCGGCCCCCGGGCCCGTCATCGTCGTCGGCGCCGGCCCGGCCGGCTGCACTGCGGCGCTCCTGCTGGCCGACTTCGGGATCCCCGTCACGCTGCTGGAACGCTGGCCCCAGCCCCATCCGCTGCCCCGCGCGGTGCACCTGGACGGCGAGGTCGCCCGGACCCTGGGCCGGATCGGGGTCAGCGAGGGATTCCTGGCGCGGTCCCGGCCCGGCAGCGGGCTGCGGCTGCTGGATGCCGACCACCGGGTGATGGCCGAGTTCCACCGCGAGCACCAGGCCAGCCAGCACGGCTTCCCGCAGGCGAACATGTTCCACCAGCCCGACCTGGAGGAGCTGATGTTCGCCCGGGTCGGACAGCACCCGCTGATCACCTTCCGCCGCGGCGCCGAGGTGACCGGGCTGGACGATGAGGCTGCTCCCGGCCCGCTGACCGCGGCCCCGGTCCGGGTGCACGCCATCATCGGAGGGGACCCGCACACGTTCACCGGCCGGGTCGTGCTGGGCTGCGACGGCGCCAACAGCATCATCCGGGAGCTGGCCGGGATCAGCATGGAGGACCTGGGCTTCACCGAACGCTGGCTGGTGGTCGACATCCAGGTCGAGGGCGGCCTGGACACTTGGGACGGGGTGGAGCAGATCTGTGACCCGGCCAGGGCCGCGACCTTCATGCAGGTCACCGGCGACCGGTACCGGTGGGAGTTCCGGCTGTTCGACGGCGAGGACGAAGCCGGCCTGATCACCCCGGCCGCCCTCGGCGCGCTGTTGCAGCCGTGGACCGGGCGCAGCGACCTGGACGGCCTGCAGATCATCCGCTCGGCCAGCTACACCTTCCGGGCCCGGCTGGCGTCCCGCTTCCAGGCCGGGCGGGTCTTCCTGCTGGGCGATGCCGCCCACCTCACTCCGCCGTTCATCGGGCAGGGCCTGGCGGCCGGGCTGCGCGATGCCGACAACCTGGCCTGGAAGCTCGCCCACGTGCTCACCGGCCGCGCCGGGGCCGGCCTGCTGGCCAGCTACGAGACCGAACGCCGCCCGCACGCCAAGGCCCTGATCAACAAGGCCGTCCGGGTCGGCTGGGCGATGACCGGGGGCCAGGACCGGGCCGCCGCGATCCGCCGGATCGCCCTGGCCGCGGCCGTCCGCAGCGACCGGGTCAGCGAATTCATGGGTTCCACGGCCACCCCACGGCTCAAGGCCGGCGCCCTGCAGCCCGCCCCCGGCGCTTCCCCCCCTCCGGCATCCCCGCCGCGCTGCGGCCCGGCAGCCTGATCCCCAACCCGCTGGTATCGGCCGCCAACGGCAAGCGCGCCCGGCTGGACACGATCCTGGCCGGCCGCGCCGCCGTGCTGACCGCACGGCCCCCCGACGCCAGCCTGGAAAAATTCTGCCGCCGGCACGGCCTGGCCCTGGTCCAGATCACCAGCACACCCCGGACCGGCACCCCCGCACCGCCGGACGCCGGGCAGCACGCCGACTGGATCGACCTCCGCCTCGCCGGCGACGCACCCCCCGCCGGCATCCAGGCCTTGGTCGCCGATCCGGCGCTGACCGTCATCGTGCGCCCCGACCGCGTAATCGCCGCGGTGGAGTCCCGGTACCGGCTGCCCCGCCTGCCCTGGTACGTTCCGGCCAGTGCCGTGGCCGGGTATCCGGCACCGGCTCCCTCGCCAGGCCGCTCCGAGCCCGCCGGCCCGGTGCCGACCGCCCGCTAGGAGGTCGCCGTTTCCCTACCCATCTCGCTGGCTGCCTGCTCCCCGCGGTCGGCAAGCTGACCGGCCAGCCGAAGACACGGCAGTCCGCCGCGCACTTCGGATCCTCTGGTCCGCTACCGGTTCATCGGGGCCACCGAGGTGCGCGTCATCTGGCCGCTGCGGGGCTCGGCCAGCCCCTGCCAGGACTGCCGGCTGCCCAGTCCCGCAGGCCCGGGATAGCGACCGCCGCCGTGACTCCCCGGCGGCGCGACTCAGCGCCTCCCGGATATGGTTCAGGCGGCCCGCGCTGCCGGACGCGGACGGTGCCGGACATGCCCGCCCATTTAGCGTGTACCGCTTTTAAATGTCGCGACCAGTCTGACTTGCGAGTTCACGGAATCGCTCACGCGGCCCGGGCCCGGGTTCTCGCCCGCCAGCTGCAGCACCAACTCACGGAATTCCTGGCTGACCCCCGGGCGGCCAGGCCGACTTGGGTAAGTCCAGTTGCGAGCAATCAGACGGCGGTGCCAGGCCAGCAGCGTTCCCGGCGTAACCCGCCGACAGCCCCGCAGTGCCGCAGGCAGCAGGCGGGCCGGGGCTGCCAGGATCGCCCGGTCGGCCCAGTCCGGCCAGATCCGGGTCACCTGGCGGCGCAACACCATCACCTCATGCCGCGGCCCGGCAGGACCAGCCAGCCGAACGCCCGGACCATGATCAAGTACAGCAGACGGACAGACACTAACCGTGATCTTGCCTCAACGCGACCACCGAGCCAAATCGCAGCTCACAACGCCTACACCGAGTTCTGAAGCGGTACACCCGCCAGCGTGCCGCTGTCGCCGGGGCTTAACTGTCGCTGGCCGGAAGCTCGGCCAGGATCCGGGTTCCCGCGCCGGGGTGGCTGGAGATGTCGATCGTTCCGCCCAGGGCTTCGACCCGGTCAGTGAGGCCGATCAGCCCGGAGCCCCGGGACGGATCGGGCCCCGCCGATGCCGTCGTCGCGCATCAGCACCTGCAGCACGCCGTCTCGCACCTCGAGCCGCACCTGCACCACGGATGCGTGCGCATGCTTGGCCACGTTGGCCAGGCCTTCGCTGACCACAAAGTACGCCGCCACCTCAGCTTGCCCGGGCAGCCGGCCGGGCACCCGGATGTCGAGTTCGACCGGAACCGGGGACCGGCCGGCCAGCCCCTTCAGCGCGGGGCCGAGCCCGCCGGTGGACAGGACCGCGGGGTGGATGCCGCGGCACAGTTCCTTTAGCTCGTCAAGCACCTCGCCGAGTCCATTGGCCGCCCGCTCCAGCTCCGCCTTCAGTTCCGCGTGACCGGACGGCGCGGCTCCCCCGGCGGCGCGGAGGCCGAGTGCCAGCGATACCAGCCGCTGTTGCGCCCCGTCGTGCAGATCACGTTCGATCCGCTGCCTGGCATGGTCGCTCGCCGTCACGATCCGGCCCCGGGAGGCGGCGAGGTCGGCCCGGGCCTGGGCGTTGGAGATGGCAGTGGCGACCAGCTCGGTGAACTGCGCGATGCGCTCCTCGAGGCCGCTGACCGGCAGACGCTGCCGCCAGGCCGCCACCATCACGCCCCACAGGCGGCCCTCGACGGTGACCGGGGCTCCGGCCGCCCAGCGCAGCCCGAGCCGACGCAGCGCGTCGGCGAAAGAGCCGGGCGGCCCTTCGACGCTGTCGACCCTGGCCGGGGAGCCAGTGCGCCGGACCGCCGCGGCGACGTTCAGGCCGTCGAGCGAATCGCGAGTCCCGACTGGGATCTCCAGGCCGGGATCGCTGCGGCTTGCGACGACGGCAGCCGTGCCATCCGGCTCATAGCGCAGCAGCCTGGTGGTGTCGGCGTCGAGCAGCATGTGCATCTCCGCGGCGACCGCGTCGAACACGTCCTCCGGGGCGGCCCCCTCGGCCACCAGCGTGGCCACCCGCCGCAGCGCGGCCTGCTCCTCAGCGGCAATCTTCTCGTCCCTGAGCTGGGCCGTGACATCGCGGGAGATCCCGAACGTGCCGATGATCTGCCCCCGCTCATCCCGCAACGGCATCTTGGTGCTCAGCGCCCAGCCTCCCGCCCGGCCCCGGTAGGTTTCCCGCTCCAGCTTCCCGACGATCGGCTGGCCGGTGCGGATGATCTGCTGCTCATCCTGGCGGGCGGCGAAGGCATGCTCGTAGCTGAAGACATCGAAATCCGTCTTCCCGGCCAGCTGCTCGGCAGTGTGCCCAGGCGCATATGCGGCCACCCAGCCCGCACTCACGAACACGAACCGGCTCAGCAGGTCCTTGAAATACACCCGCTCATCGGTTGCGGCCAGCAGGTTGTTCATGCAGATGAGCTTCAGCTCGTCCGGCCGGTAAGTCCGCAGCAGCTCCGACGTCGGCGACATGCCATCATTCTCCCCATGTTCTCAGCAGCTGAGCACACGCCGACCGGCGTACGCGCCCAGCACAGCCCGGGACAGCCGGGTGAGCAGTTCGCCGACCTCAGCGTACTGCTCAGGCGACCAATCGGCGAGCAGCCAGCGCAGCCCTTCCCGGTGGGCCGCGAACAGCTGCTCGGCGGCTCCCCGCACGCCCCTGATCAGCCGGCCGACACCTCGCGCGCAGAGGCCACCAGCGGGCGCCGCTGGCTCGTGATCACACTCGTCACCGGCGCGGGTATACGGCAAGTACATGACAGGCTCAGCACCATTCCACTACCCGGATCCAGTCCCTGACCGGGAACATGGGGATCCCTTGCCGACCTCTTCAACCTTGTCCGGGCCTCCATCGGCCAGCGGCACCCGCTGCCGCGCACCATCGAGGACATCTTCGGCCTGCCGCACCTCGGCGACGCCGATGAGCCGGTAGCGGCGCGAGAGAGTGTCCAGCGAACGGTGGAACTGCCGTCGGCAGTGACCAGGAGATACCCTCTCACCTGCGGTGACGGGCACCGCCCCGCGCTGAGAGCCCGAAAATCGGACAGTCCCTAGCGCGACTAACGTTAGGGATCGGAAGTGCGCGGCGGACTGCCGCATCTTCGGGTTGCCGGCCAGCTTGCCGGCTGCGGGGAGCAGGCAGGCCGCGGCCAGCAGCAGCGAGATGGTGACAAATATGGAAACCTCCTAGCTGGCAGCGGGCCGACGGGCTCGGGGTGGGCTGGTGAGGGAGCCGGTGCCGGATAACCCGGGCGCGGCACTGGCCGGGACGTACCAGGGCAGGCGCGGCACCGGGTACCGGGACTCCACCGCGGCGATTACGCGGCCGGGGCGCACGATGACGGTCAGCGCCAGGTCGGCGACCCGGGCCTGGATGCCGGCGGGGAGTGCGTCGCCGGCGAGGTGGAGGTCGATCCAGCCGGCGTGCTGCCCGGCGTCGGGCGGTGCGGGGGTCCCGGTCTGGGGTGTGCTGCTGATCCGCACCAGGACGAGGCCGTGCCGGCGGCAGAAATCCACCGTGGTCGCGCACCGTCCGGGTCGGCGCTCAGCTAGCCAGCCGGTGCTCGTGGGTCCCATCGGATGTGTCATCCGGCGGCATCATCTTTCGCAGCCCCTCGGGCGGCTGCATCATCGAGTCCAGTGTCTTGCCGGTCCGGCGCAGCTCGGTGCCTGCCACGATCGAGGAGATCCCGAGGAACAGGTTGAACAGGCCGAACAGCAGCGCAATCGTGACCGCGCCGACGCCGGGGTGGGTGAACAGCACGACGCCGAACGCGACCAGCGCCAGCCCGCTCAGGATGAACAGCGCGCGGGTGCCCGCGGCTTCGCCCTTCTGGAAGGCGGAAAAGAAGATGACCAGGCCGGCGGCGGCCGCCCAGATGCCGATCACTAGCACCAGCACCAGCGCGGTGGGCCCGGGCCATACCAAGGCGACCACCCCGGCCGCCAGGTCAATCAGGCCCAGCAGCAGGTGACCGAACACCGGGCCGGCCTTGCGGCTGCTGAAGGCCTGCGCCGCCTCCAGGCCGGACGCCATGAACGCATAGACCGCGAACATGATGACCAGGGCCAAGACGGTCACCCGGGGCCAGGAGAGGGCGATGATCGCCACGATGATGGCCAGAATGCCTTGCCATATAAGTCAGGTGGAACTCGACTTGAACGATTTGAACATGGGCGGGTTTCCTTTCCGCTTGGCCGGCATCCTGCCGGCCGGCCGCGCCGCCTCCTGTGCCAGGCCGGCGCCCCTGGGTGTTAGTGTCCCCGCCGAGGCTGTAGCACCGCATTGCCGCCAGCGCCCATCAGCCGCGGGGGCTGACGGTATGTCGGCATGCCGGGTAGCCGGTAGATGCGAAGGCAGGCAGTCCTGGCCGCATTGCGGATCACCATCAAGGACATCTTCGGCCCTGCCGCACCTCGGCAGCGCGGCCATGCCGCAGGCCAGGTCCTTCGGCGCGGACGTATTCGGCTGGCAAACCCCAGCGGCCTGGTACCCGTACCTAGCGCGGAACTTGCATCGTCAGCCCGCTTTGGCCAGCAGGTCCCGGCGGGCGGCCACGAGGGAGGGCGCAAGCCGCTGGAGCAGCTGCTCGAGCGTGGCGCCGCGGTCGGTCTGACAGGCCACGAACGCGCCGTCGATAGCGGCGAGCGCGAACCGCGCGAGCTGGTCAGTGACCGGGCTGCGCGGATCGTCGCCGAACGCGGCCGCGATCTGCGCCCGCAGCAGATCCAGCGCGTGCTCGCGCACCCGGCAGACGACAGCCTGTACCTCTCCCCCGCCCGCGGCGGGGGGCTGGGCGGCGAAGCCGATCAGCAGCCGCAGGAAGTCCGGGTGGCGCTGGAGCGTGCCGACGGTGGCCGACACGACCCTGGCCAGGTGCTGAGCGGGACGCCCGGAGTGCCGGGTCAGGTCAGGCAGGTCGGCGAAGAAGCGGTCGGCGCCCCGTTCCATGACGGCGAGCAGGATGCCGTCCTTGGAGCCGAAGTAGTGGTAGACGGAGCTCATCGGGATGCCGGCTTCCTCCACCACGCGGGCGAGGGTCGCCGCCTCGAAGCCGTGCTCGGCCATGACCCGCTCGGCGGCGTCCAGCACCAGCTCACGGGACCTCACGCCCCGACGGTTGGGCGTTACCTCAGCGCGCACTGTCATGGGACCAGCATAGCAGAAGTATTGGAGTTGACATTACAATACTTTCTATTGTAGTGTCTACTACAAATCCAGTGTGAGAGAGAGTGAGGACGCCATGCATGTCACAGCAGGTGTTGAGGAGGAAGTCCCGGTTCTGACCCGAATCCGTGAGTAGGGCGGCGACTCGCCGCAGCAGGTTCCTAAGATCGTGACTCTCTGCTGGGATAGTAGAGCGTGACAACGCTGGATCTTCCCGGAAAGAGAGTCATCCAGATGGTGATGACATCAGGTACGCGGGGCCGGACCCGCGGCAAGATACAGGTCGGGGCGGCAGACCCGTCGCTGACGGCGGCGGGCGGGATGCTCGCTGTCACCGAACTGTGCGGCAAGCTCG
>Ga0074046_10003585_pt1 | contig 12930 bp, 10 predicted proteins | sample BogForMeECP23OM3_FD_94441 | JGI IMG/M metagenome (GOLD analysis project Ga0074046, IMG submission 94441) | Bog forest soil microbial communities from Calvert Island, British Columbia, Canada - Bog Forest MetaG ECP23OM3 | ecosystem: Environmental > Terrestrial > Soil > Wetlands ...
ATCTGCGCTACCTGTGGATGCGGCAGAAGCGCCTGCAGGGCTCGCATTTCGCCAACACCGAACAGTCCAACGAAATGAATAAGCTGGCGCGGCGTGGCCAGTTGGATCCCTGCCTGTCGCGCGGCTTCGCCTACGACGACCTTCCGCTCGCCCATCAACTGATGCACGAGAACAAGCATCCGCACGGCAACATGGCGGTGCTCGTGGGCGCCCAGGAATTCGGCCTCGGCGCGAGCGGCAAGCTGCCGACGGCGGAACATCCCGTCATGCCGAAAGACGACGTCCACACCACTCCGCATCCGTATCCGTTGTCGACGCCGTTGCCGAGCATCGAGGAGGCCGAGCCGGTGACGATCGCCGAAGACGGCGCCACGGTCGCCGAAGTGATGCATCGCGGCATTGTTGCCTGCGCGCCGACCGATAGCGTCGGCGATGTGGCCAAGATCATGATCGATAACGACATCCATGCGGTCGTGGTGATGGAAGGCGGCAAGGCGATCGGCGTGGCGTCGCAGACGGACATGGTGCTCGCGCGCCAGGGCCGGACGCCGGATGAGGCCCGGGCCCTGCTCGCGCGAGAGATCATGACGCCCGGTTGCGCGACCTGCGACAAGGGCATGCTTCTGAGCGAAGCCGTCAGCCTGATGACCGGGCGGCGCATGCATCGGCTGGTGGTCACCGAGAACGAACGACCGATCGGGGTGCTCTCGATGACCGACGTCGTGCGAAAGATTCTCGCGTGATGACGGGATCGAAGCCGGGAGCGAGCCATCGCTGTTCATGGGGCGCTTCCAGCCCGGGCCGGCTTACGCCGGTCTGGGCTGACTGCGCCCCGATCGACGGCGGAGCGGACGCCCTTCCCGCACAGGGGAAGGGAATCCGCTGAGCGGGATGGAAGACCGCCGCGCGCTGCGAAGGTTTTGAGGCGCCGCGTCCCTCAGCCGCGCCGCCGCCGCCTCGGGCGTGAGATCACGCTGGGGGGAGCCGAGCATCTCGAAGCCGACCATGAATTTCTTCACCGTCGCCGAGCGCAGCAGCGGCGGATAGAAATGGGCGTGCATCTGCCATTCGGAATGGACGGCGCCGTCGGTCGGCTTCTGATGGAAGCCCATCGAATAGGGAAACGACACGTCGAACACGCGGTCGTAGCGGCGGGTGAGGTCGGAGAGCGCGGCCGCGAGCGCGGACCTCTCCTCGGGCGTCAGTTCGTCGAAGGCGCCGATGCGGCGGCGCGGCAAAATCATCGTCTCGAACGGCCAGATCGCCCAGAACGGCGCAAGCGTGACGAAATGCGCGTTCTCCGACACGATCCGCTCGCTTAAGCGCAGTTCCTGCGCAAGATAGTCGACCAGCAGCGGGCGGCCGTGGTCGAGAAGATATTGCGCCTGCCGGCGTCCCTCCTTCTCCATCTCGTTCGGCAGGTGCCGCGTCGCCCAGATCTGGCCGTGCGGATGCGGGTTGGAGCAGCCCATGATCTCGCCGCGGTTTTCGAAGATCTGCACGGCTGCAATGTCGGGGCGCCCGCCCAGATTGATCGTCTCCTCCACCCAGGCCTCGACCACGCGCTCGATGTCGGAAACCTCCATCATCGCCAGCGTCAGGTCGTGACGGGGCGAGAAGCACAGGACGCGGCAGACGCCCGATTCGCCCTCGGCGACGATCAGCCCCTTGTCGATCCGCTCGGGCGGCGCGTCGGGCGAAAGCGCCGCGAAGTCGTTGTCGAACACGAAGGTGTGCGTGTAGTCGGGATTGCGCGCGCCGTTTGCGCGCAGGTTGCCGGCGCAGAGATAGCAGTCGGGATCGTGCGCCTTGAGCCCCGCCGCGGGAACGGACTCGCGCTTCCCCTGCCAGGGGCGCTTCATGCGGTGCGGCGACACGAGCACCCATTCGCCGGTCAGCGGATTGAAGCGGCGATGCGACGTTTCGGCGAGGTCGAGCTTCGTCATGCCGGTCAGTCTTTCTCGAGGTCGACAAAGCCTGCGCCGTCCGACGGCGAGCAGACGAAGACGTCGGCGCTGAGCCCGAAGGCGACCCGGTAGGCGTCGATGAGGGTCTTGCTCAGGCCCTCGACGGCGTCGGCTTCGACGAGGCTGACCGTGCAGCCGCCGAAGCCTCCGCCGGTCATGCGGGAGCCGTAGACGCCCTCGACCCCATGGGCGAGGTCGGCGAGGAAGTCGATCTCCGGGCAGGTGATGGCGAAGTCGTCGCGCATCGAAGACTGGGACGCGTTCATCGCGGCGCCGCAGGCGGCAAAGTCGCCCGCCTTCAGCGCCCGTTCCGCCTCGAGCACACGTGCGTTCTCGGTGACGATATGGCGGCAGCGGCGGTAGACGAGGTCCGGCAGGACGCGGCGATGCCGATCGACATCGGCGGCCGTCACGTCGCGTAGCGCGGCGATCGGGTCGAGGTGGGGCTTTAGGAGCCGTACCCCCTCTTCGCAGGCGGCCCGCCGATCGTTGTATTCGCCGCCGGCGTGCTGATGCCGGACGTTGGAGTTGGCGATGACGAGCCTCAGGTTCCGGGCGATCGGGACGGGGCGCGATTCCAGCGAGCGGCAGTCGATCAGAAGCGCGTTTCCGGCCACGCCGCAGGCGGCGACGTACTGGTCCATGATGCCGCAGCGCATGCCGACAAACTCGTTCTCCGCCCGCTGGCAGATTTTTGCCGCGGCGACCGGCTCGAACGGAAGGCCTGCGGCGGCGATCAGCGCGTGCGCGACGCTCACCTCGAGCGCCGCCGACGAGCTGAGGCCCGCCCCGAGCGGCACGTCGCTCCAGACGACGAGGTCCGCGCCGGCGAGACGCCGCCCGCTCTCCTCCAGCTTCGCCGCGACGCCGAACACGTAGTCCGACCAGTCGTGCCGGCCGCTCGGCGCGGGCTTGTCGAGCTCGAACTCGCGCGTCTGATCCATGAACAGGGAATAGACGCGGATCGTGCGGTCTTCGCGCGGCGCGCCGGCGACGAGGGTCGCAAAATCGAGCGCCGCCGGCATGACGAAGCCGTCGTTGTAGTCGGTGTGCTCGCCGATGAGGTTCACCCTCCCCGGCGCGCGGCTGACGACGGCCGGTCGGCCGAAGCGCAAGCCGAATTCCTGCGCGACGTCGCGCGCCTCAACGCTCATGTCATGACCTCCCGAATCGCGGAAAGAGGAAGCCCTTCGCGGCCCTGCGTCAAGCTCGGCGCGTGAGCCTCAGCCTTCGCGGAATTGCGCCGAGGAGTCCGGCCGGAGCGGCGCCGGTCAGGCCCAGGCCGAGCGCCAGCGCCGGGAAATAGACCGCAACGCCAAGGATGGTGAGGATCGCGAGCCGGGTCTCGCGGGCGAAGCGCAGATGCGCGAGCGCGACGCTCAGCTCCCCATCGGCGAGGGTCAGCGCCAGCGCGAGCGCCCCGGCCGCGAAAAGGGTGGCGGCGGCCGCGGCGATGAACCGGTCGTCCGGCGCCGTCCAGCCGCGCCGCCGGGCGAGCGCGTAGGTTCCCGCGACCTTGAGCCACAGGCCCGCGGCGGTCGCCAAGGCGAGCCCCGGCGCCCCGAGCGGCCGGTACAGCAGGATTTTTAACGCGACGTTCAACGCGACGCCGACGAGCGTCACCTTCATCGGCGTCGCGGTGTCGCCGCGGGCGAGAAAGCTCGCCGCCACGATGCGGTCGACGAACAGCGCCGGGATCCCGACCGAATAGGCCGCAAGCACGGCCGCCGCCTGATGGGTGGCGCTGGCCTTGAACGCGCCGTGCTCGAAGGCAGCGGCGATGATGAGATCGGGAATCAGCAGGAAGACGACGACGAAAGGCGCGCCGAGCGCGACCGTCAGCGACGCGGCGCGGTTCTGGGCGTTGAGCGCCGCCTCAGCGTCGCCGCGGGCGATGAGGCCCGACATTTCCCTGAGCAGCACCGAGCCGGTCGCGATGATGATCACGCCGCCCGGCAATTGATAGAGCCGGTCAGCGTAGCTGATCGCCGAGAGGCCGCCGGTCGGCAGCAGCGAGCCGACGATCTGGTCGGCGAGGGCTCCGATCTGGTAGCTCGCCGAAATTCCGATCGCCGGGCCGAGCATCCAGAAGAACTGGCGCACTTCGGGGGTCCAGCGCGGCCGCATCAGGCGCTCGAGCAGGCCGCGCCGCCGCGCGTCGGCCATCGCAAGGGCGAGTTGCGTCGCCCCCGAAGCCAGAAAGCCCCAGCTCGCCATGGCCGCCACGCCCGGCGAGATTTTTGGAAAATACGCGGCCCAAGCGAGGAAGGCGATCATGCAGACGTTGGCCGCGGCGGGCGCAGCGGCTGGCACGCTCCACGAGTTGTTGGCGTTGAGCGTGCCCTGGTGAAGGGCGAACACCGCGATGAGCGTGATGTAGGGGAACATGATCCGCGACATCGAGACGGCGTTGGCGAATTTTTCCGGCTCGCGCACGAAGCCGGGCGAGGTGAGTTGGACCAAAAGCGGCATGTCGAGATAGACGAGGCCGAGCAGGACGACCTGCGACAGGATCAGCAGGGTAAAGACCTGGCTCGCGAAAACGCCGGCCGCCTCGTGTCCCTTGGTCTCCAGCACCCGGGTGTAGGTCGGGAGATAGGCGGCGTTGAACGAGCCTTCGCCAAAAATCTGGCGGAACTGGTTGGGCAGCTTGATCGCCGCGACATAGGCGTCGTTGAGCGCCCCGCCGCCGAGCAGCGCCGCCAGCGCCATGTCGCGGAAGAAGCCGGTCAGGCGGGAGACGACCGTCCAGCCGCCGACGGAGAAAATGTTGCGGACCATGCGCGACATGCGCAAGGCCTTTAGCCGGATTCGGCCCGCGGCAGCAAAGCGGCGTCTTGCGACGAGCCGTATTTGCCCAGTTGGCGCCCGTTGAGTGTTGGCTTTTCGGCCGGCGCGCGCCCGTGCTGGCCTGCTGACGGGCGCGGCTTTGCGCCATAGGCGGGCCGCGACCCGGATGTTCGGGAGAAGGAGCGTGGTCCTCTTCCCGTCGTCTCCAGGGCTTCGCCGCTACTTAGGACACGGCGGGAGGCCCGGCCGGCCGCACTCCGCGCGCTCCGGCCTGTTCTGGGGCGCGGGCCGCGGCTGCGCATGCGGCTGGCCTTCGGGCCTAGCCTCGATGTGGGGCGCAGGCGGCGCGGCGGGCATAGCCTCGATGTGCGGCGCAGGCGGCGCGGCGGGCCGTTCCATGACCCTTGGCGGCTCAGGCCGCTGCACTTGCTGCGGCCGCTCCAGGGGTTTCTGCAACGCCGGCCGTTCCGCGCCTTGCGGCCTCTCGGCCCCGGGCTCCGGCCGGCTCGGTTTCTCGCCGGCCGGCGGCTTCAACTCGGCCGGCGCGCCTTTCGGCGGCAGCTTTTCCTCCGACCTTACCGGGCTCTGAGGTTTTTCTTCCGGGTTCATCCTCTGCGGCTGGCCGGGCGCGCCCGGCGCCGCGCCCGGCGGAAGGGTCGCGCCGCTGGGAAGCCTGTGCTCAAGGTTCGGCGCCGCGCCCGGGGGGGCCGCTCCCGGAGCGAGCTTTTGCCCGCCGTTCGGCCCCTGCGCCGGCTGAAGTTCGGCCGAACCCGCCGCCTTCGCCGGCACCGCGCCCGGGCCCTTCAGTTCGCCCGGACGCGCCGTCGCGGCGACCGCGGGCTTGCCTTGATTGGCCGAATGGAACTGCATCGCGTCCATGCTGGCCGTGCGCGCCTGAGTGACCTGAAGCTGCGTCGGCCGCACGTGCTCCTCGGTCGTGAGCCGCTCCTGTTCGGGCGTGGGCCTGAGCGCAATGCCGCCCGGGCCGCCGTTGTAGCTGACGCGCGCCGCGCCGGGCGCGACGGTCACGTTCTGGGTGTAGACGTTGGTCATGCGGACGCTGCCGAAATTGTTGACGGTGGTGTTGTAGACGAAGCGGCCCCCCTCCCATCGGCCGCCCTCGTAGGCGAGGCCGTTGTAGCCGAAGCCGTAGTTGACGCCGCCATAGAATCCGACATGCGGCCCCCAGTAGCCCTGATGGAAGAGATAGGCGCCGCCGACGAACGCCCAGTAACCCGGCGTCCAAAGGACGCCAGCCTGCGGGGGCGCCACCCAGACGCCGGGCACCCAGTAGTAATCGTAGTTGTTCCAGGCCCAGTATCCCGGCGTCCAGATGTAGCCCGGCTCAGGAAGCGGCGGCTGTTCATAGACCGGCAGGGGGGGAGGCGGCTCTTCGGCCTGGATGACCGGGCCCGGCGCGAACCCGTCGGTCGTCGGGCAGGCGCAGGTCTGGGCGAAGGCGGGCGCAATGAGCGCAGGCGCGGCGGCGCCGATCAGGAGCGCGGTCAGCGCTGGTCGGAAGCATCGCATGGCGTAATCCTTTTTGATCGTTGGTCGAACATAAGCTTAGCGGCGACGGCGTCGCCGTCATCGCCAGACGACGGCGGCTTCCGTCAGTAACGCACCGATTCTTCCGGGTTCCGCCCCGCGCCCGGCAGGCCGTTGAACTGCGCCGCCTTCCTTTCGTCTTCCAATCGCGGACGAGCTGATCACGTCCGCCCTGAACGATTCTTGAACAGAGCGGGTGAATTGGCGCTTGTTTGCGACGACAATGTGGCTGGGGCCGACCGTCCCTTCGCCCGCCGAGAGGCGCTGGAGGTCGGTCGGGCAGGGCGAGCCTTCGCCGTCGATCAAGGCCGGCCCCTCGAAGCGATCGTCAGGGTCGAAAGAAGGCCGAACTGAAGGATCGCTGCCGCTTCGAGACCGCTATTTTTTCGCCTCGGCGCCGTTGTCGGCCCTGGCCGCCCTGTGGGACCTCCAATACCGACAAGACGTCCTCGGCGCTAACGCCCGTTAACCTGGATCGGAGTCCTGCCTCGACACGGCGCAACGAATGCGTGATGTTTACGACAGCAAACACATCCGAAAGCCGGATCTCGAAGGTGAACGCCCTCGGCCATCACGCTCCGACCGCGCGCTGGGTCGGGCCGATAGCGCGGGCGATGTCCGGATCATCTGAGGCAAGAACGAAGCAGGCGATCAAGGAAATGAAACTCGCCCGTTCTATGTAAATATAACAGGGGACCAAAAATGATTCCGACGAAACTTAAAGGCAGGAGAAACAGGGGTATCTTGAGCAATATTCTGTTTGCCGCCCAAGTGCTGTTCGTTGAGCGCCGCGTTCCCGTGCTAGTCTGGAGACAATATTACAAATTGCTCAGCAAGTGCGGCAGGAAAACTGCCGTGATTCGTAACAAAGCGGGCCTGACCGTGGAAGGTTTTACTAACAGTCTGGGAGTGTATTTCGAAACATGGAGCAAGCACGATTACGATATCGACGGATTCAAATTTGCCCCCGGTCAAACGGTTTTGGATATTGGAGCAAATCTGGGTTTCTTCACTCTATACGCCGCTTGCAAAGGAGCACGTGTCTTAGCCTTCGAGCCAAGCAAGCAAAACTTTGAGCTCTTGCAAAAGAACGTGACAAATAATAAACTAGATAGCTTGGTTACTTGCGTAAACCGTGCTCTATCTTTGTGTTGTGGTGAGGCAGTTCTTTATGAAGGACTTGATAAGTCCGGACGGTTTCTTTCTGACACTGTATCAATTACTGACGATAATCGGGGTGGAGAAAAAGTTATTACGACAAAAATTGAGACCATTTCTCTAAACGAAGTGTTTCAAAAATACGACATCACAACCTGCGATTTTATCAAAATGGACTGTGAAGGCGCCGAATACGACATCCTCGCGGGCGCAGATCCGGCGACCCTGCAACGGGTCCGTTACATCTCGCTTGAATACCATAACGGCTCGGACGAGATCAGGACTTACCTCGAAAGAGGAGGTTTCGAGATCTTGAGCACATCCGATGGTTTCGATGCAGGGTTCGGGATCATACGCGCGCGCAGCAAGCTGGTGCGTTCCCCGGAGGTCGCCGCGGACGCTCGGAAGACGCAGGAAAAGATCTTGTCCCAGAAGGCCGTCGAAGAAGCGCCCGGGTTCGTGGCAGTCCCGGCGACCGTGTCGAGGCGATTTTGACTCAGCTCTTCAGCGCCTCGTCGAGGTCGCGCCAGAGGTCCTCGACGTCCTCGACGCCCGCCGAGAGGCGCAGGAGGTCGGGCGGGCAGGGCGAGCCTTCGCCCTCGATCGAGGCGCGGTGCTCGATCAGCGACTCGACCCCGCCGAGCGAGGTCGCGCGCTTCCATAAGCGCACCCGCGCCGCCGTCGCAATCGCGGCCTCGGCGCCGCCGCGGACCCGGATCGACAGCATGCCGCCGAACCCGCCTTGCATCTGCTTCAGCGCGGTCTTGTGCCCGGGATGGGCCGGCAGGCCGGGATAGAGCACGGAGACAACGTTGGGATGGGATGAGAAGCGGTGGGCGAGCCTCAGCGCGTTCAGCGCCGAGGCGCGCACGCGCAAATCGAGCGTGCGCAGGCCGCGGATCAAGAGAAAGGCCTCGAACGGATGCAGGATGAGCCCGTGCGCCTTGCGGATGTCGCACACGCGCTCGAACAGGGAGTCGGCGCGCGCGAAGGCGAGCGCGCCCGCGAGCACGTCGGAATGGCCGTTCAGGTATTTGGTCGCCGAATGCATCACGACGTCGGCGCCGAGCGCGAGCGCGCGGGTGAAGACCGGCGTCGCGCAGGTCGAGTCGACCGCGATGAGCGCCCCGGCGGTGTGGGCGAGGCCTGCGCACGCGGCGATGTCGCTGATCCCCCAGAGCGGATTGCTCGGCGTCTCCAGCCAGACGAGTTTCGTCTCGCCCGGTCTGACGGCGCGTTCGATCTCGGCCAAATCCTCGGTATCGACGAAATCGACCCTGAGCCCGAGGCTCGCGGCGTCCTTCGCCAGCCAGTCGCGCAGCGCCCAGTACATCATCGTCGGAGCGACGACATGCGCGCCCGCGCCGAGGCTCAGAAAGAGCGCGACCGCGGCTGACATGCCCGAGCCGAAGACGAGCGTCGAAGCCGCGCCCTCGAGCGCCCCGATCACCGCTTCCGCCTCGCGCACCGTCTCGTTGTCGGGACGGCCGTAAACGTTTCCGCTTCGGTAGAGGTTGTCCGGATCACGCAAAAAGGTCGAGGAGAGGTGGATCGGCGGCACGAGACCGCGGGTCGCCTCGTCGATCGCGCCGCGCGCCTGGGCCGCGAGGGTGCGCGGGCGATACGGTCCGCTCACAGCGCGACCCCGCGCAAAAGTCTCGGCGCGTCCCGGCCTGCGCCGCCCGCCTCCAGAATGAGCCGGTCCTTCAGCTGCGGCGCGCGGTCGACCAGCCTCAGGCCGAGGTCGCGGACGAAGCGCAGCGGGCCGAGGTCGTTGGAGAACAGACGGTTCATCAGATCCATCCCCATGCCGCTTGCCGCCACGTCGAACCGCCGCGTCCGCTGGTAGTCGGCGAGCGCGCTCGGGCTGCCCGGGTCGAGGCCGAGCCGCATCGCGCCGACGATGGTCTCGGCGAGGGCCGCGACGTCGCGCAGGCCGAGGTTGAGGCCCTGTCCGGCGATCGGATGGACGACATGGGCGGCGTCGCCGACGAGCGCAAGCCGCCCGGCGACGAACCGGCGCGCGACCTGGAAACGGAACGGGAAGGCTTCCACGCGAGAGGCGAGGCGGATCGCGCCGAGCTTCGGGGTGAAGCGGAATTCGAGCTGGCGCACGAAGTCTTCCGCGTCGAGGGCGATCAGCGCGCGCGCGTCGGCGCGGCGCTCGTTCCACACGATGCTCGACTGCCGCCCCGGAAGCGGGAGGATGGCGAACGGGCCGGCGGGCAGGAAATGCTGCTCGGCCCCGCCCTCATGATCGTATTCGTGCGCGATGGTCGCAACGATCCCGGACTGGTCGTAGTCCCAGCCATAGGCCGGAATTTCGGCGAGCGCGCGGAGCTTCGAGCGCGCGCCGTCGGCGGCGACGGCGAGGCGGGCGCGCAGGCTCTGGCCGTCGGCGAGGCCGAGCTCGGCGACCCGCCGGCCGGGGCGCCAGCGCGCGACGGGAGCCGCGACGCGCTGGACGCCGAGCCTGTCGCAGAGGGCCGACAGCGCGGCGACGACGTCGTCATTGAACGCCATGTGGGCGAGCGGGCTGCCATTTTTGGAGTCGAAATGGAGATGCGGCAGGCGCACGGCGTCGCGCACGCCGCCGTCCATGATCTCCATCTTCACGATCGCCTGGGCGCTGGGCTCAATCGCCTCCCAGGCGCCGATGCGCTCGAGCAGCAGCCTCGGCCCTTCGGCGATGGCGACCGTGCGCAGCGGCGGACGCGCGGCAGGCCCAGGAGGCGGGGGCGAAGGATCGACGACCGCGATCGCGACGCCTTCGCCGAGCGCCTGCCTGACCGCCGCGGCGAGCGCCAGCCCCGACGCCGCCCCTCCGGCGATGACGACATCGTAAACGGGGTCGGATCGGGTCACTTTCAGCAGGCCTCCTGAAGCGCGCCCATTTTCGACCCTTTGCCGCCGCCGCGCAATCATCGACGGGCCGCGAAGCGGCCGCAGCGCGGAACCGTTGCGGCCGTCAGCCGTTGGAAGCGATCGTCGGCGATCCGCCGGCTTTCTTGAGGAGCGAATGGATGTCGAAAGCTCTCTTATTGGCCATCGTGATTACGGGAATCCCCTTGGCCGCGTCTGCGCAGGATGCGCGCGACGCCGGGACCAACGCGGGCGCGGCCGCGGGCGGCGCGGTCGGCGGCGCCGTGGGCGCGGTGGTCGGCGCGCCGGCCGCAGTGGTCGGCGGCGTAGTCGGCGGCATCACCGGCGCCTTCCAGCCGCAGTTTCATCACTACGTGGTCGAGGAGCGTGTCCCATCCTACGACTGGTCCGGACACTCGCGGGTCGTCGTGGGCGACGTCCTGCCGGCGGAAGGGGTGACGCTCTATCCCGTGCCGCCCCAGTACGGCGTAACGCAGTACCAGTACACGGTCGTCGACAACGTGCCGGTCCTGGTCGATCCGTCGACCCGCCGGGTGGTCGAAGTCATTCCCTGACCGGCGCCGGGAACGGGGCCGCCTCCTTCCTGCGAGGCGGCCCTCGGACGTCGCAGTCGATCGGAGGGGCGGCGTCTCCATAGCCCGAGGAGCGCGAGCCGCGCTCCCTTCATCGAAGCGCGGGTCAGTCCGCGCCCTTTCGGCGTGGGACCGGCGGAGCCTCTGCTCCCGGCGCTCCACGAATATCCCTCGACTTTCGGCCGCCTTTGCATTATGTGGCGCGCCTCAACTGAAAACAGCGCGCCGAAGCGCTCGCCGGTTCGTTTCCAGGGGCCGGCGCACGGCAGGAGTTTTGCCATGAACATCATCGAGCGGCTCGAGGCCGAGCACGCCGCCAAATTGCCCGGCGCCAAGATGCCGGAATTCCAGCCCGGCGACACCGTGGTAGTCAACGTCAAGGTGACCGAAGGCGACCGCACCCGCGTGCAGGCCTACGAAGGCGTCTGCATCGCGCGCAGCGGCAGCGGCCTGAACGAGAACTTCACCGTCCGCAAGATTTCCTATGGCGAGGGCGTCGAGCGCGTTTTCCCGGTCTATTCGCCGATGATCGACTCGGTGAGGGTTGTTCGCCGGGGCAAGGTGCGCCGCGCCAAGCTCTATTACCTGCGCGATCGCCGCGGCAAGTCGGCGCGTATCGCCGAGCGTACGGACGGAGGCGCCGCCGCCAGAGACGCGGCGAAAGAGGCCGCAAGGGAGGCCGCGAAAGAGACGGCGCCCAAGTCCGGCGAGGCTTGAACAGTTTCGCCCGCTGGAACGCGGGCGGATTTTTGTGGAGGGGCAAGTCATGACAGACCCTGTGGTCGCCCAGAAGGGCCCTATGCGAAGGAACTCGAGGCGGGCAAGACCTACTACTGGTGCGCCTGCGGCAGGTCCGCCAACCAGCCGTTCTGCGATGGCAAGCACAAGGACACGGGGCTTGCGCCCATAGCCTTCACCGCCGACAAGAGCGGAACCGCCTATCTTTGCGGCTGCAAGGGCAGCAAGAACGCGCCTTATTGCGACGGCTCGCACAAGAGCCTCTGAGTCGACGCGTACGAACGCAGATCCAAGGCCGGCGGCGCCCCCGCCGGCCTTTTTCATGCCAGGGGTCAGGCTCAAGCGGTTGGCGCCCATGGCTTCCGCCGCCGCCGGCGCGACGCTGCCAACAACAAGACCCTCAAGGTCATGTTGACTTGCAAGCGAATCATCGCGCCATGCACAGTGCCTGCGTCGCACCACCAGCGCCGTCAACATTAACAGTCGGTAATGTTGCCTTATCAACTCCGCGCCTGTCAATTTAGGAGAGTCGCAAGACGGTGAAAGTATTTGCAGAACGACAACAACGAAAACATTAACGCCTTTTAACTTTTTTCTGGCCGAAAGTCGTCTCAAAGTCGGTTGATGGTCGCTGGATTGGAGCTTTTTGGCGGCATGATTTCGCTGCGGCTGGTCTTGAGCTTCATCTTTGCCGCTGCCCTCTCAACCGGCGTGACTCAACCAAGAGCCGGTTGTGCAGGCTACGCGAGCGCGATCATCCACGAGGATCGTTCGGATGGCTAGGGGACGGAAGGAACGCCTCTAGTCTGTCCTCGTCTATCAGGTTGAGGTTGTGTCCATCCTTAGATATCGGCATTCGACTTGCCAGCAAGGCAGACTGCAAGACGGGAGGGATGTTCGTGAAAATAGGCATCGTAAAATGGTTCAACTCGCGCAAAGGCTACGGTGTCATCAAGCCAGTGGACGGAGGGTTTGACGTTTACGTCAGCATCAAGGCCGTCGAGCGTGCCGGACTAGCGGAACTGAAGGAAGGACAGAAGGTTAAATTTGACATTGTCTCGGATGATCGCACAGGAGAGGTTTTTGCCGAGAATTTGACCGTTCCGTTGAACAGGCAAGACAACATTATAGCTGGCCGAGCCGCGACCCTTGGTGACGAACGTCGCAATCGTAGGTCCAGCTTCGCATGAGTTGAACATCATGGCGTCACGTTCACGAACTTTGGGGTGCGATCCAAACTGATGCAATCAGGCGGTGCGGCGCAGTGATTTTTG
>Ga0074046_10003586_pt1 | contig 12928 bp, 6 predicted proteins | sample BogForMeECP23OM3_FD_94441 | JGI IMG/M metagenome (GOLD analysis project Ga0074046, IMG submission 94441) | Bog forest soil microbial communities from Calvert Island, British Columbia, Canada - Bog Forest MetaG ECP23OM3 | ecosystem: Environmental > Terrestrial > Soil > Wetlands ...
CAAAGAAACGCTGAACACCATGATCGATCAGCTCAACCGGTTTGCAGGCGAAGTCACGCGTGTGGCCCGCGAGGTGGGAACGGAAGGACGTCTCGGCGGCCAGGCCAACGTGCCCGGCGTGGCCGGAACCTGGAAGGACCTTACCGATTCAGTGAACTCGATGGCCGGCAACCTGACGGCACAGGTCCGCAACATTGCCGAGGTCACCACCGCCGTGGCGCGCGGCGACTTGTCGCGCAAAATCACAGTGGACGTGAAGGGCGAGATTCTCGAGCTCAAGAACACCATCAACACCATGGTCGACCAGCTCAACGCCTTTGCCGGCGAAGTGACGCGCGTGGCTCGCGAGGTGGGAACCGAAGGCAAGCTCGGCGGCCAAGCGCAGGTGCAGGGTATCGGCGGAACCTGGAAGGATTTGACCGACAATGTCAATTTCATGGCCTCGAATCTGACTGGCCAGGTAAGAAACATCGCCGAAGTGGCCACGGCTGTGGCGCGCGGCGACTTATCGCGCAAGATCACGGTCGATGTGAAGGGCGAAATTCTGGAGCTGAAGGACACCCTCAATACGATGGTGGATCAGCTCAACGCTTTCGCCGGCGAAGTGACGCGCGTAGCTCGCGAAGTCGGCACCGACGGCAAGCTCGGCGGGCAGGCGCAAGTGCCGGGAGTGGCCGGGACCTGGAAGGACCTTACCGATAACGTGAACTCCATGGCCTCGAACCTCACGGGGCAGGTGCGCAACATCGCAGAGGTCTCGACAGCCATCGCGACTGGGGACTTGTCGAAGAAGATCACCGTCAACGTGTCGGGCGAAATCCTGTTGCTGAAAGAAACCATCAACACCATGGTCGATCAGCTCAACCGCTTCGCCGGCGAAGTGACGCGCGTGGCACGCGAGGTGGGAACCGAAGGTAAGCTTGGCGGCCAGGCCAACGTGCCTGGCGTAGCCGGAACGTGGAAGGACCTTACCGATTCGGTGAATTCGATGGCCTCGAACCTGACGGGCCAAGTGAGAAATATTGCCGAAGTTACGACCGCCGTGGCGCGCGGCGACTTGTCACGCAAGATCGCGGTGGACGTGAAGGGCGAAATTCTCGAGCTCAAAAACACCATTAACACCATGGTCGATCAGCTCAACGCGTTCGCCGGCGAGGTCACGCGCGTGGCTCGCGAAGTGGGCACGGACGGCAAGCTGGGCGGCCAGGCCGTGGTGCCCGGTGTGGCCGGAACGTGGAAAGATCTCACCGATTCAGTGAACTTCATGGCCGGCAACCTCACCGCGCAGGTGCGCAACATCGCCGAGGTGGCCACAGCCATCGCCAACGGCGATTTGTCGCGCAAGATTACCGTCGATGTGCGCGGCGAAATCCTGCAGCTCAAAGAAACGCTGAACACCATGGTCGAGCAGCTTCGCTCGTTCGCTGCCGAGGTCACACGCGTGGCTCGCGAGGTGGGATCGGAAGGCCGTCTCGGCGGCCAGGCCAATGTACCCGGCGTGGCTGGAACGTGGAAGGATCTTACCGACTCAGTCAACTTCATGGCCGGCAACCTTACTGCGCAGGTGCGCAACATCGCCGAAGTGGCGACGGCCATTGCCCGCGGCGACCTGTCGCGCAAGATCACGGTCGACGTGAAGGGCGAAATTCTGGAGCTCAAAGACACGGTCAACACCATGGTGGACCAGCTGAACGCCTTTGCGGCCGAAGTGACGCGCGTGGCTCGCGAAGTGGGAACGGAAGGCAAGCTCGGCGGCCAGGCGCAGGTGTCGGGCGTGGCCGGAACCTGGAAGGACTTGACCGACAACGTGAACGTGATGGCGGCCAACCTGACCGAGCAGGTGCGCGGCATTGTGAAGGTGGTGACTGCGGTAGCCAACGGAGCCCTTACCCAGAAGCTCACTGTGAACGCTAAAGGAGAGGTGGCCGCACTGGCTGAGACCATCAACAATATGACCGACACGCTGGCCACCTTCGCCGATCAGGTGACCACGGTGGCCCGCGAAGTCGGCGTAGAAGGCCGCCTCGGCGGCCAGGCCAACGTGCCCGGCGCGGCGGGAACCTGGAAGGACTTGACGGGCAACGTCAATCTGCTCGCCGACAACCTCACCAACCAGGTGCGCGCCATTGCCGAAGTGGCGACCGCGGTGACCAAGGGCGACCTTACGCGGTCGATTCAGGTGGAAGCTCGCGGCGAGGTGGCCGAGCTAAAAGACAACCTGAATACCATGATCGACAACCTGCGACTGACCACCGACCGCAACACCGAGCAAGACTGGCTGAAGACCAACCTGGCGCGGTTTACCGGCATGTTGCAGGGCCAGCGCGACCTGGGCACGGTGGGCCGTATGCTGCTCTCCGAGCTGGCGCCCCTGGTGAACGCACAGCAGGGCGTCATCTATCAGATGGGCTCGAGCGAACCTGCCGCGGGTTCCGGGACTCTGGTCTTGCTCTCCACTTATGCCGATACGCCCGAGGGCTATGTGAACGAGGTCCGCATCGGCGAGGGTCTGGTGGGCCAATGCGCAGCGGAAAAACGCCGCATGCTGATCACCGACTTGCCGAGGGCGACCGCGCCCATCCGGTCGGGCCTCTTCAAGGCCAAACCTAAAAACGTGATCGTGCTGCCCGTGCTGTTTGAAGACCGGGTCAAAGCGGTCATCGAACTAGCCACCCTGAACGCGTTTACCGCGTCGCATCTGGCGTTTCTTGAGCAGCTCACATCGAGCATCGGCATTGTGCTCAACTCCATTGAAGCCACGATGCAGACTGAGGGCCTGCTCAAGCAATCGCAGCAGCTCGCCACCGAATTACAGACGCAGCAGAAAGAGCTGCAGCAGACCAACGAGCAGCTCGCGCAGAAGGCCCAGCAGCTTGCCGAACAGAACTACGAGGTGGAACGCAAGAACCAGGAAATCGAGCAGGCGCGCCGCGCTTTGGAAGAAAAGGCCCGCGAGCTGGCTCTGACTTCAAAGTACAAATCCGAGTTTCTGGCCAACATGTCGCACGAGTTGCGCACGCCGCTCAATTCGATTCTCGTGCTCGGCCAGCAGCTCGCTGAAAACCCTGACGGCAGCCTCTCGCCCAAGCAAGTCGAGTTTGCGCGCACCATTCATGGCGCCGGAACCGACCTGCTCAACCTCATCAGCGACATTCTCGATCTCTCCAAGATCGAATCCGGCACGGTTTCTGTCGACGCCGAAGAGGTCTTCTTCGGCGCGCTCCTCGATGCCGTTGCGCGCCCCTTCCGTCACGAGGCGGAAAACCGCAGGCTGGCTTTCGAAGTTACATCCGACGCCGGCATGGGCCGCAGCATGGTCACCGACTCCAAGCGCCTGCAACAGGTGTTGAAGAATCTGCTCTCGAACGCCTTCAAGTTCACGGAACAAGGCAGCGTCCGGCTGTCGGTTTCGCGCGCGGAAAGCGGCTGGAGCGCCAATCATCCGGTCCTGGACGGCGCCGGCTCGGTGATCGCCTTCCAGGTGCGCGATACCGGTATCGGCATCGCGCCGGAGAAGCAGCGCATCATCTTCGAGGCTTTCCAGCAGGCCGATGCCGGCACCAGCCGCAAATTCGGAGGCACCGGACTGGGGCTGGCCATCAGCCGCGAGCTGGCAAACCTGCTGGGCGGCGAAATTCAACTGCAGAGCGCTCCAGGACAGGGAAGCACATTCACCTTGTATCTGCCGCAGAGTTACATGGGCGCCGCGGTACCTCCCGTGGCGAAAAACTCTGAAAGAAGCGGCGCATCGGCAAGCGCGCCGGCTTTCCTCACTACCGTGGTCACGGTCGAGCAGGAGGCGCGCATCGAAGACGATCGCGCCAATCTTGAACCGGGCGATAACGTGCTGCTCATTGTCGAAGATGACCCGCATTACGCCCGCGTGCTATGCGATCTATCGCGCGATAAGGGATTCAAGGTCCTGATTGCCGGCACCGGTGCTGAAGCTCTATTGCTGGCGCGCGAATACAATCCCACGGCCGTCTCTCTCGACGTGTTTCTGCCCGACATGCTGGGTTGGACGGTGCTCAACCATCTCAAGCAAGACTCCGCGACGCGTCACATTCCCGTGCAGATGCTTACCCTCGACGAGGACCGGCATCATGGGCTTTCGCGCGGCGCGTTCGCCTATGTCACCAAGCCCTCCACCGCCGAGGATCTCGACGCCGCCCTCACGCGGATCCGCGAGTACTCGCAACCGCGCCGCAAGCGCCTGCTGGTGGTCGAAGACAATCCGGCAGAGCAACTCAGCACGCGCGAACTGCTGGGTTACGAAGACATCGACATCGATATGGTCGACTCCGGCGGCGCCGCGCTCCTCGCGCTGTCTGAAGCAAATTACGATTGCGTGGTTCTGGATCTCCGCCTGCCCGATATGAGCGGCTTCGAAGTGCTGGCGCAATTGCGCGACAACCCCCAACTCAGGGACCTTCCCGTGGTCGTCTTTACGGGTCGCGAGCTGACTCCGGAAGAGGACGCGCAACTGCACACCTTGGCTCGCAGCGTAGTGGTCAAGGATGTCGAATCGCCCGAAAGGCTGCTCGATGAAACCGCGCTTTTCCTGCATCGCGTGATTGCCGACCTGCCGCCGGAAAAGCAGAATATGCTCGATCGCTTGCACCGTTCCGACGATGCTCTGGCCAACCGCAAAGTGCTGGTCGTCGACGACGACGTGCGCAACATTTTCGCCGTCAGCAGCGTTCTCGAGCGGCGCGGCATGACCGTGCTCTCCGCCGGCACCGGGCGCGAAGCTATCGCAACCATCGAGTCCACTCCAGATTTGGCGATCGTCCTGATGGACATCATGATGCCGGAGATGGATGGCTACGAAACCATGCAGGTGATTCGCCAGAATCCTGCGTTGCGGCGGCTGCCCATCATTGCCCTTACCGCCAAGGCCATGAAGGGCGACCGCGAGAGGTGCCTGGAAGCGGGCGCGTCGGAGTATCTGGCAAAGCCGGTCAACACCGAGCAGTTGCTCTCGGTTTTGCGCATGTGGCTGCATCGCTAAGCGACAGAAGATCGAAGGGTTTCGCCCGAATTCTATGCAAGCTGACATTGGAGTCCGATCGATGACGGCAAATGAAAAAGTCAACATCCTGATGGTCGATGACCAGCCTGCCAAGCTCCTGAGCTACGAGGTCATCCTTGCCGAACTGGGCGAAAACCTGATTAAGGCCAATTCGGCGAGCGAGGCTTTGAGTGTCCTCCTGAAGACCGATGTTGCCGTCGTATTAATGGATGTGAGCATGCCTGACGTGGATGGCTTCGAGTTGGCCGACGTCATACGTCAGCATCCCCGCTTCCAGAAAACGGCGATCATCTTCATCTCGGGCGTCCATCTCAGCGACTTCGACAGGATTCAGGGTTATCACCGTGGCGCGGTCGATTACATCTCTGTGCCTGTGGTCCCCGAAGTATTGCGCGCCAAGATCAGTGTCTTTGTCGACCTGCACCGCAAGACCCGAATGCTGGAATCGCTAAACCGGGAGCTGGAACAGCGCGTTGAGGAGCGCACCGCGGAACTGAAAAAGAGCGAGACGGAATTCAGAACGCGCGCCGAACTCCTCGACCTTGCCACAGAAGCCATCATCGTGCGCGACCTCGACGGCAATATTCGCTACTGGAATTCCGGCGCGGAACAGGTCTACGGCTGGAGGCGGGAGGAAGCGATAGGCCAAAAGCTTCACGCGCTTTTGCAAACTGTCTTTCCTGTGCCGTTTGCAGAGATCGTTGAACATCTGCACCTGCATCGGAACTGGCGTGGCCGCTTGACGCACACCACCAGGAGCGGCGAGAAGATCATCGTGGATTGCCTCAAATCAACCAATGAGGATGGCGACGCGGTGCTCGAGGTGAATCGCGATATTACCGCCCAGCTGCGCGCGGAAGAGGCGCTGCGCGAGACCGAAAAGCTCGCGGCTATGGGACGAGTGGCCGGCATCATCGCGCACGAAATCAATAATCCTCTGGCTGCCATCACCAACATTTTTTACCTGCTGCGCAATCATCCATCGCTTGGCGAAGACGCACGCCGGCTCGCTCGTCTCGCTGAGGAAGAACTGGAGCGCGTCAGCCACATCACGCGCCAGACGCTAAGCTTTTACCGGGAATCGACGCATCCGATAGCGGTTTTCGTGCCGGAAGTGCTCGATGACGTGATCGAGTTGCAGCACAAGACTCTCGTCGCAAACCGAATTACGGTTCGCAAGCGCTACCACTCGGCGGCAATGGTGAAGGGGTTTCCGGTAGAGTTGCGGCAGGTTTTTCTGAACCTGATCGGCAACGCGATACAAGCTATGCCCGACGGAGGCGTTCTTGGTATCTATGTTCGCGAAGCCACTGACTGGACGACGAACGTGCGCGGCACCATCGCTTCCATTGTCGACACGGGAAAGGGCATTCGGCCAGAAGACCGCGGTCGGCTCTTCCAGCCATTCTTCAGCACCAAATCGACCAAAGGCACGGGCTTGGGCCTGTGGATCAGCCAGGGTATCGTGCAAAAGCACGATGGCCGCATTACCTGCCGGACTTTTCGTGCCGGAGATGGATGTGTCACCAGTTTCCGCGTGTTTCTCCCCGGAACCGCCACATTTGATCAAAGAGCAATCACCAGCGAAGAGGCGGGCAATGCGGAGTACAAAAAGATGGCCGGTAACAGCTCAGCTGTGGTGCAGGTGGGAGAAGTATGAAGCTATGGCCGAAGATCATGAAGGGTAACAGGTGCGTGAGCTCAAGCAGGAATACCGCTTCGGAGCCGAATTCGATCGCAGCTAACGGCTGACAGGATTCGCACTCGCGTTGGGCGGCTGTGGAATTGCGGCAATCTCGGTCATTGGTAATTCCAGTGCGAACAAACTCGCAGTCCCCTGATTCGCGTGCACCCAGATTCCGTGAAAGGCCGTCTGCAACTCCGGGTGCAGTTCCAACAGCGCCGACATGATCGCAGTCACCTGCTTGCGGGCAGTTGGCGGATCCTGTAACTGCGCAGCCTGTGTCGCGTCGGGAGTGTACTTCACATCGAGATCCAACCCGCCAAATGTGTCGGTGGTGTCGATTGCCGACACATTGAAGGAGGCGCCGTACGCGTTCACAGCGATCGGCGACGCTCCGGGAAAATTCCCGGGGCGAACCTCCTCGCTCTCGCGTTCCAGTTTTTCAAGGTTGGCGCTGGATAGAAAACTCAGCGGATCGAGAAGATTGGAAGCCATCCGGTAATACAACCAGGCGTTCCAATTCATTTTCTCCTGCGCGTATTTGCGCGCCGAGGTCCAATACCAAAGACCATCGCGCCCTGCGGCAATCATGGGCTTGCTGAAGAAACCGGCTAGCATCCAGCGATTGTCCGCAGCCCTGGAGAAGAGAAGGGATATCTGTTGCGGCTGGGGCACGCCCGTGGCATGAAGAATCGTCAACGCATAGGTTCCCGGCGGCAGGCCGTTAAAGTTCAGCACCACAACCGGCTGTCCGCAATAGAAATCTGTTTGCGATGCGCCTGCGGAATCCGTCGATGAGTCAAGCAGATAAAGTTCCTCGACCGTGACAGTGGCCGACTGTATCCGCGGCTTGAGATTCTGAACCGAAGCCGCAATGCCGCCGAAATCCGCCGCCACGGCTGGGATTGTACTGGCGCGAAGCGTCTCGATGTTGCCGGTCTGCATAAGAGCCGCAACAGTACGGGCCGAACCTTCCAGCGAATCGCGCTGTGCCGCCGTCATCTGCGATTGCGTGGTGCAGGAAGCGGCATTGGCGCTGGGGAGATTCGCCCCGGCGAAGGGCAAGAAAAGAAAAAGGAGAACTCGCCCAGCGATTGCTGACCTCAGCGGCATGGTTGCTGCCTTTCCATGGGGATGCTTGTGAAGTGAGCGGAACATGACTTCAAAGCATTCACTTGCTTTGATGCAAACATGCCGTTGCCCGTCGGTATTCAACAAGGTTTTTCCCGATATTTTTCTCCATCGAAAAGCGCCGCACATGAATGAACCGGATGTGCTCTTTGTTCTTGCGGAGCGCCTCGAAAACTCCGTGGATACCGTCGCCGGGCAGGCCAAAAATCGTGTCCACGCCCCATTCCATCAATCGTTCAACGAGCACATCGGAAGCATTCATGATGAGAACCTCTGGTGGCTATCGCTCATCGGCCAACGGGTGCCGGCTGCGTTCGAGGAGCAAGTCTCTGGCGCGTTCAAGACTGTGTCTTCGCGAAGCGCTAAGCCGCTTTCCGGCGTACGCCATGTATACAGTAAGTACGCGCAGCGCCGCTTCGGGGCCGCCGGATGTGAATTCGTTAGACGACAGTAAATCGGCCACCGTCTTCGGGGGTTTTGTCAGAATCCTGGAGAGTAATTCGCCATCATGGGTTTGCATAAGCCCTCTTCGCGATTCGCCGCGCTACGCAGCCTTTTCGCAGTTGGATTAATACGTTTGGCAGTGCTCGTTAGCCTGTGATCGGTACGCCCCTCTTCGTGAACCGTCGCGTCCAGGAGCGCGACTTCCTTTTCTTATCCGGGCACCTAGGCAAGTTGACCCACCGTGCCGTAGAGGGCAATGTGGTAACACTCCATGTTCAGAGCAGAGAAAATGATCAATGCATAGCGGGCTTTAACATTCCTCAAGCTGCCGTCTGCAATGCGCGCGCGTTTACTTTCCGCGAGATCTCTGTCAGCTTCTTGTCTGCCGCTTTCTCTTCCTCGAGAGTGTCTTGAAGCAACTGAGCAATCTCCGGTTGATTGAGATCCTCTGCGTACGCGCGCACAGTTCCATATGCGGCCATCTCGTAATGTTCTACTCTTTGCGCCGCCGAGATCAGGGCCGCGTCGCGAACGTCGCCCTCGGTCTCCTGGAGTAACTCAGAGCCTTCAGCCAGGATGCCCTTCATGCCTTCGCACGGCTTGCTCTTTGGGGTCTTACTGAGGATCTTGAAGGCCTTTTCCAGGCGGTCGATGTGGCCCTCAGTCTCTTTCAGGTGATGCTCGAAAGCGCTCTTCAGGTCCGCGGACGAGGCAGCTTTGATCAGTTTAGGAAGAGTTTTTGTGATCTGATTTTCCACTGAAAGCAAATCCTTCAGCTCCTCAACAAACAATTGCTCAACTGTAGTTACTGGCATGGTGACATTAACCTCTATGCAATTAATTTACGTACCTGTCGTGATGTGATGCAGTGTTCTACTGGCCTGTTGCTTTCCATGGATTTGGTGAGGATTGACTTACTCAAAAAGCAGCTACGTTCGTGGTTAGCGGCGGCCTGATGCGGAATCGCCTCGAGCAATAAGACTATGGCGGCGAGTATCAACGGCTCACACCCTTAGCTTTTGTTTGCTGTCAAGCATTTTCCGCCAGGGATCGCTCCCCAGCCGCGTCCGCCATTTTCGAAAATCCGAGACATGAAAAGCCGGTGCTTTAGCAGAATCCAATTCCTTCCATGCCAGCGGCATCGCCACCGCCATTCCAGGGCGCGCGCGCGGCGAAAACGGGGCCACCGAGGTCGCCTCACGGTCGTTGCGAAGGTAGTCAAGATAGATGCGGTTTTTTCGCACCGCTTTGGTCATCTTCGTCACGTAGAGTTCCGGATTCTCGCGCTCCAGCTCCACCACCATCAGGTGGGCAAAATCCTTGACTGCAGGCCATTCATGATCCGGGCGAATCGGCGCGACAACGTGAAGCCCCTTGCCGCCTGTGCTTTTCACAAAGCTTTCCAGACCCACTTTTTTTAACCTGGCCTTCACGTCAAGCGCGGTCTTCGCCAGCGTTTTCCATCCGATCGCCGCGTCCGGGTCGAGATCGAACACGATGCGATCCGGCGTTTCCAGCGATTCGTTGCGGGAACCCCAGGGATGAATCTCCAGCACTCCCATTTGCGCCAGTCCAAGCAATCCCTCCCTCGAATCCACAGTGAGGTAAGCTTCTGACTCCTTGCTTTTCTTATTGCGAATCGAAATGGTTTTCACGCCGGCTGGCAGTCCCATCCCAACATGCTTTTGAAAGAAGCAGGCTTTGCCAACGCCGTCCGGGCAGCGCACCACGCTGATGGGACGATCGGCGATATGCGGAATCATATGTTCGGCCACCGCCATGTAATACTCGGCGAGTTGCTGCTTCGTTACGCCGCTTTCCGGATCCAGCACCTTGTCGGGATGCGTGATTGCCAGCTCCCTCATCTCCGTCGCCCCCTTTCCATCGCGCCGGCCATTCGATTTTGCGATTTTCGGCGCCGGCGATGAACGCTCGGCTTCGGTTGGCCCAACCGCGGTTTCCCGAACCACTTCGCCGGCGGGCTTGTCTTCCCGGAGACCTTTGAACGCCGCCTGCCGAACCAGGTTGTCGTGCGTCCATGTTGAAAATGCGATTTCGGCAACAAGCTCCGGCTTGACCCAAATCGCGCTGCGACTCTCTCCGCGCGGGACCTCGACGAACGAGGAATTCTTTTGTTGCAATCGATCGAGGCGGGCACGAATCATACCGTGAGTCTTTTGTGTGAATCCAGTCCCCGCGCGTCCCGCGTAAATAAGCTTTCCTTTCTCGTAGTAGCCCAGCAACAGGGCGCCAATCCCGGAACCACCTTTTGACGGCAGGGTGAATCCGCCGACGACAAATTCCTGTTCCAGACGGCACTTCAGCTTGAGCCACGCGCCACTGCGCCCGGAAGTATACTTGGCCGACTTGAGCTTCGAAACAATCCCTTCCGCTCCCAGTGCGCATGCCTTCTCAAAAAACTCTTGGCCGTCGGCTTCAATGTCTTCGCTGAATTTCAACGGGGATTTGACGCCGTCGTTCCGCAGCAAATCTTGGAGAATTCGTTTTCGATCCTCGAGCGGCAGCCCGCGCAGATTGTGCCCGTTCAGATGAAGCAGGTCGAATGCGAAATACGTGATGTATCGCTGCCTACCTTCGTGAAACGCTGCTTGCAGATCGGCAAAGTTACTCACACCGTGGCTATCGAGGGCGACCGCTTCGCCATCCAGGATCGCGCTCTCGACATTCAGTCTCGCCGCGGCAGCCGCAATATCCGGCATGCGCGCCGTCCAGTCGAGTCCCTTGCGAGTCAGCAGCTTCGCCGTCCGGTTGTTCGCTGCTTTCCTATCGCCGGACCGGATAAGGATCTGAATCCTGTAGCCGTCCAGCTTCAACTCATGCATCCATCCCTCGCCTTGCGGAGCAGAAGTCGTCTGCTGCGCAAGTTGCGGGGCAATGAAGCCGGGAAACCGCTCGCGCGGGATATGCTCGAGGGTCCCCGATGGCAGACCGCGCCTTCTTCCCACCGGTTTTGAACGGGGCGTTGCTTCCGCTCTTTTCGTATTGGCTTTTGATCCTGCGCCGCTTTCCGTCTCGCGCGCTGAATTCCACACGCGGTCATGGCTCTCTGCAATCTCTTCCATCGTCCTGCCGCTGACCGCGCTGTTCGGCGCTTCATCGGTAATGGCAGGTGCGGAACTCTCTCGCGCGAGTCTATCTCTTTCCTTGATCAAGAGCCAATTGGTCTTGTTCGACCCGCCGGCAGGGCCATGCATGCGCACCAGAACCCAATTGCCTTTGAGCTTCTTTCCGCGCAATTCGAACTTGAGCTCGCCGTCGATCAGGCCCTGTTCTGCATCGCCGTGCGGGGTCCACTCCCCCTTGTCCCACACCATCACGGTCCCGCCGCCGTACTGCCCCTTCGGAATCGTTCCTTCGAAGCCGGCATACTCCCACGGGTGGTCCTCTACCTGCACCGCGAGCCTCTTGTCGCCGGGATAGTAGCTCGGGCCCTTTGTCACCGCCCAACTTTTCAAAACCCCATCCAGGCCGAGTCTGAAGTCGCAATGCAACCGAGTAGCCGCATGTTTTTGCACCACGAACGGCAGAGCTTTCACCTCGCGCCCCACTCGCGGTTTGCTTTGATCGCCTCGCGGCTCAGCCGTCACGCTGAAGTCGCGCTTCGATTGGTAGTGCGCCAGTGGGCGGTCTGGCCGAGGGGCCTGAGCAGATTTCGGTTTTCGTGCGGCGGCCATAGCTTATGCAGCTCGATGCTTGCGTTTGCTCGCGCCTACCAGGACCGGGCCCTTCCGCGTCGCGTTCGCAGCCTTGGCCGCATGCCGTTCGCGGGGCCGATCGCTGGCCACGGGTTTCTTGGCCTTCGACACGCTTTGCCGCAACGCATCCATGAGATTAATGACCTTGGTCGGCTTCGCTCCTTCTTCCTCAAGCGGCAACGGGACGTTCTTTTGTTTCGCTTCGATCAGTTCGCGCAGCGCGGCTTCATAATCGTCCTTGAACGCATCAAGATTCAAAGGCTGCGAATAGGCCTCGATGAGTTGCGTGGCCATGGCAAGCTGTTTTTTATCGATGTGCAGCGAGCGCTCGCCGGGAGTCTCGGAAAAGTACTCGCTGCTGTCGCGCAATTCTTGGGCGTAGCGCAGCGTGTATGCCATCAAGCCGGCTGATGAATCGCCCGGCGGTACCGCGATTGCCACAAGATGTTCGCGCCCGCCAAACGCAATCTCGCCGATCGCCGCCCTGCCCGTTTGCTTCATCGAATCGCGGAACACCACAAACGCTTCCGGCGACTCCTTGGGCTCCGGGACTACGAAATACGGTTTCTCAAATAACGCCGGCGGCAGTTCTTCGAGGGCGATGAACTGCTGCACGTCGATCACATTCCGGGTCGCGATGCGCAGATTCGCAATCTCATCCGGCTCGACCATCAGGTATTTACCCTTGCTGTATTCATAGCCTTTCACGATATCGGAATTCTCTACCGGCTGATTGCCGCCGACCACATTTAAATGACGAATCCTCTCGCCTGTGGCGCGGTCGATTTGATGAAACGTTACGCCGCCGCTTTGCGAAACAGTGGCCGGAAACAGCTGGATGCCGAAGGAAACAAGTGAGACTTTGAATTGTCCGGACCAATAGGGACGACTGGCCATGACTGCCTCCTGGCGCGCGATGGG
>Ga0074046_10003587_pt1 | contig 12928 bp, 9 predicted proteins | sample BogForMeECP23OM3_FD_94441 | JGI IMG/M metagenome (GOLD analysis project Ga0074046, IMG submission 94441) | Bog forest soil microbial communities from Calvert Island, British Columbia, Canada - Bog Forest MetaG ECP23OM3 | ecosystem: Environmental > Terrestrial > Soil > Wetlands ...
AACGTGGATCTTACTCTGGGCAAGACGTTCAAGTTCGGCGAACGGCAGAATCTCCGGTTTCGGACGGACTTCTTCAACCTGTTCAACCATCCGTCGTTCGCCGATCCGGCGGCGACCTCCGTGTCGGCGGCGGGAGGCGGGTCTGCGCCGATCACCTCAACCGTGGGCACGCCGCGGCTGATTCAGTTCTCGTTGAAGTATTCGTTCTGAGATGAGTCTGCTCGTGTGGGGACGGGGCCCTCGCCCGTCCAAGCCGAGCAAAGCTCGGCAGCTGTCGGTGGTCATAGCAACTCTTGATTCGCTCTAACCAGAATGAGGCAAACTGCATGACGTTGAAGAGGGGCGCTCTAACGCTGCTGGGCGTGTTGCTGGCGGCGCCGGTCGCGGTTTTGGCGCAGTCCGGCAATGTCGTCCACTACACCACCACCATCGACAACGTGAAGTATCTGTTCGCCACGGCCGAACCGGTGGCAGTTCTGAAGTCGGGCGACATCCTCGACACGAACACGCTTGACTGCTTCGGCAATGCGCTCAAAAAGCCCGGGGACACGCTCAGCCTGTCGAAAGGCGACAATCCGCTGGCCGGGCCGTTTTTCGTCGAGGGGGCGGAGCCCGGCGACACGCTGGCCGTCAAGATTCTCGCTCTCGAAGTCGATGGCGACACGGGCGTGGGCGCGTTCGCCCCCGGATTTGGTGCCATCAACGAGACCAACTACACGCCCATGCTGCATCCGCCGCTTCCCGAGCGCGTCTGGTTCTATCACATCGATCACGCCGCGAACACGGCACTATTCAAGGCGCTCGATTCCGATTTCTCCGTCAAGATTCCCATGCATCCTTTCTTCGGCTGCATCGGAGTCGCGCCGGCCAATGGCGAGGCGCGCAGTTCAGTCGTCCCCGCGGAATTCGGCGGCAACATGGACTCGCCGGAAGCGAGCGTCGGCAACACCGTGTATTTTCCGGTGAATGTTAAGGGAGGACTGTTCTACATCGGCGACGGCCACGCCGCCATGGGCGACGGAGAAGTCGCCGGCACCGCCATCGAGGTTCCGCTGAAGGCGCGCGTGCAGTTAAGCGTGATCAAAGGCCGCACCATCGCGTGGCCCCAGTTCGAGAACGACGACGCCATCATGACGGTGGGCGCTTATCGTCCTCTGGATGACGCGCTGCGCATCGCCTTCACCGAACTTGTGCACTGGATCCACAAGGACTACGGTTTGTCGGAACTCGATGCCTATGAGCTGCTGTCGAAAGTCGCGAGGATTCATCTCAACGAAATGGTGGATCCGAACTACGTGGTGGTCGCCTCCATAGAAAAGAAATATTTGCCCGCGAAAAAGAAGTAGGGCTTCGCAGAGTACGAGTGCAGCGTGGAGGCGCGGGTCGGAATCGAACCGACGTATAAAGGTTTTGCAGACCTCTCCCTTACCACTTGGGTACCGCGCCCGATCACCTTCACAGTAGAGCCTCGGCGTGGGTTTGTCTAGAAGCGTCGTTCGCTGTTCGTCGTTCGCCATTCGCACCGCGCCTTTCGAGCAATCGTGGCGAACAGCGAATAGCGTTCCTATTTTCTCGCGACTGGATCTGTGCTACAACACGGTGCATGAGTTCGACCGTGAATTTGACTGTGAGGCCGCCCGGTTCCGCGACTGCGCCGAACGCTCTTGAGACGGCGACTGGCGTTTCTGCAAGTCTGAAGAAGGATGTATCCTCGATCTGCCCCAACTGCTCGACCGAGTTGCGCGGACACCGCTGCAAGGTGGTTTGCAAGAAATGCGGCTTCTATTTGAGCTGCTCTGATTTTTACTGAAAGGGCGTTTGATTTCCCGTAGAGACGCGGCTTGCTGCGTCTCCTGCCGCGGAGTGAGACGGGGCAAGCCCCGTCTCTACAGGCGCAAGAACTCCCCGACCCTCTACAATAGAGTGGAACTTTGTTTGAATCCTCACATCAGGAGATTGGCGATGCAACGCAAAGCGAGTGCAGTGTGGAAGGGCGGTCTTAAAGACGGGCAGGGGACGGTCTCCTCCGCCAGCGGAATTCTTTCGAACACGAAATATTCGTTTACGACGCGGTTTGAGAACTCTCCGGGGACGAATCCGGAAGAACTGATTGCAGCGGCGCATGCGGCGTGCTTTTCGATGGCGCTGTCGGCGCAACTGGGAGGCGCGAACCTGACGCCGGAGAGCATCAGCACGGCTGCCACGCTCACCATGGAGAAACTCGACGCGGGCTGGAGCATCACGGCCGTGCACCTGGATGTGGTCGCAAAGGTGCCGGGCGCGAGCGCGGACGCCTTCAACACGGCAGCGCAAAATGCCAAAGCGGGTTGCCCGGTATCGAAGGTGCTGAACGCGAAGATTACGATGGATGCGAAGCTGGGCTAGCGGCGTCTGCTTTCCCGTAGAGACGAGGCTTGCCTCGTCTCCTGCCGCAGAGTGAGACTCCGCCCTCTGCTCGTCAATACCCACTCCGTCAGATTTTGTCATCCCGAACGAAGTGAGGGATCTGCAGCTTGCCGCAAAATGCAGATCCCTCACTTCGTTCGGGATGACAATTCATGTAAATAGATATCTAGCTTTGCGAGCGCAAGAGTTGCCGCAGCTTGTGATTGATTTTTACCGCTTCCTGCGCGGCTTGATCGATCAGTTCGACCCAGCGGCGTGAGTTCTCGGGTGGGCCGGACTGCGAAATCAGGTAGGTGGCTTGCACGATGGTTTCGAGCGCATTGCTGAGATCGTGCGCCAGCGTCCGCAGTTCCTTCGCCAGTTCTGCCGGGATTTTGTCGGAGGCATTTCCCATGGTCTGCGGCGGCCCGGCGCCTTGTAAATGACGTCGCGCAGCGAAGGTTAGGCCGTTGCGCTCGTTTGACAGCCAGACGCCAGCCAGTAGATAGTAGTGTAGTCGCCCTGGAAGAGGGCCCTGCCGATTTTTTCTTTTTATGCGGATGTGGCGGAACTGGCAGACGCGCTAGGTTCAGGACCTAGTGGCCGCAAGGTCGTGGAGGTTCAAGTCCTCTCATCCGCACCAAAATCAGTTCCCAGTTGCCAGTACCCAGTTGCCAGTTAGGATCGGAATGCGATGGCTGTCGAGACCTTCTCATCCATTCCGCAGTGTTTCGCCATGCGGTTACAAGCTGGGATCGTAGCCGGAGACTGGCAACTGGGTACGGGCAACTGGCAGCTGATTCTACGCGCCGGCGGATAAGCGGTGCGTGCTGCGGCTTTGCGCTATGCCGTACTGACGAATTTTATAGAGCAAAGCTTTGTAGCTGATCTTCAGCAGCACTGCGGCTTGTTTGCGATTCCAGTTCGTCTCTTCCAGGGCGCGGGCAATGGCTTCGGCCTCAGCCTCATCTTTGGCGGTGCGCGACAGGGACTTCAGGCCGCCGCCGGCGTCGGCACCCGCGGCTGCGCTTCTGCCGTCGGCGTGCGTTCCGCCACCGCCATCGGGCCGGGGCTGCAACTCGGATGCGGCCAGCGTTTCGTCTCCCAGAACCAGGTAGCGCTTGATGAAGTTGCTCAGTTCGCGCAGGTTGCCCGGCCAGGAATGGCGCAGGCATGCCTCCATCAACGGGGGCGAAAGGGGCAGCGGGGGACGCGCATAGGACTCCGACATGCGCGACATGAAATGCTTCAGCAGGATAGGAATTTCTTCCTTGCGGTCGCGCAGCGGAGGCAGCGACATGGTGAAGGCGTTCAGGCGGTAGTAGAGATCCTCACGCAGACGTTTGTTGGCGAGCGCCTCGGGAATGTTGATGTTGGTGGCGGCCAGGATGCGCACGTCGACTTTAATCATGGTGCGGCTGCCCAGGCGAGAGAAAGTTTGGTCCTGGAGGACGTGCAGCAGCTTGGCCTGCAGCAGCGCCGGCATTTCGCCGATTTCGTCGAGCAGGATGGTGCCCTTGTTGCAGAGTTCGAATTTGCCGGGCTTGGGGTGCGTGGCGCCCGTGAAGGCTCCCGCTTCGTACCCGAACAGTTCGCTTTCGAGCAGGTCGGCGGGCACCGCCGCACAGTTCACTTTAAGGAAGGTGCGGTGGGCGCGCGGGGAAAGTTTGTGGATGAGGCGGGCGAGCACTTCCTTGCCGGTGCCGCTTTCCCCGAGCAGTAGGACGGGGATTTCGACGTTGGCAACGAGCGCGGCCTGCGAGCGAATTTTTTTCATCGCCGGGCTGGCAGCGACAAAGAACACGTCGTCGCAAAGTTCTTCGATGTCGCCCGCGTAGTTCTCAGCCTTGGCGGTGCCGACGCACTGTCCAATGACCGCGTCGAGTTCGGCTTTCTGGAAGGGCTTGGTCAGATAATCGATGGCGCCGAGGCGCATCGCCTGCACGACTTTGCGCGTGTCATTCACGCAGGAGAGCATGACCACTTTCAATCCGGGCCGGAGATGGCGGAGTTGTTCGAGAGTCTGTAACCCGTCGATGCCGGGCATGAGGAGATCGAGCAACACCAGGTCGGGCTGCAGTCCTTTTTGGACGCGCTCGACCGCTTCTTCGCCGGTGCTGGCGGTTTGAACTTTGTGATCATCCACTTCCAGCAGGGTGCGGATATAGCGCAGCATTCCCGGTTCGTCATCCACCAGCAGGATGTTGGCGCCTTGGCTCATTTGGTTCCTCGTGGCGGACTGCCCAGAATTGGTTTCAGGGGAATGAGAAGAGAAAACTTGCTGCCGGCGCCCGGTTCGCTTTCGACCCAGATCTTGCCGCCCATGCCTTGGAGAAGGCGGCGCGCGATGGCGAGTCCCAGGCCCATGCCCTCGGCCGATTCGCTGCCAGGGAGGCGGTAGAAATCATCGAAGATTTCCAGATGAAACTCCGGCCGAATTCCCGGGCCGGTATCGGCAACGCTCACTTTGACAGCGTTCGGCACGTTCGCCGCTTGACGGCGGCGCTCGCCATTGGCTGCGGACTGGCTCACGCTGCGACGCTCCCACATATGAGGTTCGGCATGCAGCCAGACGGTGCCGCCCTGAGGCGTGTACTTGGAGGCGTTTTCCAGAAGATTGGAAATCACGCGCTGGATCTTGGGCGCATCGAATGCAAATGGCGTCAGTTTGTCATTGGCCAGGAAATACAGAGCGAGACCGCGCTCCTGAAAGCGGCCTGACCAGAGCCGGCAAACTTCAGAGAGGCAAGCGTTCATGTCACCTTCCACGTACTGCATGCGCAGTTCGCCGGTTTCCAGCACGCTGAAGGTGAGGAAGTCCTGAATGAATTGCTGCAAGCGCTGTCCGTTGGAAACCATGTCGCCCATCACTTCGCGCTGGCGGTCATTGAGCGGTCCGAGTTTCTGGCTCTGCAGCAGTTCAATGTAGCCATTGAGGATCGCCAAGGGCGTCTTGAGGTCGTGGGCGGCAGAGGCCAGAGCGCTCGTTGTCTTGCGGAAACGATCGCGCAATTGTTCGAGCTCGCGGGCCACATCGTCCGCAGAGCTGGGCGCGGCAGCGTGAGCCGTTTCGGTGGACGGCAAACTGCCCTTCCGACTGGTGCCAGTGGGGGCGGCGGCTGGGCTTTTTTCGGACATCGAAGCCATGGCAAACCAAATAACGTCAGTATTGGGGAAGGGAAATCTACTACCGTCAGAACGTGGGGGATGTTTTGATCCTATGTCAGGTGCAACCGACTGTCAATTGGAAAGGGGTGCCGAACAGGCCCCGAAGCGAAAAACGTTGCACTTTCTTGGTATGACCAGTAGTCATTATGAAATCCCAAGGGGCCGGAAGTTATTTCGTAATCTCCGTGTTGGTAGCGAGGTTTGGAGTGATTCCAAGCAGGCTCGGCTCTGCTTCGCAGTTTGGCCCCTGAGATGCGGTCTTAGGGGTGTTAATACCTCTTTAGTGGTGGTGCAGACACGTGCCTCGTAGCTTATCGAAGAAAGAAGAACGCAAGTGGGCACGGTTACAGCTCGCCATTCCGGTTTTTGTCCGCACTTGCGACGGCGGCGGCAAGGATTCCCTGGAGTTTGCCACGGCCATTAACATCTCTCCTGGGGGTGCTTTAGTGGCAGTTCGCCGTTCTTTGCCCAAATCGGCACTGGTTTCACTGGAGATTCCGAGCGCTCCCGTCGGCCCCGCCAACGGTTTGAAGATCTCTACGCGGGTCATGCAAGCGAAGGCGGTTTGGGTTACGCACCTCGATGACTACCATCTTCTGGGTCTGAAGTTCGCCCGCCCCCTGAACACCGACGCGGCGGCCGTTTCCGGCAAGCACGTGAGGAAAACAGCTTCTGCGGTGTGAACTATTTTTCTCTTTCCCAGCCTGTCTCCGAATGGCACTTTAGTGCCATGCTGGAGGTTGGCGCTTCCGGGATATCATCCAGCCAAGCCATTCATAAGTTGAGCGGTTAAGGGAAGTCATCCCGGTCGCTCTGCTCGCCTCCCCGGTTTGGTGCTTGGGATGCACTTTTAGTGCATGCGGGTGAACACTCACCGCAATGGGGTATTCAGTCTTATGACGACACTTTCGGTAAGTTATCTGGCGCAGTCGCTTGGCGACCTTCCCCCTGACAACATTATTTTTGGCCACTCCGAGGTCATGCAGGCGGTTCGTTCGCGGCTCGGCAAAGTCGCCGCCGCCAACGTTCCGGTCCTGATCACCGGCGAGAGCGGCACCGGCAAAGACATCATTGCCCGGCTCATCCACGGCCTGTCTCCCTGGAAGGTCGGGCCGTATGTAAAGGTGAACTGCCCGGCGATTCCCGGCACGCTGCTGGAAAGCGAACTGTTCGGCTACGAAAGAGGAGCCTTTACGGGCGCGGTTGGGTCGAAGCCAGGACGGGTAGAAATGGCGCACCGCGGAACATTGTTTCTTGACGAGATTTCCGAGCTTGACCCATCGCTGCAATCGAAGCTTCTACAACTCTTGCAGGATGGGCAGTTCTGCCGGATCGGCGCCCAGGAAGACAAGAAGGTCGAGGTGCGGGTGGTGTGCGCGACCAACCGCAATCTGGAATCGGAAATTGAATCGGGGGCTTTCCGCCAGGATCTTTACTACCGCATCAACGTGGTGAATCTGCGCATGCCGGCGCTGCGGGAACGCCGTGGCGACATTGAAGATTTGTGCGCCTACTTCCTCGAATACTACAACCGCAAGTTCAACTGCCGGGCACGGCCTCTGTCCAATGAAGTGCTGGCGGTGCTGCAGAAATATCACTGGCCGGGAAACATCCGCGAACTGGAAAACCTGATCAAGCGTTACGTGATCCTGGGCCATGAGGAAGTGATCACCAACGACCTGGTGGCGCGCGAGCCAGACTTTTTCAATCCCGAGATGATCTCGCTGGACGGGCCGATTTCTCTGAAGAAGCTTACCCGCCAGTGCGTGCGCGAACTGGAACGCAAGGTCATCCTGAAGGTGCTGCAACAGCACCACTGGAACCGTAAGCAGTCAGCCCGCACGCTGGGCATCAGCTATCGCGCCCTGCTTTACAAGATCCGCGATGCCGGCCTGCCCTCGAACCGTGCTCTGCGTCTGCGGCAGGCGGAGAAGAACAGCATCGCCAACAACGACAGCACAAATAGCGGGGCGGCGGCCGACTAAAACAACGAGGTCAGAGGTATGAGGTCAGATTGCAGAGGTGAAGCTCACCTGCGGGCCGGTTGGAGATTCGATTCGTACCTCTGCAATCTGACCTCATACCTCTGACCTCGCCTTACGCGCCAAGCCTTCGTTCCAGGTCGCGCAGCGACGCGCTCCACTCGTTCAGCCCATCCGCCTCGAGCCACAGGTCTTTGAGTTCGGAGTTGGTTCGCACCCTTTCCACCGCGCGGCGGGCGAGCTCGACCAAATCGGGCGGGGCACCAGCCTGGTTCTTGCTTGTCCAATTCTCACTGATCCAATCCACGAGTGGCCGCGGAGCTGCGAACGACGGCGCCTCCTCCTTTGCAGCGTCGACTTTTGCAGCGTCGACTCTTGCAGCGCCGACTCTTGCAGCGTCGACTTTTGCAGCGATGACCAGCGCCGCAACCACTTCGGCCGCCGCGACTGCGATGCTGCTCTCCTGCGCTTCGAGATAGTCCTCCTGATCGGCAGCGCGGGCCAGTATCGGTCTCAGATCATCGATTCCCAGGGAGTTAAGGCGGCCCAGGAAACTCTGCGCGTCCTCGTTTTCGAAACTGCCCGTACCCCATCCTGGCATGAAACCTCCGAACAGAATTATAGAGTGCGCGATGCACCCTGCTTCATAGAGTCGCTTCCGAGTGGCCGACCATACGGGAGGCTGTGTTAGAGAACCTGCCCAGAATCGCTTCCGTGGAAGCCAAGCAAAGATTGGACTTCCTGATTTCCACTGATGGCGTTAGGAAGGGGGCAGTTTTCTAAACCCAAGCTGCAATTTCGGGCTTCAGAAGCAAACGATCTTTCTTGCTTGCCTTTTTCTCGCGCACCAACGATAAATACAGGCAAGCTATGATCAGTCGTTGGTGCGCCCTTTCTCTTACTCTTGTGCTGGCGGTGTTACTGGCCGGCCGCGCGCAAAGTTTACCGCCTCGCAGTCCTGCCAAGGACGATTATTCCCAAGAGGCCGCGGTCCTTGAAGAGACGTCGACCAAGATTGCCTTCGACAACGACGGCAATTTTACGCGTGAGCAAACCAGCCGCGTACGCGTGCAAACCGATGCTGGCGTTCAACAGTGGGGGTTGTTGAAATTTCCTTTTCAGTCCGCAACGCAGACGGTGGAGATCGATTACGTGCGGGTCCGCAAGGCCGACGGCAGCACCCTGATTACCCCGCCCGACAACGTGCAGGATCTGGATTCGGAAATCACGCGCAGCGCTCCCTTCTACAGCGACCTGCGCGAAAAACATGTTGCGGTCAAGGGGCTGGGCAAGGGCGACATTCTCGAATATGAGGCGCACTGGCGCACGACCAAGCCGCTGATCCCGGGACAATTCTGGTTCCAATACAGCTTTCAGCACGATGGCATCGTGCTTGCTGAGCGCCTGGAAATCAAGGTGCCGAGCGAGCGCGCGGTCAAGGTGAAGGGACCGCAGACCAACCAGACCGTGACCACAGAGGCGGGTTCCCGCATCTATGCCTGGACTTACTCCAAGCTGCAAAGCGCCAAGGAACCTGAGAGCGACCAGAAAAAGGAAACCGAGACAGCGCTCGGCCGTCTTCCCCCGCCGGACGTGCAAATCAGCAGCTTCCAAAGCTGGGAAGACGTGGGCCGCTGGTACTGGAATCTGCAAAAAGACCGCATCGAGCCCACCCCTGCAATCCGCGCCAAAGCAGCAGAACTCACCAAAGGCATGACCGATGATGCCGCCAAGCTGCAAGCCCTTTACAGCTTCGTGAGCACGCAGTACCGCTACATTGGAATCGCATTCGGCATCGGACGCTATCAGCCGCACGCCGCCGAAGATGTGCTCACCAACAATTACGGCGACTGCAAAGACAAGCACACACTGCTGGCTTCTTTGCTTCGGGCTTCTGGCATTACGCTCTATCCGGCACTCATCAATTCCAGCCGGAAACTCGATCCCGAGGTTCCGTCGCCCGCGCAATTCGACCACATCATTGGCTATCTGCCGCAGGGCAAGGACGCTGTCTGGCTCGACACCACGCTCGAGGTTGCGCCCTTTGGCTATCTGGTCACGCGTCTGCGCGACAAACCGGCATTGGTTCTGTCGGGAGACAAGTCGATACAGCTAATCACCACGCCCGCCGACCCGCCTTTCCCCAGTAGTCAGGCCTTCAAAATCGATGGCCAGCTCAGCGATGACGGTACGTTCGAAGCCAAAGTTGAGGACACGACTCGCGGAGAGGGCGAGGTCTTGATGCGCGCGGCCTTCCGCCAGGTGCCGCAACCCCAGTGGAAAGACTTGGTGCAGCAGATTTCGTACGGACTCGGTTATTCGGGCACCGTGAGCGACGTCAGTGCGAGTACACCCGAAGCGATCGGTGAACCTTTTCACTTTTCTTATTCCTACAACCGCAAGGAATATCCCGACTGGAAGAGCGATCATCACTTTACCGTTCCTGGATTGCCGTTCTTTATGCCGCCAGTCAGAGACGATGCAAAGTATCCGATCTGGCTTGGACCTCCCCTGGAGACGGTGTCAGATTCCAAAGTGGAGCTGCCCAAGGGCTATACGCCGCAAACGCCCTCCAATGTGGACCTGAAGTACGACTTCGCGGAATACCACGCCTCTTATTCCCAGGATCAGGGTGTGCTCATCGCGAAACGCCGGTTGCTGGTTAAGTTGCACGAAGTGCCAGTCGCCGAGTTCGACGACTATCGGAGCCTCCTCAAGGACCTGCAGAACGATGTGAACCGGTATGTGCAAACGTCATCCTCCAGCGCGCCGGTCATGCCGAACGCTCCGCCTCCGGGGACATTTCCTTCATTCATGAGCGCCATTTGGGGACTGCCCGAGAGCGATTCGTCTGACGCGAACCGACTGGAAGCCGAGGCGCGCAACACCATGAGATCGGGTGATCGTGCGGCTGCCGCCAGCGCATTCAAGCGCGTCGTGGAAGTGGACCCAAAGTTTACGCGGGCCTGGATTGAGTTGGGCACCGTGTACCTCGCATCCGGGCAGAGTGATTCCGCTCTCGATGCTTTGCGCAAGGCCATCGAGTCCGACCCCAAGCAGGTGCTTGCTCGCAAGGCCTACGCTTCGGTGCTCACGGGTTTGCGCCGCACGGATGCGGCGATGGATACCTGGCGTGAGACCGTGAAGATCGCCCCGGACGATGCCGAAGCGAACTCGGGGTTGGGCACATTGCTCATACAGCAAAAGCGCTACGGCGAGGCCGTGCCCTACCTGGAAACCGCCGCGAAACACGACAATTCCACAAACGCTCAATTCCGTCTCGGTTTCGCTTGCTTGCGAGGTGGACAGATCGAAAGAGGCACGGCCATTCTGATAAAACTCGTCGAAGCCGCCCCGGGACCAGATAGATGGAACGAGGTCGGGTACTACTTTGCCGACGCCAACGTTAGCCTCCCTAAAGCTTTGGAATATGCACAACACGCGGTCGACGCGCAGGAGATGGAATCGCACGACGTGGACCTTTCCAACCTTCTCCCCGAAGACCTGGCATGCACCGAGAAGATCGGTATGTTCTGGGACACCCTGGGATGGGCTCATTTTCGTCTTGGACATCTCGATCAGGCGGAAAGCTACCTCCATGCAGCGTGGTTGCTGGCGCAGGGGGAGCTGGAAGCGGATCATCTCGGGCAAGTCTACGAGCAGCAAAAGAAGACGGAGAAGGCCATCCACATGTATCGCCTGGCCCTGGCCACGCCTGACTCGCACGGTGGCTCATGGGACGAGACCCGCCATCGTCTCGAACACTTGACGGGCGCGAAGACGCCTGTGGCGCCGGACCTGCTTCACGGCAATCCGAACGGAAGTGAATTAAGCGACATGCGCAGCGTCAAGCTCAAACGCCTGGTTCCCGGGTCGGCAACGGCGGAGTTCTTTCTGCTGTTCAGCCCGGGCCCGAAGGCCGACGATGTGGAGTTCATCAGCGGCTCAGAAAAACTTAAATCCGCACGCCATGCGCTGTCAGAGGCTAAGTTCCAGGTCGCGTTCCCAGAGGGCAGTTCCGCACGCCTCGTGCGGCGCGCAATTCTGATGTGTTCGAGTGTCTCGGGATGCGAGGCGGTTCTCTTTACTCCGGATTCCGTCCATTCTGTGAGGTGATTGGGGGCAAGTTATCCGCCCGCAATCCGGCGTTTCTTGAGTTCTGAGGCATTCATAAAATCCGTTTTTCATACAACCGTCAATCAGGGGCTGCCGTCGGCACCGGTTGTGATCGGATGACGGGCAATCCGGAAGGAACTGTCCCTTCGGTTGGCGCTTATTGGGCGGCTGCCCCTAACGGCATCAATCACGCCCAGTACATACGGTCCAGTGTTCGATACTGAATCGCCTCGGCGATGTGTTTCGGTTCAAGCTGCGGAATGCCGTCCAGGTCGGCAATCGTGCGTGCGACTTTCAGGATGCGGTCATGGGCGCGGGCGCTGAGTCCCTGCTGCGCCATGGCGCGTTCGAGCAGATGTTCGCAATCCGCCGAGAGCTCGCAGAATTTGCGAATCGACTGCGCCGGCATTTGGGCGTTGCAATAAAGTTTTTCGCGTCCGGAGGAAAAGCGCGTCAGCTGAATCTCGCGGGCGCGGATCACGCGCCCGAGGATGCTGGCTGAGCTTTCCGACTCCTTCGTGCTGCGCATTTCTTTGTAGTTCACCGCCGGGACGTCAATGTGGATGTCAATGCGGTCGAGCAGCGGCCCCGAGATTTTGGAAATGTAGCGCTGAATCATGGGCGGCGTGCAGTGGCATTCGCGGGTGCGGTCGTTGTGAAATCCGCAGGGGCAGGGGTTCATGGCGGCCGCGAGCATGAAGCGCGCCGGGAAGGTCAGCGACATGGCGGCCCGCGCGATGCAGACCGTGCCGTCCTCGAGCGGCTGGCGCATGACATCGAGAACGTTGCGCGGGAATTCGGGAAATTCGTCGAGGAACAGCACGCCATTGTGGGCGAGCGAAACTTCGCCCGGCCGGGGAATCGCACCCCCGCCGATCAGACCCGCGTCTGAGATGGTGTGATGAGGCGCGCGAAAAGGGCGCACGCCGACCAGTCCGGCGCGCGCATCGAGCACACCCGCCACACTGTGAATCTTGGTGGTCTCCAGCGCTTCTTCGAAAGTGAAGGGCGGCAGAATCGTCGGCATCCGTTTCGCCAGCATGGTTTTTCCAGATCCTGGAGGCCCGATCATCAGAATGTTGTGACCGCCGGCGCAGGCGACTTCGAGCGCGCGCTTGGCGGTTTGTTGGCCGCGAACGTCTTTGAAATCCACATGGAATTGCTGCGCCTGGCTCAGCAGTTGATCGGTGTCGATCTGCAGGCGGGAAATGCCGTTGCCGGAATTGATGAAGTGAATCACGTCGAGCAATGACTTGACGGGGTAAACCTCAACCCCT